>ERZ869909.60-NODE-60-length-157957-cov-7.000678_pt1 | contig 157957 bp, 128 predicted proteins | sample MGYA00520892_ERZ869909 | MGnify/ENA primary metagenome ERZ869909 (study PRJEB32215, sample SAMEA104723947) | bioreactor metagenome | biome: bioreactor; feature: anaerobic bioreactor; material: water | place: China | collected 2015-03-12 ... | reverse complement strand
AACCACAGAGGCACGGAGGGCACAGAGAGAACTGGAAATTTCGGCGCTCCATGTCCTCGAGCAGAGGGTTGCGGTGAAGGAGGATTCGTCATGGTGAAGGCAGGTACAGGTGCTCTTGCGTGCACGCCGGCAAAAATTCTCCGTGCTCTCTGTGCCTCTGTGGTTAAACTCCGGAATCTTCACCCCGTCCTCTACCCTGTCCTCTTAAAGCTCTTCTCAAGCTGAGAGAGGGTCAACTCCGTTACGATGGGACGGCCGTGGGGGCAGGTATACGGCGGCGTGAGCCTATTAAAACCTTCGATGAGGGCCTGGCGCTCCTCGGGGGAGAGACGGTCGCCACCGCGGATACTGGCGTGACAGGCCCGCGTCGCAAGGCGGAGCATGTCCGCCATGAAGTCCTCGCGGCTGAACAGGTCGCCCTGCGTGAGGCCGTCGAGAATAGCGAAGACCGCCTCCGTGATGCGCGCGTCGTCGTACAGATGGCAAATCGCGGTGACTTGAAAGGTATTGCCGCCAAAGGGCTCGATCTCGATGCCAACCTTGCGGAAGACATCGAGCTTTTTTTCCAGAATGCGCGTCTGCGACGGCGCCACCTCGAACACGATGGGCACGGCCAACTGCTGCGCCTCGTAGCCGTTGTCCTCAAGGTCCGCCATCAGGTTGTCGTAATTTAAACGCTCATGAAGCGCGTGCTGATCGATGATCAGGATGCGGTCACCGGCAGGAAGGATGAGGTAAGTGTCGAACACCTGCATCGACGGCTCGCCGTACCAGTCCATCGCGCGATAGACCGGCTCCAGGCCCGATCCGCCGTGGTGCTGCCTCGATCCGCCGCCAATACCGGCGAGTTCCGTCTGTTCCGGCGGCCGGTGGCGCTCGAGAAAATTCGGGTCGTCCTCAATGATCGCTTGGCGCACAGACGCGGGTGGCGATGGGGGAGTGGTGACCCCAGCCGGACTGGTGTCCCCAGCCGGACTGGAACCCTGCCCGGCGACTGAGGGCGGCGTTATGGTGCCCGGAAGAGGACTCGAACCTTCGCTCCACTTTTCGGGGGCTTCCGGCGACGGCGTGCGCGCGGTGTCCAGCGGCGCGTCCATGCGCGTGAGCCGGGTCAGGCGCTCGCGTACCAGTTCGCGGATGGCATTGCGCGCGGCGTGCTCATCGCGGAAACGCGCTTCCCGCTTGGAGGGGTGCACATTCACATCCACGAAGCGGGGATGCACGGATACCATCACAATGCCCACGGGACGCCGCGAACCGTGCAGCAATTCCTGGTAGCCGGCCTCGAAACCATACTGCAACGAGCGGTTCACCACCGGGCGGCCATTGAGGAAGAAAAACTGGTGTGTGCGCTGCGAGCGCGTCAGGCGCGGCGTGCCTATGAAGCCGTGAAAGGCGAAGCCGCCGCGCTCACCCTCGAGATCCACCATGTCGTTGAGAAAGGTCAGTCCCCAGATGAGGGCAATCCGCTCGCGCAACGACGCATGCGCCGGGATGTCCAACAGCACCTTGTCGTTGTGGCTGAACTGAAAGCCGACGCCCTCGCGCGCCAGCGCATGCCGCTGCACGACATCAATGCACTGGCCCAGCTCCGTCGTGACGCCCTTGAGAAACTTCGCTCGCACGGGCGTGTTGAAATACAGCCGATCCACCGTCACCCGCGTGCCCACGGGGGACGGCGCGCTCGATACATCCCGCAGCACGCCCCCCTCAATGCGGATGCGCGTGCCCGCCTCGTCCTCGGACCGACGCGTGAGCAGCTCGAACCGCGACACCGACGCGATGCTCGGCAGGGCCTCGCCGCGGAAGCCCATCGTCCGCACCGACTCAAGGTCATCCGCCGTGCGGATTTTACTCGTCGCGTGCCGCTCAATGGCCAGCACCGCGTCCTGCTGGGTCATGCCGTGTCCGTCGTCGATGACCTCAATCGTCCGCCGGCCCGCCGCCACCAGGCGCACCTGGATACGCGTGGCGCCCGCGTCCAGGGCGTTCTCCACGAGTTCCTTGACCACCGAGGCCGGCCGCTCGACCACCTCGCCCGCCGCGATTTTGTTCGCGACGACCTCCGGCAGGACACGGACAGCGGATTTTTGCATCGTGGTCGACATGGCGTGGGGGCGTTCCTTTGTGTTCCAGCCGCCATTGTATTCCCACGCGGGATCAGCCGCAAACTGGGGGGGCTCCCCACCGGAATACCCCCTCTCCCTCTGGGAGAGGGACGGGGTGAGGGGGGATTACGGTTGTCGCTTCGGTTTGCGAGAATGCTTTCGCCTCTCGCACGACGGCGGAAGGCCCCTGTCAGCTCGAAACGCGCGATGCGGCGGTGTCCGGCGCGCTGGGTTCTTTCGCCGCGTCGGTCGAAGGTTCCGCCAGCCATGCCTCGATGCGCGCCTTGATGTCTTCGGGGGAGTAATGAACTGCCGGAAGTTGCACCGGCAATTTGTCCCACTTCAAGTTCAACACAACGGCTCGGCCGGGTAGATGCCCTTGGAATGGATCCCAAATCGTGACCGATTCGATCTCTTCCCGCGCGATTTCCTTGGGCTCGAACGGGCGAGAAATCCGAATCCGGCCACTATCCAAGCGAAACTGATATTCGATTTGAGGAAGGAACAAGAGCATCCACCAGAAAGCGGAAAATGGGAGTACGACAATCGCAACTGCCCCCTCAGTGGGTACGAGAGAGGCCAGAAGACCGAGCCCGGCAAGGATGGGCCACAGAAAAGCGGGAAACCGAACCATATAGGCCGTGGGAGGGGTGTGCACCGGGCCACTTCCACGATTGCCGGTCTTCTCCGCCAAGATTTCTTCCAGCCGCCCGAATCCGTGCAGGTCCAGCGGGACGGTAAGCAGATTCTTACCTTGCTCACCCCGAAGGTAGAGAGCGCCCGGGAATGTGCTCCACTGCGTAAACACGATCGCATCCCAGGGCACCAGGCCCGCCTCGCGGGAGCTGCTCACCAACCAGAGCCCCTCTTCATCCGCGGCAATGGCGCCATCGCGGGCGCGGTGGCGCCGGTGCTGCATGTAGGCGCCGATCAGCGCGAATGTCACCATGAACAGGAAGGCATGGGGCCGGATCCAGCCAGCAATCAAGTAAGGAAGCAGCGGCACGGCGACAACGGCCCAGCAGCACGCCGCCGCGAACAACAGGCGCCGCAGCCGCCCTGCGTCGGGCTCGAATACTTCGGGTGTCGCCATCATCGATGCCTCCACTGCTGCCCTCTGAACGGGCGTTGGCACGGAATTTCCCCGCTCAGGGGGATTGGGGTCACGGGGAGGTCCGGGGGGTGGGGGTCGCCGCAACCCTACTATCATGCGTTTCCTGCGACGAAGGTTCCGCCAGCCACGCCTCGAGCCGCGCTCTGATGTCCTCGGGGCGGTAGCGCATCCCGCGAATGGCCACCGGGGTCTTGCCCCACTTCAGGTGGATGATGACCCCAGTGCCGGGCCAGATGGTTTCGTACAAGTCGCCCACGGATATGGACGCCACTTCCTCGCGTGCGATGTCCAGCACATGCAAGGGATACCACAGGCGCAGGCGGCCGTCTTCAAAGGTAAGGCGCCATGCCCACGGAATGGCATTCGTCTGGAGTTGATTGACCAGAAAGCCCATGAACAGTACGAAGAGCACGCACTCGACAATCCAGTACCCCATGAGAAGTCCAGACAAGGACTCCAACGGCAGGACGGACATGGCGATGCCGATTCCCCCAATTAATGGCCAGGCCATCAGCGGCACCGCGCCACTATAGGCCTTGGGAATGGAATGGACGGGACCGCCCGGCCGACCACGCGTCTTTTCCACCAGCATCGCTTCCAACCGCCCGAAATCACGAAGTTCGATGGGGATGGTCAGAAGCCTTTTTCTGCTCTTTCCCGTCAATTCCAGCCCGCTGGACCAACTCAGGCGTGCAACACCGTCGATGTCCTCCCAGCGCACGAGCGCGGCCTCTCGAGGACGGCGCGCGTTCCAGAGGCCTTCGTCGTCCGCTGCAATCGCAGCCTTTCGTGACCACCACCATTGGCGTAGTGGCGTCCCCCCAAAGCAGGCGAACATGACCGCGGTGAAACCAGAGTGGATCTGCACACCTTGCGTAGCAAGGTACACGAACGCCGGTGCCCAGCAGCACGCCGCCGCGAACAACAGGCGCCGCAATCGCCCTTCGTCGGGCTCGAAAATCTCCGGGGCCGATTCCGCCATGGCCGTTCCCTCCATGAATCCCACTTCCCAAAGGGTGTGCGCTCCACGATACGCGGGTGGGGAGCCGCCGTCAATTCCGCGGGGAGGGGGGATCCCGCCCTTCTGGAAACCTGACGGCCGCGGGCGATGGTCCAAACTGTCCTCTTGACACCACCGGCCCGTCATCGGCAGCATTGCGGGTTCGTTGGGCTCCCCGAAAGAATCCCGCATCGCATCGACCGCAAGTCCAGAAGCGCGCCACTGGAGACAGCATGAAAGACCGGTTGCTATTCCTCAAGACCATGGTAAAAGACTACCGCCTGGGGGCGGTTACACGCAGTTCGCGCTTTGTTATTCGCAAGGTGGTGGCCAATCTTTCGCTCAATGGCGGCGCCCCCGTGGTGGTCGAGTACGGCCCCGGCGACGGCGTCATCACCTCCGAGGCCCTGCGGGCGATCGGTGAGGGGGGACGCCTGATCGCCGTGGAGACCAACCCGGACTTCGTCACGCTCCTCAGCAGGATTGACGACCCGAAGTTCGAGTTGCGGTCCATGGGCGTGGAAGACTGGCTGGAGCAGGCCGAGGTGGACAAGGCCGACGCCGTGTTTTCGGGCATTCCCTTCACCTTTTTCTCAACCGAGAAGCGCGACAGCATCGTGCGGAGTACCCATGCCCTGTTGAAGGACGGCGGCGTGTTCGTGGTCTATCAGAACTCGCTTCTGATGCGCCCGTACCTGCAGAAATACTTCTCGAAAGTCACGACCACCTTCGAGCCGCGCAATTTTCTGCCGTATTTCATCATGCGCGCGGAGAAATAGGGGCAGGAGCGCTCCTCCGCCGGGCGTTTGACACTTCGGGGCCCCAACCGGCAGCATTGCACCTTCAACGACTTCCCCCTTGAAGGAGACTCCGATGCATAAGCTCGTGTTGCTGCGCCATGGCCAGAGCACCTGGAACCTCGATAATCGCTTCACCGGTTGGCACGATGTGGACCTGACCGACCAAGGCCGGCAGGAGGCCGCCGCCGCGGGAAAGCTGCTGCGTGACGAGGGTTTTGAGTTTGACCTGGTCTACACCTCCGTGCTCAAGCGCGCCATCCGCACGATGTGGCTCGCGCTCGACGAACTCGACCAGATGTGGCTTCCCGTCATCCGCGACTGGCGGTTGAACGAGCGCCACTACGGGGCCTTGCAGGGCCTGAACAAGGCCGAAACCGCCGAGAAGCACGGCGAGGAGCAGGTGAAGATCTGGCGCCGTTCCTACGATACCCCGCCGCCTGCGCTCGAAACGACCGACGAGCGCTACCCCGGCCATGACCGCCGCTACCAGGGTCTCACGGAGGCGCAGTTGCCCCTCACCGAGAGCCTGAAGGACACCGTGGCCCGATTCGTGCCCTATTGGGAGTCCGACATTGCCCCGAAGGTGCAGGCGGGCAAGCGCATCCTCATCGTGGCGCATGGAAACAGCCTGCGGGCCCTCGTCAAGCACTTGGACAACATGTCCGAGGCGGATATCCTCGAATTGAACATCCCCACGGGCATCCCATTGCTCTACGAACTCGATGCGGACCTAAAGCCGATCAAATCGCAATACCTCGGCGATCCCGAGGCGGCGAAAAAGGCGGCCGAGGCCGTCGCCAATCAGGCCAAGGGCTGAGTCCGATACCGGCACGGGAGCGGGGGAGATGAGCAGCGCCTTGCAACGCGATTACGCCTACTACAAGCGCGTGCTCGGCGCTCGCCCCATGCCCTTCGCCTTTGTGGACCTCGACCTGTTCGACGCCAACATCGACGCGATTGCCCAGCGGGCGCAGGGGCGACCCATTCGCGTGGCGAGCAAGTCCGTGCGGTGTCCGGCGCTGTTGAAGCGCATCTTCGAGCGCAATCCGCTCTATCGGGGCATCATGTCCTACTCGGCGCGGGAAACCTGCTTCCTAGTTGAGCAGGGTTTTGACGATTTCCTCATCGGGTATCCCCTCTGGCATGCGGACGATGTGCGCGACCTGTGCGCGGCGGTGTCGAACGGCGCCCGCATCGTGCTGATGGTCGACGCGCCGGAGCACGCCACCCACCTGAACGCACTCGCGGGCGAGGCCGGTATCACGCTACCCGTCTGCATTGACCTCGACATGTCCTCGGATTTCCCGGGACTTCGCTTCGGCGTGCGGCGTTCGCCGATCAACCGGCCCGAGCAGGCCGTTGCCTTGGCAAAGGTCATCGCCGATCAGCCGAATCTCGAACTCGCGGGCTTGATGGGCTACGAGGCGCAGATCGCGGGACTTCCCGACAATGCTCCCGGAGGTGGGCTCAAGAATGCCGTGGTTCGCTTCCTCAAACGGCGCAGCATCGCCGAGATTGCCAAGCGGCGAACGGAAACGGTGCATGCCCTGCGCGAGGCAGGCTTTGAATTGGGTCTCGTCAATGGCGGTGGCACGGGGAGCGTTGAGTCGACGCTCATGGAGGAGCATGTCACCGAGGTGACCGTCGGCTCCGGGTTCTTCTCGCCGGTGTTGTTCGACGGCTACACCGCCTTCCGGCACATGCCCGCGGTTGGCTACGCCATCGAGGTGACCCGCAAACCGGCCCCGGGAATTATTACTTGCCTGGGCGGCGGCTATGTCGCCTCGGGCGGCACGGGACCGGACAAGCAGCCCAAGCCGTATCTGCCCGAGGGGGCGGCGCTGTTGAGCCTCGAGGGTGCGGGCGAAGTGCAGACGCCAATTCAGTACAGCGGCCCTGAAGTGCTGGAATACGGCGACCCCGTCTTCATGCGCTACAGCAAAGCGGGTGAAATGTGCGAGCGTTTCAACGCGTTGCTGGTCGTCCAGGATGGCGCAATCGTTGACGAATACCCCACTTACCGCGGTCTCGGGCACCACTTCCTCTAGCGCAGTGCCCGCCGCCCCTCTCGAAGTGGTGGTACAATGCCCTCACTATGAGCCAACCAGCCCGAGTCAGCCCAATCGACCTCGCCGTGCGCTGCGTCCGCAACGACGCCGAATTGCGCCAAGCCACCGCCCTCATGCGACAGACGGAGTGGGGCGAAGGCGTATGCTGCTGGCCGGAGACCCACGGCATCGACTATTCCCCCCAAGAGCGCGCCCGTGTTCGCGTGGCCGTGCTCGATGGCGAGGTGGCCGGCGCCCTGCGCCTTCATTCGGAGGTGATGCGCCTCGGCGAGGCCCGCCTTCGTGTCGGGCAGCTCAGCCTGTTGTCGGTCGAGGAGCGGTTTCGCGGCAAAGGCGTGCAGCGCGCGTTGATTGCCGAGGTGTTGGCCAGTCTTACGGCACAGCAGTTTCACCTTGCCCTGCTGTGCACCGAGCCCAATGTCCATTACCCCTTCGGCTTCACCAGTGCCTACGCCGAGAACGACATTCTCGTGGAGACGATTCAGGCCGTGCGCGTCGCGGGTGATTGGCGCTCGCGCGATGCGAAACCCGGCGACATCCCCGCGATGAGCCGAATACACGCCGAAAACGACGCGCTCGTTGACGGCGCCCTGCTGCGGCCCGAGGGGGCATGGCCCGAGCGCTGGCCGCACGAGGCGCATCGCATCGCCATTACGGATGAAACCGGCAACCTGTTGGCCTACTTCGTGGCCGAAAACGAGTCCTTTCCCTTTCATGTCATCGAGGCAGGCATTGCCACGCCCGATGCCGCCCCGGCATTGCTCGCGGTATGCGGCGATATGGCCAGCGACGCAGGCGCCTCGACCATCCGGTTCAGCGTGCCGCCGGGCCATCCCTTCGCATCCTATCTGCGCCGATTCGCGTGCACCGTGCAGACGCACTACCCCGCCGATGGTGGCGCGATGCTGGCCCTGTGCGACATCGGCGAGACGCTGGAGAGCCTCGTGCCGGAGTGGGAGAGCCGCATTGCCGAAAGCATTGCCATCACATGGCGCAACGAGGTCACCCTGGTTGTCGACGGCCACGCCTTCCGCATCCGCAACACCCGCGGCGCACTCGACATCGCTGCCGTATCCGGCCGCAACAAATTCAGCCTTACCCGCGTCGACCTCGTGCGGCTGATCATGGGCTTCGATCGTACCGACGACCTGATGCCCCGCCGCAAAGCCCTGGCAGACACCGAGGCCCGCGTACTCCTCCGCGCCATCTTCCCAGCACGCCAACCCCACCTGTGGCAACTCGATCGGCTCTGATGTGGCGCGGACAACTGCTCGGCGATTGATGTGGCCGGTCTCCCGACCGAGCCACTCTTCCGACCGCAGGTCTCCACACGCCACGAGCATTGCCCCTTCAATTCCAACCGCAAAGAACACAAAGAGCACAAAGATGATCCGGATCTTTGTGTTCTTTGCGGTTCAAACGCCGCCATCTGCGCACACTCCCTCTCCCCCTGGGAGAGGGTCGGGGTGAGGGGGCACTCCGCGTATCGCTGCTTCGTCCCCGTCGCGATTGAGTCGACAAGACGCGCGTCTGCGGAACGCCACGCTCCCGCGTGGCCTCTGGCGCAGTGCAACTGCGCGATACCATTGGGTCCCCGAGAGCAACTAGAGGTCCAGAAGAGGAGACCTGCGGTCGGAAGAGTGGCTCGGTCAGGAGACCGGCCACATCGCAGGTCCCGCCTTCTACGCCTCCAGATTATCCCCAACCCGCACGCCTGCGCTTGACGCGATCTGGACGGCGTCCTCGCGTCCCTTGCCGAGGATGTTCCCCGCGAGGTAGTTGTCGCCCCCATCGCCTACCCACTCGATTGCGGCGCGCATCTTCTTTGTCTCGCGTTGATCGGCGATGGTGCACGCGGTGATCGAGACCATTTCCCCGCCCTCGAGGTAGACGCCAGCTTCCGCGGAGTCCAGCACCTGGCAGCCGCTCAGCGTGAAGCGCGAACACCGCAGCAGTTCGACCAGTCCCTTCCGCTCGATGACCACCGGCGTCGGAACGGTGTGCTCGCCCGCCTCGGCGTCCTGAATGATCGAGCCCGTCAGGCTGCACTCGCTGCAATCCTCGAACGAGATGCCCGTAGCCAGTTCGCGTGGCAACGAGCCGTGGTTATGGTCGAAGCTGTTGCCCGATACGACCACATTGCGGCACCCCACCGCGTGAATGTTCCGCCGATGGCCGCTGTAGATGACATTGCCGCTCACCACCACCGCGCGGCAATGCTCCAGGCGCACATTCACCTCCTGGCTACCCAGCAGGTTCCCCGTGATCGTCAGCATCCCCGCCTGATTCGGGTCGCCTTCTCCCCGGCCCTGGATGTACACATTCGACCCGCCCGGCGAGTAGCGCGATTGAATCGTGTTGCCAGAGATCGTCCCCTCGCGCACCGTGCCGCGCTCGCCGCTCGTGTCGATCCAGATTTCCGCCGCTTGGGGGGCTTCCTCGCCCAATTCATCGTCGTAGTTGTACTCGATGTCGTTGCCCGTGATCTGAATGTTGCGGATTTCCCCATTGTTGATCTTGATTCCCGACAACCGGCAGTAGCTGATGTGGCAATTGGCGATATTGATCTGGTGCAGATTCACTTCATCACAGAAAATGCCGATGCCCCGGTTGTCGTAGATGTGGCAGTGCGAGATGATCACATTGCGCGCCCGGCGGCGCAGGTGAATCCCATGGCGCAGGTTGCGAAGCAACACCCCCTCAATGCTCGACTGCATCGTGCCCTCCAGCACGATTCCGTCCGCGTCTTCGTGCGCGCCCTCGATTTCGAGGTGGCGAATGGTAGGCATCCGCTCGTTTGCCCATACCTCCGGCCGCACACTGGGTGGACTCGCCGTGCCCTCGTGCGAGCCGCTCAGAAGGAAGGCAGGACCCGCGGCCGCCATGACGATTTTCGCCGTGCCGGAGGCCCCATCGAGCCCGATGCGCCCATACGCCGTCGTGTCCAGCTCGATGCTCCGGCCGATGCGGTAATCCCCCGGCGGGAAGTACACCTGCCCGAGCCCTTCGCGTACAGCGTGCTGGATGGCCTCCGCGTCGTCGGCGGCCCCATCCCCGATTGCCCCAAAATCCTTCACACTCCGCATCGGATTCTCCCTTGGTCATCCCGGCCCGAACAACGCATTGCACCCGGGCCCTTCCTCGCGTATACTTCCCATCGTCTGTGCCGGAGTGGCGGAACTGGCAGACGCGGCGGACTCAAAATCCGTTGCCCGTAAGGGCGTGTGGGTTCGATTCCCTCCTCCGGCACCACCTTCTCTTCTCCCCCTAGAGATATCCCTCCTCGCATGCACTGCTCTCGTGCAGGGCCTGCAGCAAGTCGCCCGTGCGGCGGCTCGAGTGCTTGCGCTCGAAGCCCTGCACACTCGCGCGGGCATTTCCTGCCAGATGCGCGTGAAGCGCATCGTCATCGAGCAGCCGGCACACAGCCGTGAACAAGGCCTCGCGGTCGCCCTTGGGAGCCACCAGCGCGTTCTCCCCATCCCGCACGAAGGCGTCGATGCCGCCGCTATCCGTTACCACGCACGGCACGCCGCAGGCCATCGCCTCGGCAACCGTGCGCCCGAAGCCATGGAAGTCCGAGCACTCGACAAACACCCGCGCGGCGCGATACACATCCGGCATGGCGTCGTTTTCCACGCGGCCTAGGTTCTCGAAACGCGCGTTCACCGGGAGCTCCGCGTCCGAGCCAAACGCCGCCAGCGCGCATTCCGGGCGCTCCTCTTGCAGCCGCTCGAAAAGCCACTTCGCAAGCTCGAAACCACGCTGGTGCGACTCCGGCCGCATCATCGTCAGCACCTTGTTGCCAACAGCCTCCCCCGGCGTGAAGCGCTCCAGGTCCAGCGCCGGCGGCACACGGCTGGCCATTCCACCGGCCTCCCGGACACGCTCATACAACCACGGCGTTTTGGCAAACGAGATCGGCATCCATCGGTAGGTGTCCGACACGCGTGCGCGCAGGTACGCGTGCGAATCCGGATAAAACCACGGCTCGAAATCCTGCACGAAGTAGGCTGGCACGAATCCGCCGCGCTCAGCGAACAGATCCAGCGTGGCATAGGCCGTGGTCCACCAGGTCGCCACGACGATATCCGCCTGAGGCGCCTGGGCAAGAAAATGGCGATGGTCGAGATAGAACCGTGGCTGCACACGCAATTCATCGTGCAGATCCGGCCGATGCGGCGACAGCACTGCCACCGATATATCCCAACCATCGTCGGCCAGATCATTGACCAATTGCACGACCGACAGGTTGCCCCCGTATCGCGTCAGGGTGCCCATCACCACAAGAACTCTTGGTCGCCCCGTGCCGTGCGCCCGCGAGGACAAGTAGGCACGCACCTGTTCGGCCGTATGCGATGCGCGGCGCTGCAGGCTGGATCGAAATGCCCAGTCGTCATCAATGGGATAGATCCGACGCGCGGCATCCTCCACGGTGAGGTGCGGCGCCGAGCGGGAAAGCCCGCGTAATCGATCCGCGATGCCGTTCAGGCAGGTGGACACGGCGAGCCGTCCCCATGACTCCGCCTTCCGCGCCACGGGGTGAACCGGCAGCATCCCCCGCAGACGCGTGGATATCCCTCCGAATCGCACTGAGCACCTCCCGCCGAAGCGTAGCAGGTTGCCGGGGGCTGCGGGAAGTTCGGTGCGTGCGTTTTATCCGCAGATGACGCAGATGACGCAGATGAGTTTCCAATGAGCGCTTGCCGTGCATGGCGTGCTTGGATTGATGCTGTCCCTGGTTGCGCCAGAGGCGCACCGCAAGTAGCCCCGGACAACGCTCCGAAGCTCGTAGAGCGAGCGAGGCGCCAAGTTCGATTTCTCCCGGATTTCGACACGGATTTCTGTGGATTACACGGATGGGGAGCGGCAGTTCTGTCAAGTGTCTGGCAAAATCCGTGCAATCCATGAAATCCGTGTCCCTACTTCCCGTCGGTGTCGAGGTCTTGGGCTGCGTGGCCTGGAGTGGGTCGATGGAGCGGCCACTGCGGCGCCTCTACAATCGTGGCAAGCCGATCAATTGAGCTTCCAATAAGTACTTGCCGTGCATGGCGTGATGTTGTCCATGGTTGCGCCAACGGCGCACCGGGAGTAGCCCCGGACAACACTCCGAAGCTCGAAGAGCGAAGGAGGGGCCGTCCGGGGTCAATGCAGCCCCCTGAAGTCCGCGTCCCGGCGGGACGCGAGCAAGTGAGGCGCCGCCGTCGAAGGCAAGTGTCCGGGTCCGGTTGACTTCGTGGGAAGTTGAATCCAAGCGGCCTCCGCCCCTGTTTGCACCAGCGGTGGAACATGTTATAGTGGATTTTTCGCGTACTGGCGACGACACTGCGAGGACTTGACTACATGGCGACACTCGAAGCGCAGCAAACAGGCGTGGCGGTGTGCAATCCCCGTACCGGGGAACTGCTCTACACCGTCGACGAGCCGCGGCCGGAAGCGATCGCCGAGGTGCACACACGCGCACGCGCGGCCTCGAAGCGCGTGGCGGCCTTGAGCCTCGCCGAGCGTTCGGCCTGCCTCGAGCGTCTCTCCGCCGCCATCCTCAAGCGCAAGGAGGCCATCGTCGATCAGGTCGTAGCCGAGACTGGCAAGTCCCGCACGGATGCCCTCGTGTCCGAGATTTTCACCGCCTGCGACATGCTCCACCACTATGCCAAGGCCGGCCCGAAGCAACTGCGCGACGAAAAGGTCCCCACGCCTTTGCTCCTGATGGGCAAGAAGGGCGTGATTCGGTACGAGCCGCTGGGCGTTATCCTCATCATCTCGCCTTGGAATTATCCGTTCGCGCTGGCCTTCGCCCCCTTCGCGGGCGCCTTCATGGCGGGCAACGCCGTGCTCTACAAGCCCTCCGAGTGGACCCCCTTGCAGGGACTCGTCGAGGAAATCGTCGCCGAAGCCAACCTGCCCGAGGATGCCCTCCAAGTCGTATACGGCGGCCGCGACGCGGGCCGCATGCTCATCGACGGGCGGCCCGACAAGGTGATGTTCACCGGCAGCACGCGCGGTGGCCGGGAGGTGGCCGCCCACGCCGCGCAGTACCTCATTCCCGTTGAGCTGGAACTTGGTGGCAAGGACCCCGCCATCGTGTTCGATGATGTGAACCTTACCCGCACCGTCGCCGGTGTGCTCTGGGGCGGACTGACCAACGGCGGGCAAAGCTGCACCTCGATCGAGCGGCTCTACCTCCAGCGCGGCATTCACGACGAGTTCGTCGCCGCGCTCAAGGCCGCCATGGAGGGCCTCACCTACACCAACGGACCGGCGGACGGCCCCGACCCCTCCGCGGTGGATGTCGGCGGCATCACCCCTGATTTTCAGATCGACAAAATCCACGACCAAGTCGAGGACGCCCGCGCCAAAGGCGCCACGGTCCTTGTCGGAGGCGAGCGGATCGAGAGCACACGCGCCTATCCGCCCACGCTGGTCACGGGCTGCAAGCCCGGCATGAGCCTGTGGGACGAGGAAACCTTCGGCCCGGTGATCGCGGTCGCATCCTTCAACACGGAGGAAGAAGTCATCGCTGCCGCCAACGATACCCCCTACGGCCTCACCGCCAGCGTGTGGACCGCCGACATGGAGCGGGCCCGGCGCGTGGCGGATGCCTTGCAAGTCGGCGGGGTATCGATCAACGGCGTCATGGCCACCGAGGCCCACCCGGATTTGCCCTTCGGCGGCACGAAGGAAAGCGGCTATGGCCGCTACCGCGGCAAGCACGGCCTGCACGGCTTCTGCAATATCAAGAGCATCCTGATTGATAGGCAATCGAAGAAGATCGAGGCGAACTGGTACCCCTATACGGCCGAAAAATACCGTCTTTTCACCCGCCTGCTGGATGCCGCCTTTGGCGCACACGGCGTACCGGGGCTCGTGAAAACGGCGCTTTCGGGCATGAAACTCGAGTCATTCAGTCAGAAACCGCGCCAGTAGGCGCATTGTACTCTGGGCAAGAGCACATTCTTGGGCAAACACATAATCGGGCAGCATTGAACGCACGCGGTTGTACAACAACCGTTCGAGGAGAGCAGTGATGGCTACTGTCGAATCACCCGCCGCGCATCCGTCCGGCGCACCGCTGGGCTCGGAAGAACGACCCGTCGTCAACCCGCGCACCGGCGAGCAACTCTACACCATCCGTGAGGCAACCGACGCCGAATGCGCGCAAGCCTTCCAGAACGCCCGCACCGCCTACGAGACCATCCGCCGCATGTCGGTCAAGGAGCGCTTGAAGGAAGTCTCCAAGCTGCGCCGCTACATTCGCGACAACAAGGAGATGATCGTCGATCGCGTGATCGCCGAGACCGGCAAGAGCCGCATGGATGCCATGCTTACCGAGGTGTTTTCCGTGCTCGACCTCATCTTCTGGTATGAGCGCCATGCGGAGAAAGATCTCGCCGACCAAGTGGTCAAGACGCCGCTGCTGCTCGCGGGCAAGAAGGCCCGCATCTACTACGAGCCCATCGGCCCGGTGCTGGTAATCTCCCCGTGGAACTACCCCTTCAACACCATGATGGGCCCGGTTTTGGGCGCCTTCATCGCTGGCAACGCGATTGTCGTCAAGCCCTCCGAGTGGACGCCCCTGCAGGGACTCATGGAGAAGATCATCTCCGAAAGCGGCTTCTTCAAGGACGCCATTCAAATCGTCAACGGAAGCGGCATCACAGGCGCGAAGCTCATCGATCAGCGGCCCGCGAAGATTCACTTCACCGGCAGCACGCGCACCGGCAAGCGAATCATGAAGCAGGCCAGCGACTACCTCATCCCCGTGGAGCTGGAACTCGGCGGCAAGGACCCGATGATCGTCTTCGACGATGTCGACATCAACCGCACCGTCAACGGCGCCCTCTGGGGCGGTTTCACCAACAGCGGGCAGACCTGCACCGCCGTCGAGCGCATCTATGTGCAGGAGGCCATCTACGACGACTTCGTCAAGCAGATCACCGAGAAGTCCAAGAAACTCACGACCCCGGCGACCTTCTCCGGCGATGACGACGGCTCCATGGATATCGGCTGCATGACCGCCCCCTTCCAGGTCGATATCGTCGAGCAACACCTCGCCGATGCCAAGGAAAAGGGCGCGACCCTCTCAACAGATGGCGTCCGCGTGCCGGGCACGCAGAGCATTCCGCCCACCGTCGTCACCAACATCACCGACGACATGCTCATCGCGCGCGAGGAAACCTTCGGGCCGATCGTTACCGTCGTGCCGTTCAAGACCGAGGAGGAGGCCATCCGCATGGCCAACGATTCGCAGTACGGCCTGAGCGCGAGCGTCTGGTCGACCGATACCGAGCGCGGCACGCGCGTTGCCCGCGCCATCCAGACCGGCAATGTCTCCATCAACAATGTGCTCGCCACGCAGGGCCACTCCGGCCTGCCCTTCGGCGGCATGAAGGAGAGCGGCTTCGGGCGCTACAAGGGCGCCCACGGCCTGCACAGCTTCTCCAACATCAAGTCGATCATCATCGATCGGCAAGGCGGGAAGCTCGAGGCCAACTGGTACCCCTACACCAAGGAAAAGTACGCGCTCTTCACGAAATTGATCGACTTCGCCTTCCACGACAGCCAGCTCAAGATGCTCTGGGCCGCCGTGATCGGCTTGAAGCTGGAATCGTTGATCAAGAAGACGAAACTGTAAGGCGCATCGGCAAACGCGATACCCACCCGCGGGTGCAGCTCGTGCGAAATCGGCTTAGAAACCGGTTTGGAGCGTACCCGCGGGTGCTTGATTCGAAGCACCTTGTGAATCCACTCTCGTGAGCTTCCCGTTCGGACCGCTTGCGCATCGGGACTCGATTCCCCTAGAGTACCGCTCGGATCGCCGGGAGCAACATCCGTATGAGTTCTAATCTACAGTATGACGCCGTCATCATCGGGTCCGGCTCGTCCGGCGGCACGGCGGCGTACCGGCTGCAGAGTGCGGGGCTGAACTGCCTCCTGCTCGAGGCGGGCCACTACCACACCGCCAAGACCTATCCTCGCCCCGAGGCCGACTACAGCGCCCAACTCTTCTGGGGCGGCGGCATCGAGATCAGCCAGTCCGGCCGCATGGGCTTCCTGCGCGGCCGATGCGTCGGCGGTTCGAGCATCATCAATCAGGGACTCATGGACCGCTTCGACAAAGTCGCCTTCGACGACTGGCGCGCCGACTCCGGCATCGACTTCTTCACCGAGGAGGCGATGGCCCCCTACTACGACGCCATCGAGTCGCGCATGACGCTCCAGTACATCCCCGAGTCCTACCGCAATCGCAATGCGCACAAGTTCATCGAGGGCATGGAGGCCATCGGCTGCAAGTGGGGCATCCTGCGGCGTGGTCAATGCGATTGCGGCACGCCGGAGGGCAATGACTGCATCGCCTGCCTCGGCGGGTGCCACCGCGACTCCAAGCAGAGCAGCCTCGTCGTCAGCATTCGCCCCGCCGAGGAATTGGGGCTCACCGTGTGGGACCACGCCACGGTCACGCGCGTCGAGCATCGCAACGACGGCGTGCGCATTGAGGGCACGCGCAATGGCGAGGCATTCAACATCGACGCCCCCCGCGTGGTGCTCGCGGGCGGCTCTTTCGGCACGACGGACATCCTCCTGCGCTCGGGCTTCAAGGACAAATTGCCGGCCCTTGGCACGCGCGTCGCCACGCATCCCCAGTTCATGTCGTTCGCCTATTTTGATGAGCCCATCGACGCCCACATGGGCGCCTTCCAGAGCGTGAAGTCCGACGACCCCGATTTCCGCCAACGCGGGTTCAAGCTGGAGAATGTCTACGGACAGCCCATCGGGTTGGCCATGCTTTACCCCGGGTTCGGGCGCGAGTTGCACGAATTCATGGCTGGATATCGCCACATGGCCTGCATGGAGGTCGCCTTGCGCGACGAGGCCACGGGCGAGATCAAGCTCGACAAGAAGGGCCGAATGCGCGTTCACAAGGACCTCACCGCGCAGGACCAGGCCCGCGCGAAGGATGGCCTTGAGGTGGTCTACAGCATCTACGACGCCATCAAGCCCAAGCGGATTGTGCAGTCGCCCTTGCAGTTCTGCCTGCACCTCATGGGAGGGTGCCCCATCGGGATGGACCCGAAAACCTCGGTGGTGGATGCGAATTTCCAGGTGCACGGCCACCCCAACCTGTTTTGCGCGGACACCAGCGTGTTTCCGAATGCCCCCGGCATCAATCCAGCCCTGACCACCATGGCCTTGACCAACAAGATGGTGGAAGGAATGCTGAATTGAGCGCAATTTCCACCATCTTCTCCCCGCGCGAGCTACGCACCCTCGAACGCCTCGGCGACATCATGCTGCCCCGCCACGGGGACACCCCCTCCTTTTCCGAGGTCGGCTGCATCGAGCACATTGACTCGATCGCCCAGTATGCCCCGAAAGACGACATCGCCAGCCTGTGCATGTTGTTGCGGGTGCTCTCCTTCGCGCCGAACTTCCTCTTGCGGGCCCTGCTGCGGGCCACGCACAACCCTGCCGGCTTTCCCGCCCCCATCGAGACCCTTCTGCGTCTCCTTAACTTTGCATTTCGCGGGCTGCTGTGTACCCTGTATTATTCCGGAAAGACCGGGGCGGCCTATTCGGGGCCAACGCCGCTCGAGCAGATTGGCTTCGCGTTGAACCGCATGCCTCGGGACGGAGTCGACGGGAGCGGATGATCGGGCAGATGCTGGCACCACAGGCTCGGGGATTCGAGCCGACTTGGTAAAGGGGAGTGACCAATGGCGTGGTTTCAATGGTTGTGGGGATTGGCCGGCTGGCCGTACGCCTTCATCGTCCGAAACATGGGCATTCCGCTGCCTCCCATCGTTGACTTGGTACTCCGAATCCTCGTGCTCGCCCTCGTGGCTTACATCGCCGTGCGCATCGTCGCCTATGTCTGGACCGAGCTGCGTGGACTGCTCCAAGGGCGCAAGCTCGACCCCGTTGCGCGCCCACGCCCCGTCTCGGATGATCCCCATGCCCCCGCGGTGGACCTGGGCGCCGCCGCCGTTGCGGCCACGGCCGAGGGCCGTGCGGTACCCGCCGATGAATTCGAGATGACCCTCAATCGCCTCAAGCGTGCCAAGGACTACAACGGCATGGCCGAGGTCTATGCCGGCGCCGCCCGGTATAAGGACGCCGCCAAGTGGTACAAGAAAGGCGGGAACCGGCGCCAGTCCGCCGTGATGCTCGGCAAGACCGGCAAACCCCTCAAGGCCGCGCGTCTGCTCATGCGCGAGGGTGACTTCGTTTCCGCTGCCAGCTACTTCCTTGAGGCCAACCGCGCACTCGATGCCGCGCGCGCGTACGAGAAGGGCGGCCGCTCCGGCAAGGCCGCCGCGAGTTACCTCGATGCCAAGCGCTACGAGGACGCCGTCAAGGCCTTCATCGATTACTTCCAACACAGCGCCGAGGATGCCGAGTCCCAGGTCGATGCCGCCGAGCAGGCCCTGCGGCTCCTGCGGGACCCTGACGCCGCCAAGCGAATCTCCGCGGAAAGCCGCAAGGCACTCCTGCCCGAGGTCGCCAAGCGCTTCGAGATGGTCCAACGCTACGACATCGCCGCGCAGCTCCACGAGGAGTCGGGCGATTTGGCGCGTGCGGGCGAGGTGTACCTCATGGGCGGCCACCTGCAGAAGGCCGCACAATGCATGAAGACCGCCGGCCGTGATCGCGAAGCCGCGCAGATTCACGGGCGCTACTACGCCTCGCAGGGCAGTTGGCGCGATGCCGCCCTCTCCTACGCCGCCGCGGGCGAGTACCTCCTCGCGGGCGATTGCTACCGCAAGGCCAAGGAGGCCCTCCGCGCCGCTGAATGCTACGAAAAGGCCGATGCCGCCTACCACGCCGGCGTCTCCTATGCCCACGCCGGCAAGTTCGACGACGCCATCCGCATGCTTCAGCGCATCAAGGAAGACGACGCCAATTTCGATGTCTCCCGGGGCATGCTCGGCCGCTGTTTCTTTGAGAAGAAGCAGTATTACGATTGCGTCGCCGCGTTGGAGAACTACCTCACCGGCCAGCGCGTCGAGTCCGGCAACAAGGACTACTACTACATGCTCGCACTTGCCTACGAGCAGACCAGCAAATTTCCCGAGAGCCGTGACATTCTGCGCAAGATCAATTCCGTCGATACCACTTACCGCGATGTGGCCGAGCGCATCGCCACGCTTTCCTCCCAGATTTCGCTGCTTTCCGGCGCCACGACCGGGGTGCTGACCACCGCCGTGGACAGGGAGGCCGGCGCCGCCCAGCATGTCTCCGAGCAAGTCGGCACCCGCTACCGCTTGGAGAAGGAACTGGGGCGCGGCGGCATGGGCGTGGTCTTCCGGGCCCACGACACCCAGCTCGACCGCCCCGTCGCCCTGAAATTCATCGGTGAACTCGTGGACTCCTCCGAGGAATTCCGCCAGCGATTCATCCGCGAGGCGCAGGCCGCCGCGAAGATCAATCATCCCAATGTCATCAGCGTGTATGACATCAACGCGACCCAGGGCAAGGCGTACATCGCCATGGAGTTCGTCGACGGCGGCAGCCTCGCCGGCCTCTACGCCAGCGAGAAGGTGTTCCCACCGAAGCGCGCCATCAATCTCGTCGGGCAGGCCACCGCCGCCCTCGCCGCCATCCACGAGGCCGGCATCGTCCACCGCGACATCAAGCCCGACAACATCATGATCGCCAAGGGCGGCACCGTGAAACTGACCGACTTCGGCCTCGCGCGCTCCGCCGACAACCGCATCACCCGCACCGGCACCGCCATGGGCACGCCCGCCTACATGTCCCCCGAGCAGGTCCTCGGCAAAGAGGCCGACGCCCGCAGCGACATCTACTCCATGGGCCTCGTGCTGCACCAACTTCTCACGGGAAAGATTCACTTCATCGAGGGCGATGTACTCGAGCGCCAGCTCAAGGAAATGCCCCCGGCGCCCAGCACGCAGATCGAGGGCATACCGCCCGAGCTGGACGCCATCGTGCTTCGCTGCCTCGCCAAGAACCCCGAGGAGCGTTTCGCCAGCGCCCGCGAGTTCCTCGGGCAGTTGCAGGCGGTGCTTACGAAGCTCGCGTAATCCATCGCAGGGGATCCCGCATCTGATCCCGCATTTGATCCCTTGACCCCTCGCGGGCCATGATCCACCCTTCCCTATACCGTGCGCATACCGCCGCGTAGCCCTAACTTAGCCATCACCGGGATTCCGCATACCATGAGCCAGTCCGTATTCGACGAAGCCCCGCAACCCTTTAATTTCGCCCAGACCGAGCATGACATCATCGCATTCTGGAAGGAAAAGGGGATTTATCACCAGAGCCTCGAGCAGCGCCGCGAGGCCCCGCGCTTCGTCTTCTACGAAGGCCCACCGACGGCCAACGGCATGCCGCATCCCGGCCATTGCCTGACGCGCACAGTCAAGGATATCTTCCCTCGCTACAAGACCATGACCGGCCACTTCTGCGAGCGCAAGGCCGGCTGGGACACCCACGGGCTTCCGGTGGAAGTCGAAGTATGCAAAGAGCTTGGCATTCTCGATGGCGGCAAGGCGGCCATCGAGGAATTCGGTATCGAGAAGTTCAATCGCCAGTGCATCGAGTCGGTTTTCCGTTACCAGAAGGAATGGGAAGATCTCACCGATCGCATCGGATTCTGGGTCGACCTTGAAGAGGCCTATGTCACCTACCACCAGAGCTATGTCGAGAGCGTCTGGTGGGCCCTCAAGTCCCTGTTCGACCGCGGCCTCCTCTACCAGGGGCACAAGGTCGTCTGGTGGTGGGCGCAGGGCGGCACCGCCCTTTCCGCCGGTGAAGTGGGCGAAGGCTACCGCGATACCGACGACCCCGCCGTCAGCGTACGAATGCGCCTGACGCCTCAGAGCCTCGCCCAGCTTGGACTCAAGGGCGAAACCGCCAGCCTGCTCATCTGGACGACGACCCCATGGACCCTCCTGAGCAATTGCGCATGCGCGGTCGGACAACACATCGAGTACGCCATCGTGCGCACCAAGGACGCGAACGACGAGACCGAGTTCGTCATCCTGGCCAGCGCCGTTGTCGAGCGCTACTTCGGCGAGGACGCGGAAATCCGCGACACGCTCCCCGGCTCGGCCTTGGTGGGCCTGTCGTACGAGCCTTTGTTCCGTTATTCCGAGCCGACGCACATGGAGACGGGCGAACCGAGCACGCATCATTGGACGACCATCGCCGCGGACTTCGTGGATATCCAGACCGGCTCGGGCATCGTGCACATGGCCCCCGCCTTCGGCGAGGACGACTACCGCGTCTGCAAGGACAACGGCGTCGGCTTCCTGTGCTTCGTCAATCCCGATGGCACCTTCGACGAGCGCGTGACCGATGTCGACCCCTACGATCAGACGCCGCTGGCAGGTCAGTTCTGCAAGGCGGCCGACAAGGCCATCATTCGCATCCTCAAGGAGCGCGGCCTGCTGCTCAAGCACGATACCTACCGCCACCCCTATCCCTTCTGCCCGCGCGCGGACCAGGACCCGCTCATTCAGTACGCGCGGAAGAGCTGGTTTATCCGTACCTCGCAGTTCGTGCCGGAATTCGTGGCGAACAACAAGCAGATCAAGTGGCAACCCGAGCACATCCGCGACGGCCGCTTCGGCAATTTCCTCGAGAACAATGTCGATTGGGCCCTTTCGCGCGAGCGCTACTGGGGCACGCCGCTGCCGGTATGGATCTGCGAGAAGACCGGTCACATGGAAGCGATTTCCTCGTACGACGAGTTGCTCGCCAAGCCGGGCGTCGAGGGCACCGAAGTCTGGACCGAGGCCAAGGCCGCCAACCCCGACCTCTCCGAGCACCTCAAGGTCCACAAGCCCTACATCGACGCCGTCACCTACCAGAGCCCGCAGGACCCGTCCGCCCGCATGCGGCGCGTCACCGAAGTGATCGATGTCTGGTTCGACGCGGGATGCATGCCCTTCGCGCAGTGGGGATACCCGCACCTTGAGGGCAGCGAGGCACAGTTGAAGGAGCGCTTCCCGGCCGACTTCATCTCCGAGGCCATTGACCAGACGCGCGGGTGGTTCAACGCATTGCTCACCATCAGCACGGTGGTGTTCGAGAAGGAGCTGGCGGACTACCCGCATCCCTTCAAGAATTGCATCTGCCTCGGCCATATCATGGGCGAGGACGGACTAAAACTTTCCAAGCGCCTCAAGAACTACAGCGAGCCCGGCCTGCTCTTCGAGAAATTCAGTGCGGACGCCCTGCGCTGGAGCTTCATCGCCAAGAACCCGCCCACGAGCACCGGCCGCCTCTCGGAGCGCAATGTCGAGGAGGCCCAGCGCGAAGTCCTCATCCGCTGGTTCAATGTGCACAGCTTCTTCACCATCTACGCCAACCTCGACGGATTTGATCCGAGCCAGGCCCCCGCCGCCATCCTGCGCGAGGCCGTGGCCGATCCCGCCAGCGTCACCGGCGACGAACATGGGGGAGGGGACGCCGCCTACCGCCCGCGCGCCGAGCGCGCTGAACTCGACCGCTGGATCCTTCACGAACTCGACCGCACCATCCTCGAGGTGCGCGCGGTGATGGAGAATTACGAGTGCCACCCGGCCGCGAAGGCCATCCACGCCTTCATCGACAGCCTCTCGAACTGGTATGTGCGCCGCAGCCGCGACCGCTTCTGGTCCAGCGGTTGGTCCGCCGACAAGGCCGACGCCTACTGGACGCTCTACGAGTGCCTGCTCAAACTCGCGCGCCTTTCGGCGCCCTTCGTGCCGTTCTTCAGCGAGTTTTCATGGCGCGCCCTCGTCAAGCCACTGCCCGGCGCCGCGGAGAGCGTGCACCTGGCCGCGTACCCGGATGCCGACCCCAATGCCCTCGACCGCGCCCTGCTCGACGAAATGGCCATCACCCGCGAGGCCGTCACGCTGGGCCTGAGCGCACGCCGCCAGGAAAACATCAAGGTGCGCCAGCCGCTCGCTCGCTGCGAGCTGGTCATCAGCAATCCCGCCGCGCGCGATGGACTCGAGCGCCACATGGACCTCATCACCAGCGAGTTGAACATCAAACTCGTCGAATTCACCGACACCCCCGAGGAGTATGTCTCCTACGAGGTGCGGCCCGATTTTAAAGTGCTCGGTCCGCGCTTCGGCAAGAAGATGAAGGCCGTGCAACAGGCCCTCCAGCAGGGCGACAGCGCCCTCATGCACCAGCAACTCCAGGACGGCGGCATCCCGCTCGAAGTCGACGGCGAGACCATCACCCTCAGCGGCAACGAAGTCGAAGTGCGCCTGACCGCCAAAGAAGGCTTCACCGCCGCCCAAGGCCGCAACCTCGTCGTCGTGCTCGCCACCGAGATCACCCCCGAGCTGCGCCGCGAAGGCCTCATGCGCGAACTCGTCCGCGCCATCCAGGACCTGCGCAAAGAGCAGGCCCTCGCCTACACCGCCCGCATCGAGGTCGTCATCACCACCGAAGACACCGAGCTGGCCCAAGTCGCGCGCGACTACCAAAACCCCATCGCCGCCGAAACCCTCGCCGACAGCATGACCGTCGCCACCGCCACACCCGGAGACGACGCCGCCACCATCGAGGGCAAAGCCGTCGGAATTGCCATCATGGTGAAGTGAGGGTATGCTCAAGCTCCGTATCGTAGGCTTGGTAGGGAGTGGAAGTGTGAGCAAGTTCCTTTTCGCCAACATCTCCATATTCTTGGCTGCCTTGTTGTGCAGCGCTTCGGGATACCGCGCGGAGCCTGGAGCGCCGATTCCAGGCGAACCGGACTTGGAAGCCGTTACGGATGAGCGTCTGGTCGCGTTCTATGTTTCCACGGTGCACGAAAGGCGTGCGCTTTGGGAGATCGAAGACGAAGCGGCGCGTACCGCGGCCGTTCGAGAGTTCCTGGATACCCCCCTCCCGGAAGCGGAAGTTCAATATGCCGTGCAGGCTGCGCACGCGGCATTGGACCAGTCCACGCCCGATTGGAATGTGTATCGGGTCGCGATGCATGCCACGCGCTTTGGGGAGGCGGGCGATGCGCGCTTCGTTGAACTGGCGCGGAAGGTGTTCGAAATGCCACGCAGTGGAAAAGTGAGCGAGTTCGAAACCAGGGCAATCTACGACACCTTTCGCATCCTGGACCAGAGTCTGGCGCCGGAAGCTGCGGATTTGCTCTGGGAAGCAACCAGACGGGAGTTCTGGGGCAGCGAGAAGTTCACCAGCCGCATGCTGGGGGAAACGCAGGAGCGGGTCCTGACTCATCTCCGTGCGAATGTGCTGGGGACTCTCACCCGTATTCCGCCGGAGCATTCGCTGCCAGTTCTTGAAGCGCTCAAGGAGGAATACCCCGACACCACGCCATACGAGGCACTGGCCCATGAGTTCATCTTCGAGCTTGGTGCAGGGCCGATGGTTGATCACGCGCTCAGGCGGGTGTACCAGCGTGCAGGACTGGACCCCGACGGCCGGCCGGAGCCGGAGGAGGAAACACCATGAAGAACGGATTGCTGTGCCTGTGCCTTGGCTTTTTGGCAATGGCGTGGTTCGGGGGGATGGCGCATGCACAGAATCTTAGTGACTTCTACCTGTTTCCTGAAGTGCCGTACGAAGCCACGACCTACGAACACGATGACCTCATAGACGCTGCCAAGCGTTCTGACGGACGAACCCAGTCCGAGTCGCTTGAGGCCTGCCGGCAGTTGGTCGAGGATGCATCGGTACCGTTCGAAATTCGGCGGTGGGCGCAGCGGCGCCGAATCGAGTTGCTGTCGTCCACATATCGTGAAAGTCTGGCCATCCAAGAAGGGCGGGAGTGGCTGGCCAACCACCCGGATGACCCGGAGGCACTGCCGTTGCGTTTCGTGCTTCTGCGAACGGCCTGTCAGCGCTTACACAACGATTTCTCCCCGGAACTATCGCTGGTGCGCTCCCTGCTCACCGACCTGCTGCAGCACCATGGCCCCAACAACATGTTGGCCGTGAGGGCCCGCGTCGAGTATGCAAACAAGTTGCTTCACTTCGATCTGCTTGGCGAACCGAGCGCGCAAATGGAGCGGCGAGTGCACCTCGAGGCTGCCCGCGACTCGGCCATGATGCTTGCCGGGGATGAAGAGGCTACGACAGAAGAACGCGCCGCGGCCGCGAGCTATCTCGAGAACACGATTCTGCCCACGCTCGCGCCACCGCCCCGCCGCGAGCCGGAAATACTGACGGGCCAAGAGGCCGAAGAGCGGGTACGGGCGGCCGTCGAACAAATCATGGAAGAACTCGGTATCACCGAGGAAGAAATGATCGAGCGCTTCGGTCCCAGGTAAAAAATGAGGGACAGTAACCATTTATTGCGAGTTCGCCGAGAAACGACAGACGAACTACCATCAATAAGTGTTACGGTCCCCAATTTTTCTTTCTGCGTGGATCGGTACCCCCGGGAGCCGAGCGTCCCCGCGAGGATGGGCCGTCGCGGGCGAGTTTTGCTCGCGAGGACGCTCGCCTCCCGGGGATGTACTCGAATTGGCGTGCGCATTCCGGTGTGACGGACGAATAAAGGTCTTGACAGGGGATTACAAATGTAATATCTTGATAATTACAGATGTAATCCATCCCCGGAGGAGACCCCGCCCATGAAACCCCTGCCCCGAATATCCGATGCCGAGTGGACCGTCATGCGGGCCGTGTGGGACGACCATCCGCTCACGGCCAACGAGGTGGTCGAGCGAGTGGCCCAGTCGAACGACTGGAGTCCGCAGACGGTGAAGACGCTGCTGAACCGGCTGGTGAAGAAGGGCGCGCTGGGCTTCCGGCAGGAGGGGCGCGCGTACCATTACTACCCCATCGTGGCCGAGACGGACTGCGTGCGGGCGGAGACGCGCTCATTCGTGCAACGGGTGCTCAACGGCTCCCTCACGCCGATGGTGGCGCATTTCTTGGAGGAAGAGAGCCTGACCACTGAGGAGATTGCTCAATTGCGGCGCCTCCTTGACGAAAAGCAGGGGAGGGGGAAGTCATGAGCGCAATTCACGGGAACCTCGGTCCGATTTTCGAGCGCATCGCGCAGATTTCCCTGCAGGCCGCCGTGCTCGTGGTGGTGGTGCTCGTGGCGCAATGGGTGCTGCGGCCATGGTTGGCGCCGCGATGGCGGCATGCCCTGTGGTTCGTCGTAATCGCACGCTTGGTGCTGCCGGTCGCGCCGGAGAGTCCGCACAGCCTCTACAACTGGCTGCCCGCCATGCCCGAGGCCCGCGTGGAGGTCGCCGATGCGCCGACACCTCCCACGCCGGCGGCAATCACCGCGTCGCCACCCGTCGTGCGAATTCCGGTGGAACGGCCGAGCACCGCGCCAGCCCCGATGCCCGTCGAGACCCGTAGCCATCCCATTTCGCCATCTCCCTCCGTTGCCGCACCGGCCGTCCCCGTTCCGTGGCTGGCGTGGGGCTGGCTGCTCGGCGTTGTGGCGATGGCAGGCGCACTCGGCCTCGCCAATAGCCGCCTGTCGCGCATGGTCCGGCTCGGCCGCGTGGTGGATGACGCCCGGGTGCTGGCGGTACTCGCGGACTGCCAGTCACGCGCGGGCGTGTCTCGGCGCGTCACCGTGATGGCGCTCGACGAGGGTTGCAATCCAGCGCTGGTGGGTCACCTCCGGCCACGCATCGTCCTGCCCGGGTCGTTGCTGACCACGGCCGACGAGGAGCAACTTCGCCATATTTTCCTGCACGAATTGGCCCATTGGAAGCGGCGGGACATCCCGCTGAACTGGCTCACGGCGCTTTTGCTCGTGGTGCATTGGTTCAACCCCGCCCTGTGGTTCGCGTGGCACCGCATGCGGCTCGACCGCGAACTGGCCTGCGACGCCCTGGCGCTGTCCTGGGCGAATCCGGGCGAGGCCGGGGCGTACGGCCGCACCATCCTGACCCTGCTGGACCGCGGGGCATCGATGCGGGCGCTGCCGGGGGCCATCGGTATTTTCGAGAGCCACGCCGGCCTCAAGCGCCGAATTGCGATGATTGCCCGTTTCACGCCGAACGCCAACCGCTGGTCGGTGCTCGCCGTCGCCGTGCTGGCCCTGCTGGCCTACACCGGCCTCACGGATGCGCAGCAACAAGGGCGGGAAACCGAATCTGCTTCCACGGAATTGGTGGACGCCGCGCTGCGCGCGGCCGACCGCGAGCAGCTCGAGTACTTGGCCCGCGTGTTCCGATCCTATGTACACAATCAACGATTGGAGGCCTTCCCACCACTCGACGGCGGCGGCTGCCGCCTCGTGCCGGCGCGCGAAGCGCTCCTTCCCAGGTACCTGACGAACCCCAGCGCCCTCGTGAGCCCGTGGGTGGAAATGCCCGAGGGCGCGGAAGCGGAGGCCTACTTTGACCAGAGTACTTACTGGTACATGCCGTATGCCGTCATCGAGGAAGCAACGGCACTGATGGCCATCGAGACCATTCGCGAAGCGTGCGAAGAAAGGACTGAACTCCCCACACGCGTCCCGGAAACCACGACCGGTGAACGGTATGCCATTGCATTACTTCGCAATGGTATGGAACGATTGTTCATCACCAACATTCACGATCCAGACGCGGAGGCCAAGGCCAGGGCCAAAGTTCCCGTGCTGATTGGCCAGCCGGTCACCTTTTCCGACGGAACCGCCGGTGGCCATGTCCTCTACATGGACGGCTCGGTGAGGTTCCATCCATACCCCGGGGATTTCCCGATGACCGAGCGCGTGATCGAAGCCCTGACCGCGTTCGACCCACCCGAGGGGGAAGAGAGAGCCGATTCGCAGGCCGCGGCGCCGGCCGAGCCCGTTGCGGGAAAAGGAGACGAACTGCCGCAGTGGGCAGTGGAAGCATTCGAACGGCCGGTGCAGACAACGAATTTGAACCCGACCGTTGACGAGGCGTTCGAATCCATCGCGGAACAGGCGGGGGTTCAGATCAAACTGGACCCGCGCATGGGGACTTTGTCAAGACTGGAAACCAGGCTTATAGGGGCTATTAATCTTCTGTCAGTGCGTCCACAGCCGTTCCGGGATGCATTCGGGATGATACTGGAGTTCTCGAACTTAGACTATGTCGTGAAGGGAGACCACATCTGGGTCTCCACGCCCGAACTGCTCTCCGAAGATGGACTCGAAGGAATCCGAGGTCTACCCGCCCGGGCAACGGTGCGCGTGGAACGCGAGGAGTTTCCCGATTGGGCCCCGGCGGCCCTTAGAAAGCGGGTCACGCTGACGGGATATGAGGAAAGCATAGCCGAGATTCTTGCCGTAGCGTCGGAACAATCCGGTGTCTGGATCGAGCCGGACCCGCGGGTTTTCGACGACACGGCTTGGGAGCAGCGCTTGGCCATGCCGTTGCATGGCGGTAAGAGCGTTCAAGCGCTGGAATCTCTGCTCAATTGGACCTTGCGAGTACACGGTTTGGACTATGTCATCCAGGAAGACCACATTCTGGTGTCCACGCCGGACCTCCTGGCGGCCGACGGCTTGAGGGGGCGTCTCGCATGGAACAACCGGTCATACGAAGAACGGGCGGCGGAGCGGTTAGGCGAACTGCCGGAATGGGTCGAACAGGCATTCGAGAAATCCGTGGAGGTTTCCATGGAATTTCACGATGTCCCGGAGGCCTTGGATCAGTTGGCCGAGCAGTACGCAGTGCGTATCGAGGTGGACCGCCGGTTCGAGCCGGAGGACTCTTCGCTTGTGTTTCAGCCAAATCGCCGCGCCATCATCACGGCATCGAACTACCCGCTCGCCACATTGATGGCGTACATCCTAAGCCGGGGAAGCCTCGACTACGCGGTTAAAGATGACCATTTCTGGGTGTCCAGGCCGGAATGGCTCGTGGAAGACGGGTTGATTGGACTGCTTGGAAGCGATGGAGACGAGTCGCGTTCGCAAATGCGCTCGGGGGGAGGACGATCGGGACCGAGTTCCTTCTCGCATCGCAGCATACCCGTCGCGGACCCGTACGAATCGACATGGAACGGCGTTCCGGCACGGCTGCGTGTGGCGCTCATGGAACCTGTTCACGAGACCAAGCACAGCATTCACATCCTCGACATGCTCGACTTCCTGTCGGAATTCTCCGGTGTGGACATTGTCGTGGACGGGCGCGTGCGCCCGCAGTTGGATGTCGCGCGCGGGGCGAGAACCCCGAGAGCCCCGTTCCACAGCACGCACCAGATGATGGGTATCTCTGTGCAGGGCGTGCTTGACGGACTCGTCAACCGCTTTGACCTTGACTACGCGGTGAAAAACGACCACATCGTCATTTCGAGTCCGGAACTGTTGGCGCAGGAGGGCTTGCAGGGCCTTCGCGAGATGTCTACCCAGCGACCACCGAGCGAAATGTTGCGACCGGGACGGACCGGTTATCCGTCGTGGGCAAACACGGTGCTGGAAATGCCCGTCTCCATCTCTGCGTCGAACGCACCGCTGGCGGAAGTGTTGGGAATGTTGTCGGAGAGGTTGGGCGACCTACCCATTCGACTCGATCCACGGCTGGAAGTCGAAGAGGCCGAAGATGGTGAACGAAGGACCACCGTCGTGCATGCCGAATACGCGAATGCGCCCCTTGAGCGAATTCTCGAAGCGGTGCTGACCCCGTTGCGTCTCGACTACGCGTTCACAAACGAGTACATATGGGTGTCCAGCCCGGAGTTGCTCTCGGTCGATGGACTCGATGGAAGTCTTACCTCGCCGGGCCCGAGGGGTCGGGCCAGCTGATTTGGAAGGGTGGCTGCAGAGAAGCCGGGGCTCACTCCGTGACGGCGTATCGGCTCTGCACGAAGCCGAAATCGTACGCGGTGGTGCCGAGGTGCTTGAGGGGAATTGATACGGACATTGTCCCGAACAGGGGGCGCCCTTCGCCGAGTAGTATCGGTATCGTGGTGATTGTGATTTCGTCGACGAGTCCCGCCGCGAGGAAGCGCTGAATCGTCACGCCGCCGTCGAGGTAGACGCGCCGGCGCCCCTCCCGGAAAAGCCGCTCGAGCAGCTCGGCCGGGGATTCGCTGGATACCGTCACCGTCGGTTTCAAGCGGTCCGGAATCGTCACGCCCCGGCTGCTGAGCACCACCACCGGCGTCCCGGCGTAGGGCCATGGGTCGAATTGGAGAACGGTCTCGAAGGAGAGCCGGCCCATCACGAGGGTGTCCACGGTCTCGAAGAACGCCGCGTACCCGCAGTCCTCACCCTCGGGAACGGACTCGTTGGCCGCGTCGAGCCAGTCGATGCTCCCGTCACTCCGGGCGATGTAGCCATCAAGGCTGGTGGCGATGAACACAGCAACTTCCGGCCGCATGGCGCACTCCTCCTCGTGGTCGTGGCGAAATGGTTTCCAACTTGGTACACTCGAGCCGCTTTGGCATGCGATGACAGTGCAGGCAGGGCGCTCTTGGGGTCAAGTCGAAGGACACGCGAGGGCGCCCTCGGTCGTGGGGCATTTGTCGGGCTGATTGGGGTTAAATCCGGCATCCGCGCTCAATTTTCGTATTTTTGTGGTGGAAGGCTTATTCCCGTCACGCCAATCCCTTGCAGCTACTCGCGGGCATATGCTAGACTACGCATTCGACGCTATTGGTCTCTCACCAAAAGTGGGTGCAAACCCACTTTTTTTTGTGGTTTCGGGTCGTGGAAACGCGTCCCTCGGGATAAGGAAGGTTCGGGTTGCACTCGCCCGATGGCATCGTACGAAGCGTTTGGACGGAGCTGGAGCCCGTGTTGGCCCAGGCCGGCTACGAGCTGATCGAGGTGCAATTGAGCCACATCGGGCAGGACCTGTTGCTCCGGTTATTTATTGACAGGGAGGGCGGGATCACGCTGGATGATTGCACCGCGGCAACGCGGTTGGTCAACCCGGTGCTGGACACGGCAGACCTTATCAAAGAGCATTACATGTTGGAGATGTCGTCGCCGGGCATTGAGCGCCCTTTGCGCAAACCAGCGCATTTTGAGCGCTTTGCCGGCGAGCGGATACGGGTGAACACGCATAGTCCCGTGGGGGGCAAGAAGCGCTTTACAGGCATTCTCAAGGGCGTGCAAGACGGCTTGATTGAGCTGCAATGCGATGAGGCGGTGGTCTCGGTGCACCTGGAGAACATCGACCGGGCGCGATTGGCGCCTGATTTTGGCGATGAACGGTAAAGGACGGGCAACGGCATGGCAGAACCAAATTTACAGGTAATCCTGCAGCAGTTGAAGGCTGACAAGGGCATCGATGAGGAGATCCTCATCGAGGCGATTCGCAGTGCGATCGAGAGTGCCGCGCGGCGCAGCTTTCACCCCGCCTCCGAAGTCACCGTGGATATTGATCTCGCGGCGAAAGATCCGTTCAAGGTGTATGAGATCCGCGAGGTGGTGGAGGCCGTCGAAGACGAGGCAACGGAAATTGGCCTCGCCGAGGCTCAGGCCCTTAACCCGGGCGCGACGGTCGGCGCTCGCCTGAAGGTTCCGCGTGAGCCGAAGGACTTCGGCCGTATTGCCGCGCAGACCGCCCGCCAGGTCGTGATCCAGAAAATGCGCGATGCCGAGCACGACAATGTGTTCGACGAGTACAAGTCGCGCGAGGGCGAGTTAATCACGGGCATTGTGAAGCGCATCGTGCGGGGCAATATCATTGTCTCGCTCGGCCGTGCCGAGGCCATCATCCCGCAGAGCCACCAGTCGCCTCGCGAGAGCTTCAAGACCGGCGACCGCATTCGCGGTGTGCTGATCACGGTGGAGAAATCGGCCCGTGGGCCGGAGTTGATCATCTCCCGTACCGTGCCAGAGCTGGTTCGCCAGTTGTTTGACTTGGAAGTCCCCGAAATTTTTGATGGTACCGTTGAGCTGCGCGGGGTCGCCCGTGAGCCCGGCGCCCGCACGAAGATTGCCGTGCGCTCCAACGACTCCAATGTCGACCCCGTCGGCGCGTGCGTCGGCATGCGCGGTGCGCGTGTGCGCGCCGTGGTGGAGGAGCTGTCGGGCGAGAAGATCGATATCGTGCGTTACAGCGACGACCCGGTAGAGTTCTGCGGCAACGCCTTGAACCCGGCCGACATCCTCAGCATCACCGTGGACGAGGAGACCAAGGGGATCCTCGTGGTCGTGCCGGAGGAGCAATTGTCGCTGGCCATCGGCAAGCGCGGGCAGAACGCGCGCCTGGCCTCCAAGCTCATCGGCTGGAATATTGATATCAAGAGCGACACCCAGATCGCCGGTACGGATGTGTTCAGCGAATTCGATGCCGCGCACGAGGCAATTGAAGACGATAGCAGTGACGCCGACGACGCGACCTCGGAAGACGCCACCGTAGAGACGGAGGCAACCGCCGAGACCGAAGTTGGCAGTGAGGGTGAGGTCGGTGAAGTAGAGTCGATGGAAGATACGCCGGACGAAGCGGAGCCGGCGTTGTCCGGTGATGACGCGGCGGATGTCGTAGAAGACGAAGAGACGCCTGAGAAGGCCTAACGCCCCGGGTGTTTCCGACGCGCGCGTGAACAGTCAGGTTCGGAGGAATACTGTATGCAAACTGTAGCGAGATTGGCCGAGCGGCTCGATATGACCGCTGAAGAAGCGGTCGAAAAGCTCCGCTACATGCTCTTCGAGGTCGAAGGCGTCGAGACGGAGATCGACGACGAGCAATGCGACATGCTCATCGACTGCGATGACGATCCCGCCGTCGCGGACCGGATTCGTTCGGAAAAGCTGGCGGAAATCGACAAAAAAGAGAAACTGGCCAAGAAGCGCGTGGAGAACCTGAAAAAGGCCACCGCAAAGCGCAAGGCCACCGCCGCGGCGAAGAAAAAGCCCGCCGCGAAGAAGAAGGCTGCATCGGAGCCTGACGCGGAGGAAGCGGAAGCTCCCGCGGCCCCGATCGCCGAGCTGTTGCCTCCTGCCGAGCCGGTCGTCGAGGCGCCGCCTGCACCGATCGCGGAATTGCTGCCGCCGAAGCCCGTCGTCGCGCCTGTCGTCGAAAAGCCGAAGAAAGAGCCGAAAAAGGAGCCGGAGAAACCCGCCTTCACCATCGGTTCTGCGATCGAGCACGACGAGCATGCGGTTGAAGTCGTACGCGCCGATGGCTCCCAGGTGGATGCCACCGAGATCGACACGATCGAGGAGCCGCCCGAGGTCGAGGAAGAAGAGATTGTGGAGGTGAGCCCCGCCCTTTCCGAGGCCCTTTCGGCCGAGGAAGAGGAGGAACGCCGCCGTCAGAAGGACGCCGCGCGTCCGACGGTCAAGCCGGATCCGGCCGTTGTGGCCGCCGTCAAGCGCAAGGCCCTTGAGCGCCAGCGTCAGCAGCTCCAGGAAAAGGAACGCACCGAAGGCAGCTCGGGCCCGAGCAAGACCGCCAAGAAGAAGCAACGCCGCCTCGAGAAGGTCAAGCAGGATGAAGAATTGCGCAAATCCGCCAAGGCGACCGTAAAGGAGATGGCCAGCGGCGCCCCCGTGAAGAAGCGCCGCCGCCGTCGCGATCGCGATGTTGAGGGCGAGGACGGGATCGAGGAGGGATTCCCCTCGTGGATCGAGATCGAGGACACGATCACCGTTGAGCAGTTGGCCGTGGAAATTGACATGCCGGTCAACGAGATCATTCTCGAATTGATGGACCACGACCTGATGGCCACGAAGAATCAATCGCTCAGCATCGATTTGGTCCGTGCCTTGTGTGAACCCAAGGGAATCGAGGTCCGTTCAGCCATCCCCGAGGAGGAGGAATTCCTCGCCGAGGAACCCGACGACCCCGCCGACCTTGTGTCGCGGCCGCCGGTCATTACTGTCATGGGCCATGTCGACCACGGCAAGACCTCCCTGCTCGACTATATCCGCAGTTCCGATGTGGCCGCGGGCGAGGCGGGCGGAATTACGCAGCACATTGCCGCATACGATGTGACCCGGCCCCAGGGCCGAATCGTTTTCCTCGATACACCCGGCCACGAGGCCTTCACCGCCATGCGTGCCCGTGGCGCCCAGGCGACCGATGTGGTCGTGCTCGTGGTGGCGGCGGATGACGGCGTCATGCCGCAGACCATCGAGGCCATCGACCACGCGAAGGCAGCCGAGGTGCCCATCGTGGTTGCCATCAATAAGTGCGACAAGGACAACGCCGAGCCCGAGCGCATCCGTCAGGAATTGACCCGCTTTGACCTCGTTGACGAGGCATGGGGTGGCACGACCATCATGCGCAATATCTCCGCCACCAATGGCGATGGCATTGACGACCTGATGGAAATGCTTGTGCTCGAGTCCGAATTGCTCGAACTCAAGGCCAACCCGAAAAAGCGCGCCCGGGGCGTAGTCGTCGAATCCGAAGTCTCGATGCAACAGGGCTCCACCGCCACGATCCTGGTGCAGAACGGCACCCTGCGCGTTGGCGATGTCTTCCTGTGTGGCAACACCACCTGCCGCGTTCGCTCTATGAATGACTCGCGCGGCAAATCCGTGCAGGAAGCCGGCCCTGCGACCCCCGTCGTGGTTACCGGCTTCGAGGCCCTGCCCGAGGCAGGCGACCAGTTCGCCGTCGTGACGGATGAGCGCGCCGCCCGCAACATCGCCTCCCGCCGCGCCGCGCACCAGCGCGCCAAGCAGAGCGGTGGCATGCGTCAACTGACCCTCGAGGACCTCCAGGCCAAGCTCGCCTCCGGCGAGACGAACGAACTCAATGTCATCATCAAGGCCGATGTGCAGGGCTCGGTGGATGTGCTCTCGTCCAGCTTGCAGAAGCTGGGCAACGAGGAAGTCCGCGTCAAGGTCATTCGCGCGGCTGCCGGCGGCGTGAACGAGGGCGATGTCATCCTCGCCAGCGCCTCCGAAGCCATCATCATCGGCTTCAATGTCGTGGCCAACCCGCGCGCGGGCAAGCTTGCCGAGCAGGAAGGCATCGACATCCGCACCTACCGCGTCATCTACGAGGCCATTGAGGAAATCCGCAAGGCGCTCGAGGGCATGCTGGAGTCCGAGAAGAAGCAGGTCGTCACCGGCCACGCCGAGGTGCGCCGCATCTTCAAGTCCTCCGCCATCGGCACGATTGCCGGTTGCTCCGTGCGCGACGGTGAAATGACGCGCAACTCCAAGGCTCGTCTTCTGCGCGACGAAGTCGTCGTGTACGAGGGAACCATCAGCTCGCTCAAGCGCGAGCGGGACGACGCCAAAACGGTTGCCACCGGCTTTGAGTGCGGCATTACCCTCGAGAATTACGACGATGTCAAGGAAGGCGATGTCATCGAGACCTTCCGTATCGAGGAAGTCGCGCGGACGCTCGCCTAATCTGAGAGCCGGGGCGGGCGCGGGTTGCGCCCTGCCCCGGGTCGCACAGGCACGAGCCACGCAGGCTTGAGCCACACAGGGAGCAATTGCGTGAATGTTGCCCTTGTTGAGATGGAATTCCTGATCCCCGGTGCGCGTTCGCTCAAGGATAAGCGGCGCGTCATGAAGTCAATCAAGGAACGCCTGCGCAGCCGCTTCAATTGCTCCGTCGCCGAAGTGGACCTCCAGGAGAAATGGGGCCGCGCACGATTGGCCGCCTGCGTGGTCGCCTCTGAGGCCAGCCACGCCAGCGAACAAATCGACGCCATCGTGCGCTTTGCCGAAGGGCACCACGAGGCGGAAATGGTGCACGCCGAAATCGAGATCATCTAATGGCATCTGAAAACAGACAAGAGCGGGTCGGTGCGCTGATTCGCGAGGAAATCGGGCAGTTGTTGCAGCGCGGCGTCAAAGATCCGCGCATCGGCTTCTGCTCCGTCATGCATGTGCGCATGTCGCCCGACCTGCGCTACGCCAATGTCTATATCAGCGTGCTGGGCTCGGAGAAAGAGCAGCGCGACACCCTCATCGGGCTCGAGCGCTCCACGGGCTGGATACGCCGTGAAATCGGCAAACGCGTCCGTTTGCGCTACACGCCGCAACTCCGCTTCTTCAAGGACGACACCCTCGAGGATGTCTACAGCCTGGAGGAAGTGTTCAAGAAGATTCATGAAGAAGGCGGACACGATGAGAGCGCAAATGACGGGGGCGCGGACGATGAGAGCGGACACGATGATGAAACTCCAGACACCGTCGACGAAGGAGGGGCCGAGCCCGGTGACGACGCGCGTTGACGATAAGGGCCTGATCGAGGCATTGCGCGCGGGCCGGAACATCGCCGTCACGAGCCACCACAACGCCGACGGCGATGCCCTCGGCTCGATGCTCGCTTGTGCCGGCCTTCTGCGCGCCATGGGCATCGAATCGGTCACCCCCGTGCACACCGACCCCGTCCCTGCCCGGTACGAATGGCTGCCCGGTTCCGAAACCATCGTCGGGCCCGATGATGGCGCCATGGACCGTGCCGATACCCTCGTCGTCGTGGATGTGGCCCAAGCGGAGCGCATCGGCGCCGTGGCCGAGCGCCTCGGCAAAGGCACGCGCATCATCGTGATCGACCATCACCTCGAGAACAACCCATGGGGCGATGTGCAGCTCATTGACAGCACGGCCGCCGCAACCGGGGAAATCATGCTGCGCCTCTTCGATGCCGCCGGCTGCACCCCGACCGAGGCGGACGCCCTCAACCTCTATGTCGCCATCGCGACCGACACGGGCGGGTTCCGCTTCTCCAATACAACCCCCGCGACCCATGCGGCAGCCGCGCGCCTGCTGGAATATGGCATCGATGTCGGCGCCATCACCGCACGCGTGTTTGACCACATGCCCATGCCGAAATACCGGCTCATGGTGCAATTGCTCGACAACACGCGCTTCGAGGCGGACGGCCGTCTGGCCATCACCGAGGTTACCCAGCAACAACTCGAGGAACTCGGCGCGACGCCGGAAGATCTTGAGGGACTTATCAATTTTCCACGCAATGTCGAGGGGGTTGAGGTCGCCGTCGTCCTGCGCGGTTCCAAGAACGGAACCACCAAGATGAGCGTCCGCTCGACCCTTGAATTTAACGCAGCGGAATTCTGCGCCACGTTTGGCGGCGGTGGCCATGCCGCCGCAGCCGGCGCTACGCTTGAAGCATCCGTTGCCCAAGCCCGCAGCATCGTCGCCGAACGCGCACGCGTCCGGCTGGGAGTTCCTTCGTGAATGGCATACTGCTCGTCGACAAACCCGCCGGTCTCACCTCGCACGATGTGGTGAACCGCTTGCGCCGTGCCACCGGCATGCGCCGGATCGGCCATACCGGCACGCTCGATCCCGCGGCCACGGGCCTCCTGATTCTCTGCATCGGACCGGCCACGCGCCTCTCCGAGTTCCTTACCGGCCTCGAGAAGACCTACGAGGGCACCCTCCGTTTCGGTCTCACCACCGACTCCTACGATCTCGATGGGAAGGTGCTCACGGAAAGCCCCGTGCCCGACTTGGACGACCAGGCCATCCGCGAGGTGTTCGCTTCCTTCACCGGTGACATCATGCAGGCCCCACCGCCCGTCAGTGCCGTCAAGATTGATGGCGAGCGCTCCTACAAGCGCGCGCGGCGTGGGGAAGAGGTAAAGCCCGAGCCGCGGCCCGTCACCGTGCTCGATTTCGAGCTGCTCTCCTGGAACAACCCGGACGCCATCTTCCGTGTGCAATGTACGCGCGGCACCTACGCCCGCAGCCTTTGCCACGACGCCGGCCAGCAGCTCGGTTGCGGCGGTGTGCTTGCCACTTTGCGCCGCACGGCCGTGGGCAAGCATCGCATTGAGGACGCCGCCACCCTCGAGGAGCTGGCAGACCGTGATAGCGTCGCGGCACGCCTCGTGCCCATCGGCGATGCCCTCGACATGCCCTCGGTTACCGTCAACCGGGGAGCGCGCCAGCTCATCGCCACGGGCGGTCACATTACCTCGCCCGACCTGCGCAGCCCGTGCCCCTTGACCAGTGGTTGGGTGCAAATCAAGGACGAAGACGGCGATCTGCTCGCCCTCGGCGAGGTGCAGGGCGTTGGGCACAAGCCTGACTCCGCCGCCCCGGCCTTCGTGCAGATCATGCCCAAGCGCGTCTTCTGCGCCGATGAGGCCCCCCGCCACCCCGCGCGCGGCGGGCGGCCCCAACACGGCATGCGGCGAGGCGCACACGGCCGCTGACCGTGATCGTCATCGATGACATCCGCGCCTGCGACGCGCTTCCCGCCCCGTTGGATTCCAAGCCGGTGTGCATCACCGTTGGCAGCTTCGACGGTGTGCACCGCGGTCACCAGCGAATTCTCGAGGAAACGCGGGCGTTGGCCAATGAGATGGGTGGATGCACGGCGGTCGTCACCATGCGGCCGCACCCGCGCCGTTTTTTCTCGCCCGATCATGCGCCGAATCTTCTGACCACAGACGCAAAAAAGATTGAGTTGCTCGCAGACCTCGGCATGGACGCAGTCTTCTTTCTGCCGTTCGATGCCGAAACCGCCAGCCTCGACCGCGAGCACTTCGTTGACGACATCCTCCTGGACAAGTGCAAGGCGCGGGGAATCGTTGTCGGCCACGACTTCAGTTTCGGCAAGAATGCCTTGGGAAACTACGGCTACCTCAAAGAACTCGAAGACAAGCACGACATTATCGTGCGTGAAGTGCCCGCCTTTCTCCTGAATGGACTCCGCGTGAGCAGCACGCTCATCCGCGAGCGCATTCTGCTGGGCGACTTGGAGCAGGCCGAGGAATTGCTCGGCCGGCCCTACGCCATCCAGGGCGAAGTCATCACCGGCCGCGGGGTCGGCAAAAAACTCGGCTACCCTACCGCCAACATCCGTCCGCACCACAGCGCCGTGCCCGCCCAAGGCGTTTACGCCGCCCACGCGCACTACAACGGCCATCGATACCTCGCCGCCGTCAATATCGGCATCGCCCCCACCGTTCGACAGGAAGACCTCATGATCGAGGCCTTCCTGCTCGATTTCGAGGGCGACCTCGTCGGCCGCGAGATCGAGCTCGTATTCCACCGCAGGCTCCGCCCGGAGAAGAAGTTCCCCTCCTACGAGGCCCTTACCGAGCAGATCGACAAGGATGTTGCGACCGTCCGCGAACTGCTGGGCAATGCATCCAAGTAGCGTGAAGTCAATCGGGTGGCTCTGCCCGGAAACACGGACTTTCACGGACGAACACGGACGACGCAGGCGGCGCTCAGGCCCATCCTTGCAAGTCCGTGAAAGTCCGTGTTCGTCCGTGTCAATGGCACACCCTGCGTTCCGGCACATCGCCTCACCCCGGTCCTTTCCGCTACACTTCCCGGCATGAAGCTCCTCACCGTTTTTTCCATCGCCTTTCTGTCCTGCCTTGCCCACGCGGAGCGGCCAAACATCATCCTGATCTACGCCGATGACCTCGGCTACGGCGACCTTGGCGTCTACGGCCAGCAGGACATCGAGACCCCCGAACTGGATCGCATGGCGGAAGAGGGCGCCCGCTTCACGGATTTCTATGCGCCGGCCCCCGTATGTGCGCCTTCCCGCGCGAGCCTCTTGACCGGACTCCACACCGGCAACGGCCCCGTGCGGGGCAATTTCCTCGAGGGACTGGACGAAACGGATACCACTTTCGCCCACACCCTGCGCGATGCCGGTTATCGGACCGTCGGTATCGGAAAATGGGGGCTCGGCGAGGCCCGCTCGACCGGCGCGCCCCTTCAGCAGGGGTTTAATCAGTGGTTCGGCTATCTCGGTCACCTACACGCGCACAACTACTACCCCGCATGGCTTTACGAGAATGACCGCCTCTGGCTCGTGCGCGAGAACCTCGCCCGCTACGAACGCCGCATGCTGTACTCGCACGACCTCTTCGCCGAGCGCGCCTTGCAGTGGGTCGACGAGCAGATGGAATCGGATGTTCCCGCTTTCCTCTTCCTGTCCCTCACCATTCCGCATGCGGATACCGTCGGCAGCGCCATCGGGCTTGAGGGGATGCCCGTGCCGGACGACGCCCCCTACACGGACCGCGATTGGCCGCAGACGCAGAAGAACCACGCCGCCATGATCACCCGGATGGACGCCGACATCGGCCGCTTGCTCGATCGGCTCGTCGAGACCAATCAGGCCGAGAACACGCTTGTGTTCTTCACCAGCGACAACGGCCCGCACGCCGAGGGCGGCGCGGACCCTGCCTTCTTCAATAGTGGGGGCGGGCTGCAGGGCATCAAGCGCGATCTCTACGAGGGCGGCATCCGCATGCCCGCAATCGCCTGGTGGCCCGGCATGATTTCCCCCGGAACCCTCATCGAAGAACCTTTCGCCCAATGGGACCTCGCCGCTACCTTCGCCGAGCTGGCGAGAACAGAATTGACCACCCCCACCGACGGCGTCTCGCTCCTTCCTGCCCTCATCGGCGAAGACTCCGCTGGACGCCCGCAGGAGCAGCACGAATACCTCTACTGGGAGTTCAACGAGGCCAGCTTTCAGCAGGCCGTGCGCATGGGAGCGTGGAAAGGTGTCCGCCGCGGTTTTGGCAAGGCCCTCGAGTTGTATCATCTCGACGATGACCCCGCCGAGACCACCGATCTCGCCGATGAATTCCCCGAGATCGTTCAGGAACTCGAGAATATCCTCGTCACCGCACGCACACCTCACGATCGCGCACTCATCCCCACCCCGGCCGACCGTCCCCTCCTCGGCACCCTCTTCAACCTCATCCTCGATCGCATCGGCCTGCCCTGAGACTCCCCGCTGTGGTACTCTATCCCGGTGTATGAATGAACCCCTGAATCCCCACTTATTGATCGATTTTTCCCACCATGGCTAACGAACTCGGCGAACCCATCCTGACCATCGAGGGCATCCGCAAGGATTTCGGCGCGCAGCCGGTCCTGTATGACGCCTCCCTTACCGTGCATGACGGCGACCGCATCGGCTTGGTCGGCCGCAACGGCTCCGGCAAGAGCACCCTGCTCAAAATCATCATGGGCATCGAGGGCGCCGATAGCGGGCGCGTCACGACGAAGCAGGGCCTGCGTATCGGCATGCTGCTCCAACAGCCGGACGACGAAGGCGGCCGCACCATCGGCGATTTGCTCCGCGCGTCCTCGGGGGAAACGATGGCCCTCTTGCAGGAACACGACGCGCTCGCCGGTCGAATCGGCGAAATCGACCACGAGTCCAAGGCCTATACGACGGCCATGAATCGCCTCGAGGAACTTCATCACCGGCTCGAGCTGCTCGACGCATGGAACTTTGATGAGCGCATGAAGCGGGCCTCGCAGGCCTTGGCGCTTCCCGATCTGGATCGGCCCCTGTCGGGTCTTTCCGGCGGAGAACGCCGGCGCGCGGATATCGCCGCCGCCGTTCTTGCCCAGCCGGATTTGCTCATGCTCGACGAGCCGACCAACCATATCGATACCCAGAGCGTCGAGTGGATCGAAAACTACCTTGCGGCCTACGCCGGCGCGTGCATCTTCGTCACCCATGACCGCTACTTCCTCGAACGCCTTGCCACGCGCATCGTCGAGGTGGAATTCGCCAAGCTTACCGCCTATCCCGGCAACTACTCCGCCTTTCTCGAGCGCAAAGCCGCATTGGCTGACCATACCGCCAAGGCCGAGTCCAACCGACGCTCGTTTGTGCGCCGGGAGCTGGAATGGTTGCGCCGTGGCCCGAAGGCCCGCGCCACCAAGCAGAAGGCACGCATTCAAAGGGCCGAAACGGCCATCGACACCGAGGCCCCGAAGCAACACAACGAGATTCGATTCGAGTTTCCCGAGCCGCCCCGCCTCGGCCGCCGCATCCTCGAGGCACACCAGATCGCCCGCAGCCTTGGCGGCAAGACCCTCTTCGAGCATTTCTCGCTCAACATGTCCGCCGATATGCGGATCGGCATCGTCGGCCGGAATGGCTGCGGCAAAAGCACACTGCTGCGCACACTGATGGTCGAGGAGGCGCCCGACGCCGGCACGGTGAAGCTGGGGGAGACCACACGCTTCATCTACATCGACCAGAACCACGAGGCCGTGCACCCAGAGACCACAGTTCTCAACTTCTTCTCCGACGGCGCGTACACGATGGAGGTCGCCGGGAGAAAGGTGCATGTTCCCGCCTATCTCGCGCAATTCCTGTTCGACGAGAGCGTCACGCAGATGGTCATGGGCAAACTTTCCGGCGGTGAGCGCAACCGGCTGGACATCGCCAAGAAACTACTGCAGGGCGGCAATGTCCTCGTGCTCGACGAGCCCACCAACGACCTCGACCTGCCCGCCCTGCGCGTGCTGGAAGAAGTGATCCTGTCGTGGCCGGGCTGTGCGCTCATCGTTACCCACGATCGCTACTTCCTCAACCGCGTATGCACCCACCTCATCGTCTTTGAAGACGACGGCAGCGTGCACTTCCTCACGGGTGATTACGACGATTACCTCCTCTTCCGCGAACGCCGGATGCAGTCGGAGAAGGCGGAGGCGCTGGAGGCCTTGGAAGCGACTAGCGCGGCGCCCCCGGCCCCATCGCGCTCACGAACGCGCACTCCGAAGCTGTCGTGGAGCGACAAGAAGGAACTCGAGGGCATGGAAGCGCGCATTCTCGCGGCGGAATCGGCCGTCGAGGCGCTCGACGCGGAGGTTCATACGCCGGATTTCTACAAGGGGGACGCCGCCGTGGTACAGACCAAGCTTCGCGCGCTCGAGGAAGCCAAGCGCGAGGTCGAGCAGTTATACGCACGCTGGCAGCATCTCGAGCAGGTCGCCGCGGGACTGAGTGCTAACGAATCCTGATCGCTATCGAATCCTGAAGGACTGCGGCGACTCGTCGACCGATTCCCACGCGGCATCCACGCTGTCCACGCGCGCGGCCCGAGGCCCGTGCTCACACCACGCCAGCATCTGCTCAAGAATACGGCGTGGGCCGTAGAAGGCCGCCTCCACGGCGCCATCCGGGCAGTTGCGCACCCATCCCGCGAGGCCGAGCGCCTCGGCTTGCGCCATCGTTGCGTACCGGAACCCCACGCCCTGCACCCGGCCCCGCATCTGCACCGTCAGCCGTTCCACGACGCAACTCCGCTCTGGTTGGATCCTGCCGCGCTAGAGCATTCTAAGAAATGATGAAGCCATTTTCGCCCGCGCGCGCCGATTGTTGGGAATGGGAAAATTGAATGGAGCGCGTCTGTTTTTCTCGTATGGAACCCTGGGAAAAGCGCGCGAATCCTATCGACCTCCCGTGCCCCAACGGGGCAAAACATGAAAGCCCAGGGTAAGCTGCCGAAGCGCCCCGCGCGAAGGCGAGCGCAGCCCTGGGTTGTGGATGGAATAATAAACCAAGCCCTGTAGAGGCGTGACAATCCCTCCCGCCCGACGACGACGCTTCCCGGAATTCGACACGGATTTCCATTGATTGCACGGATAGGGGGCGGCGTCTGTGTCTACTGTCCCGGGAAAATCCGTGAAATTTTGTGATATCCGTGTCCCCTCTTCCCCCCCGTGTGGTGGCTTCGAACCTGGGATGTGCACGCGCTCCGTAAGGGTATGACAAGAACATGCTTGTTGCCTGTCGTACCCTTTCAGGGCACGATGGTGATAGCGATGCCATCCCCAGGGCCGCGCCTCCTGCGCTCTTCGAGCTGCGGAGGCTTACCCTGGGCTTTCTTGTGGCAGCCCTTCAGGCTGCATCCAATGCTGATGGATTGCCCTGAACCGTTTCCCAATGCCCATTTTGCTCCCGCACATCGGTGCCAGACTCAATCAAAATGCTTTAGAGCTCGCAATGCCCCCGCATTTTGACCCGGTACGAGATATCAATCAGGCGCTCACGGTATTCCGGGTCCAGCGTGGCCACCGTGGCCTCACAGGCGCGCACGGCCGTGCGCAGGTCACCGTGTTGAAGGGCAGGGCGCAACACGGGCAGCGTCGTGCGACGGCCCAGCTCGGCAATGTATCGAAGGGTCAGGTCACGGACTTCCGGCTCATCCAGTCGAAGGAGTTCCTGCAGCACGGCCACGCTCTTGCGGTCCCCACCGCGTGACACTGCCGCCGCCATCTCGGCCCGGCAGCTCAGCGTGCGCACATCACGGTCATAGCGCTGATTGAGATGCTCGCTCAGGTACGAACGGGCGTAGTAGTTGCCATCGGAAGCGAGCACAACGGCCGCGCGGCGTGCCAGCGTCGGTACGCTTTCCACCTGCTGCAACAGCTGCATTTCGGCGTCTTCGTCGCCCAGGTGATACAGCACCTCGATGATTCGCTGGCGCTCCAGGCGCACGGCGGTATCAAGGCGATCGCGCAACTGGCGCTTTACATCCTCGCCACCAAGCTTCACCAGGCAATCAACGGCGACCTCCGCGCGGTCGGCATTGAGCGATCCCAGCATTTCCAGCAGAATGGGCACAATCGCCTGTGATCCCAGTCGGGTAAGGGAGCGCACCGCCGGTACGGCGATCTCGGCCATCCGGTCCTCTGCATGGCCACGAAGCCGCAACTCAAAGCCCGGGTCGCCCGTCAGGCCGGCGAGGGTCATCGCCAGGCCCTTGATTACACGATTGCCACTCTCCAGGCCCATCTCAATTTGCTCGTACTGGCTGATGTCCTTACCTGCGGCATAAAGCCGGAGGAGGGCCTCCAGTGCCGTTTCCAGGTCATTGCTCTGCGCGAGGCCGGTGAGGTAGCGCTCCGCCTCCTCGTCGTTGTTCAATGTCAGGATGGCCGCCGCATCCATGCGGACCGACTGATTATCGGTCGCCTGCTGGAAGACTTCGCGAGCCCGGCTCAGGGCCTGTCGCAGCGATGCTGCCTCTTCGTCCGTCAAGGCTCGGCTCGCATCGGGATCGTAGCGGTCCTCTTCGATACGATCGCCCTGGACACGGATTTCCCGGATATCCTCAAAGCGGTACGCGAAGCGCTGCCCGGTCTCGGTGAGCACGCTCAAGTATCCCGGCCCGATGTCGACCAGCTGGCAGTTCGGGTCCGTCGAGCCCCGCTGCTTGAGCACCACCGTAATCAGCGTGGAGGTGCCCAGGATGTCCTGCAGGCTCGCATTCACACCCGTTACCGGCACCTGTGCCATCGCCGTTCCCGCGAACAGCGAGAGTGCTATCGTCATCGCCCAGATCGTGCGTCCCATGGGATTCCCTCGTTTCGTCGTTGCATCAGTGCAAATCAAGTGACTCTTCCTTCATTACCATGTCCAAGTATCGCCTGGCCGTCTCCAGCGACGGCACGAGCGGATTAATCGCCAAGGCCTGCAAGGCGTATTCGTACGATTTGTGCTTCACAGCTTTGACGACCAAACTGTCGCATTCCTTCACGGTCAGGAACAAGCCTTTCAGGAATCGTGGGCAATTCCCCACCTGCCGCGCCTCAATCGCATCGGGTCCAACACGAACCGGCACCTCCACGCTGCAATTCGGCGGCAAATCCCGGATGGCGTCGCCATTCTGGATGCAGCAGATGATCGGCCGCTCCGCCCCGAACTCCAATGCGGTCAACATGGGTAGGATCGTCTGTTCATACCACAGGGCGTTGCGCTGCCGCGTCAGCTCCGGCACCTCCGTGAGCGACTCGTCCTCGTAAAGCTTCAAGATCTGCTGTTCGGCCTCAAACAGCACCTCAGAACGCAGGCGGCCCGAGGTGGTCTGCTCCTTGAAGTAGGTGTCCCGGTGAAAGTACAGGCTGACATGCCGGGTCGGAATCATCCGGAACAACTCGATCAAGCCCCGGTCAAAGTCCTCGTCGGATTCCTTGAGAATCGCCTCCAGCACATTGGGCATGATGCTGGCCCCATCGCTCTTGAGGTCCTGAATCCAGCCCATGTGGTTCAACCCAACATAATTCACATCGATCGCGTTGGCATCCATCCGCATCAGTTTGCCGATCTTCCGGATGTAGGTTCCCGGCAAATCACTCACGCCTATTGCACGCAAGTTCGAATGGCGTACCAGCGCCTCCATCACCATGCCCATCGGGTTGGTCAGGTTGATGAAGGTGGCCTCAGGATTGATCTTCTCAATCTGCTCGACCAAATCCAGCACCACCGGCAAGGTGCGCAAGGCGCTCGTAATGCCGCCAGCCCCGAGGCAATCATTGCCGATCATGCCCAATTTGATGGGGAGTTTCTCGTCCTGCAGGCGTTGCTGCATGCCGCCGACGCGGATATGGTTGATGATGTACTTGGCGCCCGAAACCGCTTCGGCTACATCCGTCGTCGGGATGACCTTGCAAGGAAAACCGCTGCGATCGAGCAGGCGTTGGCAGAATCGGCTCACCAACGCCAGTTTGCGTTCCTCGCGGCCGAGCAGGGTGATCTCGCGTATGTTCAAATTGTGTGAGATGACCGAGAGGATAAACTCGGGTATGTACACACTGCTGCCGCCGAGTATGGCAATCCGCTCGATCATGACGCTGTTGCCGTGGATGTCGGGGTGGGTACGGGGGCGAAAGCCGGGTGGAGGTCTCCCGGGGCGTAGGTACGAGTGGCCGTCGGGCGAAGGCGGAAGCGGTTGTTCCATACACTTCGGATAATGTCCCAAGCGATGCCCGCCGACAAGCCAGCCACCAAGCGAAAGAGGGCGGGCCAGGGGCGTGGTGCCGTCACAAGCTCCACGCGGCCCTGACGAATGGCCTCAATGACGCCGTCCACAGTCTTTTCCGCCGTGACGAGCGTGTGCGTGCTCGATACATACGGCAGGGTGTGGGTATCCGAGGTGCCCACCAAGGGGAGGCCGTGGCGCCGGGCGGCCCGCGCCGCCAACCAGTTCGGCCAGTTGATGCCGCGGCCGTAGAGGGTGCAGTACTCGATGGCGTCAAAAAGGTCGATGTTTACGCTCAATGCACGCCCAAGGCACGAGCCAAGGGGGTAGAACGGGTGTGGCGCGATGAAGGCCGCGTCCCGCCGGCCGAGGGCGCGCAGATCGGCGAAGGTCGTGGCGCCTGCCTGCTCCCGGTCCGGGTTGAGCATGAGCAGGTGATTGCCCTCCACATTCTGCTCAATCGCGGGGATCAACAGCACACCCTTTCGATCCGCGTATCGCGACAGCCGCGGGGAACACTCCATCCACTCATGCAGGGTGATGGCCAGCACCTCAATGCCGTGTTCCGCCGCCTCATCGATCAGCATCTCGGTTGAATAGCAAAGCGAATCGCGCGGATCGTCCCCGGAATGGGCATGGAAATCGGCTTTCATGGCACGCTGCATCAGTTAGTTCCCAAGGCCTGACCACCCAAGGCCGCCGTCAATATAGCAACCACCCGGGAGGCGTTCAAAGGCTGCGCACTCGCACTATTCACGCTTCGGAATCGAGCCCGAGGCCCAGAAACTGTGCGCCCAAATCCGGGTCGAAATGCTTGCCCAACTCCGACTCGATGAACGCCAGCGCCTCTGCCGCCGTGGCATGCCCGGTGCGGTACGAACGCGGCGAGGTCATGGCGCAATAGACATTCACGAGCCGCATCGCCCTGGCAAGATACGGGATGGCATCCCGCTCGATGCCCTCGGGGTAGCCCGTGCCGTCGTAGCACTCCTGATGACCACCGATCAGCTCCGCGAGGTCTGCCATTCCGGGCGTTTTCTTACAAAGGGCTGCACCCAGGGCCGGGTATCGGCGAATCTTTTCCCACTCGTCGTGGGTGAGGAGGGACTTCGACAGGAGAAGCTCGTTCGGAAGCTCCAGTTTCCCCACATCGTGCAGCAATGCACCCCGCTGAAAAGTCTGGGAGTCCCGCACGGAAAGGCCCAAGGCCTCGGCAAACTTGGCCGCCACCGCGCGTTTGCGCTCGACACCCACCGCTGTCCCGCCCTCGCGCACGGACAAGGCGGTGGCCACCAGCATCAACAGGGCCTCGTGGCGCTCGCCCAGTGCGGCCGCGACGGCCACCATGGCATCCGCGCTGGACTCATCCCCTATCGCAGCGACGGCCCCCGGCGGTACCGGGGTATTCTTCGCCAGTGCGGTCGCGGAAAGGCCGCCGCCGGTAAGTTTATCCGCGAGCGCGTCGGCGGACGCGCCCAAAGTCACCATCTCAGTCAGCATGCCGTATTGCTCCCTCTTCGTGCCAGAGCCGCATGGTAGCAATGCGGCCCACCAAGGGCAACACGGTACCCATCCCTGCACTGCCCGGCCTGCGCCCGCTCAACACCCCTACTCAAAATCCAAGTGGAACTCGTACACCCCCTGTGACAGCTGGCTGTGCACCTTCAGGCCACTGTGGTGAAAGATGGACTGCATCGCCTTGTTCTCCGCCAGCGTCTCGGCGGTGAAGCCCGCGATGCCGTTGCGCCGCGCAATCTGCACCAAATGCCGCAACAGGAACGAGCCGATCCCCCGCCGCTGCCAGTTGTCCAGCACGGTAAACGCCACTTCCGCCCGGTTCGTCGTCGCGTCAAGGTAGTAGCCGCCCATCGCGATGATGAGGTCGCCGTCCGCCTCGGGCACGGTCGCCACGATGGAAACCTCGCTGCGGTGGTCAACAAAGACGAACTCCTGCACCTGCTTGTGCGACACCCGCTTGATCCAGCTCATGAAGCGCCGGTAGAGCGTTTCCTGCGACACATGGTAGAACAGCTCCCGCACCCGCGCCTCGTCCGTGGGGTGTACCGGGCGCATGGTCACCTGCGTGCCGTCGTCCAGAAGGAAGGTCGTGCGCAGGTCTTGCGGCGCCACGATGATCCGGCTGCCCATGCCTGCCAACTCCGGCCGCACATACTTCGCCGTGACCGCCCCCTTGAGCAGTTCCTCGCGGAAGTCCGGGTGCGCGATGCTGATCAACGCAAGCGCCCGCTCCTGCACGCTCTTGCCATGCAGATACGCCACGCCGTGCTCGGTGACGACGAAGTGCACATCGCCGCGCGTCGTCACGACCCCTGCGCCCTCACTCAAGTGGGTCACAATGCGGGAAATCCCCCCGTCATGCGTGGTGGAGGGCAAGGCGATGATGGCCTTGCCTCCCTTGGAGCGCGCCGCGCCGCGATTGAAGTCCACCTGTCCGCCAATGCCGGAGTAAAACTTCGTGCCCAGCGAATCCGCGCACACCTGCCCCGTAAGGTCCACTTCCAGCGCGACATTGATGGCCACCATCTTGTGCTGCTGCGAGATCACGAACGGGTCGTTCACATACTCCGTCGGCTGAAACGAGAACACCGGGTTGTTGTTGATGTAGTCGTACAGCCGCCGCGTGCCCATGCAAAAGCTCGCCACCACCTTGCCGCGGTCGACATACTTCCGGGCCCCGGTGATGGCCCCGCACTCGATCATGTCGATCACACCGTCGGACACCATCTCCGTGTGGATACCGAGGTCCGTGCGATCCTTGAGGTACTCCAGCACGGCATGCGGAATCTTGCCGATGCCCAACTCGATCGTGCTGCCGTTCTCCACCAGTGCCGCAATGTAGCTGCCGATTGCCCGCGTCGCGTCGTCCGGCTCCGGAGGCAGTTGTTCCAGCAGGGGCGCATCAACCGGCACCAGGTAGTCCATGTCGTAGACATGCAGCGTGCTGTTCCCCATCGTGCGGGGCATGTTCGGGTTGACCTGCGCCACGACGAGGGCAGCGTTCTCCGCAGCGCTCTTGACGATATCCACCGAAATACCAAGGCTGCACATGCCCTGTGCGTCCGGGGGGCTGACCTGAATCAAGGCCACATTGAGCGGAATCTGCCCGGATTGAAACAAACGCGGGATATCGGACAGGAAGATCGGCGTGTAATCGCCCAAACCCTCCTGGATCAGGTCGCGTACATTTTCGGCAATGAAAAAGCTGTTTACCCGAAAATGGCTCATCAGATCCCGCTGCGCGTAGGGCGCATCCCCGCTGGTGAGCAAATGAATCAGCTCGGTATCCGCCAGTTCCACCGAACGATCCACCAAAGCCTGCACCAGAGCCACGGGCTCCGCGCATCCGGTCCCGATAAACACCCGATCGCCGGGCCGAACCGACTTCACCGCCTCTGCAGCGGAGACGACCATGTCAGCATACTTTTCCTGCCAGTCGGGGTCGTAGTGAAGCGTGGTTTGGTCAGACATATTTCTTTCCGTTCAGCGCAATCGTCATGCGCGCGTCCGCCACGACGGGCGGCGTGCCGACCTGCCCCACGATGAAGGGGTTGATGTCCATTTCCTCGATCTCGGGGAAATCCGTCGCCAGTTGGCTCAGGCGTTGCAATCCACCCGCGATCGCATGCAGATCCACCGCCATCTCGCCGCGTGCGCCTTGCAGCAATGCGTACGACCGCGTGCCCTTCAGCATCTGCAAGGCCTCCGATTCCGTAATGGGCGCAAGGTGAAAGCTCACATCCTTCATCACCTCGACGAATATCCCGCCCAGCCCGAACATCAGCATGGGCCCGAACTGCGGGTCCCGCGCCATGCCGAGGATCACCTCGCGGCCCGGCTCCGCCATCCGCTCGATGTAGGTGCCGATCAGCTCCGCGTCCGGTTGCCGCTGCGAGATGCGCAGCATCATCAAATCATACGCATCCCGAACCTGTTCCGGCGTGCTCAGGCGCAGCCGCACGCCGCCCAAATCGGATTTGTGGACGATATCCGGCGAGACCACCTTCATCGCCACGGGATACCCGACATGGTCCGCCACCAGTACCGCTTCCTCCGCCGAGCGCGCCAACTGCCCCGGAAGCACATGAAAGTCGTACGCCTTCAATATCCCCTTGGCGTCCACCTCGCCGATTTCACGGCGGCCGGTGCGCGCGTGACGCCGCAGAATCCGCTCCGCCCGGTGCCGGTTGACGGGAAAGCGTGTCACGATTCGCGGAGGCCGCCGCAGCCACGCGGAGTAGTCATTCATGGCCCGCAATGCCTGGGCCGCACGCTCGGGCGAGAAATAGTCCGGGATTCCAGCCGCGACGAAGGCCTTGCACGCGGGCTTGATCTCGCGGCCACCCATGAAGGAAACCAGCACGGGCTTGATGGCATCCGCGTGCGCCTCGCGCCGCGACTGTATCAGCTCAATGCACGCGTTCGCCGTTTCGACGGGGTGCGACATCGCCTGTGGCGTCAGAACGATGATGATGGCCTCCACGGCCTCGTCGGAGAGGCACGCATCCAGCGCGTCGACATAGCGGCTTGGTCCGGCATCCCCCAACACATCGATCGGGTTTCCCGCATGCGCCATGGGAGGGAGCTTGGCGGCGAGGTCGGCCTCGATGGCGGGTGTCAGCATCGTCACGGATAGGCCCTGCTGTTCCACGGCATCCGCCGCGACGATGCCGGGTCCGCCTGCGTTGGTAATGATGGCCACGCGGTTGCCCTTCGGCAGTGGCTGCATCGCGAAAGCCATGGAATAGTCGTACAAGGCCTCGAAGTTCTCCGCGCGAATCACGCCCGCCCGTTTGAACGCTGCGCCGTAGGCCATGTCGACCCCAACCAGGCTGCCCGTATGCGACGAAGCCGCGCGGGCGCCTGCCGCCGTCGTACCGGATTTCAGCACCACGACCGGCTTCATCTGCGCGGCCTGCTCCGCAACCTTGATGAATTCATCGCCGTTTGAAATGGCTTCAAGGTAACACGCGATGACCTTGGTATCCGGGTCCTCGGCAAGCATTGCCAGCAGGTCAGATTCGTCGACATCAGCCTTGTTGCCGACGCTAATCAGCTTTGCCAGTCCGACCCCATGCGCCCGCGCCCAGTCCAGAATCGCCGTGCACAATGCGCCCGACTGCGAGATGATCGAGATACCCCCCGGCAATGGCATCTGAGGGGCGAACGATGCGTTCATCGAGATACTGGTATTGATCAGGCCAAGGCAGTTCGGCCCGAGGAGCCGCACGCGGGCCTGCTTGCAGACCGCCGCGATCGCTTCCTCCGCCTTCAAGCCTTCCGCTCCCCCTTCGCGAAAGCCCGAGGTGATGATGGCAATCGAGCGTGTTCCCGCCTCGATCGCCTGCTTCACCGTTTTCAGCACCGACTCCGAAGGAACGACGACAAGGGTGAGGTCCGGCGGCGAGCCCCCGGCCTCGCGGATATCCTTGAACACCGGCAGTCCAAGGATTTCGCTCTCGTGGGGATTCACCGGGATGATCCGCCCCGCGTAGCCGGACGAGACAAGGTTCGACAGCACCGCGTGCCCGACTTTCCCCTCCTTGCTGGAGGCGCCGACGACTGCCACCACCTTCGGGCTGATCAGGGTGTCAAGCATGGGTTTGTGCCGCCGATTCTGCCGCCGCTTGCTCGACGCGCGTGAGTGCCCAGACCATCACGGAGGTTCCCGCTGCCAGGAAGCACAGCACACCCGCGAACAGGAACGCCAGCACATACTGCTGCGTCACATCGAAGAAGACGCCACCCGCCGCCGGGCCGATGATGCCCGCCACGCCGTAGCCGGTGAAGATGAAGCCGTAGTTCATGCCCAGGTTCTTTGTGCCGAAGGAATCCGCCGTGGCCGCCGGAAACAGAGCGAAGTTGCCGCCGAAATTCAGCCCGACCCACGCCGATGCCACAAAGATCATGAACGGCGTCGTGGCACTCACCAGCAACACGAAGGCAATGCCCTGCGCGAGATACATCACCACCATGGCGCGCGGCCGGCCGATGCGGTCGCTCACCTTGCCCCACACAATGCGCCCGAGTGCGTTGAACAGCGCCAGGATGCCGACCGGCTCCACAAAGCGTCCAAAGCCCCCCATCCACTCCGGGGCGAAGCGCGTGTCGCCCAGAATCTCGCTGACCATCGGCTGCCACTGCCCGATGGCCATCAGGCCCGAGGTGGCGCCGAAAATGAAGGTCAGCCAGAGCATCCAGGCCAGCGGCGTGTCGAGCATTTCGCTCGAGGTGCGCTCAATGAGCGGCCGGCCGGTTTGCGCAGCGACAAAGTTGGGTGGGGACCAGCCCTTGGGCGGATTGCGCAGCAACGACGAGCCGAGACCACCCAGGACCAGGCACATCAGGCCGTGAATGACGAAGAAGGCCTGCCAGCCGATGCCGTAGCCGGTTCCTTCGCTCAAACCGACGCCGATAAGGACGATCTCCACAACCCCCAGCGAGGTTTCGCCCGGCATGGGCGGCATCATCAACTCACTGGCCGGTCCCGCGAAGAACAAGGCCCCCGCGCCGAATCCAGCCACGGCCAGGCCGGTGATCAATCCCTTCTTGTCCGGATACCACTTCACCAAGGCGGCCAGCGGGCATACATAGGCAAACCCGATGCCCATACCGCCGATGATTCCGTAGGACACATAGAAAGCCGCGGGATGGGGGACAATGGAGAGCAAGATCGCGCCGAATATGAAGGAGGCGCCCAGCAATCCTGTCCCGATAAAGGCGACCTTTTTGGGACCAATACGATCCTGCAACCGACCGGCCGGGATCATGCTCAGCGCAAACATGGCCAACGCAAGCGAGAACGCCCACTGTGTCGTCGCACGATCCCAATCGAAGGCCTGCTCGAGCGGGCGCACGAACACGCTGAAGGCGTACACCGTACCGAGCACGGCCTGCAACAAGAGCGCGCCTGCCACGACCGTCCACCGGTGGTGGTATTCATTGCCAGACATCGTCGCCTCCTTTTCGCATAAAAAACGGCCGGGCGCTGCCCATCGCCGCGCCCGGCCGTCGATTCCAAAGTTCTGGAACGCAACTGCGGCCGTGCCGGCCGTCTCGACAGGAGGCCTACTTCACGAGCTTCGCGTGTTCCTCCACCAAGGCGTCCACCACACCGGGGTCGGCCAGCGTCGTCGTGTCGCCAATGCTGCCGGGCTCGTTCTCGGCGATCTTGCGCAGAATCCGGCGCATGATCTTCCCCGAGCGCGTTTTCGGCAATGCCGGGGCGAACTGGATCCGGTCCGGCGCGGCGATCGGGCCAATCTCGTGCCGCACATGGTTCACCAGCTCCTTGCGAAGCTCGTCGCTCGGCTCCGCGCCGGAGACCAAGGTCACGAATGCGTAGAGCGCCTGACCCTTGATGTCATGCGGCATGGGGGCCACCGCCGCCTCGGCCACCTTCGGGTGACTCACCAGCGCGCTCTCCACTTCGGCCGTCCCAATCCGGTGACCCGACACATTCACCACATCGTCGATGCGGCCCATGAGCCAGTAGTCGCCGTCGGGATCACGGCGGCAGCCATCGCCCGTGAAGTACATGTCGTTGTACATCGTGAAGTAGGTGTCGATGAAGCGCTCGTGGTCGCCCCACATCGTGCGCATCATGCCCGGCCACGGACGCCGGATGCAGAGCTTGCCGCCCTCGTTCACATCGCACTCGGAGGCATCCTCGCGCAGAATCACCGGGTCCACCCCGAAGAAAGGGCGGCTCGCGCTGCCCGGCTTGAGCTTCATGGCGCCCGGAAGCGGGGTGATCATGTGCCCGCCCGTCTCCGTCTGCCACCAGGTATCCACGATCGGGCAGCGCTGCTGGCCAACCTTCTCGTGGTACCACATCCATGCCTCGGGGTTGATCGGCTCGCCCACCGAGCCCAGCAGCCGAAGGGAGGACAGGTCATGCTTCTCGACCCACTCATCTCCCTGCTGAATCAACGCGCGGATGGCCGTCGGTGCGGTGTAGAAAGTCGTCACCTTGAACTTCTCGCATACCTGCCAGAAGCGGCCCGGGTCCGGGTAGGTCGGCACGCCCTCGAACATCACCGAGGTCGCTCCGTTCGCCAGCGGACCGTACACGATGTAACTGTGACCCGTCACCCAGCCAATGTCCGCGCTGCACCAGTAGATGTCGTCCTCCTGTGCGTCGAACACATACTTGTGCGTCAGCGACACCCAGAGAAGGTAGCCCGCCGTCGTGTGTACCACACCCTTCGGCTTGCCGGTCGACCCGGAGGTGTAGAGGATGAACAATGGGTCCTCGGCATTCATCACCGTGGGCTCGCAGTGGTCATCGGCCTTGGCCATCAACTCCTCATACCAATAGTCGCGGCCTTCAACCATCGCGCAAGGCTCGTCGTTGCGCTTCATCACCACCACGGATTGAATGGAGGGCGTCTGCGCGAGCGCCTCATCCGAGATTTCCTTCAACTTGATGTGCTTGCCGGCGCGAAGCGATACATTCTCCGTGATCAGCACCTTGCACTCGGAGTCGTTGATGCGATCGCGAATGGCGTCCGCGCTGAACCCACCGAACACGATGGAGTGAATCGCCCCAAGGCGCGCGCAGGCCAGCATGGCGATCGGCAGCTCCAGCACCATCGGCATGTAGATGCATACCCGATCGCCCTTTTCCACGCCCAAGCCCTTGAGCACATTGGCAAACCGGCAAACCTCGCGGTGCAATTCCTCGTAGGTCAGCGATTTCACATCGTCCTCGGGCTCGCCCTGCCACAGTAACGCCGTCTTCTTTGCCGTCGGCGTGCCGAGGTGGCGATCCAGGCAGTTCACGGTCACATTGAGCTGGCCGTCTGCAAACCAGGTGTGGCGGATCTGGCGTTCCTGCGTCTTCCAGGTGTATTCCAACGAACGCGTCGGCTTGTTGAACCAGTCCAGGGTATCGGCCTGTTCCAGCCAGAAGCCGTCCGGATCCTCCAGCGAGTGCCGCCACCATTCCTCGTATTGGTCCAATGAATTGATGTGTGCCCGTGCCGAGAATTCCGGCGGCGGCGGAAAGCTCCGGCCTTCGCTAGAAAGCGACTGCATGCTCTGTCCCGATTGTTCCGCCATGGTCTGCTTCTCCCTTCTGCTTCGCGGGGCTGGCCCAAGGGCCACCACGCTTTGTTCGACTCCCACGCCACCGCGCGTCATGGCCGGCAGCGTTCAACGCAGTATCGCATGCTCCCGAATCAAAGCCAACCGCATCACCTCCTTCACCAGAATCGTCAGCAAATTCTCGGCAATTGCTCGCCACTCGGACGATCCAGAATCCGCCGTGCACCAATTGCCCCGGTGAGGCTCACGCGCCCGCGCGCGTCCGTCACCCGCCCGATCCAGGCCGGTGGCGAGCCGGTGGCGTGCGCGGCCATCACCTCGAGCGCCCGTTCCGCATCCGCCGCGGCCACGAAGGCCACAAAACGCCCTTCGTTGGCGACATGCAGCGGCTCCAGCCCAAGTAATTCGCACGCCCCACGCACCGCGTCGTGCACAGGCACGGCCGCCTCGTTGATCTCGGCCCCCAGTCCTGCCGTTTCGACGATCTCGATCAACGCTGCCGCCAAGCCCCCGCGCGTGGCGTCGCGCAGGCAGTGAATCTCGATATCGGCCTCCAGCAGGGCCGCAACGGTGGCCCAAAGCGACTGTGCATCGCTGGTGATCGTCGTCTCCAGCCCCAAACCCTCACGGGCCGCCATGATGGCGATGCCGTGCCGCCCGATGTCGCCGCTCACGAGGATGGCGTCACCCGGGCGGATGGATTGCGGCTCGATGGCCGGGCCCTCCGGCGCGAGCCCGACGCCGCTTGTCGTGATGTAGACGCCATCACCCTTGCCACGGTCGACCACCTTCGTGTCGCCGGTCACAAGGCGCACGGGCACACTCGCGGCGGTTTCCTGCATCGAGGCCACGATCCGCTCGAGGGTTTCCATCGGCAAGCCTTCCTCGAGGATGAACGCGGCGGACAACGCCAATGGCCGCGCGCCGCTCATGGCCAGATCATTCACCGTGCCGCATACGGCCAGTTTGCCGATGTCGCCGCCGGGGAAGAAAAGCGGACTGACCACGAATGCGTCCGTCGTGAAGGCCAATCTACTGCCATTCAACTCGAGCAGCGCGCTGTCGTGGTGGCGGTCCAGTTGGTCCGGGTCGAATGCGCTGCGAAATGCCGTGTCGATCAGGCGCTGCATGAGCAGGCCGCCGCCGCCATGCGCCATCGTCACGACCGGCGGCAGGGGGTGGGGGACAGGGCAGGTGATGTCGTCCGGACGCTTCATGCGCTGTTCCTCGCCGGATCTTCGCGCCGGTAGCGGTAGTACGCGGCGCACGCGCCCTCTCCCGACACCATCGGGGCGCCGAGGGGGTGCTCCGGCGTGCAGCGCGTACCAAAGGCCGGGCACTCGTGCGGTTTCTTCCAGCCCTGCAGCACATCGCCCGCGATACACTCCGATTCCGCCACGGCCGCCACCGGCGGCAGGCCAAACCGCCGGACCGTGTCGTACTCGGTGTAGCGTCCCCGGAGGTGCAGGCCGCTGTCTGGAATCGGCCCGAGCCCCCGCCAATCGCGCGCACCCGCCTCAAACACGGACTCAAGCAGCCGTTGCGCGTGGGTGTTGCCCGCGTTTTTCACGACGCGCGTATAAGCATTCTCAACGCGCGCTTCGCCTGCCTCGAGCTGCCGCACGCAGCGTAATACGCCGTCCAGAATATCCAAGGGCTCGAAGCCCGTCACGACAATGGGGACCTTGTACTTCGCCGCCAGGGGTTCGTATTCGCCGCAGCCCATGATGGTGCAGACATGACCCGCCGCAAGAAACCCCTGCACGCGGCACTTGGGTGAGCCAAGGATGGCCTCCATCGCCGGGGGGACCCGCACGAGCGCAGTCAGGATTGAAAAATTGGCGATGCCTTCCTGGTCCGCCCGGAATACGGCCAGTGCGTGGGCCGGCGCTGTCGTCTCAAAGCCCACGGCGAAGAACACCACCTGCCGATCCGGATGTTTTTTCGCCAATGCCACCGCGTCGAGCGGCGAATACACCACCCGCACATCCGCCCCGGCCGCCTTGGCGGCAAACAGGTCGCCATGGCTGCCGGGCACGCGCAGCATATCCCCGAAACTGCACAGGATGACTTCCGAGCGCCGCGCCACTTCCAAGGCAAGGTCAATACGCTCGACCGGCGTCACGCACACAGGACAACCCGGCCCGTGTACCAGCTCGATTGCGTCGGGCAAGAGCGTATCAATGCCAAACTTCACGATCGCGTGTGTTTGTCCGCCGCATACCTCCATGAGGGTGTGTGGACGCGTGGTGATTCGGGCGATCTCTTCCGCGATGCGCTCGGCCTCGGCCTGGCCGCGATATTCATCAACAAACTTCATCCCTCCACCTCCTCGAGGGCATCCAACTGCCTCAGCGCCTCAAAGATGTGGCCGGCCTCCTCCTCATCCACCATGCCGATGCCAATGCCCGCATGCGCGAGGACATAGCCGCCCACCTCGGCCTCCGGCACGAGCGCCAACGAGATTTCCCGCACGACGCCGCCAAAGCTCACCCGCGCGGTCCGCATGAGCAGGTCTGAAGGGTCAATTTCCAGGATTTTTCCAGGCACTGCCAGGCACATGATTTCAAGACTCCGGTTGATGCACGGCAAAATACACTTGCCCCACCGCAATTCCACCGTCATTCGGCGGCACGCGGGAATGGCCATGCACCGTCAACTCACGCACTTCGAGCCGCGCGCGCATGGTTTCGTACAGGCGCGCGTTCTGGAAACAGCCACCCGTCAATACGACCGTGCTCAACCCGAGGCGCGCTGCCGTCTCCGCAGCCGCCTCGGCGAGCGCGGCATGAAAACCTGCGCTGATTCCACCCGCGGAAACCCCTGCGAGGACATCCTCCGCAATCGCACGCACCATAGGGCGCCAGTCCAGCACTAGAACACCGTTGTCGTCGACGATCGAAATGTCGTAAGGCTTCGCCCGGCCGGAGGCGGCCGCCTCGAGCATCATCGCCGCCTCTCCCTCGAACGAGGCCTTCTGGCACAGACCCAGCATCGAGGCGATACCGTCGAATAGCCGTCCCGCGCTTGTCGTGACCGGGGCATGCAAGCCGGTATCCATCATCTGCGAGAGCACGGTCACATCCGAGCGGTCCATGTCCGCCAGTGTTGGAAGCATGGCCATCGACGCCCAATCGCCTTTGTATGCCTCGTGCAACAACCCCATGCCCGCCCGCCTCGGTTCGCGCATGGCGCGTTCGCCACCCGGAAGCCGGAAGGGGAGCAGGTGCGCACGCCGCTCGTACCCATGCACTGTTGATGCCAGGAACTCCCCGCCCCAAACCGTCCCGTCCGGCCCGTAGCCGGTGCCGTCCCAGGCGATGCCCAGCACCGGGCCCTCGAGCCCATGCTCGGCCATGCAGGACAACACATGCGCGTAGTGATGCTGCACCCGCAGCACCGGCAGTCCCGATGCCTCCGCCGCGCGCGTGCTTCGATAGTCCGGATGCAGGTCCGCCACGACCACCTCGGGCACGATGCCGTACAGCGCGCACAAATCCTCGACGGTCTCCTCGAATGCTTCCACCGCTGCGGTGGTATCCAGGTCGCCGATGTGTTGACTCAACACGATATGCCCGTTATGCGCGATGGCCACCGTGTTCTTCAGGTGTCCGCCCACGGCCAGCACCGGCCGGATGGCGGCGGGCACCCTCAACGAGGCGGGCGCGTAGCCCCGGGCGTTGCGAAAAACCACCGGCGTCCCGCCGATCACCCGTGTCACGGAGTCATCCACCGCGCGCGCGATGGGGCGATCATGCACGAGATAGGCATCCGCGATGCCCGCGAGCCGCTCAAGGGCTTCATCCTCATCCGTGCAGATGGGTTCATCGCTCAAGTTGCCGCTGGTCGCCACGAGCGGCATGCCAGCGGACGCCATCAACAGGTGGTGCAGAGGCGTGCAGGGCAGCATCGCCCCCACGAGCGCCCCGCCCGGCGCGATGGCATCGCTCAAGCCGTCCCGGTCATCCTGCGCCTTAAGCAGCACGATGGGCGCCTGCGGCGATTGCAGCAGTTGCGATTCCATCTCACTCACAACACACGCGCGGCGGATTGCCTCCAAATGGGGAAACATCACCGCAAATGGCTTCGCCGGCCGCTCTTTGCGCTCTCGAAGGGCCGCCACCGCGTCATCATTGCGGGCATCGCACAACAGCTGAAAGCCGCCCAGGCCCTTCAAGGCGACGATTTGCCCTTCCTGCAGCGCCTTCACTCCGGCCTCCAGCGCTTCATCGCCCTCATGCAGCGGATTGCCCTCGGCGTCCCACCAGGCCAACATCGGGCCGCACGCCATGCAGGCGGTCGGTTGCGCATGGAAGCGCCGGTCACGCGGGTCCTCGTACTCCTTGGCGCAATCCGCACACATGGCAAATCGGGCCATCGTCGTGTGGTGGCGGTCATAGGGCGCCCGGCGAATGATGCTGTAGCGCGGCCCACAATGCGTGCAGTTCAAGAAGGGGTAGCGATACCGGCGGTCCGCCGGATCCATCAGCTCCGCGAGACAGGCCGGGCAAGTCGCAATGTCCGGCAGCACTTGTGTCGCCATCGACCGAGCGTCCTCGCTGTGGAGGATCTCAAATCCGTTGCCCCCCACGCAGGGGATCCACCGTGAGTCGATGTGCTCAATAACGGCGTGGAGGGGCGGGGCCTCCCACAGTTGCGTCAGAAACAACAGGACCCGGTCCGGCGGCCCTTCAACCTCAATGTGGACGCCATCCACGGCGTTGCAGACATATCCGCGCAACCCGAATTTCTGGGCGAGCCCGTAGACGAACGGCCGGAAGCCGACCCCCTGCACCAACCCCGAGACGCACACAAGGGCCCGTACGGCTGCATCGCCTTCGGCAGGGGGCGGCAGGTCCTTGGAGGGCTCTCGTGTTTTGCGCATGATCGCCGTCCCCTATTGCGATGCCTTGGCGGTTGATGCCACCGCCGTGCGTAGCCATTCCATCCAGCTATCGAGCCCTTCCCCCGTCTTGCACGACACGGTCAGCAAGGGCACGCCGGGATTGAGGCATTTCACCGTGTGCTCAAAGTAGGGCAGGTCGAAATCGACATGGGGGAGAAGGTCGGACTTGTTCAGGATCATCAGGTCGCATGAGCGAAACAACTTGGGGTACTTCGCAGGCTTGTCCGCGCCTTCGGTTACGCTCACCATGGCCACGCGGAAGCGCTCGCCAAGATCAAACCCGGCAGGGCAAAGCAGATTGCCCACATTCTCGATGAAAAGCAGCTCGATCGCATCGAGGTCGAAGTTGTCCAAGGCCCGCTGCACGAGGTTCGCCTCCAAATGGCAGCCGCCCTCGGTATTGATCTGTGTCACCGCCGCCCCCGCCCGCTGGATGCGTTCGGCGTCCAGCGTCGTGTCGGGGTCTCCCTCGATCACCGCGAGCTGCCCTCGGTTCTCCCAGCGCCCGATGGTTTCCTCCAGCAGGGCCGTCTTGCCCGAGCCCGGCGCGCTGATGAGGTTCAACGCCGTGATCTCGTGGTCCAGCAAACGCTTCCGAACGGAGGCCGCGAATTCATCGTTCAGCTTCAATACCCGGTGGACGACATCAATTTTCATCACGCGAGGCTCCTGTTTTGCTGACCGAGGCATTCAAATCGCCCACTTCAAGCCGCACCAGCACAATATCGTTGCCCGCGATGGCTTCGCCACCGAAAGCGCCGCAGGCAGGGCATTCCCATATGATGTCGGAAGGGGAGTATTCATGGGGACAGGCGGGGCATTGCACCCGGGCGTCCACAACGCGCCAGTCCATGGCCGCATTTTCCAGCGGCGTTCCAGGGGTTGCGGCCTCGAAGGCCATTTCCCACGCCTCCGGCACGATGCCGCATAGCTCGCCGACTTCCACCTCAAGGCGGATGATGCCCCCGGCCCCGGCTTCGTCAGCGACGGCGAGGGCCTTTTCCAGCACCGCTTGCATCAGGCTCAGCTCATGCATGGCGAAATTGCGCCTTTCCAGCGGCGGAATTGATGGTTTCGCGCGAAAAATTCGTACGAATTTCATCTAAGGACACGCCGCTACTACTTAGAGTGTAGCACGCGTTCTCGCCCCGCGCCAGCATACGCCCTGGAAACTGCCGTTCGGCCGCTCAGCTTTCGTCGCCATTCTTCCATGGCACCATCAGCCGCATGCCCTTCTCAGGCGAATAGGATAGGGTCCCGTGGTGCGAGGCCACGATCCGACTCGCCGCGAAAAGACCAAGTCCCAGGTGCGGCGGTCCCTTCGTGGTCACGAAGGGCTCGAAACAGGAGGTGCCAATATCCTCGGGAATTCCCGGCCCGGAATCCCACACCTCGAACACGGCGCCCTCGTCCGTATGCTCCAGGGTGAAGCGAAAGGTTGGACTCTCTTCACCGACAATCGCATCGAGGCTGTTGCTGATCAGGTAGAGCAGGGCCTGCTCCAGCTTCGGCCGCTCACACGCCAGCAGGCGCCCTTCCTCCGGCATATGGTGCGACACCCGCACGCCCGCGATCTTCATGTCGTACATGCGCAACTCGACCACCCGCCGCGCGATATCGAGTGTCGACACCTTTGCGACTTCGTCGCGTTCCTTGCGAGCCAAGGCGGTCAGGTCTTCGATAAGTGCGCTTGAACGCTTGACGGCCTCAATGATCTCCTCGACCATGTGTGCCGTTTCGGGATCGGTATGTTCCATTCCGAGGAGTTCGGCGTAGGCCATCACGGCGCCAAGGTGATTGTTGATGTCGTGCGTCACGCTGCTCACACACATCCCCACCTGTGTGTAGCGATGGGCCGCGGCCAGCCGGTGACGGCCATCTTCCGATTCGGCGAGTCCGTAAAGTTTGTCGTCTGGAGTGGTGGACATAAGCAAACCCCCTTCCTGTGACCAAACACTATGCCACAGGAAGGGGGAAATGGGGAATGCTGAACTTTTGGTGCTGAAAATCCAGAAATTACAGATTATCGATGATCGCCTGCCCGAATTCGGAGCATTTGACCTCCCGAGCGCCCTGCATCAAGCGCGCGAAGTCGTAAGTCACGATCTTCTGGTCGAAGGTACGGCTCAGGGCGCTCACGATCGCCTCGGAGACCTGTTCCCAGCCCAGGTGCTCGAACATCATCACCCCGGAAAGGATCACGCTGCTCGGGTTCACCTTGTCCAGATCGGCGTACTTCGGCGCCGTGCCATGCGTCGCCTCGAAGATCGCGGCGCCCGTCTGGTAGTTGATGTTCGCGCCCGGGGCAATGCCGATGCCGCCGACCTGCGCCGCGAGGGCGTCACTGGCGTAGTCGCCGTTGAGGTTCATCGTGGCGATGACATCGAACTCCGTCGGGCGGGTCAGGACCTGCTGCAGGAAGATATCGGCGATGGTGTCCTTGACGAGGAGTTTGCCCTGGGCGTCGCCCTGGCAATCATCCCAGCCCACGGCCACATCGGAGAACTCTTCCTTGACCAGCTCATAGCCCCAGTTGCGGAAGGCGCCCTCGGTGTACTTCATGATGTTGCCCTTGTGCACCAGGGTCAGGCTCTTGCGCTTGTGCTTCAGGGCGTACTTGATGGCGGCCCGCACGAGTTGCTTCGTGCCCACCTCGCTGATCGGCTTGATGCCGATGCCGGAATCATGCCGCACATCCCAGCCGTACTCGTCTTTCATGAACTTGATGAGCTTGGCCGCATCGGCCGAGCCGGATTCCAGCTCGAGACCGGAATACACATCCTCCGTGTTCTCACGGAAGATGACCATGTCGACTTCCTCGGGCTTCAGCACCGGGCTGGGCACGCCGTTGAAGTGACGCACGGGGCGCACGCAGGCATAAAGATTGAGCTTCTGGCGCAGGGTGACATTGAGGCTGCGGAATCCGCCACCAACCGGGGTCGTCAGCGGGCCCTTGATGGCCACCTTGTACTCGCGAATGGCATCCAGCGTCTCCTCGGGCAAGTAGGAACCCGTGACTTGATTGGCCTTTTCGCCCGCGAACACCTCCATCCAAGATACGGAGCGCTGACCGCCATAGCAATGCTCGACCGCAGCATCAAACACGGCGCGGCTCGCCCGCCAGATGTCGCGGCCCGTTCCATCGCCCTCGATAAACGGCACGATCGGACGATCCGGCGTGATCAGCTTGGCCAGCTTTCCGTCGTCATCAATGGTAATCGGCTCACCGTCGGGAATTTGAATGTGTTCGTATTTGCTCATTGTGTCTCCGCTTTCATTCTTGTCTGAACCCCGGGCCATTTCGGTGCCAAGGACCCGACGCTAGTTCCCCATGGAAATCAGGTGGGCTTCGTTCACATGCGGCACTTGGCGAATTTTCTCCAGTGTTGCATCGTCGATCGTCGTGTCCACATTCAGGATGGTGGACGCCCGCGAGCCGGACTCATGACGCGCCAGCACGGCATTGCCGATATTCACGCCGGCCTCGCTGATGACCGTGCACACGCGCGCAAGCACAAACGGCTTGTCCTCGTTCAGGCATACCACCATGCACCCGCGCGGCACCGCATCCATCCGCATGCCGTCCAGGCTCACGATGCGCGGGTCGGTCGGGCTGAACAAGGTGCCGGAAACCTCGAAGGCCCGCTTGTCCGTGGAGACCGTCGCACGAATCTCGAAGGCATACACCGACGGGTGGCTGCTGCGGCCCTCGCTGAACGAGATGCCCCGCTCTTCCACCAGGTGAGGCGCGCTGATCATGTTCGGCGATTCCACCATGGGGGAGAGGAAACCGGTGAGAATGGATGCCGTCACCGGGTAGGTGTCCGTCATGCTCGTCTCGCCGAGGTACTCGACCTTGAGGTCCGTCGGGCGGCCGTCCATGTACAGGGACAGGAAGCGGCCCAGGCGCTCACCGAGGTCCAGCATCGGCTGGAGGCGCACGCGCTGCTCGCCGTCAATGCTCGGAACATTCACCGCGTTCACGATCGAACCGGAGTTGAGGTAGTCAATCATCTGGTGGGCCACCTCGACCGCCACGACCACCTGCGCTTCATCCGTAGAGGCCGCCAGATGCGGCGTGGTCACGATATTGTCGAGACCAAGGAACGGATTCTCCTCCAGAGGCTCGGAGGTGTACACATCAAGCGCGGCGCCGGCGATGCTTCCTGCGCGGAGGGCTTCCGCGAGGTCTTTCTCGTTCACGATGCCGCCGCGCGCGCAGTTGATGATCCGGCAGGTGGCCTTCATCTTCTTGAAGTGCTCGGCCCGCAGCATGTTGTCCGTGTGCGGGTTCTTCGGCGCGTGAATGCTGATGAAATCCGCGCGCGTGATCAGCTCTTCCAGCTCGACCAGCTCGACCCCCAGCGATTCCGCCTTCATTTTCGTCAAAACAGGGTCAAACGCCAGCACATGCATCCCGAAGGATTGCGCGCGCTTGACCACCTCGCCGCCGATGCGGCCGACGCCAATGATGCCCAGGACCTTGTCCTTCACCTCGACGCCCATGTACTTCTTGCGGTCCCAGCGGCCTTCCATCATCGATTGATGCGCGGCGGGGATATTGCGGCACAGGGCGAAAAGGAGCGCAAACGCATGCTCGCAGGTCGAGATTGTGTTGCCGCCCGGCACATTCATCACCACGATGCCGGCCTTCGTCGCGGCGTCCTTGTCCACATTGTCCGTGCCCACGCCCGCACGGCCGATGACCTTGAGGTTCGTGCCCGCGGCGATGGCCTCGGCCGTCACCGTCGTGCCGCTGCGAACCACGAGACCGTCGTACTCGCCAATAATCGCGGCCAGTTCCTCGGGCTTTTGCGGCGGCAGGATCGTGACTTCATAGCCGGGAGCGGACTGAAAGGCGGCAATGCCCTGTTCGCTCAAGTTGTCGAGTGCAAGAATCTTCGGCATGGGTTCCCCTCGATCGGCGCCATGCGCCGCGTGGCTACGGGACGCGCGCCGTCTACTTGCGCTTGCCCCTGCTGGTCGTTGTGGATGGGCTGGTTCGGCTGCAATGGTGCGAACACGCCGCTGCACTTCACGGAGCAGCGGGATCGGGTGGGAAGTTCACCACCCCAATCGCCCGGGTTTTGTGTAAATTCAAGAGAGACAAGAGGCTAGCAAACACGGTGCGATCAAGTCAAACGCTGCGGCCGTGCAACCACCCCGGGAATAGATGTATCATCCGGCCCTGTCCGACGCCGGGAGGGGGATAAAAAGCCCATGAATATATTGGGAATTGGGGGATTCTCGCACGATTCCGCCGCCGCAATCGTCCAGAATGGCCAACTGGTCGCCGCGGTCGCCGAGGAGCGCCTCACCCGCCGCAAGCATCAGGGCGGCGTGCCGCGCGAGGCCGTTGCCTATTGCCTTGAGGCCGCGGAACTCACCATCGACGATATTGACCACATCGGTTGCTATATGCGGCCGGGCCTGCGGCTTGCACGGCGGATTCCCTACCGACTCGGCACACTTTTTCGCAGCCCGAAGTACGCACTGGCCTACTGCGGCTACGAGTGTCTTCACAACGCCGAGTACATCGCCGGAATGCGCTCCTTGCGTGGCGAGAACACCCAGCTTCACTTCCTCGACCACCATCCCGCTCATGCCGCCAGCGCGTTTCTCGCCAGCCCGCACGAGAAAGCCGCCCTTCTCAGTATCGACTATGTCGGCGAGTGGGATGCCACCTGGCTCGGCGTGGGGGAGGGCGCCGACATCCGGCGGCTGGGCTCCATCGCCTATCCTCACTCGCTCGGCCTGTTTTACACCGCCATCACCGAGTACCTCGGCTTTCAGCGCGCCAGCGACGAGTACAAGGTCATGGGTCTCGCCAGTTACGGCGAGCCGGAGCACCTCGAGGCCTTTCGCGAGATCATTCGACCCACGCCGGACGGCCGCTACCGCTTTGACCTCTCCTGGTTCACCGCCCACTATCTGCCGGGGCCGCGTCACGGCTATTTTTCCCCGAAGTTCATCGAACGCTTCGGTCCGCCGCGCACGAAGGGCGAGCCCATCGACGACAGGCACGCCGCCATCGCGGCCTCCGCCCAGGCGCTCCTTGAGGAAATCGTTCTCCATATCGCGAAGAACCTCCACAAACAAACCGGACTCGACACCCTTTGCCTCGCCGGCGGTGTCGCCCTCAATTGCAGCATGAACGGCCGCCTCCTGCGCGAGGGGCCCTTCAAGCGCATCTGGATTCAACCCGCCGCCGGTGACGACGGCATCGCCATCGGCGCGGCACTCCAATTGCACCACCGCCACGGCGGAGGCGCGCGCGCCTTTACCATGGAGCACGCCTTTTATGGACCCGAGTTTTCCAACGAGGCCATCCAGGCTGCGCTCGACACCGCCAAGGTTCCCTACCGCCGCGCAGCCAACCTGGCAGCCGATGCCGCACAGCTGCTCGCGGCAGGCAACATCACCGGATGGTTTCAGGGGCGCATGGAATTCGGTCCGCGCTCGCTGGGCTCGCGCAGCATCCTCGCCGACCCCACCCGGGCGGACATGAAGGACCTCATCAACAAGTTCGTCAAGCATCGCGAGGAATTCCGCCCCTTTGCCCCCACGGTATTGGCCGAACGAAGCGAGGAATTCTTCGAAGGCTGCGCCGATTCCCCCTTCATGCTCTTCGTCCACCCGGTGCGGCCCGAAAAGCGCGAGCTACTCCCCGCCATCACCCATGTAGACGGCACCGCGCGCGTCCAGACACTCACGCGCGAGGCCAATCCGCGCCTCTACGACACCATCGGCGTGTTCGAGCGTCTTCGCGGCGTGCCCGTCGTGCTCAACACCAGCTTCAATGTCATGGGCGAGCCCATCGTCCACACCCCCGCCGATGCCCTCCGCTGCTTCTTCAGCACCGGCATGGACGCGCTCGTCATTGGCGACTTCATCGTCACAAAGCCGCGCCAATGAGTTCCCCCCGGCGCATCCTCATCGCCACCGTCGACTTCCCGCCCATCGAGGGCGGCATCAGCACCCTTACCCGTGAGACCGCCCACGCCTTAGCCGATTTAGGGCATGAGGTCACCGTTCTCGCACCCAGATTGCGCGATGCTGGATGTGGCCGGTCTCCTGACCGAGCCACTCTTACGACCGAAGGTCTCCCCCCCCCCAGTTCGCCAGAAGAATCGCCCTCCCGGGTTCTCCCTCTCCCTCTGGGAGAGGGCCGGGGTGAGGGGGAGCAACGCACTGATCCGACTCAAAGCTCAGATGCTCCAGAGCAATCAGGCATCACCATCACCACTTTCCCCGGCTACCATCTCGGCATCCTTCGCCTTTTCCCCTTCCTCTGGGCCGGGCTGCCACTCGCGCGCAGCCATGACCACATCCTCGCCATCAATATTGCCTACGGCGGCGTGCTCGGTTGGCTCGCCCGCACCCTCTTTGGCACGCCGTACACCACCTATGCCTACGCCTACGAGTTCCTCAAGTTTCAGCGGGTCCCCATCCTCTCCGGGCTCATCCGCAAGCTGTACAAGCGCGCCGAGTGGACCGTCGCCATCAGCACCTTTTCCCGCGACCAACTGGCGGACTTCGGCGTCCCCGCCGAAAGCATCGTCGTGGCTCACCCCGGCACACGCGAACCGATGCCCGTCACAGACGAGGAAAAGCGGGCCCTACGCCACCGCCTCGCCATCGAGGACGGCCCCATCATCCTCACCGTCGGCCGCTTGATCCCCCGCAAGCGTCACTTGAACCTCGTGCACGCCTTTTCCCGCACGCTGCGTTCCGTGCCCGATGCATGGCTCGTCATTGCCGGCCAAGGTCCCGAGATCTCCAGCATCTCGCGCATGGCCCTTCGCTTGGGCATCCGCGATCGCGTCCTCCTGCCCGGCAAGGTCGACGATGACACCCTTGCGCAACTCTACGCCGCCTGTACCGTATTCGCCTTGCCCTGCGGGGAGGATGCCGACGGCCAGGTCGAAGGCTTCGGACTCGTCTTCACCGAGGCCAATGCCCATGGCAAGCCCGTCATTGGAGGCCGTTCCGGCGGTGTACCCGATGCCGTCATCAATGGCGAAACGGGCATCCTTGTCGAGCCGGACGACCTCGAAGCCCTTACGGACGCCCTCGTGCTCCTCTTGACCGATTCGGCGCTCGCCCGGCGTCTTGGTGAACAGGGCAAGGCCCGAAACGCACGCGTGTTGTCGTGGGAAGCCTTCGCGCAGGCCGCCTTTGGTATACTTCCCCCCGAATCGAATTCGCCCAACCATACTGGCAATTTGCCGGGCGATTAGTCAGTCAATTTGCCAAGCCATCAGCGCGGGGAACGGCATGGAAAACGCCCAGAGCGATGCCACATCACGGCCGTTCAGCGGCATGATCGCGTGGATTCGCAATCACGACGAGCGTGTCCTCTTTGTTTTGACCTACATCACGCTCGCCGTCACCCTCACCCTATTCATCAGCCTGTTCTGGCTCGTAGCGGTGGTAGCCGTGCACGGCATTTTTGAAGTGATTCGCCAGTCCCACCGCTTCGATTCCCCGGCGCAATACCTCGCCGAGGCCCTGTGGGAAATCAAACTCGACATTGCCCTCGTCATTTTCGCGCTGTCCCTGGCGCTCTACATGGACCTCATCCTCGGGCTTCTCGGCATTCAATCCGCTGCCCGTGCGGGCGCGGCGGCGAAGGCCAGCGGCCGCTTTCTCGTCTGGGAGCGCAGCATTCGCGCCGTGGCCCTCACGATTGACGATGTATTCAACGCGGGCCGCTTCATCAAGCCGATACTGCGTCTCTTCACGCGGGACGGGGACCGGCACGATGACCCCGCGTCCCAAGTTGAGGAGGAGCGTCCAAAGTCGACTTCCTGGATTCAGCCATACAGTTGGGGCGACAAACTGAGCCTTGGGCTGGGCGCGGCCTGTCTGCTGCTCATCGTGGCGAGCCCCCTGTTGACGCATCACACCCCCGTCACCGCCGCGATGACCCTGGCGAGTGAATTACACCCCTACCCATTTGAATAAGCCGAACTCACACGCAGGAGAACACCGATGACCACAGGGACGGCCATCACCGAGTCCGAAATCCGAAGCGCCCAGGACGCATGGGCCGAGGGCATCCTTGCCATCCGCCGCACCTTCGTCGAAGGCGGCGACCATGTCGCCGCGGCGAAGGCATTCATCGCGTCCCACTATGCCTACGACCTCGGCACGGTCCTGTTCAAGCCCACGCTTGCCAGTGAGCGCCAATTTCGACTCGATGCCGAGGGCGCCCTGTCCTATTTCGTCGGGGGTAACGAACACTACCCGGAGGACCGGGGCTTCGCCATCCTTCCGTGGACGGCTATCCGCTTTGCACCGGCTGGCGTTCTGTGCTCGGACGGCTACGCCGTCTCCATGGGCAACTACTTCCTCACGAACGAGACCGGCACCGAGTTGAAAGTGGAGTTCACCATCGGTTTCATCCGCGATGACGAGGGTAAGCTGCGCATCACCCTGCACCACTCGTCCGTCCCCTATACGCCCTTGGGTGGGTGAGCATGCCCCGAGTCCGCGTGGCCCATGTCATCACCCGGCTGTGCACCGGAGGAGCGCAGGAAAACACCTTTCACACCGTGCGCCTGACGGACAGGACGCGGTTTGAGTCGGACCTGTTCGCCGGCCGGACGGCCGGGGCCGAGGGCAGCATTGAGGACATCATCGAGGCCGAGGGCATCCCCGTGCGCCATGTCGATGGATTGCGCCGCAACCCCAACCCTTGGCATGACTTGCAGGCCCTGCGTGAATTGACCCGCGACTTCCGCGATGGGCGCTACGATATCGTCCATACCCACACGAGCAAGGCTGGATTCATCGGAAGGCTCGCTGCAAGGCGCGCGAAGGTGCCCGTGGTCATCCATACCCCCCACGGCCACATCTTCGACGGCTACTTCCCTCGCCCCGTAAGTGCCTTTTACGCCTCTCTCGAGCGCTACGCGGCCCGGTTCACCACGCGCATCATCACGCTCACGCAGTCCGAGGCCGAGCAGCACCTCGCGCAAGGCATTGGCCACGAGGGCCAATTCACCCCCGTTTTCAGTGGAATCAACATCGAACCCTTCGTCAATTGCGCCCGTTTTCGTGACGAAGTCCGCGCGGAATGGGGTCTTAATCCCGGCGATTTCGCCGTCATCGCCGTCGGTCGCCTTGAACCGATCAAGGGATTCCGGTACCTTATGGAGGCTGCCGCGCGCGTGGTCACGAGGGTGCCGCACGCGCGGTTCATCGTGATCGGGGACGGGGCGCAACGCGAAGCACTCGAGACGGAAGCCGCTGCCATGCCGGGAGTCGTGCAGTTTCTGGGCCTGCGGCGCGACATCCCAAGGTTGCTCGCCGGGGCGGACATGCTGGCCCTGCCTTCCCTCAACGAGGGCATGGGGCGCGTATTGCTCGAGGCCGGTGCGGCGGGATTGCCCGTGGCGGCATCCGCTGTGGGCGGCGTGCCCGAGTTGCTCGACGATGGCCGCTACGGACTGCTCGTGCCCCCTCGCGATGCCGATGCCCTCGCGGACGCGATCATCGACTTGGCCACGGATGACGAGCGGCGAATCGCCCTCGCATGCGCATGGCGGGAGAAAGTAGTGCCAGCCTACAGTCTCGAGGCCATGGTCGCCCGCATCGAGAGTGTTTACGACGAATGCCTGAAGGAAGCCCGGAAGTGAGTCCATCCGACGATTTTCTCGCCAAGCAGCGCCTCCTCGTCATCAGTCCCCACGCGGATGACGAGAGCTTCGGCTGCGCCGGCACCATGGCCCGCGTCAAACAGGCCGGGGGAGAGGTCTACTGCATCTGCGTGTCCGTGGGCGACCTCGCCCACTACACCGATGGCATGGATACCGTCACCGGCAACACCCGGGAGTCCGAGTTCAAGTCCGTGATGGAGTACCTCAAGGTCGACGGCTGGGAAATCATCTATCGCGACGCCGAGACCCACCTGCGGCTGGACACCATTCCCCGGCGAGACCTGATCGCCAAGCTCGAGCGCGACTGCGAGTACGCGCTCGACAAGATCCGCCCGACCATGCTTGCGATCCCCGTCTCCAGCTACAATCAGGACCACGAGGCCGTCTTCCGCGCCGCATGGACCGCCGCGCGGCCGAATGTGCCCGGCGCGAAGGCCTTTCAGCCCTTTGTCATCGGCTACGACAACACCTCGTTCTTCTGGAGCCTCGAACACGAGAAGTTCCACCCCAATTTCTATGTGGACATCACCGAGCACCTTGAGACGAAACTCACCGCACTTTCCATGCATAAGTCCCAGATGCGCCACCGCTTGCACCATTCGAGCCTTGAGAATGTCGAGTTCATCGCCAAAGTGCGCGGACGCGAAATCTCGGTCGAGGCTGCCGAGGGCTTTATGCTCTTTCGTGGCGTGCTCTAGCCCCCCAATTACTGCAGCATCCAATTAAAGGATTGACGAAAACCATGGACGACCCCAAACTCATCGTAGGACTTCCCGCAGGCTCGTTGGCTGATCCCAACCGAGGCGGCAGCCTGATGAACCTGCTTCGCGACGCCGGTTTCCCCGCCGCGGGCTACGACAAAGGCGGACCGAGCGAGTTCCGCCTCACCCCCTTCATCATTGGCTGGGACGGCCGCCCGCAGGAATTCGGCGCGCAACTGGCCCTCGGCGAGCTGGACCTCGCCATCGGCGGGGACGACTGGGTTCGCGAGCGCCAGCTCGAGTATCACTACGAATACAAGCAGGACCTCGAACTCCAGAAGATTCTCTCGCTTCAGCGCGGCCAGGTTCGCCTCGTTATCATCAATAACGACCCAATCCGCCGCTCCTGCGACGAATGGCTCACGGAACTGCTCACCGCCAAGCCGCTCGTCTCCATGGTTGCCGAGATGCCCTACCTCGCCCTCGAGTGGTTTCAGAAGCAGGCCGAGCGCCTCGGCTTCTCCGGCTCGCACAGCGCGTGGTCCGTTCAGAAGTACGGGACGCCCGCGAGAATCGACAAGGGCATCGTCATTTACGAGGCATGGGGCAAGACCGAGGCCAAGGTCAAGAACGGCGCCGTCGATTTCGCCATGGAAATCACCCAGACCGGCAGCGCCATCCGCAACTACGGGCTGTACATCGCCGCCGAGGCCTTGCACAGCGAGGCCGGCGTCTGGGCCGCCCCCAAGCTGCGCGAGACCCCCGGCAAATACGAACTCGCGCAGATGTTTCTCCTGAACCTCTACGGCGCCATCCACGCGGAGAACAAGGTCCTCGTGCTCTTCAACATCAAGCGCGAGCAGACCCCCACCGTCATCAAGTACCTATCCGACAACCACCTCTTCGCCGACGAGCCCACCGTCAACGAGGGCGAGCACTATGTCGAGATGAGTGTCCAGCTCGATACGACCAGCAAGACGCTTCCCCTCGCCCGCGTGCGCTACGAACTCGCCCGCCACGGCGCCACCAGCATCGAGACCGTCCCGATAGAGTCCAGCATTCCCGGCCTCGGTTGCATCGATTTCTGACCCGGGGGGCGAGCGTCCCGCGAGCAGGAGTCTACGCGATGGCTTTAACTCGCGGGGACGCTCGTCCCCCGGGTCCGCTAAGGCGTCAACGACTCCACCCGCTCAGCGAACGGAGCAAAGCCCTTGGGGCAGCGGTTGCGGAGCACACCGATGTCAGCCGAGTCCGCCACGCCCTCGTACATGTCGCGAAGTGTGGGGTCGTTGGGTGAATCGTCACGCAAGGCTTGGCATGTTTCCTTCGGGCGCTTGTTTGATTCCGGATCCGGCTGCGTTTGAACCGGATAGCCGAGCACCTTGGACAGTGCCTGCTCATCCGCCAGCATCCACGCGTCAAATGAGCGAATCGCCACGCCCAGCGCTCGGGGGATGGCGCTCACCTCGGTTTTCTGTGCTTCGTGGATTTCGGACACGCGCGCATTGCTACCATCCTCATCCACGACCAGCACGACCGCGTCGAAATTATTGGATTCCGCCAGCTGCATCCAATGAAGTGCCCGTCTGGTCATTCCCCTGCCACCGACGACGCCGCGAAGCCGACGGGAGGGTTTGCCCTCCTTGATCTGCCGGTATTGATAGGAATGACCGCCGCCAAGCAGACGACTTGTCAGCACGCCCAATGCGCCCTTTGCTTCCGAGTCTCCGGATGGGCGCTCATGAACCGACGGGATCTCGTGCGCCCCCTCCCCGACAATGAGTACCCGCATGCCTACTCGCCCGTACCCGCATTGCTGGGGGACGGAAACAGGCTCTCCGCATCCTCACCGCTCCAGATTTCACCCAGCGTAAAGACCCCTGACTCTTGTTTTACGACATCGCTTTTCGACAGTGGCCGAGTGGTGATGGTCCCATCGTCACCCTTGGTGCACAGGGTGACCTCTTCCGGCCGGAATTCGTCCAGCAAATACGGCGAGTGCGTCGTCAGCAAGATCTGCGGGCCGCCTTCACGCTCGGTCAACGAGCGGAGCATCTTCACGATTTCCGCCAATCGCTTCGGGTGGATGCCGTTCTCCGGTTCCTCGATCAGCAGCATGGGCGGGGGCTGGGGGGTGTGCAGGAGCGCGAGATAGGCCAAGACAATCAAATAGCCGTCCGACACGGACATCGCGGACAAGGGCCTATCAATGTGCTTGAATTTGAACTCCAAGCCTTTGCCGTCGACATCCGGCGCGTCAGACCCATTCGAGGGGTGACTTGCATACCCCCTTTGCGTGGGCGTGTTGATGGATTCGACTTCGGGGAAAATCTCCTGAAAGCGCTGCTCAAGCGCATCGAAATCCCTGCGATTGCTGCTCAAAATGTCGTCGAGCAGGGTTGGCAACCCGAAACCGGTCTCATCCATCCGGTATTTTCGGTCCGCGTTCAACCCAACCGGAAGAGCAAGGTGACGGGGGATCCAACGGTAGGTCTGGATGCCCGATAGCGACCGTGCAACAGTATCTACGGAGATATCCCGCATTTTCCTGATTTCTTCATATTGGCCACGAATAGCATCCTCGATCTTCGCCCCCTTCAACATGTTTGCCAGGCCGTTCCAAGCATCAGGCTTGTATTTTGTGCTTGTCGATACCTTGTGCGCCAACGGATCGCCATATTGGAGTTCACCTGCAACTCCCCAAGCCTTGCTCTTATGGGAGAGTGACAGCGCATATATCGGCGTGCATTGGGGATTTCGTTCAGTTGATGCACATACAGTAAACTTGATTTCGTTTGCCGTGTTTCCACTGGTGCAGAGTTCTTCCGGACGGCGGCCTGCAATCAGCGGGAATTGTAGAAGACTCATGTGAGTGGCTGCTGACAAAATCTGCAGCGCCTCCAGAATGCTCGTCTTGCCGGAGTCGTTCGGGCCGATCAGGACATGAATGGGGGTCAGGTCCAGTGCCACATCCTTGAGGGCCTTGTAGTTCTGGATTTCGAGCCGGTTGATCATCGGGGTTCCGCCTTGGTTTGCGCCGTCCTTTACCCTTTTTCATGCGCAGAATAGCACAGGCCAGGGGCGCGGGAAGAGCCCCCGAGTCGCCCCAATTCCGGAATTTCCCCGCCGCGGCCTGCCTTTGGTATCATCCTTTTGCCCGGGCGGCTCGTTATGTGTCCGCAGTCCCGGCACTTCCATTGGTCCCAACCGCACGGAGTCATCCAGCGTGCTACAGATAATCGAATCCATCTTCGGCAGCGCAAGCGACCGCCAGATCAAGAAAATGACGCCGGTGCTCGAGGAAATGAAGAACTTCGAGCTCAGTTGCGTCACCATGTCCAACTCGGAGCTGCGCGCGCAGACCGGCAAGTTCAAGCAGCGCCTCTCCAATGGCGAATCCCTTGATGACCTGCTCCCCGAGGCCTTCGCCACCGTGCGCGAGGCCTCCAAGCGGGTCCTCGGGCTGCGCCACTTCGATGTCCAGCTCATCGGCGGCATCGTGCTGCACAACGGCGGCATCGCCGAGATGGTCACGGGTGAGGGCAAGACCCTCGTCGCCACCCTGCCGGCCTACCTCAATGCCCTGACCGGGCTCGGGGTTCATGTGGTCACGGTGAACGACTACCTCGCCCGGCGCGACCGCGAATGGATGGGGCCCGTGTACGAGTTCCTCGGACTCACCGTCGGCCTCATTCAGCACGACATGAACTACCTCGAGCGCCAGGTGGCCTACCGCGCCGATGTCACCTTCGGCACGAACAACGAGTTCGGCTTCGACTATCTGCGCGACAACATGGCGCGCCACACCGACATGCGCTCGCAACGCCAGCTGAATTACGCCGTAATCGACGAGATCGACTCGATCCTCGTCGACGAGGCCCGCACGCCGCTTATCATCTCCGGCCGACCCGAGAAGAGCACGGACCTCTACTACCGCGTCAACGAAGCCGTCAAGGGCCTGCGCCGCGACGAGCACTTCGAGATGGACGAGAAGAACAAGCACATCTTCCTCAACGAGGAAGGCATGTCGAAGGTCGAGAAGTCCCTCGGGGTGGAAAACCTCTACGCGAACGACCAGTTCGGCATCGTTCACATGGTCAACCAGAGCCTCAAGGCCCACAACTTTTTCAAGAAGGACGACGAGTATGTCGTCCGTGATGGGCAGGTATACATCGTCGACGAGTTCACCGGCCGTATCCTCGAGGGACGCCGCTTCTCCGACGGCCTGCACCAGGCCATCGAGGCGAAGGAAAGCGTGGCGATTCAGTCCGAGACGCAGACGATCGCCAGCATCACCTACCAGAACTACTTCATGCTCTACGCGAAAATCTGCGGCATGACCGGTACCGCCATGACGGAAGCCAACGAGTTCAGCCAGATTTACGGGCTGGATGTGCTCGAAATTCCCACGAACCTGCCCATGCAGCGGCAGGACTTCCCCGACCTCATCTTTGCCACCGTTGGCGGCAAGTTCAATCGGGTCGTGGACGAGATCATCGCCATTCACGAGGAGGGCCGGCCGGTGCTGGTCGGCACAACCTCAATTGAGAAGTCCGAGTTGGTCGCCAAGAACCTGACCGAGCGCGGCGTGACCGATTTCCAGGTCCTCAACGCCAAGTACCACGAGCGCGAGGCCGCCATCGTCACCAACGCGGGTAAGCGCGGGGCCATCACGATCGCCACGAACATGGCCGGCCGCGGTACCGACATCAAGCTCGGCGAGGGTGTTCGCGAACTCGGCGGCTTGGCCATCATCGGCACGGAGCGCCACGAGTCCCGCCGCATCGACAACCAGCTCCGTGGCCGTTGCGGCCGTCAGGGCGACCCCGGCACCACACGCTTTTTCCTCAGCCTTGAAGACGATGTCGCCCGCCTTTTCGGTGGCGAGCGCGTGAAGCGCCTCGTGTCCATGATGGGCGGCACCGAGGCCATGGACGAGGAACCCCTCGAGCAGTCCATGGTGTCCCGCTCCGTGCAACGCGCACAGGGCGCCGTCGAGTCGATGAACTTCGACACGCGCAAGCACATCAAGGACTACGACGATGTCATGAACCGCCAGCGCCTGGTGGTCTACGAAATGCGCCGGGAAGTGCTCGAGGACGAGGATGTATCCGAGCGCATTTCCGGCATGATCGAGTCCATCGTGCAGCGCTATGTCGAGCAATACGCCCCGAAAACCGATTCACCCGAAGACTGGGACCTCGACGAACTCGAGCGCATGATGTCGCTCACTTTCGGCATTCCGATTCGTGTCGAGTCCGAGGAAGGCGCCGAGGAAAAGGAGCTCGAGGACGACCTGATCGATCAGGTTATCGATGCATATCAAGGGCGCATCAAGGTACGCGCGGATGAACTCCGCGAAATGTTCAAGGAGCAGGCCGGCCGCGACGGGGTCGACATCGATTTCTATCAGCTCGCCCGCCGCGAGTTCCGCGATTACGAGAAGATGATCCTGCTCCGCACGGTCGACGAGAAGTGGATCGAGCACCTGTACTCGATGGACTACCTCAAGGAATCCGTCCGCCTCCGTGCCTATGGCCAGAAGGACCCGCTGGTCGAGTTCAAGCGCGAAGGCTTTGAGACCTTCCAGATGATGATGAACGCCGTCGAGGACGATGTCGTCCAGTCCCTGTTCCGCATCACGCACCCGGACACGGTCAAGGCCATGCGCGATGCGCACCAGCGCGGGGAATTGACCCGCGAGACGGACCCCATGGCCTCGATTCGTGAATACCAGTATGTAAGCGCCAGCAAGCAGCAGGACAACAGCTTCGCCGCCTACGATACCAGCCGCTTCGCCTTGGGCGGGCGTGCCGCGCAGGCCCAACAGCAGCGCGCCAAGGCCACCGCCGGCGCCGTGGCAGGTGCTGGGCCCGTCGAGGAGGATGATTCGCGGGGTCAATCGGGCAATCGGAAACAGCGCCGCCGGCAGGAGCTTGCCGCCAAGCGCACGGCGAAGAAAACGAAAAAGAAGGGCAAGGGCTGAGGCCGCCCGCCCCGATGCCGAGGAACCGCCACCAGACGGCGTCAAGCCTGACCCCCTGCGATGGGGGCACGCGTGAATAAACCCCTCGCCATCGCCATTGTCGTTTTCTGGGTCGTGATGACGGCCCTGCTGGTCTATCGGCAATCCACCCTGACCTTGCCGCAATCCGAGCGCGACTGGATGCGGCCGAGCGAGTCCTACCTCATCATTGAGCTGCCGAATGGACAGCGTGCCGGCTCCGTGCAGTTGCTCCAGCAGCCCACACAGCGGGAAGGCGAGCAGGGCGTCCAGATGACCGCCATCGCGCGAGGCGCCCTGAACCTCCTCGGCCGCATGACCGAGTTCACCCTGCGCGGCGATACATGGCGCTCGATCGAGGGCGGGCATGTCATCTTCGCGTGGCGCCTGACCTCCGAGGGCCACCGCATCTCCTTCGAGGGGCGCATCGAGGAGGGCCGCCTGACGGCGGAAGTCCGCACCGCCGGCGAGACCTTCCCGGTCTCCTTCGCCGTGGGCGACAATTTCACCCTCACGCCCGACTTTTCCGCCAACATCGATGTCGCCCAGATGCGCCCCGGCGGCGTCTACTCCGTGGACTCCTTCGACCCCACCACCATGTCGCAGACCTCCATGCGCGTGCGTGCCCTGCGTGAGGAAACCATCGAGGCCTACGGGCGCACCTACGACACGATGGTGCTGCGCATTGATGCCGGCATGATGGAGACGACGGCATGGGTCTCCATGGACAACGAACTCGTTCGTGTCGAGACTCCGGTCGGCTTTACCTTGGTCAAGGCCGACGGCCAAATCGCCCTCGGTGCCATCGCGCCCGCGGACGCCGGCGACCTGCTCGGCTTCACCGCCATCCAACCGACCGGCGAGCGCCCCTTTCGCAATGCCACCCGCATGGTCGCCCGCATTTCCGGTATCGACGACGCCGTCGCGTTCGAGTCCGACGACGCGCAGACCGTGGGAGAGGGCGCTGTGCTCACCATTGCGCCCGGCGGACCCACGGACGGGCCGGATCCGGACGATCTCGAGCCCTATCTCGCCTCGGACCCCTTCATACAGGCCGCACACCCCCGGATCATGGCGCAGGCGGAGGAAATCATCGGCGATGAAACCGACCGCTGGCAGCAGGCGAGCCTGATCTACGACTTCGTCTTCGAGGAGCTGGAGAAGGTCGCCGTCATCAGCTTTCCCTCCGCCCTGGAGGTGCTCGACCAGCGCGAGGGCGACTGCAACGAGCACACCGTCCTCTATGCCGCCCTTGCCCGCGCCGTGGGCATACCGACGCGCATTGCCATCGGGGTTGTCTGGAGTGAGGAACTCGATGGCTTCTATTATCACGCATGGCCGGAGGTCTTTGTGGGCGAATGGGTCTGGCTGGACCCAACCCTTGGCCAGATTCCCGCAGATGCCACGCATATCAAACTCTTCACCGGTGGAATCGAAACCTGGACGCGCCTGACGGCCTTCATCGGCAACCTGCAAATCGAGGTGATGGAAATCGAATGATCACGACCGAGAACCTCACAAAGCGCTTCGGCACGAAGATGGCCGTCAACAATCTCAACCTTGAGATCCCCAAAGGCGAGTTCTTCTGCTTTCTCGGCCCGAATGGTGCGGGAAAAACGACGACCATCAAGATGCTCACGGGCTTGCTCCGCCCGACGGAAGGCCGTGCGATTCTGGGCGGGCACGACATCCAGAAAGACCCCGTCGAGGCGAAGCGGGCCATCGGCTACATCCCGGACACCCCCTTCCTCTACGACAAACTCACCGGGCGCGAGTTCATGCACTTCGTCGCGGGCATCTACGGCATGCCGGATGACCAGGTATCGAAGGTGGGGGAGGAGTTGATGGAACTCTTCGAAATCAGCCGCGTGGCCGATCAGCTCATCGAGGATTACAGCCACGGAATGCGGCAAAAGCTGTCGTTTGCCTCGTGTTTTCTGCACGAGCCCGAGATCGTCATCGTGGATGAGCCCTGGGTCGGCCTTGACCCCAAGAACATCCGCTTCGTGAAGGACTATCTCAAGCAGCGCACGCGCGAGGGCCTCACGGTCTTCATGTCGACCCACACCCTGAGCATCGTGGAGGAAGTAGCCGACCGCGTGGGCATTATCCACAACGGCAAGCTGCTGCAAGTCGGCAGCATCGACCAAATTATCGCCCTGCAGGACAACCCCGGCTCGCTCGAGGACATCTTCCTCGAAATGACCCGCGACACCCTCGAGGAGATGGTCCCCTGAGGCAGGTTGGCGCCATCCTCTGGGCCAAGGTGCGTATGGCCCGGCATACCATCGCATCCGTGCGGAACGAATCAAAGCTGAAGGTTGGCTTCGTCTCCATCTCCGGCTTTCTTCTCTGGCTCGGTGGCTACTACCTCTTTTATCGGGGCTTCGTGTGGCTCAATGATTTTCAGGCCGACACGCTCGGCGCGGGCGAGATGTTCACGCTGGGGCAGATTCTCATGGCCCGCCTGCTGTCCCTATTCGCGCTTGCCCTCTTCTTCATGCTCATCTTCTCGAATGTACTGATTGCCTTCTCCACCCTCTACAAGGCCCACGAGGTCCGCTATCTGATTCAGGCCCCGATGTCCTTCGGCACGCTTTTCCTCGCCCGCTTCATCGAGTGCATCTCATTCTCCAGTTGGGCCTCCGCCTTCATCGGCACGCCGCTCATACTCGCCTACGGCGTTGTGCACGGCGCGCCCGTCGCCTATCTCGTGGCCTCCGCCCTCTACTATGTGCCCTTCGTCACGATTCCAGCGGCAATCGGCGCGATCATCGCCATGATTCTCGTGCGCGTGTTTCCTCAATTGCGCATGTGGGCCAGCGTGACGCTCGCCATTGTTTCCATCCTCGCTATTGGCTGGTACGCCCAACAGCGCATCACCGCCGAGCGCCTCGGCGAGGACAATGTCGTCATCGCCCTGTTCGAGGCGACCAACCAGACGCAGTCCCCCTATTTGCCGAGCTACTGGGCCACGGCGGGCGTGTTGTCGGCCGGCACAGGCAACTACGGCGATGCCGCGTTCTACTGGTTCCTGCTCATGGCCAACGCGGGATTCGCCACCGTCGTCGCAATATTCGCCTCCCAATTGCTCTACTATCCCGGCTACTCCTACCTCGTCGGGCAGGACCGTACCCGCATTCGGAACATGATGCGGGGCCCCTTTGCGTGGGCAACGCGCGCGCTTCGTTTCTTGCGCAATCCGCAACGCGTGATCACCATCAAGGATATGAAGCTCTTCTGGCGCGATCCCGCGCAATGGTCGCAATTCGTGATCTTCTTCGGGCTGATGACGCTCTACATCGCCTTCATTCGTCCCGGAGAGATTCAGCGCAGCAGCGATTTCTGGCGCACTTGGATCATCTGCATGAACATCGGCGCGTGCAGCCTCATCCTCGCCACGCTCACGACCCGCTTCGTGTTTCCGCTCATCAGTCTCGAGGGGCGCCGCTTTTGGATTCTCGGTCTCGCCCCGCTGACATTCCGCCAACTGATCTGGCAGAAGTTCTGGCTCAGCGTTATCACCACCTCATTCTTCACCGTCGGGCTCGTCATTCTCAGCTGCATCCGCCTTGGCGTCGAGCCGGAGGTATTCGCCCTGAGCCTGTTCAGTATCGTGGCGACGAACTTCGGTCTGTCGGGTCTCGCGGTCGGGCTTGGCGCCATTTACCCCAATTTTCAGGAAGACAACCCCGCCCGCATCGTCTCCGGGCTCGGCGGTACCCTCAACTTCCTGCTCAGCGTCGCCTACCTCACCATCATCGTCGGCGCCCAGGCGATGCTGCTCCAATCTCGGGTGCTCAATGCATACGCCAACGACGCGCAATTCCAACTGGCATTCGCCGCCACCATCGCCTTTATGCTGGCCCTCAGCCTGCTCGCATGGCTCGCCCCGCTCTGGCTTGGCCTGCGCAATCTCAATCGGATGGAATTTTAATTCGCATTATGCGCGGGGCTATTCTTCGAGCCGCGCCCGCTCGAGCACGGTAATCACACGGCGCGTCGTGTCGATGATGCCCTCGGCCTGCGTCCGTGTGACGCTCTTACCCTCGTGCAAGGCCGCGTTCCGCAATGCGCGCATGTCCTCCAGATAGGCCTTTTCCTGGTTGCCGATCAGGTGGTTTTGCTCCGCGAGTTGAATCAACTCCCCGGCCGCGGAATTGCGATAACCCACATCATGTGCGGTCAGGGCACGCTTCAGGCCCACCTCGATTGCACGGAATGCCTCCACCAGCACCAGGTCGTACAGGCCCGCTTCAAGCAGGCCGCTGGCTTTTGTCACCCGGTTGGCTTGCTCCGCGCCGAGCTGATTGACGATGGAGAGCTTGTCCTGCTCGAGCAGCCGCTGGCGAATGGAGAGAAACAACAGAATGCCCACCATGCCGAGCAGGAACATCAACACGCCCTCAACGATCATGCGCGCGCTGTCGGTACCAAGGGCGAAGTTGATGCCATTGGCAATAATATAGATGCAGGCCAGGGCCCCATACACCGGGGGGACGAGCATCGCCACGGCGTAGAGGAGGTTACCCGTGCGGGTCGCGAGCGGGTTGGAGCGTTCGGTGAGCATCTCAAGGGCGTAGCAGTACGCGCTGGTGCCGAGCAGTGCGGCAAATGCGTAGTAAACGAAGCGGACTTCGAAGGTGATCGTCAGAAATCCGAAGCCAAGGGAACCGAAATCGTCCACCAATGGTTTCAGCATAAAGAGCACGGCCAACAGCCCGACCGCGAAGGCCATCTTTGTTTTGGTGAAGTCAGTCATATTGGCGGGCTGAGCCTCTCCCCCGGGGAATGCGTGGTAAGTGCAGTATTCCTTTGAAGTTAGGGAGTTGTCAACAAAGTGTGGTGCGAAATCGTGAATTTTGCGGAACTTTTCCGCCTTGAGGGGGATTAACAAACACTATATTCTGGGGGTGCGATAGCAAGGCAGCCCGATATCCGGTGACTGGGCCTCGTAATTCACTTGTTCGGCTGGTCCCGATGCCGGTAGGTCTTCCCCAGTAGCAGGTAGCCCCTGTAGCAGAAAGACGGTGCGAGCGACCGCGCTGACATCAACCGGACCGAGGAGGAACCCAAGGGATGAAATCACGCCGCACGCCCGAGTCACGCCGCACGCCAGAGTCGAAGTGCTGCCCCGGCCCCAAAGCGACGCGCCGCTCTTTCCTGAAGGTGGGCGCCATCGCCGGGCTTGGCTTGAGTCTTGGCGAATACTTCCGCATGCAGGCCGCCCATGCCGCCGCCTCGCCCGACGGCGCACCGGCGCAGTCCGTCATCTACATCTTCATGGAAGGCGGCATCAGCCACATCGACACCTTCGACCCGAAGCCGCTCGCACCGCTGGAGTTTCGCGGTGAATTGGGCGTGGCCAAGACCAATACCGGCGAGGAAATCGGCGGCATGCTGCCACGACTCGCCGCGGTTTCAGACAAGTACACCCTCATCCGGTCGATGACCCACGGCGAGGCCGCCCACGAGCGCGGCGTGCACAACATGCTCACCGGGTATCGCCCGAGCCCCGCGATTCAATACCCGAGCTTTGGCGCCGTGGCCGCCCACGAGTTGGGGGTCCGCAACGACCTGCCGCCCTACATCGCCATCCCGAACACGAGCGGCCCGTACCACGGCACCGGCTATCTCAGCGCGCAATACGGCCCCTTCAGCGTCGGCGGTGAGCCCAATGCGGACAACTTCCAGGTCCAGGACCTCAATCTCCCCGATGGAGTGAGCCCCGAGCGCATGGAAGCCCGCAAGTCCCTCTTGCAGACCGTTGACCATCACTTTGCATCCCTCGAATCATCGGATATGCTCGAATCCATGGATGCGTACTACCAGCGTGCCTACGACCTCATCAGCTCGCAGTCGGCGCGCGAGGCCTTCGCCATCGACCAGGAAGAAGACGCCATCCGCGATGAGTACGGCCGCCACGCGTTCGGTCAGCGCCTGCTCCTGGCCCGCCGCCTCGTCGAGGCAGGCGCCCGCTTCATCACGGTCGTAGATGGCGGTTGGGACCACCACACAAACATCAAGGCAGGACTCGAAGGTAAGCTGCCGAATGTTGATCAAGGCGTATCGGTGCTGTTGACCGACCTTGAGCGCCGGGGTCTGCTGGAATCCACGCTGGTCGTGATGGCCACCGAGTTTGGCCGTACCGTCCGCATCAACAACGATGCCGGTCGCGACCACTGGCCGCGGGCATTCAGCGTCCTCATGGCCGGCGGTGGTACGCAGAAGGGCCTCGTGCTCGGCAAGACCGATCCGCGCGGGGCCGATGTGGTCGACAATCCGGTCGGCCCCGAGGACCTCGCAGCCACGATTTACGCCCAGCTTGGCATCGACCCATTCAAGAAGTTGATGACTCCAGGTGACCGCCCCATTGACCTGGTGCGCGGCGGGCGCATTGTGCGTGAAGTGCTTGCCTAGTCCACCCAAAGACGGATTGACCTCGATGCAGCCCCGACGAAAACGCTCGCCATTCGCGCCTTTTGCAGTTGGAATGCTCGTCACGCTGTTGCTGACGACCGTGGCGATGGAGGTGTGGGCATCACCACCGCAATTGAATACGATTCTGCCTCGCGGCGCCAGCCGTGGGGATGAGGTGACCGTGACGATACACGGCCGCAATCTCGCCAATACCATCGATCTCCTCTTCCACGACACCGGCATTGAGTTCGTCGAGGTGGGGGAGACCGCGGACAACCGGGCGACGGTGACGCTCCGCATCGCCGAGGATTGCCCCGTCGGCCCGCAGGCCGTTCGCGTGCGAACTGCGCAAGGCGTCAGCAACCTCTGCCTGTTCAGCGTCGGCGCGTTGATCGAGGTGGAGGAAGAGGAGCCAAACGACAGCACGGAGACGGCCCAGCCCATCGAGCTGGGCACCACCGTCAACGGCCGGGTCACCAACGAGGATGTGGACTACTTCGCCGTGGACCTCGCCGAAGGGCAGGTCATCGCAGTGGAAGTAGAGGGCATCCGGCTCGGTGGCGCCCTGTTCGACCCGATGATTCGCCTGTTCGGACCGCAAGGGCATGAGCGCCTCACGGCGGACGACACCCCCCTGATGCAGCAGGACACCGCCTTCGCCTATACTGCCATCGAGGATGGTACGCACTACATTGCCGTGAGCGAGGCGGCGTACGGCGGCTCGAACAACAGCTACTATCGCCTTCATGTCGGCTCGTTTCCGCGCCCCCTCAGCGCGTCCCCCCTTGGCGGCAATCCCGGTGAGACGATCGCCGTGCAATGGCTGGGGGACCCCCGCTTCGCGGCGAGTGAGGATGGCGAGCCCGCCCTGGTCTCCGTTGCCTTGCCCGACGGCGATGGCACCACGCCCGTCACCGTCTCGATGGATGCGGGCGTCATCCCGACGCCGTTCCCCTTCCGCTTGAGCGAGCTTCCGGTGACCCTCGAGGCCGCCCCCAATGATTCCCATGAGAGCGCCACGCTCATGCAGGCCCCTGGCGCAGGAGAAGGGGTGATTCGCGAGCCCGGAGAGGTCGACTTTTTCGCATTCGAGGCCGCCGAGGGCGCGGTGTACGACATTCGCGTCTGGGCGCGTGCGCTGGGCTCACCGCTGGACAGCGTCCTTCATGTCTTCAACCCGGACGGCTCCGAACTCGGCAACAACGACGATGGGGCCGGCATGGACAGTCTGCTCCGCGTCACGATTCCCGCGGAAGGCCGCTACACGCTCACCGTGCGGGATCATCTCGGGCGTGGGGGAGATACCTTCGCCTATCGCGTCGAGATCACCCCGATTACGCCAAGCTTTTCACTCGCCATTCACGAAAACGACGAGGCCATTCTCGCCATCCCACAGGGCAACCGCGCCTTCGTCATGCTGCGCGCGGACCGTACCGGCTGGGACGCCCCCGCCAATCTGGCATTGAACGGTCTGCCCGAGGGATTGACGGCCGGCGACCTCTCCTTCCCGCAGGGTCAGCGCATCATCCCCGCCATCCTGGAGGCCGCGCCAGAGGCCCCGCTCGCGGGCGCCCTGGTGGACTTTGTCGCCACGCCGCAATCCGACGACATCGCCCTCACCGGCCGTCTCGAGCAGGCCATTTCACTGGTGACGGGCCGCAACCAGACCGTCTTTCTCGACCGGGAAGTCAATCACTTCGCCGTTGCCGTCGTCGAGCCCGCGCCGTTCCGTGTCGCTATCGCGCGGATGGAGGCCCCCATCGTTCGCAACGGCACCAAACACATCCGAATCACGGCCGAACGGGACGAAGACTTCACCGGAGAGATCAAGGTCAAGATGCCTTGGGCGCCGCCCGGCTTCGCCGCCCCCGAGGCGACCATCCCCGAGGGCGAATCCGAGGTGCGCGTGCAGCTCCAGGCCCGCAACGATGTCCAAGTCGGCGAAAACCAGATCGTCTTCGAGGCACAAGCGGCCGGGCACCGGATTTGCACACCGTTTACCCCCGTCATGGTCGAGGAACCTTGGGTCGCCTTCGAGCCGCCCACCGTGGAGACCGAGCAAGGCCAGGACATCGAATTCGTCTTCAAGCTGGCCGTGAATCATGCTTTCGAGGGCGCCTTTCCGCTGGTGCTGAACGGATTGCCACGCGGACTCACCACCACGCCCCAAGAGATCAACGCGGAAACCGGCGAAGTCCGGTTCCCCATCGCCATTGCCGAGGACGCCCCCGTGGGCACGCATGACAACCTCCAGCTCGTTGCCTCCATCGAGGCGGTGGGCGAGGAAGTCGTGCATCTCGGCCCCGGTGGCTCCATCCGAGTGTACGAGCCCCTTCCGGCCGCCCTGCAGGAAGTGCAGGCCGAGCCGGAGCCCGAGGCGGCCGAGGACGAGTCCGTGGAAGAAGAAGCGGCCCCCGAACCCGAGCCAAAGCGCCGCACGCGCTTTCCACAGGCATGAGCTTTCAATCATGAATAAACAGACCACAAGCAAATGGACCACGAGGACCCCGATGTTCGTTCACCTGCGCAATCACTGCTGCCTGTTCTCCACCCTTCTGCTGACGATGCTTCCGGCGGCGGCCCTGGAGGTCTACCCGCCGGAGGTCCGCCTGTCGGATGCCTCCCACACCCAGCGCATGGTGGCCCTCATCACCCGCGAGGATGGCATCACGGCGGATTCCACGGCCACGGTGTCCGTGTCGTTTGAGCAGGAGGGCGTCGCCCAGTGGCTTGGGGGCTCGATTCTCCCCATGGCGGACGGAGAGACCACCGCCATTTTCACCATCGACGGCGAGGAAGTCCGCGTGCCGGTCACGGTAACCAATGCCGCCTCGCGCGCCCCGGCCAGTTTCCAGAATGATGTGCTGCCCGTGTTGATGCGTGCCGGCTGCAATTCCGGTGGTTGCCATGGCAGTGCGGATGGACAGAATGGATTTGCCATTTCCCTCTTCGGGTTTGACCCCTCCTACGATTACATCAGCCTCACGCGTGACCAGCACGCGCGCCGCATCAATGTCGCGGTGCCGGATGAAAGCCTGTTGCTCCTAAAGCCACTGGGCGCCGTTCCCCACGAGGGCGGCACGGCGCTGGAGAAGGATTCGCTTGCCTACGAGCTTCTCCATCGATGGATCGCCGAGGGCGCCAAGGATGACAGCAGGGAAGCCCCGGCCCTTGAGGGCATTCGCCTTCTGCCCGAGCAGGCGGTACTGAGCCCCGGCGAAGCGCCTCAACCCTTTCTCGTCATTGCCGATTACGCCGACGGCAGTCAGCGCGAGGTGACGGAACTGGCAGTCCTCAGCAGCAGCGACGATCTCACCGTCACCATCGGCGAGGATGGCCAAGCGGAGCCAATCGATCACGGTGAGGCCTACCTTATGGCCCTGTATGGCGCCTTCGCGGTCGTTTCGCAGGTGATGGTCGTGCCCGATGCCGACAGCTTCGAATGGCCCGACGACGCCACCCCCGCCAACTACATCGACGAGCATGTCTACGCCAAGCTCCAGAACCTGCGCATTCCCCCGGCCGAACGGGCGGACGACGCCACCTTCGTGCGGCGGATTTACCTGGACATCCTCGGCGTGCTGCCCACCATCGCGGAAACCCGGGCCTTCTTGGACGACGACAACCCCGACAAGCGCGCGGCCCTCATCGATACCCTCGTCGAGCGGCCGGAGTTCGTCGACCTCTGGGCCATGAAGTGGGCCGAAGCACTGCAAGTCCGAACGACGAACGAACTCGACGCCAAGGGCATGCACCGCTACAACGATTGGCTGCGCGAGACCGTGGCGCAGAATGTCCCGGCGGATCAGTTCGTCTACGATCTCCTCACCGCCAGCGGCGGCACCTTCAGCCAACCGGCCACCAATTTCTATGTACTCGAGAGCGATCCCAACCAGATTGCCGAGAATGTCGCCCAGGTGTTCTTCGGAATCCGCCTGCAATGTGCCCAGTGTCACGACCACCCCTTCGAGCGATGGACGATGGACGACTACTACTCCTTCTCGTCCTTCTTTGCTCAGGTCGGCCGTAAAGGCGATAGCGACCCGCGGGAGCGGGTCATCTTCAACCGCGGCAGCGGGAATGTGCGCAACCTGCGCGACAACGGCGTCATGGAGCCGGCATTCCTCGGCGAAGGACCCGCCGAAATCAACGGCCGCGACCGCCGCGAAGTCCTCGCCGAGTGGCTCACCTCGGACGAGAACCCCTGGTTCGCGCAAAACCTCGCCAACCGTGTGTGGGCACACTTTCTCGGGCGTGGCATCATCGATCCCGTGGACGATGTACGCGTGAGCAATCCGCCCAGCCATCCCGCCCTGCTCGAGGCCATGGCCGAGCGCCTGGTCGAGTACCGGTACGACATGCGCGCCCTCATACGCGACATTGCCAACTCGAACACCTACCAGCAGTCCACGCGCCCCCGCACGCCGGGAATTCGCGATGACCGCAACTTCGCCTACGCCACCATTCGCCGCATGCCCGCCGAGCAGTTGCTCGATGCCATCTCCAAGGTCACGGAGACCCAGGTGAAATTCAACTCGCTTCCGCTGGGTGCGCGTGCGGTGCAGACCGCCAACGGCAATACCGGCAACTACTTCCTCAGTGTGTTCGGGCGTCCCGATCGCGGAAGTGCCTGCACCTGTGATCGGGAGGAAGACCCGACGCTGGCACAGACCCTCCACCTCATCAACGGAGCGACCATCGAGCAGGCAATCACCGCTTCCGGCGGGCTGCTCTCGCGCCTGCATACGGAGGAAAAGACGGCGGATGCCATCATCGACGACATCTACCTCGCCGCCTTCTCCCGGTTCCCGACAGAGGACGAGGCCCTCGCTCTCGCCGCCCATGTGGAAGGTGCGGAGGATTCACGGGCAGCCCTTGAGGACATCTTCTGGTCCCTGTTGAATGCCAAGGAATTTGTTTTCATGCATTGACGACTTGGACGGGTCCAGTGATTCGTCCGTTACGATTGGGGAAATCGACATGCGACTTGTACACTACGCCACCTTGGCGGCATTGGCCCTGGCCCCGCTCACCATGGCCGAGGAGGCCACGGAACCCGAAGCGCCCAGCGTGGACGGCGTCCTCGCCGAGCTAGCCGCTATTGGTCCCGAGGCGCTTGCCGAGCGCGTTGCGGAGATGCACACGCAGGTGGTGCAGCTCAACCAGAAGGCCGTCGAGTTGCGTCAACAGGCGGATACCCTCGAGGCCGAAGCCGTCGCCATGACGCAGCGCGTCGCCACCATCGAGGGCTTTGTCGGCCAGGTGGCAATGGCCATGAACCCGCCGAAGGAAGAGCCTGCCGCCGAGGAGGCTCCTGCCGAGGAAGCACCCGCCGAGGAAGCGCCTGCGGAAGAAGCGCCTGCGGAAGAAGCACCTGCGGAAGAAGCACCCGCTGAGGAAGCGCCTGCCGAAGAAGCACCCGCGGAACCGGCCCCGGCTGAGGAGTCTGCCGAATAATGCGCGGATTCCTCTCCATAATTCTCGCGATTGGACTCACCATTTCGCCGGTTGCCTTGCATGCCGAGGAGGCCGCGCCCAATGTCGATGCGGCCTTCGACAAGCTCGTTCAGCTCGACCCCGAGGCCCTCGTGGCGCATTTGGCCACGCTCAAGGCGGAAGCCGCAGAGCGCATGGAGCGCGTGCAGGCATTGCGCGTGGAAGCGGACGGCATCGCGACCGAGGCGGCGTCGCTCGCGGCGCAGTTGGATACTCTCACGGCCCAGGTCAAGGCCCTGTTGGGGCCGTTGGGCCTCGACATGCCCGCGCCCGAGGTGGCCATGGCCGCCGCGGACGAGCCCATGGCGAGTGAGGGGCCGACCGTGACTTTTGACGACCACATCCGTCCCATCTTCCAGCAGCATTGCATGAGTTGTCACAACATCGACATGGCCCGCGGCGGCCTTGAACTCGATACGCTGGAAGCCTTGCTTGTGGGCGGCAGTTCCGGCGAGGTCATCGCCAAGGGCGACCCCGGCGGCAGCCGTCTACTCCGTCTCGTGGAAGGCGCGGAGGAGCCCGTCATGCCGCCCTCGGGGGATGGACTCAACGATGAGGAACTCGCCCTCCTGCGGGAATGGATTCGACTCGGCGCCCCCAAGGACAAGAACAGCAAGGTAGCCATGGCGGAGGAGGCAGGCTTCGAGGAGGACGGCCTCTACATCGACGCACGCTTCCGGCCCGGCCCGCCGCCGATGCCCGCCGTCGCCCTTTCGGAACCAGCCCAACGCACGGCCCGCCCGATCACGGCCCGCGCCCTCGCGACGAGCCCCATCGCCCCGCTGCTGGCCGTCGGCGGCGATCGCCAACTCCTGCTCTACAACCTTGAGGACGGGGCCCTGCTGGGTGCATTGCCGTTCCCCGAGGGCGACATCTACACCCTGAGTTTCAGCGTCAATGGTGAGTTGATCATCGCGGGTGGGGGAGAGCCCGGCGCCTCCGGCCTCGCGGTCCTGTGGGATGTGCGCACCGGCGAGCGAATCGGTGAATACGGCCAAGGCTACGACACCGTGCTCGCGGCCGACATCAGCCCGAATCACCGCTTTGTCGCCGTGGGCGGCCCGAACAGGCGCGTGCGGGTGTACAACCAGCAGAACGGGGAAGCCCTGCTTACCCTCGAGCGCCACACGGACTGGATTCACAGCGTCAAGTACTCGCTGGATGGTGAACTCCTCGCCACGGCCGATCGAGCGGGCAATCTCAACCTCTGGCAGGCCGCCAATGGCCGCCATGTGACCGACCTTCGGGGACATGACAGCGCAATCCACGACATGGCCTTCAGCCGTGATTCCGCCGTGCTCGCCAGCGCGGGCGCGGATGGCTCCATCCAGCTATGGGACACTTGGGAGTATCGCCGGATCCGATCCATCGATGCGCACCGTGGCCCCGCGCTCAGCGTCGATTTCAGCGACGACAACCAACTCGTTTCCACCGGCCGCGATCGTCGTGCCAAGCGGTGGGCGCTCGATGGGACCGAGATGAACGAGTACCCGCGCTTGCCCGATTGGGGCTACCAGGCCCGATTCGGAAATGACGACAGCATCATCATCGCTGGTACTTGGAATGGCGTCGTCGCCTCCTTCAATGCAGAGTCCGCCGAGCCGATGAGCGAGTTCAGCACCGTACCCGCCGCCTCAAAGTAACGCGGCGGAGGGGCTGACAGGGTTTCCTGCCGGGGTTTCCTACACCTCCATCGGACGGTCGCGTTCGCGATCGACGATGCAGTAGAAACCAAAGGGCGCGGCGCTCTCGTTGCGGAGCTGGTGCGGCTCCAGCGGGCCGATGTAGGCGATCTCATTCACCTTGAGCGCCGCTTTCTCGTTGTTTCGGACGACCATCCCCTCGCCACGCACGCCGATGACCGTGTGCGAATGCACATGCCGCTCCAAGCTGGTGTAACCGCCCGGCTCCAGCTCGAAATAGCGCAGTTCGAAGTCGGAAGCCTCTCCCGCCTTGCCGACCAGCTCCACACGCTTCACGCCGGCAAACGGAAGCGACTCATCCGCCTTGTACACCGTCGCGGGCCGGCCTTCCCACTCCAAGTCGCCCGTGATTCGAAGGTGATGCAGGAGGTTCAGCGTGCTCTGCGAGAGAATCTCGCACGAACTCGTCCACTCCCGCATCGGCGCACGCAAGTCCTCGGAGAAATCCCGATTAATGACATCGAGATATTCGCGCGTGCTCGCAGCAAGGTCGTCGCCATGGCTCAGCAAGGCGCCGCCCACGAGAAACACCGAATCCACCCCGTATGCCTCCGCCATGGATGGCAATCGCTCGAACGACATTCCTCCGGCTGGTGCAGGCCATCCCGGCGCGTGATTCCCCATCGGGCACTGCAGGGCGGATTGAATGCCGACGCATTCCTCGCGCGTAAGGCCAAATCGGCCGCCGTAGTTCGGAAAGACCGACATGTCGCAGCCCATCAACCGGAACAGCGTTCCAAGCAGCACTTCCGGCGCGATGCCATGCGCGCGGTTGGCGTAGTAGCTGCCCGAGAACGCCGGGTGCGCCATGTAGACGAGGGGATAGGTTTCCGAGAGATGGCGCACGGCGTCATAGCCAATCAAGGCCGGGCTTACCAGAACGCCCTTGATCCCGATCTTGATCAGATACTCAGCATAACGCTCGAGTTCGGTCGAGGGCGCCATCAGGCTCGGGAAGTACTGTCCATTCCGTCCCGTGGCCTCATTTGCCGCCACCGCCGCCTCATGGCAGGCCAGTACCCGTTTGCAGAATGCCGCGTAGTCATCATCCGCCAGGTTGTGGTCGTCCTTGACGATATCGCCACCGCCACGCACGAAATCCCCCGCGATTTTTGCCAAGCCCGCGTTGTTCAGTCCGCGCGGTTTGATGGCCGTCGCCAGCAGGGGGCGCCCGTACACGCCGAGCAAGGCCCGCACGCCCTCAAGGCCAAAGCGTGGACCGCGAAAGCGGTTGAGCATTGGCTTGGGCAGCGTCACCGCCGTGAGCCGTATGTTGCCCTTGATGGAGATATTGCCAAACAGGAGATTCAGGAGCTGTGGAATCTGACCGTTCGCCAGCCACGCGTGGTACCCCACCTTCACCCGATGCGCGCCCTTGCCGAACGCGTCGCGGTCAATCCCCTCGACACGGCCGACCACGCCGTCGCGGATTGCGGGGTCGGTGATGAGGGCCTCGGGCACTTCGACGGTCTGCTCAAGCGCCAGATCGCGCGCCTGCGCATCCACCTCGCTGGCATCGCATGTCAGTTGGTACTCGCAGGAGATGAAGTCATTCATTCCGGAAATCAATCCTTCGTCAGGAGGGAGCTGCAGGCGCCGTGCGTGGCCCAACCCGAAGGGCCAGCCGGGAATCACACCCGATACGGGAATCGCTACCGCTCGGGGGCGGTGAGGTGCTCGGCATCCGTAAGCTGGACCAGCACGCCGTGCTCAGCATCGGGCTCGAGCACGAGGATCCCGCTGTACAGCTGCGGGTATTCTGCATGCACCTTCGTGCCGTGGGGGTTCGAAATCCGCACACGCACACGCTCGTTGGTGGACAGGCTGCCGAAAAACGAGGCCCGCTTTGGCAAGGGGCTCAAATCCAGCACCGCGACATGGTCATAGGTGAGGGGATTGTCGTAATTCGAATGCCGGCCACCGTAGATCCGCAAGAGGCCCGTATCGTAGGGGGTGACAAATCCAATCACCGTCACTTCCTCGCCCTCCAAGGCCTGAAGCGCCTCTGGATAGCCCCCGCGTCCCTGCACCGAGCGCACGAGGTCCCAATCCAGCACTTCGGTGCCTTCGCTTTCCAAGTGATTCATGGCGCCTTCAAAGCGTTCCTCGAAAAGCGAACGGGCCCCCGCCACCTCGAAATAGCGGTTGGTGGCGACGAACGCCATCACGATGCCAAGCGCGATGATCGCGAAGTTGATGGTGCGCTGCCGTCGAGTCATCTAATTCCGCCTCTTGTTGGTCACATTCGATTGCATAATCTTACCCTTTTTCGCCCATTTCGGCCAAGATTGGGCCTGCTATCGCGCCGAAAGCCCCGCTATCGCGCCGAGAGAGACTGCAACTGCGCATGAAGGGTCTCAAGGCGTGGCTTGAATGCAGCCACGATCGCCGGGTTGAAACGGGCGCGTTCCTGCGGGGGCGTGCGGCCCATATCGTATAACGCCATCCACTCCTCCCGGTCTTCCTGCGCGGGCATCCAGCTGTAGCGCCAGCGGGCCGTGCGCAGGCTGTAGGCCAGCGGATTGCGCTGCACCGACATCGCGGGCCGCTCGTGCGGCTCCGGCAGGAAGGGCAGGCCATCCACTGTACTGTCCACGGGCAGCCCCGTCAGCTGCAACAGCGTCGGTGCTATATCCTCGAGCGAAATGGGCTCGCGCTGCATCACGCGCCCTTGCCCCGGCACATACAGCAGGAGCGGCACATGCAGCGAGGCCTCACGCACCCCCACCATCGGCCGGCCATCCTGCGCGAAATCGAACCCATAGAGCCCGCATACCACGATGATCGTGTTGCGCCGCAACGGCCCTGCAACAATCTCCTGCGCGAAATTGCCGATGGCCTCGTCGAGATAGGCAATCGCGCTGTCCAGCACATCCACCGGCTCCGCGGTGTCGGGCTCATCAACAAACGCGCCGCCGTATCGGACGCGGTACTGCAAGTCCGCCAGTTCGCGCAGGCGTACGAACGCGAAAAAACCGACGCCTGCATGCAATTCGACGAATGAACGCAGCTTCACCAGCGTCGCCCGCGAGCCCTGCGTGTCCGCGTCGGCGCCGCCCTCGGTGATATACGCCGTGTCGAACAACTCATATCCATGTGCGAAGGGCGTACCCTCGCCCAGCACATTGAGGCGGTCGCCCGAGGCCTCCGTGAACGCAGCCGTGGCGAATCCACGCGCGCGAAACTTCTCCACCAGCGATGCCGAGGCGTCCACCGTCGCCGGTACCGTTGCCCCGTACATGCCATGGTTTGCCGGGTGAATCCCCGTGAGCAGACTCCATGCCGCGGCCGCGGCATCCGGCGCGGGGGTATACGCTCGCTCCATGCGCATGTTGCGAAGCGCGAAGCCATCCAGCTGTGCCGTGGTCTCCCGGTTGTATCCAAGGTGCGACACATGGTTGCCGCCGAGCCCATCCACGGCGATGATGATCACATTCGGCGGAAGTGCCGGGGTGCGCGCAGAATGGATGAAAGGCCCGGAAAGCTGGAGCGAGCGGCCTGCGGACGGAATCGGCCGAAACTCCACGAAGCGCATCCAAGGGGGCTCCGGGTCGATGCCCCACACGATCGACATGCGCTCAAGTCCGTCTGGAATATCCTCCAAACCCACGCGCATGGTCGTCCAACCGTCGGAGTCAACCGGAATATGGCGCGCGATGCGCCGTAGTTCGGATCCATATAGGCGGATGGTTACCCATACACGCTCGACCGGCAGCTCGTCCGGGTTGACGGACCAGCGCAGGTCCAGAACCTGGTTCGCTTCCAGTGCGATCGGGATCTCCAACGGTACGCCCTCTGGAATCGCCCGGGCATCCGCCGTGGTGAAGCCCGCTCGGTGCACCATGGCCGCGTCCGGCACGCCCGGACGCATCTCCTCGAACTGATCCAACCAGTTGGATGCGCTCGTCATTGCGACAAAGCCTAAGACGACCGTCGCCGCGGCGTACGCGATGCTGGGCCAACGCGGGGCCGTTCGGCCGGAGATAAACGCGAAAAACGAGAGGAATTTGAGGCCCCCATGCAGGAGCACGAAGGCGGCAAGAAACACCAACGGTGCGAAGCGCTCCAGAAGCGGATGGGGGAGGGCCATCTCCTGCCCGAGAGCGAGCGGCAGCAGCAACAGGGCCGGGGCTTGGGAGAGTGCGTCGAGCAAGTAGGGCACCGCGTCCCGCGTTGGGTAGCAGAATCGCAGGAAGCTGAGGAAGGCGAGCTGGACGGCGGCGTAGGCGGTACCCGCGACGGTTGCCGAAAGCAAACCGATTTCCGCGCTTGGCACGAAGCCCAACTCGGTCAAGACGGCGTAGGCAAACAGGCCCACGGCGCCCGAGGCGAGCCCAATGGCGATCAGGCACAGGGCGCCGGCAAACAGGCGTACTACAGAGCCCATGGCATGCCGGGGGTCATTGTCGAAGGGGAAAAACAGGTCACGCTGGAAAAACTCCTGATGAGGGGGGATTATCCCACGGACCGATGGTGGGTTGCACGCGGGACGGCAGAATCGGCCTCAGTAGGACCCGATGGTGTACACCATGCGCACGCGGACCGTGCAGGTCACCCGGCCGTACTCGGGCTGCGGCCCCCTCCAATTGGGGTCATCGTTCCAAATGACTTCCGCGATGTCCGCCTCCTGCACGCTCGTCACGGTGGATTGCATTTCCGCTGCCGCGCGTTGCGCGAGGGGATAGGCGTTCTCCATCGCGCGGGTCAAGGCGGATTGCTCGATGCGCTCGCGCTCGTTCACGCCGAGGAAGGGGCCCTCCAGCGTGCAGGCCAGTTCCGTCGCCAAGGCGCGGTTTCGGTCGCACAGCCAGGCAAAATGCCGCCGCGATTCCTCCGCGTTGCCCATCACCCGTGCCGCGAACCGCAGGCGCACCGTGCGCGTCACCCGCAGGTCGTCCACATCCTCGATCGATTGCGCCGAGGCCTTCACATCCAAGGGCGCCAAATCGAGCGCCTCGCAGGCCTCCAGAATGAGGTCCTCGATGCCCTCCGTCGCCGCAGCGGCTTCCTCAAAGGTCGTGCCCGAGCGGCTCATGCGCAGCCAGAACTCCACATAGTCAGGCGCGGCCTCCACCGTGGCCATGCCCGTTGCCCGCACCACGGGCTCGCCCAGAATGGCCTGCGCGTGGGCCGTGGCCGAAAGGGGCGCCATCGTCACCACGAGGAGCGTCGCCACGAGGGCCGTATCCATGACGAAATTGCGCATGCCTTGCATCATGGGCTCGGAGTTCCATCGTTGCGGCGCAGGCGAACGGCCGTGCCATAGGCCAGCAATTCCGCGCTGCCCTCCATGACGCCCGAGGTCGTGAAACGCACGCAGCAGATCGCATCCGCACCCATCTCCGACGCCGAGGCCGTCATGCGATCCAACGCCTGCTCACGGGCTTCCGCCAACATCTTCGTATACTCCTTGATTTCACCCCCGACGATATTCCGAAGGCTCGCCATGATGTCCCGCCCGATATGCCGCGCGCGGATGGTGTTGCCCCGCACGATGCCCAGCGTCTCGATCACGGTATGGCCTGCCACTGCTTCTTGCGTCGTGATGATCATGCGTCACTTCCCCCTACTGGTGAATATTCTTGGAGTAGTAGTCATCTTCCTTGTTGGTCAAGCGGTCGAACAAGGCCTTGACCAACAAAATACACTGAAGAACGACCCAACCCACGCCAAAGAGGACACCGCCGATTGCCGCAATGGCCATCAGCAGGCCGATAATCGACACGAACCAGCCCATGGCAGTCTCTCCGAAATCCGTTGGCTCTACCGGGGCAAAAACGGAAACAAGCGCCGGAGCATGGCATCATCCGGCTGGGTTCCGTACTCACACACCTCAAACAATTCGGCATAGGCGACCGACCGCGCATCCGCACCATACCATTTTGCCAGGGCCTCTGCCGATTGCGCCGCCGGGGCCCGGAAGAAGGGCTCCCACTGTTCGCGCAGCCATTCAAGGCGCTTTTGCGAATCCTTGGGGACGGAATCAATCGTTCCATCCAGCCACGGCAGCCACTCGTACAACTGGCTTTCCATTCCCTCGATCATCGCCCACTTTTCCTCCATCACCGGCCCGACATCCACCGCCACATCCGCTTTAAAGGGGTAGGGCTTCTGGAATCGGTCCATCATATAGAGGAATACCGGATTCACCTCGAGGCGCGGCGTCTCCGGGCAGATGTGCGGCACCGTCACAAGGTACGCCGCGTCCTGCACCGCCATCGCCGTGTACCGGTGGTCGGGGTGATAGTCCCACGGGCGATGCGTCGCCACGATGTCGGCCCGTGCCTCGCGGATGATGCGAATCAACTCCCGCCGCACCTCCAGCGTGGGCAGGAGTTCGCCGTCGTGGTTGTCGAGGATGCGATGGGTATACCCGAAGCGCGTTGCCGGTGCAGTGGATTCCGCCGCGCGCCGCGACGCCAGTTCCTGGCCCTGTTGCTCGAAATGCCCCACATCCCCGTTGGTTGCGGACACCATCGTGACCCGAGCACCAGCCCGGAGCCAGAGCAAGGCGGTACCGCCAGCGAATATCTCGCTGTCGTCCGGGTGGGCGCCTATCAGGACCACGCTCAGTGCCACGGCTTGCTCCTGCCAGCAGGTTTTCGGCCCTACTCCTCGGCGGGAGCAGCGTCCTCGGGCTCTTCCACCGTCTCCGCTTCTTCTTCGGTCTCGGCCTCTTCCTCGGACTCGTCCGATTCATCCTCCGGCAGGAGAATCAACGGGCGAACCGGCGGCACCAGGCGGCTCTGAAACTCGATTCGGAAGGGGTTGCTTCGTACCCGCGTCCGGGCGTTGATGGGCGCCGTGGCCAGCAAGGGGTCGACCAAGGCCGTCGTGGTGCCCGGCTCCATCAGCAAGACCTCTGTCTCCGCGATCAGCGTCACGATATCCCCGAAGCGGTCGCGATGCTTCATGAAATCGAACACGAGCGAGGGCGAATCCTCCACGGGCACGCGTTCGCCATGCACGGCTGCATGCGTTTCGAGGAGCGTGCGGTGCTTTTGCTCCGTGAGCGGATCGGTCTGCTCCGCGTAGATGCGCGAGCGTGAGACCACCGGCGTGCCGTGATAATCCCAGTTCTGGCGCGCCTCGACGAAGAACCGAATGTTCAGCTCCTCCGGTTCGTTCACCGGTACCCGCAGGATAACGCTGTTCACAGTCTCACGCCGGTCCTGAAATTTCTCGTACTCAAACCCACGGCCGGGCGGATCGGGGCTGGTCACCAACTGGGGAAACATGTGCGCCTCAAGATCACCAACCGTCAGCGCGGTCCCGTAGGCCCCCTCCACCTTGGGAATCGTGTGGATGGCCTCCCCGGAGTCCCGAGGGCCACAAGCACTCACCATGACCATCGCAGCGGCCAGAACCGTCATCAGCGCAAAGGCGTTGCGTGTACCCGTCATCCCTTCATCTCCGGTACCTTGGCGATGCGCACCGCGTCAAAAAACGCATCCAAGTCATTGTAATCCCGCAGGCAGACATTCGCCCCCTCGGCGCGCAAGCGCTCTTCGTCCGCTTCATGCGTCACGCCGACATAGCGCATGCCCAAGGCCGCGCTGGTACGGGCATCCCAGATGCCGTCGCCGATGTAGACGATGTCCTGCGTCTCCACCCCCGCGCGTGCGATGCCCGTGCGGGCGATCTCCACACGGGAGAAGGAGTCATTGGCGAATCCACCGGCAAACTCACTGGCGTTCAAGCCGATCTTCTCGAGTTTGAACAAAGCGCTCCCCCGAAAGCATCCGGTCGCAAGCGAGAATGCGAAATCCGGGCTGGCTGCCACGGCCTCGACCAAACGGCGCGCCCCCGGTACCTCGGCAAAGCCCTCCGGGGCGGCCGCATATTCCGCCTCCAATTCGGCCACGAGAGCCGCCTCGAATTGCGCCATTTCCTCGTCGGTCACGAAGCTGCCGCGCTCGCGCTCGAGCAGCTCGCCCAGCCCGCCGCTGTCGGTCACATGCTCGTAGTCGTGCCAATCATGCGAGGGCATCGTAAAGCCGAAGGTCTTCGTGTAGGCCGCCGAGTAGCAGCGCATGTCCGAATCACCCGTCGCCGTGAGGGTGCCATCCACATCAAACAGAATAAGAATCACTTTGGAAGTCTCCAAGGGGTCGATCAAAAGCGCGATTCACCCGATTATGGCAAAGGGGAGCCGTTCCCCGCCACCGGGGCGTCGGAATCGCGCGGTGCTTGCACGGACATGGGCGCGGCAGTGGGCCGGGAACGGAAGGGGAGCGTCAGCAACCACCACAGCGATTGCCGCCGGTTGTCGTAGTATTCCTCGAGGCCGATGCGCATCCCTTCGTGGCCATCCTGCGGTTGCGCCGTATAAGTGCGGAACAGACGGTCCCACCACGGAAGATTGAACCCGAAATTCGTGTTCGACTCCCGCCGGATCGTCGAGTGGTGCACGCGGTGCATGTCCGGCGTGACCACCACCCAGCGCAGATAGCGGTCCACGCGTTCCGGTATGCGCACATTGCTGTGGTTGAACATCGCGCAGGCGTTCAGGAGCACCTCGAACACGAGCACCGCCACCACCGGCGGACCCAGCGCAAGAATCACCACGCCCTTCAGCGCCATGGAAATCAGGGCTTCGCCGGGGTGAAACCGGAAGCCGGAGGTGACATCGAGATCGACATCCGCATGATGCACTTTGTGGAATCGCCACAGCCAGGGCACGGCGTGGAACAGCACATGCTGCCCGTAAACCGACAAATCCAGCACGATGAGCGTGACGAGAAAGGCGAGCCACCCCGGGGCGCCCAGGGCCGGCAGCAGACCCCACCCCTGTTGCACGGTGTACGCGGCCATGCCCACGGCCGCCATGGGAAACACGACACGCAGCAGGGCGGTATCGAGCAGCACCAGTCCCCAGTTTCCGAGCCAGCGGTAGCCCAGCGACGCAACCCGCGGGCGTCGCGGCCAGAGCGCCTCGAATGCGGCCATCGCCAGGAAGACGCCCCCAAAGATACCCAGCCGCCAGATGGCCTCGTTCATAGGGCCTCGATCATCCCATCGTGCGCGGCGACGACATCGAGCCCGAGCGCATCGGCCATTTCCTTGGCACGGCGTTCCGGGTCCGACTCCAGCAGCCGCATCCCGAAGTGCGTCAGGATGGTCTTGCGCGGTCGAATGGCGCCCACGAGTTCCTGCACTTCCTCCATGCACAGATGCAGGGCGTGCGGCGCGTCGTCGTAGTTGCTGCGCACGACATTGACCACCAGCACCTCCGCCTGCCGGTATTCCTCCAGCAGGGCCTCGAAATACTTGGTGTCAATCAGGAAACTCAGCTGGCCCGAGGGCAACTCGAAGTGAATGCCGCAGGTCGCGACGCGATGATCATGGGGGAGGGAAGTGCGGAAGCGGACGGCGCCCAAACTGTAAGGCGTCGAGGGCGTCAGCGTTTCAATGCGCTCCAGGAATGGCCGAAAGTAGCGCAGCACCACCCGATGCGGGCCTTCCAGGCACTCGTGCTGCGTGAAGAGGGCCCCACGGGTCCAGATGCCCCCGCCCGTCATCGCATCCACAAGACAGTTTACATCCGCGCTATGGTCAATGTGGCCATGCGTCAGGATAATGCCATCCAGCTCGAACAGATTGATGCGGGGCTCGACCTGCGCGCAGCGCACCAGCGTCCCCGGTCCGCAGTCGAGCAGCAGGTTGACGCCCTCGAGACGCAGAAACATGCCCGCCGTCGAGCGGATCTGCGTAGCCATCGCCCAGCGCGCTCCGGCCGTGCCGAGAAAGTGGATGTAGTTATCCGGTGCTGTCGCCATGCCCCCGGTGTCCTACTCGTACCGCAGCGCCTCGACGGGGTCGACGGCGGCCGCTTTCATCGCGGGATAGACGCCGAAAAAGACGCCGACGAAGGTGCTGAAACCAAAGGCCATGATGATGGACCAGCTCGAAGCGGCCACGGGGAAGTAGGGGTACAGGTAGCGCAAAAACGCCGTGCCGCCGAAGCCCAACAGGATGCCGATACCACCGCCGACGCAACTCAGGGTGATGGACTCAATCAGAAACTGCATGCCGATATCCGCGCGGCGCGCGCCGACAGCCTTGCGGATGCCCACTTCGCGTGTTCGTTCGCGTACGGATACCAGCATGATATTCATGATGCCAATGCCGCCGACGAGCAGCGAAATGCTCGCGATGCCGGCCAGCATGATTTTCAGGGCATCGAAAATCGCGTTAAAAGTCGAGAGCATGCTGGTCTGGTCGGTAATCGTGAAGTCCTCGGTGTAATCGTGCCGTTGAATCAGGATTTCCCGCACCGATGCCATGGCAATCTCGATGTCGTTGTCGCTGCGGCACTGGACCGCCAGCTCGAACAAGCGGTCCTCGCCGCCGAAGAACATATATTGCGCGCTCGTCAGCGGGACGATGACCATGTCGTCCATGTCGATGCCAAGGGTCATCCCCTTCGGCTCAAGCACACCCACGACCACATGCCGGCTGTTGTTGATGGAAATCGTCTGGTTGAGGGGATTCGAGTTGCCGAACAACTCCCGCATCACCGTCATCCCGAGCACGGCGACCCGCTTGTTGCTGTCGACATCGGCGTCCTCGATGAATCGCCCCATGCGCGGGTGAATATTTCGCACATGCTGCATGGCCTCGATGGCCCCGATGACCAGCGTATCGCGCACGCGGTCATGCTGGCGCACCTTGCCTGCACCCATGACCATGGGGGAGATGTCCGTAATGCCGACGGCCCGCCGCTTCACCTCGCGGGCGTCGGCGTAGGTCAGGGGGCGGTGACTCCCCGCAATGATAGGGAACATGCCCGAGGTTTCCTGCTTGCCCGGTGTTACCAGAAGCAGGTTGCTGCCCATTTCCGTGAATTGCTTTTCGACATAGGCCTGGGCCCCCTCGCCGAAGGATACCAGCAGAATCACCGACATCACGCCGATGATCACGCCCAGCATCGTCAGCAGGGAGCGAACCTTGTTCTGGTACAGGCTCACCAGCGCGACGCGGAAGTACTCCAGGGGGCTCATCGGAGGTCCAGGTCCTCGACCACCGTCACGGCCCGCCCATCGCGCAACTCGCGCAAACCGACGCTGGAGACCACGACATCGCCCTCGCTCAGCCCACCGCGCACTTCCGTGCGCAGCCAATTCGTCAGGCCCGGCTCAAATTCCACCAGCCGAACCGTTTCCCCTTCGATGATGTAGACGAATCGCTCGCGCACCACGCATTGCGTCGGCACAAAGAGCGTGTCCTCGCGCACATCCACCACGATGACGGCATCGGCGGACATGCCCGGAATGAAGCTGCCCTGGTCCTCTTGTTTCAGTGTGATGTCGACATTCACGGTGCGGCTCAGGTCCGGGTTCAGCGTTACCACGGGCGAGATGAAGGAAACTTCGCCCAGAAAGGTCGTATCGCGTCGGGCATCAATATCGATGCGGGTGACCTGACCGATCGCGATGGTTGCGGAATTGGCCTCATCGAATGGCGCCTCGACATACATGTCGTGCTCCTGCACGAGGTGAAGCAGTGGCATGCCCATGCCGACACTTTCGCCTTCATCCATAAAAATTCGGGCGACAATTCCGTCAAACGGGGCGCGAACCAAAGCCTTTTCACGCGTCGCCTTCGCCACATCCAGCGCCGCGGACAATTGCTCCAGCGCGGATTCCGCCGCCTGCACCTCTTCCTGCCGTACTTCACCTTCCCGCGCAGAAACCACGGCCGCGTTTTCCACCTCCTGCGCCACCCGCAGCGCAAGGCTCGCACGATCGAATTCGGCCCGCGGGATGGCATTGCTCACCCGCAGCGACTCCAAACGGCCAAGGTCGGTCGTTGCCTGTTGGCGTTGTGCGGAGGCCGTTTCCACCTGCGTCCGGGCGACTTCGTTGTAAATTGCTGCCGCGAGGCGCGTTTGCCGCACCCGGCTCTCGCCCACGCGCAGGTTGGCCTCGGCCAGGGCCACATGGGCGTCGAGTTCACCACGGCTCAACTCGACCAGCAGATCCCCGGCCCGCACGCGATCCCCGGCATTGACATGGACATGCTCAATGCGCGCGATGATCTCGGCAGCCACCATGGCGTCCTTGCGGGCCTTCACATTGCCCGCGTTGATCGCCGTGACGGTCTGTTCGACCAGTCCCCGCTCCACCTGCGCGGACTCGATCTCGAGGTAGTCCACGCGGGAAGCAATCCATGCGATCCCGCCGCCTATGACAGCCAATACCACCGCCCAGAACGCTAACTGGGGGGCCACACTCCGTTTTCGCGCCATTCGTCCCTCACTAATTCGCCGTCTCGAAAGCTCATGATGCGTTCGGCATGCTCCGCTACTTCGCGTTCATGCGTCACCATCACAATCGTGTTGCCCTGTTCATTCATTTGCTGAAAAAGCCGCAAGATGCTCTCGCCGCTTTGGGTGTCCAAGTTGCCCGTTGGCTCGTCCGCGAACACGATACTCGGGTTGTTCACCAGCGCCCGCGCAATCGCCACGCGTTGCCGTTGACCGCCCGACAACTCATTCGGGCGATGGTCCGTGCGGTCACCAAGACCTACGGATTCCAGCGCTTCGCGCGCCCGCTTGAGCCGATCGCGCCGCCCCATGCCCTCGTACAGCAAGGGCAGCTCCACATTGTGAAGCGCCGTGGCCCGCGGCAGGAGATTGAAATTCTGAAACACGAACCCGACCATCTCATTGCGCACACGGGCCAACTCGCTGTCGGACAGTCCGCTCACCTCGCGCCCCTCGAGCTGGTAGCTGCCGCTCGTCGGGCGGCTCAGGCAGCCCATGATATCCATCAGCGTCGTCTTGCCCGAGCCGGACGGGCCCATGATGGCCACATACGACCCACGCGCCACATCAAACGACACGCCACGCAGGGCCCGCACGGTGGCCTCGCCCATGACATAGTTTTTCACGATGTCGCGCACGGCGATCACCGCGTCGGGCGTTGAAGCCACGCGCGGGGAGCCGATGCTGCCGGGTTGTGCGATGGTTGCCATGGGGGTGAGTGTGTTCCCTCTTCAGTGCCCGGCGTTCCGGGCCTGGTTGCCCGTGAATACCGGGAGTGTGGGCAGATTAAAATCCGCCCCAGAAGGGAATGACGCTCTTGAAATAACCAATGTGCTCCGCGCGCTCCGGCGGTCCGTAGTCGACGCCCAGATTGTCCAGCAGACTGCCCTCTGCCAACTGCAGATCAATCAGCGATTTCTCGAAATTTACCCGGGCCTGGGCCAGCTGTACCTCGGCGAGCGTCAAGTCTTCCTCCACCTGCAACACGCGAAAGCTCGTCGTCATGCCCAGTTGCAGCCGCTTTCGCTCCGCCAGAAGGTTCTGCTCCTGCAGCGAACGGGTCTGCCGATTGCTCTCCACCAGGATCCGCGAGGTGTTCACTTGGCGAATCGCGATCCGCACATTCAGCATGAGGTCTTCCTGCGCCTTCAACAGCTGCAGCTCCGACTCCCGCAAACCCTGCCGCGCGCGTGTGTGTTGGCCGCGTGCCGCACGGTTGCCAATCGGGATCGCCCCCTCGACGCCCACGGACCACACCTCGTCCACGCTCTCACGGATTCCGTCGAAAATATCCTGCCGTTCCGGTCCACGGCCACCGCGGGTCAGGGTGCCCGTCACATCCAGAGTGGGCAGCATGTCGCGGCGAGCGCGCTCAAACTCGATCTCGGCATTGTCGATTGCCAGCATCGCCGTGCGCACCTCGGGCCGGTACTCGATCGCGCGTTGGATGCTCTCCTCCTCGTCCACATCCACCTCGAGTGTGCCGAAACCATCCACCGGCACCACGACCACGCGCGAGAGTCGATCGCCCGTTCGCACATTGAGGAGGTTTTTGAGGCGGTCCGAGGCATCGGCAACAGCCGAACGCGCCGAAATGAGGTCGCTCTGGCGCGTGGCAAGGCCCGCCTGCGCCTGCACCACATCGAGCTGCGAACCGAGGCCAATCTCCAGGCGGCGTTCCGTATCCGTCAAAAGGCGCTCCGCATTGTCCAGCGATTTGAAGCGCACCCGCAAGTTTTCAATCGAACCGACGAGGTCCCAATACGCCTTGATCGACTCGCTCAAGGCCATCATCACCTGGTTGCGCAACTGCTCCTCGGAGATGGCCCGGCTGTTGCGCGCCGCCCAGATTCGGGCCATGTTAGACTTCTTGCCAAACCCCCGCAGCAGCGGCTGCGACAGCGTCAGGGTCAAGCCGCCCTGCCACTCCTGAATGAAGCGGTTGAAGGTGTCCTCATCCTCGTTCATCGTCAAGGTCGCGCTGTACTGCGTACCGTAGGGGATGCGACCCGAAATCGAGGAGGAAAACTGCGTGCGATACGAGCGAATGGAGGCAAACTGCGAACCACCGAATGCGAGTGTCTGTGCGCTCGAGGTCTGCTCCGCCTCGGTATAGGTCACCTGGTTGGCCCAGATCGGGTCGAACTCGCCCCAAGCACTGAAGATATCGCCGTCGGCCTGCAAGGGGGCGATGCGCGCCAACTCAATGTCGCGGTTCTGGTCCAAGGCGAGGAGTACGGCGTCCACGATGCCCAGCTCCATCCGGCCTTCCTCCGCGCGCTGCTCTTCCGCAAGCGCCCGGTACAACAGGTCCAGCTGAATGCTCTGGAGATCGATCTGCCAATCATCCAGGTCGTCCGTGGTCTCGATATCCAAAGTCTCGCGCGTTTGCTCGCGAAACAACTCGTATTCCACGCGGTCGGGGCCGTACCTGCTTTCAAACTCTGTTGCCGGCACGGGGGTGACGGTGTCTTCGCCACGCTCAAGCCGCTCGGCATCCCGCAGCAACTCATCAATCGATTCCAGCGGACCCCGCGGGTTTTCGATGGGGTCCGCCATTCGCTCCCGAATGCCGTTGGCCGATTCTCCGCCCTCCGCGGCATGGACTTGCGCGGAAATCAGCAACGCACCTATCGTCACAAACGGCAAAACCCGAATCATCATTGTCTCCTACTTGGAACCCGGCCGGGTGGCACAGCCCCGTTTTGCATACTTGACCCGGCGAATATCGAGGGTGGTTTTCAATGCAGTCGGGGGCACGAACCCTCAGTCTGATGCACCCAGCGGGCAAGTCTAGCCCTATCCCGAGTCCACTGCAAGCCGACAACCATCAAAATCGTGACACACGCTCCACAATACCGAGCAAGGCCGCCTCGATCTCGCCCCATTCGGGAACGAGCGGCGGGGCAATCGCATCATGAAAAGTCGAAAGCAACGGATGGCCTGGGTCCACCGTCGCGCGCACACTCCGCCGCACCGGCGGTGAGCCCCCAACGAGGGCATCCGCTCCCTGCAGATCGGCGCCCGTCAGGAAGTCCAGTACAGCCGCGATGGCCTCTGGCGATGCCTCGGCCTCATCCAAGACGACGATCGCATACGCTCCCCAGCGGGAGATCCCACTGAATTCGCCCGGCATCGAGCGGACTTGGGTGTCTGGCTTCTCTTCCAGGATGCGCCGGTACATTCGGCTGGAGGCGACCGTCAGTGGAACGCGGCCGGAGGTGAACAGGGCGAGCCCGTGGGTCTCATCAAAGACCGCGTAACGGTCCGACAGTCCCGACTCGCCGGCGTAGAGCGCATGCAGCAAGCGAAAAGTCGCGGCCGCCGCTTGGTCGTCCACGACCACGGCCCCATCCGCCAGTACATCACCGCCATGGGCCCACATTACCTCCAGGAAGGGGATATGGCCGGCCGTCAGGCGCGTGGGGGAGAGGGGAGAGCCCAAATCTTCCACACGGTCGAGGGTTGCCTTCGCGTCCAGAAACAGCACCGAGTGATAGGCATCGGCGGGAAGCGCCACCAGCGCTCCACCCACCGAGAACGCACTCATCACGGGAGGCTCCAGGTCTTCGAGGAATTCCGGCGGCAGGAGCGCTTCCAGCGCGACCAACTTCCCGCTGGGCGCCAATTGGGCCAACAGGTCACGGCGCACGATGGCGATGTCCGGCAGACCACCCCCAGCGAGGTGTACGGTGAGCTTTTGCACCGCGTACATCCACTCACCAATGTTTTGCGCCTCGAGTTGAACCCCGGGGTGCGCCTCCGCGAAGGCGGCACGGGTTTCCGGCATGGCGAGGCGGCGCATCAAGGGGTGGTCGGGATACCAGACACGCACCGTCGTCGAACCCTCGGACGGAGCCTCCGCAAAACGCGGGGGATAGCCCGGAGACCGCCCGAGAATCGTCGAGACCGCCCCCGCCGCGATAGACGGGGCGTCGGACGGATCAATGGGTGTGGATGGGCGAATGCAGGCGCTCAGCGCAATGAGCACAAGTGTACCCATCGACAAAATGGCGAATCGCATCAGGTGGGGATCGGATCCCGGCATTCGATGGTCTGCTCGCGGCCCGGCCCGACGCTGATCATGGCAATCGGCACGCCGACCAATTCCTCGAGACGGTTGAAGTACGCCCGCGCCGCTTCCGGCAGGGCATCCCACTCGAGGCAGTCGCTGATGTCGCACTTCCAGCCCGGCATTTCCTCGTAGATCGGCTCGACCCGCTCGAGATCCACCAACTGCGTCGGGAACACCACGATGCGCTCGCCGTTCAAGGAATAGCCCGTGCACATGCGAATCGTGTCCAATTCGCTGAGCACATCGCCCTTCGTGATCACAAGGCTTGTCGTGCCGTTCAATTTCGCCGCGCGGCGCAATTGAACAATGTCGATCCAGCCGCAACGGCGCGGCCGGCCGGTCGTGGCGCCAAACTCCTGGCCGATCCTGCGAAGCGTCTCGCCGGTCTCGTCTTCCAACTCCGTGGGAAACGGGCCCGCACCCACGCGCGTCGTGTATGCCTTCACGATTCCGACCACCGCCGTCACATCCGCCGGCCCAATGCCCGAGCCTGCACAGGCCCCGCCGGCCAGCGTCGTCGAGCTGGTCACAAAGGGGAAAGTGCCGTGGTCAATATCGAGCATGCAGCCTTGCGCACCCTCGCACATCACCTGCTTGCCCTCGGCGAGTGCATCGTGGACAATCGTCGCGCCATCCGCCACATAGGGCAGCAAGCGCTCGGCGTAGGCCTTGTACTCCGCGATCACGGCGTCCGGATCGAGCGGCTCTTCCTGAAAGAGACTGGTGATAATCCTGTTCTTGTACGCCAGCGCAATCTCTACCTTCTGCGCGAACAACTCCGGGCGGATGAGGTCGCCAAAGCGGATGCCGAAGCGATCCGCCTTGTCCGCGTAGCACGGCCCGATGCCTCGGCCCGTCGTGCCGATCTTCTGCGTGCCGCGGAATTGCTCCTGGCAGAGGTCCATCACCTTGTGATACGGCATGATGATATGCGCGCAATCCGAGATAAACAGACGCCCCTCGAGCACATAGCCCGCGGCTTCCAGGCCATCGAGTTCCTTGCAAAGCACCGCCGGGTCAATCACGGTGCCGTTGCCGATCACGCACACCTTGCCCTCGTGCAGAATGCCACTGGGAATCAGGTGCAGGACCCGCTGCTCTCCGTTCACCACAAGCGTGTGACCGGCGTTATTTCCACCCTGGTGGCGCACCACCAGGTCGCTGCGCTGCGCGAGGTAGTCGACGATTTTGCCCTTGCCCTCGTCGCCCCACTGCATGCCCACCACGACCAGTGCCGGCATGATAGTCTCCTGTCGGAATCAGGCGGAAACCGCTATTGCGGCCCGCCCTTAAGGTTGTTCGGGTCAATACCCGCCTGCTTAAGCTGCATTTCCTCGACTTGCTGCGCGCGCAGGGCGAACACTCGGTTCAGCTCCGACACGGACTGCGTCAACTCCTGGGATTCCTGCTCGGTGAGGTTGCCCTGGGTCTTTTCCTGCAGCATTTCCAGCATGTCGATGATGTATTTGGCCTGGCCGAGGTCAACAAAGACCTGCTGCTGGCCTTCCTGAGGAATCAGGCCCAAGGCGTAGAGGGCCTGGGGCACAAAACCTGCCAAGAATGCCGAGAAGGAGGCCTCGGGAAGTTCGCCCTCTTCCCCCTCCAAGTCCTCAGGGGAACCGGGCGCCTGCGCGGCAGCCGCTTCCGGCGCTGCATCCGCATCGCCGCCCTCGGCGAGCTTTCGGGCGGCCTCTTCCTTCTCACGCTGCACTTGGGCCTTCCAGCCTTCGTCGATGAACAACTTCCGGTCTTCGTCGGACATGGTCGCCCCCTTTCGGTTGGTGGTGGTCCGCTTCCGTGTTGCCCGCGTGCCGCCGGTAACACCGAATCGGCCCCTGCAAGAGGGGCCGACTCGTAAGGCCACACCGCCCGCCCGGCAAAACCCGGCCAATAGCGCGGGTCTTGCCGGGCAGTGCAGTGGTGATTACTTGTTCTTGTGGCGATTCTCGCGGCGACGCTTTTTCCGCTTGTGCTTGTTGATTTTCGCGCGTCGCGCTTTCCGTCCACCGGCCATAATGAAATCTCCTTGACGATTCCCGTCGTTGTCAGTCTATTGCAGCTGCCAGACCAAAAGCCCCAGAAATCCAGGCTAGTCCTGCAACCACGCATCGTCCGGCATTCCGAACGACCACAATTCAGCATCCGCAAAATACAGCGCAATCTCTTTTGCCGCCGTCTCCGGAGAGTCCGACGCATGCACGAGGTTGAACTGCGTCGTCATTCCAAGGTCGCCGCGAATCGTGCCCACGGCCGCCTTCTGGCAGTTCGTGGCGCCGTTGAGCGTGCGCACCGTCTCAATCGCGTTCTGACCCTCGAGCACCAGTTGCACCGTCGGACCCGAGGTGATGAATTGTACCAAATCCTCGAAGAACGGTTTCGCGCGGTGTTCTTCGTAGTGCTTTTCCGCCAGGTCACGGCTGACGACCTGCAATTTCATGCCCACGATCTTCAGGCCCTTCGCCTCGTACCGGCTCAGGATTTCCCCGCACAACCGGCGCCCGAAGGCATCCGGCTTGATCATTGCAAAAGTGCGCTCTGGCATGACTTCTGTCTCACTCCACTCGAGGCATTGCCCCGTCTATTACGAGGACTTGCCCCGTCTATTGCTTGCGCGCACCGACCGGCTCCCAAGCCGTTGGCACGCCTCTCCCCGCGGTCATCGCTGCTGTGTGAACACCCGGGAGGAAAACCCTGTCCGCGCACCGGTGCACGCGGAAACGCCAATAGCTTACTAAACGCCCCCATCCCTGTGCAACTCTTGTGTGCAGCAGTCTCTGCATTCTTTCGCGGGCTGAACCATGGGTTGCGCCGCTCCCGGCTCAAACCCCATCATAGAGGGGGAGATCCGCCGTGCCGCCAATCGAATTGCCCATTGAATACATCTATCGCCAGAGTACGCATCTGCTTGTAAACGCGGACAACGCGGACGAGGCTGTGCGCGTGTTGCTTGAGGATGCGCCCGAGGGGGAGGCCTTGGCAGCCGGGCGTGGTGGCGCAATGCGTGTTCCATTCGGGGATGGTATCGCCGTTCTCCGGCCCCACCGCCGTGGTGGACTGGTCCGATTCGTCCTGCACGATGGCTACCTCTTCCGAAATCGCCCGAGAGCCGAATTCATCGTGCACGGGACGGCGTACGCCCTCGGCGCACCCGTTCCGGAGCCCTTGGGAGTCCGTTGGCGGCGAGAGGGCGGCCTTTTCCGAGGCGCCTTGCTCACGCGCTATCTCCCGGCCGAGCCCCTTTCGCAACTTTCACGCACCACGCCGGACAATGACGCCCCCCATCGCATGGCGGGGGCCGCTGTCGCCCGCTTTCATGATGCAGGCGTGCTTCACGCCGATCTCAATGCCCACAACATTCTCGTGGACGCCGAGGCGTCTTGGGTCATTGATTTGGACAGAGCCCGCATTGTTTCTCGCCCAAGCGCTGCCGATCGTGCGCGAAATCTGCTTCGATTACGCCGTTCCTACGCAAAACTGGGGATACCCATGGCACGATTCGAGGCCTTTATGGACGGGTATGGACCGATTGCGATTCCGCCTCTCCTGCGAGCCTGCCACGCCCTGCGGCAAGCCCTAACGGGAAAAGCGCCATGATGCCTGCCACTTACTGGGAGCCGGGGCTTCGAATGGAGCATGACCCCGGCATCAAGCCCGAGGCGCTGCTCGCCGCCATCGGCGACCCCGGCGCCGTCATCAAGCAATCGCGCCGCACCGTCGTCCGCCGGGTGGGGGAGTGGGCCATCAAGGAATCCAAGGCCGGCAGCCCGCTTCATTGGCTCGACCTTACCTTTCGGGCCGAGCGCTACACGAAGGCCTGGGACCTTGGCCTGCGTCTGCGCGAAGCGGGCATCACCGTGCCGGCGCCGGTTGCCTCCGTCAGCCGCCACTGGCATGGCCTGTGCACTTACCGCGCGACGATTACCGAGTGGCTCGAGGGCTGGCAGGATGTCGAGGACGCCGCCCGTGCCCTGCATGCGGCCGATGCCGGCCCTGCCGAGATCACGCGCTTGCTCGAGGGCATCGCCATGCTCCACACGCGATTGTCTCGCGCCGGTTTCCGCCATGCCGACCTCAGTGGGAAGAATATCTACTGCAGAACGACCGCGCAGGGCTTCGAGTACGCCCTCATCGACCTCGACAGTGCCGAGGCCGAGCCCATAAGCAACGATATGCGCTTTCGCAACGCCGTGCAGTTGCACGACTCCTTTTGCGACCTATGGGAGGACGCCACCCTCGCGCCCATGGCGCTTGCCATCATGGATGCCCCCGCAGACGATGAGGCCACGCTCGCACGCGTCGTCTCAGGGCAGAAGGCTCGCCGCGCCCGCATCGAGGCCATCTGGGCGCGGCAGCGCGCGGCGCGTTGACGCCCCGCAATCGATTGGTTTACCCGCCCGCCGGTATTCTCTATACTCACCGCCCGTTTTGACTTACCCAGCAATTGTTGCTCCATGCACCCGAAGGGGGAGTGCCCCGATGCTCAAGATTCGACGCGCCATCCTCAGTTGTCACGATAAGACCGGCCTGGTCGAGTTCGCCCAATTTCTCCGCTCGTTCGATGTCGAGCTGCTCAGCACCGCCGGCACACTCGATGAATTACGCAATAACGGCATCGAGGCCATGAGCATTGCCGATTTTATCGGCGTGCCCGAAATGCTCGATGGCCGCGTCAAGACGCTTCACCCGAAAATTCATGCAGGACTCTTGGGCGTTCGCGACAGCAAACTCCACAACGAGCAGCTCGAGGCGCACGATTACAAATGGGTGGACCTCGTGGTCATCAACCTGCACCCGGTGGAGTCCGTCATGAAGCAGCCCGGCATCATGCTGGACGAGGTTGTCGAGCAGATCGACATCGGCGGCAGTGCCATGCTCCGCTCGGCCGCCAAGAACTTCCGATATGTCACCGCGATCGTCCAGCCCGACGACTACGCCGCCGTGATGCACGACATGCGCGCGCTCGACGGTTCCGTCAGCTACAAGACCCGCTTCCGCCTCGCGCAAGACGCGTTCGCGGCCACGGCGGCTTACGACCAGGCCATCGTCGCCTACCTGCAGTCCCTCCCCACACCCGAGGAATAATAGCCGTGAATATCCTGATTGTTGGCGGGGGCGGCCGAGAGCACGCCCTGGCCTGGAAGATCGCCCAGAGTCCCCTTGTGAGTTCCCTCCTGTGCGCGCCCGGAAACCCCGGCATCGAAGCGCATGCCGAGTGCGTCGATATCGGCGTGGGGGAGACGGACCGGCTCATCGCCCTTGCAAAGGAGCGCGACATCAATCTCGTCGTCATCGGGCCCGAAAATCCGCTGGCAGATGGGATCGTCGATGCCTTCGAGGCCGCTGGCATCCAAGCATTCGGGCCCTCCAAGGCGGCCGCCCAGATCGAGGCGAGCAAAGCCTTCGCCAAGGAGATCATGCAACGGGCCAACATACCCACCGCCGCATACGCCGCCTTCGACGACCCCGTCGAGGCCATCGCCTATGTCCGCGAGCAGGGCGCCCCGATCGTCGTCAAGGCCGATGGACTCGCCGCCGGAAAGGGCGTCACCGTCGCAGCGACGGTCGAAGAGGCGGTCATGGCGATTGAATCGGCCATGCAGGGCCACGCCTTCGGCGATGCCGGCGCGCGCGTTGTAATTGAGGAGTGCCTCGTGGGTGAGGAGGCCAGCATTCTCGCCTTCAGCGATGGCTCCACCGTGCGCCCGATGGCCTCCGCGCAGGATCATAAACCCGCCCTCGACGGCGATCAGGGCCCGAATACAGGCGGCATGGGGGCATACTCGCCCGCGCCAGTCGTGACGGATGCCATGCTGGAGGAGATACAGCGCACAATTCTGGAGCCCTGCGTCGACACGATGGCGGCATCCGGCACTCCGTACAAGGGGATTCTCTACGCCGGGCTCATCATCACCGAGGCCGGCCCGAAGGTCATTGAGTTCAACTGCCGTTTCGGCGATCCCGAGGCCCAGGTCGTCCTTCCTCGCCTGCAATCCGACATCGTGCCTATCTTGCTCTCCTGCTGCGACGGCTCCCTGGCCATGTGCGACCTCTCGTGGAGTGCCAAGGCTTGCGTGACCGTCGTCATGGCCAGCCCCGGCTACCCGGCCGACTACCCCAAGGGCCTGCCCATCGCGCTGGATGCCCCGCTTCGTGACATCGACAACGGCGGCTTGCTCTTCCATGCGGGCACTGCACGCAAGGGCGGCCAGCTCGTCACCAACGGAGGCCGCGTTCTTACGGTCACGGCGATGGGGGAGACGATTCCCGCAGCCACGAAGAACGCATACGACGCGGTCGGCAAGGTTCACTTCGAGGGGGCGCACTTTCGCACGGATATCGCCCGGAAGGCCTTGCAGCATCTTGCTTAGCCCCAGTTTTCATAGCCCCTGTTTTCAGGGGGATTGTGCGATTTCGCGGCACTCTAAGTGTAATGGCGATCTGCTTATCTGTTCGATGGCAGGCATCAAAACAGCCGCGCGAAACTTGTAGGCCCGCGCCAAAAAGTTGCAACGCTCCCGGCGAATGTGCAGAATATCGCCGCGCCTTGAATCGTAGGATTCAAAACCGGCTGGGGCTGTGTTTCGCGAGGCGCAATTTCGGTCAATGTTGGTTTTCTTCGGCGACGCCTGCCCGCGCCACACGGGGCAGGTGGCTGCCTGAACGCGGGGTCAACGCAGGGCAATACGCCCGGGCAACTCGATGGCAACAATCATTCTCCTCATTTTCATCGCGGCCTTTCTGGCCCCCATCACGCGAACCGTGGCGGGCCGAAATGCCGCCTTGATCCTCGCCGTCGCCCCCCTCATTGCCTTCCTCTACCTTCTTCGATTCGTCCCCGCCATCGCCAACGGGGAGACGATTGTCCAGGTCGTCCCCTTCGTCCCAATCTACAATCTCAATTTCTCTTTCCTGCTCGACGGCCTCAGCCTTTCCTTTGGCCTGCTGATCAGCGGTATCGGCGTTCTCGTGGTCCTGTACACCGGGGCATACCTCCACGGAAACCGCCACCTTGGCCGCTTCTACATGTTCCTGCTGGCCTTCATGGCCTCGATGCTTGGCGTCGTTCTCGCCAACAACATCATTGCCCTGTTCGTCTTCTGGGAACTCACCAGCATCACCTCCTACCTGCTCATCGGCTTTGAGCACAAGAAGCCCGAGGCGCGTACCTCCGCCCTGCAGGCGCTCGTCGTCACGGGTGGCGGTGGATTGGCCCTGCTGGCCGGTCTCGTGCTGCTCGGGTTTGCCACCGGCACCTACGAGCTGAACGAAATGCTCGTGAGCGAGCAGGTTTTCTCCGAGCATGCCCTCTACATGCCGATTTTGATCCTGATTCTGCTCGGCTGCTTCACGAAATCCGCGCAATTCCCCTTCCATTTCTGGTTGCCCAACGCCATGTCGGCCCCGACTCCGGCCAGTGCCTATCTGCACTCCTCGACGATGGTCAAGGCTGGTGTCTATCTGATGTTCCGCCTGCACCCGGTACTCGGCGGCACCTCGGCCTGGTTCAACATCGTGGTGACTGCCGGCGTGATCACCATGTTCGTCGCGGGCTTTCTTGCCCTGCGCCAGCAGGTGCTCAAGCCCCTTCTGGCCTACACCACCGTCGCGGCACTCGCCATTCTCACCACTGCCGTCGGAATCGGCACGCCCTTGGCCATCAAGGGCGCGATGACCTTCCTCTTCGTGCACGCCTTTTACAAGGCCGCGCTCTTCATGGTGGCCGGCGCACTCGACCACGAAACCGGCGAGAAGAATGTCGAGAAGCTCGGCGGATTGCGCAAGGCCATGCCCATAACGGCCGCTGCCGCGGGAATTGCCGCCCTCTCCATGGCCGGGATTCCGCCCCTGCTCGGGTTCATCGGCAAGGAAGTGCTTTATGACGCCAAATGGCAGGCGGCCTCCTTCGCCGTGCTCATCGCCGCGGTTGCCGTATTCGCCAATGTTGCCAATGTGTTCGTGGCCATCAAGGTCGGTATCAAGCCGTTCTGGGGCCAGTTGATTCATACCCCGAAGCACCCGCATGACGGCCCCTACGGCTTGTGGATCGGCGCCGTCGTGCTGGCTGCGCTCGGCGTGTTCTTCGGCCTCTTCCCATTCCTGATTGCCAACAACCTCGTGCAGCCGGGCGCAAGCGCGGTCTATGGCGACGCGGTTACCGTCAAGCTGGTGCATTGGCATGGCTTCAATGTGCCGCTGCTTCTCAGCTTCCTCACCTTGACGACCGGTATCGTCATCTTCACATTCCGCCACCAGTGGCGTGCGATGACGGCTTGGACCGATACCTTGGCCAAAGTCGGGCCGGAGGCGGGCTACTTCGCCGGATTGCGCGGCATGGTGTCCCTCGCCGAGTGGCAGACGGGCGTGCTGCAAAGCGGTTATTTGCGCAACTATTTCCTCACCGTCATTGGCTTCATCCTCGTTGTTCCCGGCTACTTCCTCTTTTTCCGTGGGGGTGTCGTGTGGCCTGAGGCCTTCGTGCGCCCGCAGCTCACCGAGCTGATCCTCGGCCTCGTCATTATTGCCGCCGCATGGGTGACGGCCTTCGCGAAGACGCGTCTCACCGCCATCGTCGCTTTGGGCGTGGTGGGCTACGGAATCGCCATCATCTTCATCCTGTACGGCGCCCCTGACCTCGCGATGACGCAGCTCATCATGGAAACCCTGGTGGTCATGCTCTTCGTGCTTGTCTTCCAGCGCTTGAAGCCGTTCACCATTGCCAGTTCTGCCGGTACCCGCCTGCGGGACCTCGCGATCGCCCTCGCCGGCGGCACCTTCTTTACTTTCCTTGCCATTGCCGCGTTTCAGGTCAACCTCGCCCCGCCGATCTCCGAATGGCACAGCGAGCAGAGCTACCCGGCCGGGCAGGGCCGAAACATCGTCAATGTCATCCTGGTCGACTTCCGTGCCCTCGATACCTTGGGTGAAATCACCGTGCTGGCTATTGCCGCGCTGGGCGCGATTGCCCTTCTCAAGCTTCGCCCCAAGAAGGGAGGCGCTTCCTCGTGAACCTCCTCATTCTTCAAACCTGGACGCGCCTGCTACAGCCCATCATGTTTCTCTTCGCGATCTTCTTGTTGCTGCGTGGGCACGATGAGCCCGGCGGCGGCTTCATTGGCGGCCTGCTGGCCTCCGCGGCCTTCAGCCTCGGCGCATTGGCCTACGGCGTTGAGACGGCCAAGCAGGAAGTGCGTTTCACTCCCCAATTCCTGATGACTTTTGGCCTGTTCGCGGCTGCCGCCAGCGGCTTGATCGGCATGGTCTACGGCGATCCGTTCCTCACGAGCCAATGGTACGAGTTCTCGCTTCCGCTGTTCGGCGAGTTGAAGGTCGGCACGCCCCTTATCTTCGACATTGGGGTCTTCGCCGTTGTGATCGGCGTCACCACGGGCGTGGTGTTCTCCCTGCTGGAGGAAAACGACAATGACGCCTGAAGTCACCCCCATTCCCAGCATGCAAATCGAGTTGGCGATTATCGTCGGCATGTTGTTTGCCGCGGGCATTTACATGATTCTCCGCCGCAACCTGATCAAGCTGATTATCGGGCTCGTGCTGATCAGCCATGCCGCAAACCTGATGATTCTCACCGCGGCCGGCGTCCAGCGTGGCAATCCGCCCTTGATTGATAAGGGCGAGTTGCTTCCGAACGCCCCGTTCGCCGACCCGCTGCCCCAAGCCCTGATTCTGACCGCCATCGTCATCAGTTTTGGCGTCACGGCGTTTACTGTCGTCCTTTTCCAGCGCGTGTATCAGTCGCTCGGCACCGACGATGTCGACGAGATGCGCTCCACGGATGTGTCGACCTGATGCGTCCGGATAGTTACCAGAAGGCCAACGCGTAACCATGAACTGGGTCATTACACTACCCATCCTCATTCCGCTGCTGGGAGCCTGCCTTGGGCTCGCAGCGCTGAACTCCCCGCGTCATCAGCGCCGGGTGGCGATTCTTTCGTCCGGACTGATGCTGCTCACCGGCATGTATCTCGTCTGGCTGGCGGGCAAGGGCGATATTCTGGTTCACAGCCTCGGCAGTTGGCCGGCGCCATTCGGGATTGCCTTGGTGCTTGATCGATTCAGTGCCGCCATGGTCTTCATGGCCGGCCTGATGACCTTCGTCGTGACGCTCTACTCCGGCCCCTCGATGGACCATCGCCGCATCAGCGCGGGCTACTACCCGCTCTTGCTCTTCTTGGGAATGGGCGTCAACGGCTCCTTCCTCACGGGCGACCTTTTCAACCTCTTCGTGTGGTTCGAGGTCATGCTCATTTCGTCCTTCGTGCTCCTCATCCTCGGCGGCGAGAAGCCCCAGCTTGAGGGCGCTGTCAAGTATGTGACGCTCAACCTCGTTTCCTCCGGCATGTTTCTCACGGCCCTCGGCATTCTCTATGGTCTTACCGGCACGCTGAACATGGCCGATATTGGCGTCAAGCTCGACGAACTCGACAATCCAGGCCTCATTACCGCCATTTCCACCCTGATGCTGGTCTCATTCGGCATGAAGGCCTCCGTATTTCCCCTGTTCTTCTGGCTGCCCTCGGCCTACCACACGCCCCCCGTGGCAGTGAGCACCATCTTCTCCGGCCTGCTCACCAAGGTCGGCGTCTACGCCCTCGTGCGTGCCTACACCCTCATCTTCACGCAGGAGGTCTCCACGAACCAGACCATTCTGCTCTGGATCGCCGCACTGACGATGCTCACGGGCGTCCTCGGGGCCCTCGCGCAGTACGATGTGCGCCGCTTGCTCTCGTTCCACATCATCAGCCAGATTGGCTACATGATCATGGGCCTCGCCATCATGACCGTCGCCAGCGTCGCCGCGACCGTGTTCTTCATGGTCTACCATATCGCCGTGAAATCCGCGCTGTTCCTCACCACCGGCGTGATGAACCACATTCGCGGTACCTACGACCTCAAGAAACTCGGCGCGCTCTACCACACGCGCCCCATTTTCGCCGCTTACTTCTTCATCGCGGCGATGGCGCTGGCGGGCATCCCCCCGCTGTCCGGCTTCTTCGCCAAGCTCGGCCTCGTTTTCGCCGGTCTCGAGGAGGCACAATACCCCATCGTGGCCGTGGCCCTGGTGACCAGCATCATGACCCTGTACTCCATGACCAAAATCTGGGCCGAGGCCTTCTGGAAGGCCCCACCCAATCTCCCCGAGGAAGAGTATGAGCGCACCGACGCCGAGGCCGGGCCCCTGTTGGCATGGCTCATGCCCATCCTGATCCTCGTCATCTTCACCGTGGGCATGGGCGCCTTCGCGCAGCCCTGCCTCGAGTACGCCACCGCCGCAGCCGAGCAAATCTTCGATCGGCAGGCCTATGTGACGGCGATTCTGGGAGACGCCTCATGATCCCATGGATTATCAACATTGCCCTCGCACTTGGCTGGGCTTCCCTTTGGGGCGAGTTGAGCGCCTTCAATCTTTTCATCGGATTTGTGCTTGGCTACCTGATTCTTGGCATGCACAAGCGTTTCGTCGGCGAGTCCAACTACTACTACAAGATTCGCCAAGGCTTTATCCTGGCCTTTGTGTTCGTCTACGCCCTCGTCGTCTCGTCGATCACCGTGGCGGCTTTCGTGCTCTTTCCAAGCCGCGTGCCCAAGCCCGCCATCATTGCCGTGCCGCTTGATGCCAAGTCGGATTTCGAGATCGTGATCCTGGCCAACATCATTTCCCTGACCCCGGGGACGCTCACCCTGGATGTCGCTCCGGATCGTTCGGCACTCTATGTGCACTGCATGGACGCGCCAGATCCGGGTGCCGTGGCGGCCGAGATCAAGCAGCAGCTCGAGCGTCCCTTGCTGGAACTCATGCGATGATTGATACTCTCCTCACCTTTTCGGTCTATGTGATGTTCCTCATCATCGGTCTGGGATTGGTGGCCGCATTCGTGCGCCTGGTTCTGGGCCCGACCCTGGCCGACCGTGTCGTCGCGCTGGACATGATCGTGATCCTGTGCATCGCCATCATCGCGCTGGACGCGATCCTCACGGGGCAGATCTACTTCCTTCGGGCCGGCATTACCCTGGCCCTGATTGCCTTCCTCGGCACCGTCGCATTCGCCTACTACCTGCGGAGGGTCGACCTCAGTGAATGAAGCAGCCGACACGCTCGCGGTCGCCAGTGGCAACGGCCCAATCATCACCCTGCTGATCATCTTTTTCGTTTGGTTCGGCGGCTTTTTCCTCGTGGTTGCCGCCGCCGGCCTCCTTTTTCTGCCCGATGTCTTCCAGCGCATGCACGCCATGACCAAGGCGGGCACGCTGGGCATTTCGAGCATGGTGATCGGCGTGGCCCTGTATCACGGCGATACCGCCACGACCCTGCCCGCGGTGCTCATCATCGGCTTCTATCTCATCACCGCGCCCATTGCAGGTCACATGATTGGACGCGCGGCGTATCACCGGGGGGCCGGCAAGCATACCCCGCTCGTCTGCGATCAATACGCCGATAGTCTGGCCGCCCGGCCGGACACAGGGCAGGGCACCGAGACCGCCCAAGCCACCGATCAGATCAAGCACTAGCCTCCGGTTCAAGTCTCACTACTTGATTCGGGCGGTCGTGCGTTCTAGGCTACTCGTTTCTCCAATCACCATCGGGAGCGAGTTTTATGAAGCGATTGTTCCGGGGCTGCCTCCCGACATTGTTGGTGATGGCGCCCATTGTCTGGGGGACCGTCTGGCTCACGGCCACCTTCGTCAATCCGCGCACCCCAAGCAACACGGATATCGCCTCGAGCGAACTCCTTCGGAATCCACCACCTGCCCCCGCCGAACCCGTCACCCTCACCATGGTCACCTTCAATATTCAGTCGCTCTGGGTCGTGGGTTTAAAACGCCCTGCCCGCATGCGGGCCCTGGGTGATCTGATGCAGCAGTTCCAGCCGGACATCGTCTGCTGGCAGGAGGCCTTCATCGACAAGGACCGCGCCCTGCTCATCGAGAGCCTCGAGGGCAGCGGGCTTGAATACCACGAGTATTATCCAAGCGCCACCATGGGCAGCGGACTGATGATTTCCAGCCGTTACCCCATCCGCGAGGCCCTGTTCCACCGATTTGAGGCCTCCAACCCCTGGCACCGCGTCTGGGAGGGGGACTGGTGGGCCGGCAAGGGCGTGGCGTTGGCCCGCATCGAGCTACCGGATGGCCAAGGCGTTGTGGATGTGTACAACACCCATGTGCAGGCGGGCTACGGTCGCCCTTCGTACATCCCCGTGCGATTGGACCAAATGCGTGAAACGGCGGCCTTTATGGCCGCGACCAACCTGCCGACGGCCCCCGCGTTCTATCTTGGTGACATCAATGCACGGGATGGCAGGAATGCAGGGTATGAGTTAATCGTTGAGTTGGCTAACTTGGAGAGGCTCCTCGCCGTGCCTTCCTCCATTGACCACATATTCGGAGTTGTCGACCGGGGATTCGAGTTCGAAGTCGAGGAATCGTGGGAATTGGACCGGCATCTCGGCATCCGGCTCAGCGATCACAATGGATACGCCTCCCGTATTCGGATTATCCCGGCCCCGGCCGAAGCCCGATAAGGAAACAGCATGCAACGCACGAATCGATGGGCCATCGCCCTTTCTCTTCCCCTGATTGCCCTTCACGCGGCCGCTCAGGGCGGTGGCCCCCCGTCCCAAGTCGTCGTGAGCCAAGCCATTACGGGACAACTCATCCCCACGGCCGACTTCGAGGGTACCGTCTACTACAAGGAAGTCAGCTCCATTGCCACCGAGATCGAGGGCAAGGTGATGAGCGTTACCTTCGATGCCGGGGATCGCGTGTCGCAGGGCGACCCCCTCGTCACCCTCAATTCCGATATCCTTCAGGCCCGCCTTCGTACCGCACGGGCCCGTCTTGGCCAGGCTCAGGCGCAGCTGCGGCAGGAACAGGCTCGATTCGAGCGCGCAACCGAACTGGTGGCCGAGGAAGTGACCACGCAGCAGGAATTCGACGATATCCGCTTCACGCGCGATGCCTTTGAGCAGCAAGTCGAGGCGGCTCGTGCCGAGATCGCCCTGCTCGAGTTGGAAATCAGCAAGAAGGCGGTCTACGCCCCGTTTGACGGCATCGTGATGAATCGGCACGCGGAAGTGGGGGAGTGGCTGTCGGGAGGGGCTCCGGTGGCGACGGTCGCCCGGAAATCCCTCTACGATGTCACCGTCTTCGTGCCTGAGCGCTTTTTGCCCTTCGTGGTACCGGGAAGCGAGGTCGAGCTGAGCATTCTGAACCAGCGAATCGATGGCGTTGTCGTGCCCGGCACCCCCGAAGGCGATATCTCCACGCGCACTTTCCCCGTTCGTATTCGCCTCACCGAGCCCGATTGGCTTCAGGCAGGCATGGCTGCCGTGGCGCGAATGCCCACCGGCAGCACGCAGGATTGCATCCTCGTCCCGCGGGACGCCATCCTGCAGGAGAGCGGCATCTTTTATCTCGTGCTCGCCAGCGACGGCACGGCCAACCGCATCGAGGTGTCCGTGCTTGGGTACGATGGCGATATGGCGGGCGTGTCGCTGGACACCATCGACCCCGGCACCCAGGTCATCGTGAAGGGGCACGAGCGCCTTCGGTCCGGCCAGCCCATCCAAATCGCAGGCTCCTGATCCCCTCAACGCATCGGCAAGGCTTCCTATGAACCCCATCGGCTTCGCGATTCGGCAACCCGTCACCATCGTCGTCGGCGTGATTCTCGTCGTGCTGTTCGGTCTGGTCTCGCTGCAGCAGATTCCCGTGCAACTCAGCCCCAGTGTTGAAGAGCCCGTCATCTCCGTCAACACGATCTGGCCCGGCGCCACCCCCTACGAGGTTGAGCGGGACATCATCGAGGAGCAGGAAAAGTTTCTCAAGGGAATTCCCGGCCTCAACCGGCTCGAATCCGTTGCCAGCAACAACCGGGGCTCCGTCACCCTGACTTTCGACATCGGCACCGACCTCGATGCCGCCCTTCTGCGCGTCTCCAACAAGCTCGACGAGGTACCCAGCTACCCCGAGAATGTCGACCGCCCCATCATCGTCGCCTCCGGCGCCACGGCCTCGCCCGTCATGTGGGTCATGCTGCAGACCCTGCCGGACAATGACCGCGATATCACCACCTACCGCACCTACCTCGAAAACGACATTCGCCAGTATTTTGACCGCGTTCCCGGCGTGTCTGACCTCTTCATTGGCGGCGGTGTCGAGACCGAGATGCATGTCGTCATCGACCCGCGCAAACTCGCCTCCCATCGCCTCACGATCGACTCCGTCGTCACGGCATTGCAACTTGGCAACGCCAACATCTCCGCCGGCAATCTCCCCACCGGACGCCGGGAAGTGCGTGTGCGGACGGTCGCCGAGTACCGCTCTCCCCAGGATATCGAGCGCGTCGTACTCACCTCCGACGGCGAGCGGCGCGTCACCGTGGCCGATGTGGCCACCGTCGAGTTTGGCTTCGAACGGCCGCAGACCCCCGTCATCAGCGGCGGCGCTCGCGCCATTTCCATCGGCGTTCGCCCGGAACCCGCCACCAATATCCTCGACCTGACCGACAATGTCGAACTCGTCATCAACGAACTCAACGAAACCATCCTGGCGGAGGAGGGCTTGCGCCTCCTGATCGTCAATGAGCAGCGCCCCTACATCAACGGCGCCATCAATCTCCTGCGGCAGAACATCGCCATCGGCGGCGTGTTCGCCATCTGCGTGCTTCTGCTCTTTCTGCGCAAGCTCGTGCCCACCATCGTGGTGTCCACCGCCATTCCGATTTCCATCATCGGTACCTTCATCTTCATGTACGGCTTCGGCAGCACCCTCAATGTGGTCAGCCTTGCGGGCATAGCCTTCGCAGTCGGCATGCTCGTTGACAACGCCATCGTCGTGCTCGAAAACATCGACCGGCATCACTCCATGGGCAAGAGCGCCTTCCTGTCCGCCTACCAGGGCGCGAGCGAGGTTTGGGGCGCCGTGCTTGCCTCCTCCCTCACCACCATTGCCGTGTTCCTGCCCGTCGTGTTCCTCCAGGACGAGGCAGGCCAGTTGTTCCGCGACATCGCCCTTGCCGTCACCGCAGCGGTTACCATCAGCCTGATCGTATCCACCACGGTCATCCCAACCCTGTCCAACCAGCTCTTCCGCATCGCCGACAAACGCGCGAAGGAGGGGCAGAACGGAAAAGGTTTTAAGATCGGTCTGATTGGCGCTTTCGGCAGCATGATCAGCAAGGCAATCATGGGCATCCTCACCGTGGTGATGCTGCACTGGACCACCCGCCTCGCCACCATCGTCGTGCTCGTCTCGTTCGCTATTGGCTCGGCCTACACCCTCATGCCGAAGATGGAGTACCTGCCCCAAGGCAACCGCGACCTCATCATCAATGTCATCATCCCGCCCCCGGCCCTGTCCTACGAGGAACGCGCCGAAATTGGCGAGTACATCCGCGCATTCTTCGAGCCCCACCAAGAGGAAAAAGACGGATACCCCGCGATTCGTCACATGTTCTTTGTCGGTAACCAGGCCTCCATCATCTTTGGCATCGTGAGCGCCGACCAAGCCCGCGCCCGCGAACTCATTCCCCTATGCCAGGAGGCGATTCAAGGCATTCCCGGCGTCTTCGGTATCAGCAACCAGGCCAGCATTTTCCAGACCGGCCTTGGCCAGGGCCGGACGGTTGAGTTGAACTTCAGCGGCAGCACCATCGAGGGGCTGGTCGCAACCGCAGGCGCGGCGTTCGGGCAGGTCCGCGGCCGCATCGAGGGCGTCCAGGTAAGGCCCGTCCCCGCCCTCGATCTCCTCTTCCCGGAAGCCAATTTCGTCCCGTCCTACGACCGGCTGGAAGCCGTCAACATGAGCGCCCGGCAGTTCGGCATCGGGCTGGATGTGCTCATGGATGGCCGCGACATCGGCGACTACAAGGAAGAGGGTCAGAAGAAAATCGACTTGGTCGTCAAATCCGCCACTTCCCAGATTGGGTCGCCACAAGACCTGCGCGATGCGCTTCTCGTGACGCCGATGGGACAGACCGTCACCGTTGGGGCCTTGGCTGAGCTGGTCGAGACGACCGGTCTCACCGAGATTCGCCACTTCGAGCGGGACCGCACCGTCACGCTCCAGATCACCCCGCCCACGACGATTACCATCCAAGAGACGATGGAGATCCTCGAGAACGAGATCATCCCCTCCCTGCGCGAGCAAAACCTCATGCAAGGCATCAACTACTCCATGACCGGCACGGCGGACAAGCTCCTAGAAACCCGTGAGGCCCTCCAGTGGAACTTCATCCTCGCCGCCGGCATCAGCTATCTGCTCATGGCCGCCCTGCTCGGCAATTTCATCTACCCCATCATCATCATGATCGTCGTGCCGCTCGCCGCCGCGGGCGGGGTCATCGGTCTTCGCCTGTGCGACGCCTTCCTCGCCCCTCAACAGCTGGATATCCTCACGATGCTCGGCTTTATCATCCTGATCGGCATCGTCGTCAACAATCCCATCCTCATTACCTACCAGGCCCTGCGCAATGTTCGCGAGGATGCCATGGAGTACAAGGAGGCCATCATGGAGGCCGCGCGCATGCGCATCCGGCCGATTTACATGAGCGCCACCACCAGTATCCTCGGCATGTCGCCCATCGTCTTCTTCCCCGGGCCCGGCTCGGAGCTGTACCGCGGTCTCGGCAGCGTCATTCTCGGCGGGTTGGCCCTCTCGACCATTTTCACCCTCTTCCTCATCCCCGCCATGCTCATGTTCGTCATCCAGTGGGAAACCCCCGGCTCCGCCCGCGAGGCAGACAAGGAAGCCGCCGAGATGGCCGCCGCCGGGGGAATTCCGGCAAAATAGCGCGTGATTGACAGCTTTTCGCCCCCATTTGTGAATGCATACGCTCTAGAAACTTGTTGCAACAACCAAGAAAGGAGGTCCAAGCCATGAACTCGACTTTGATGCGCCATGCCCTTGCCCTCGCCGCCCCCATCCTGCTCGCCTTCCCCGCCAAGGCAAACACTTGGGAGATCGATCCGGTCCATTCCAATATCCTCTACCGCATTTCCCACCTCGAGATCGGCACCACCTACGGGTTCTTCCGCGACTTTTCTGGCACCATTGAGTTCGACCCCGAAGCGATCGAGGATGCTTCCATCGAGGTGACCGCGCAGGCGGCCAGCATCGATTCGCTCCATCCCGGGCGCGACGAGCACCTGCGCAGCGATGATTTCTTCAACGCCGCCGAGTTTGCCACGATCTCCTTCGTGAGTGATCGCTGGGAGGACGCGGGGGAGAACGCCTACCATGTGACCGGCACGCTGAGCCTTTTGGGCGTTGAGCGCGAGGTGACCGTCCCGGTGCAGTTCAACGGCACCGCGCAGGACCGTCGTGGCCAGACCGTCGCAGGTTTCGAGGGCACGGCCATCATCAAGCGCAGCGATTTCGGCATGGACTTCGGCATGGGGATGATCGGAGACGAAGTCACCCTCATCCTTGCGTTCGAGGCCATCCTGCAGGAAGACGAAGAGTAGTTCCCCAGAACTAGCGAACAAAAACGGCCGCCCTCGTTTCACATATCGAGGGCGGCCGTTTTCGTTGCCTCAATTCACAAAATGCCCTTTGCTGCTACACCCTTGGCGGCGGCAAGCTCGTGCCCGGCAACTCCGTGTCCTCGTCCTCGTCCAAGTCAAGATTACGCTCCCCGGGCGGCTCCACGAGGCCCGGCAGCAGGGCTCCCGGCATATCCGAGTCTTCGTTCCCACTCTCGCCAGCCGGTTGCAACACGGCCCGGGGGGCAAGCGGTCCCGGGGCATGCTGGAGACGCTCCATGCGCCGTGTCGCCCGCTCGGACTCATCCGTTCCATCGTACTTAGCCGCGAACTGCCCCAACGCACCAATGGCATCTTCCCGGCGGTCCAGGTTCGTCACGAGGATTTCGACCAGCCGGGCCAGGAGGGGGTAGGACTCCTCGGGGTCCGCGTTCTGCGCGAGCCCCGTCTCCAATTGCCGCGCTGCTTCCTCAAAGCGGCCCAGGCGGGCCAAGGTGGACCCAATTCGCAGGACCACATCCGGGTGACCCGGAAATAGCTTTGCCACGCTCTCGTATTCGTGCAGGGCGCCCTCGAAGTCGTCCAGACGCTCCATGCGCTCCCCGGCCCCAAGGTGCGGCGTGCGGACCGGTGCTTCGGCATCGGGCAGGAACACCCCTACCAGCGCCCGTGAGATGAGGGAGGTGATCATGGCGCCGTAGAGCCCCACGCCCGCAGTGATCAAGATGAGGCACGCCCCGACGAATTGCAGGAGGGAGTCCGCCAGCAGGGCCTCGAGCAGGGCGAACTGGAACGCATAGAAGACGATAAGCATCGCCAGCGTTCCAGCCTCGACGCCCACCGAGACATCTTCATCGCGCACAAAGCGAAGCCGCACGAGGTAAAAACCCCATGCCAGGAAAGGCACCATGAGCGCCAGTGAAATGTAAACCGCTATTTCGGCTCTAATCATGATCCCCGATGCCTGCCTATGGCCCGTGGGCACCTTGTGCGTGTAGACCATAGCCGATGGGGCCCCAACATTTCACGCTACCGTTGAATCCCGCATGCTATGTGAATATGATCATGGTCAGGGTATGTTATGATCTGCAACAACCTTTTCCTCCGGGGCTGTAACCCCCGCATTGTCCGGAAACCGCCGCCACGCGGCGCCGACGCCCACGACAGGAGTGACCATGAAGATTGCGATTATCGGCGGGGGAAGCTCCTACACCCCCGAGCTGATCGACGGACTTTTCTCCCGGTTGGACGCGATTCCCGTCACCGAAGTCTGGATGATGGACATCGACCCGACCCGGCTGGCCATCACGGCTGGCCTCTCCCGCCGCATGGCCGAGGCCCACGGAAACCCCTTCAAGGTCTACGAGACCACCGACATGCGCGAGGCCGTCACCGGCGCGAAGTATGTCTGCACCCAGTTGCGGGTCGGGGGAATTCAGGCGCGCATCGCGGATGAAAAGCTCGGCCTGCGCCACAACATCATCGGGCAGGAAACCACCGGGGTTGGAGGCTTCGCCAAGGCCCTGCGCACCATCCCGCGAATCCTCGAGATTGCCCACGCGATGGAGGAACTCGCGCCCGAAGGCACCCTGTGTAATTTTACCAATCCCTCCGGCATCGTCACCGAGGCCCTCGTCAAGCACAGCCGCATCCAGAGCGTCGGCCTGTGCAATGTGCCGATCTGCATGATCATGGACATCGTCAAGCAGTTCGACTGCACCGTTGACGATGTCCAACTCGACTATGTAGGCCTCAATCACCTTTCCTGGGTCAAGGGCGTCACCGTTGCGGGGAAGGATGTGACCGACGCGGTCGTCCAGGGCTTCATCGAGCGTGCGGACGAGGAGTGGTCCTACGAGGATGTGCGCGAGAACATGAAGCTGGCCATGGGCAAGCTCAACATGATCTGCAACGGCTATCTCCAGTATTTCTACTGCACCGACCTCTGCCTCGAGCACCTCAAAAAGAAAGCAAAGACGCGTGGGGAAGAGGTGGTCGAGATCGAGAAGAGCCTCTTCGCCAAGTACAGCCAGCCCGAGCTGCACGAAAAGCCCCCGGAACTCTCCCAGCGCGGCGGCGCCCATTACTCGACGGCCGCCTTCCGCCTCATCAGCTCCCTGGAAAACGACACCAACGACGCGCAAATCGTGTGCTGCAAGAACAACGGCGCCGTGCCCACGCTGGACGATGACGCCGCGGTTGAGTTGAGCGCCTCCATCGGCCGCGACGGCGCCAAGCCCCTCCTGCAGGACCCGCCCCCCTTCGCCATTCGCGGCCTCATGCAGCAGGTAAAGGCCTACGAGAGCCTCACCGTCGAGGCGGCTGTCAATGGCGACCGCGACACCGCCTTTCTCGCCATGCTGGCCAACCCGATCATGCCGAACGCCAAGGGTTGTGAGCGCCTGCTCGACGAGCTGCTCGAGATCAACAAGCCCTACCTTCAGGACACCTTCTTCAAGACGGCGGTTTCCGCATGAGCGGCCATCGTGTTAGAATCGCGTTATGAGCACACTTAGCGCCCCGATTATGGAAACCACGCTGCCGTCGGGGGAACCCACGGCACGGGGCAAAGTGCGTGACATCTACGACCTCGGCGACACCCTCGTCATCGTCGCCACGGACCGCCTTTCCGCCTTCGACTGGATCAATCCCGTCGGCATTCCCGACAAGGGCAAGATTCTCACGCAGATTTCGCTCTGGTGGTTCGAGCAGATGGCCGATATCTGCCCCAACCACATCATCAGCGGTGAGCTTTCGGAAATGCCCGAGCCCTTCCAGCAGCAGCCGGAGGTGTTCGATGGTCGCTGCATGCTCGTGCGCAAATGCCGCATGCTTCCCGTCGAGTTTGTCATTCGCGGGTACCTCGCCGGTAGCGGTTGGAAGGAATACCAGAAGCAGGGCACCGTTTGCGGCATCGAATTGCCCCCGGGCCTGCGTGAGTCGGAAATACTCCCCGAGCCCCTCTACACCCCAGCCACCAAGGCATCGAGTGGTCACGACATCAACATTCATCCCGACGAGGCCGCGCACATCATCGGCGACGAGCTGAACCAAGGCGCGGCGGCATTCGCCCGCCGCGTGTACGAGCGCGGGCGTGACATCGCAGCCGAGCGCGGCCTGATTCTCTGCGACACCAAGTTCGAGTTCGGCTTGTGGAACGGCGCCCTCATGCTGGGCGACGAAATCCTCACGCCCGATTCCTCCCGCTACTGGCCGTCCGAGGGCTACCAGCCGGGGCGGCCGCAGCCCAGCTTTGACAAGCAGTTCGTGCGTGACTTTCTGGAAACGACCGGCTGGGACAAGAACTCGCCCCAGCCCGCCCTTCCCGATGATATCGTGCTCAAGACCCGCGAAAAGTACATCGAGGCGTATCAATTGATTACGGGACGCACGGATTTCTCCTGAGACCTGGTTTCTTCAGAGACCTGGTTTCTTCAGAGACCTGGTTTCTTCAGAGACTTGGATTCTTCAGATACTTGGTTTCTTCAGAGAGATGGGCGAGGCCTCGGAACATGGCGATCAATCAATCGGCGAATGACGCGCGTGGTGTCGATACGCGTCAAGGAGACAAACGAACCGGTGGGAATTGAATCCTCCGAATTCATGCGCGATGAATGTGGCGTCTTCGGTGTCTTCGGGCATCCCGAGGCCGCCAACCTGACCTACCTGGGCCTCTATGCCCTCCAACACCGAGGGCAGGAAGGCGCCGGCATCGTCACCGGGGAGAATGGCAACCTGGTGGCCCATCGCGGCATCGGGCTGGTGGCGGATGTATTCAAGCCGCACCGCCTCGAACGCCTTGAGGGAAGCATGGCCATCGGCCATGTACGCTACTCCACGCAGGGCTCCAGCGTCCTCTCCAATGTCCAACCCCTCGTCGTCAATTACGCGCGCGGCTCCATGGCCCTCGCCCACAACGGCAATATCGTCAATGCCGGTCACCTGCGCGAAATGCTCGAAGAGCGCGGCTCCATCTTCCAGAGCACCAGCGATACCGAGGTCATCGTTCACTTCGTCGCCTCCTCCAGCCAAGAGCGCTTCGTCAGCTGCGTGATCGACGCCCTCCAGCAGGTGGTCGGCGCCTACAGCCTCCTCGCCACCAACGGCCAGGAAGTCGTTGCCGCACGCGACCCCCTGGGTTTCCGCCCCCTCTGGATTGGCAAGCTCGGCGATGCCTACATCTTTGCCAGCGAAAGCTGCGCCCTCGACATCATCGACGCCGATTGGCTGCGCGAAGTTGAGCCCGGGGAGATCGTCGTCGCCTCCGAGTCGGGCCTCGAATCCTTCCATCCCTTCCCCAAGCAGACCCCGCGTCCCTGCATCTTCGAGCATGTCTATGTGTCCCGGCCCGACAGCGTCGTCTTCGGCCAGAGCGTGGACCAGGTCCGCAAGCGCATGGGACATGTCCTCGCCGAGGAGGCGCCCGCCGAGGCCGATGTCGTCATGGCAGTGCCCGACTCCTCCAACCAGGCCGCGCTCGGCTACGCGCATGAATCCGGCATCCCATTCGACATGGGCTTCATCCGAAACCACTATGTCGGCCGTACCTTCATCGAGCCGGACCAGAAAATTCGCGATTTCGGCGTCAAAATCAAGCTGAACCCCAGCCGCTCCGCCATCGAGGGCAAACGCATCGTGCTCATCGACGACAGCATTGTGCGCGGCACCACTTCGCGCAAGATCGTCAAGATGTTGCGCCGCTGCGGTGTCAAGGAAATCCACTTCCGCATCAGCTCGCCCCCGGTCATCAACTCCTGCTTCTACGGCATCGACACCCCGGAGCAGGACCAGCTCCTCGCCGCGAACATGAGCGTGCAGCAGATGAAGGAATACCTCGAGGTCGATTCCCTCGCCTTCCTCAGCCCCGAGGGCCTCGTCAGCGCCGTCGGTGGACCCTACGAAGAGCACTGCATGGCCTGCTTCACCAACCAGTACCCCACGCCGGTTCCCCGCGACTTCATCACCAACAACCACAAGTCCGTCCGCCGCCACCTCGACATCAGCACCGAGCTGTTCAGTTAGGGTTGGGTCTCAGCCGGAATGCACGCTCGCCCCAATGGGTGCGATCGCTTCGAAGGAGTACGCATCGCCCATTCGACGCGCGGCTGATTCTGTTGAGCATCCCTTGATCAACCAAGGAGTCGGATCAGCCCGTAGAGTGCGAAGAGTCCGGCCGTTCCAATGGCCAGGGCCACGACCAATCGGTGAAGACCTACCGCGATTACGCGCAATGGACTCGCCAGCAGGGCTCGCACGCCAAAGGAAATGGCAATCCCTGCACCCATACCCAGGAACAGGAAGTACGGCTCCGGCCTGACGCCCGACAGGAACAGAAGAACTCCCGCCAGAACCACCGTGGTTGCCGCGATGGTGTCTGCGATTTTGCGATCCGCCGTTCGGGGAGACTTCTCTGTTTGGCAGTTCTCTCCCTCCGCATGTAGATTGGGCGTGCTTGGTACTTGGGCGCTCCCCGGCATTGCAGAAAACCTCGTTCCTTCCAGCGCAGCTTGGTCGTCCTCAAGGTGTTCGTTGTTTCCAGCCAGGTCATTCGTTCGTTCAAAGTTCGTCATTGTTCGATTCCTTCACCGTAAATTCGGCGATCATTGGCTTGCCTCGTCTCGTCCCGAAATAGGGGCAAGATCTACTCGTTTATGGAAAGGCCGTTCCAAAGCCTATAGGTTGAATGTGCCGCCCGAGAGCAGATGGATCACAATCGCGGCCAATCCGATCAAGGCGAGAATGGCTACAAGCGTCAGAAGCCAGCGCAGGATCACCAGCACGAATCGGAACGGCTTCTTCAGTAGCCATCCCGAGATGGCGGCGCTCAGGATCCCCCCAATCAACCAGGACAGCCAGAGTTCGGAATCTACCGTGAGACCGTAGAAGAAGACAGCAAAGCCCGCCCCGACAGATAGCAGCGCCCCGAGCGTGTCTTCCAGCTCTTCGGCGGTCACCGGAGGCTGCGGAGGGTAGGGTGGATCCGAAATAATCTTCCTATCTGGCTCCTCGTAATACTGAACGGACATCCCTGTACCACCGCACGCAATGCAGCCGGTCTTCGATTCCCAGCCCGCACAAGCGGAACAGCCACTCAGGCGTGTTTTCGTCACCATTGTCTTCGCTCCCCTTGTCAACCTTATCGGCGATTCTTGGAAAGGCTTTCCCGCGCCCAGCGGGCCGCCTACAAGGGAGTTGGCAATTCTGATGCCATCCAGCGGAAAAAAGGGGGAATTTCAGACAGATGCGCTACGCACCTGCTTCAAGCCTATGATCTGCACGAGCGGCAGCTCCAAAATGGGCAGATATGGCGGAGCCAAGTGTCGCTTGCGCGTACACATGTCAGATTTTCGGACAGACCGGGCGCCGCTGGGATGTTCGACATCCATGGGGCGAGCATGGGATGTGCGATCTAGCGTAGGCATTTCATCGCACGGGGAAATGTGCAATGCGAACCCGGGCGGCCCGCCTTCGTGTGAGCAGAGGCGAGCCGCCTGGGATGGGTGCAGTTGGTTTACACCACCGGCCGCCGGAACCGGCCGCCGAAGATCAGGGTGGCCACGAATAGCACGAGGAACACCAGGAACAGCAGCTTGGCTGCCGTGGTGGCCACACCGGCCACGCCGGTGAAGCCCAGCGCCGCGGCGATGAGCGCAATAACGAGAAACAGAACCGCCAACTGAATCATGGATCGTCTCCTAAGTCTGGCTGCAATGTTGGTGCCGAAGCCCGGGGGACTTCAGACATCCAGCCCGAGTTCACGCAAGGACGCCTGAACTTCGTCCCGGGTATACCCGTACTGGGATTGCAGCTTGCCAAAAAGGTAGTCGAGGTTGCCTTCAGCCTGCGTCAAGTCGTCTTCCGTGAGTTCACCCCACTTCGCCTTGAGCTTGCCCTTGAGCTGCTTCCAGCCACCTTTTGCGATGTCTTCATTCATGATCAGAATCCTCTCAATCGGGGCTCGGCGGGTGTTCCAGACCGCCGAGCCCCACTTGCCATCAGTTCTCTACGAGGAGGTTCTCGGCATTCACCCGCTTGACCCCCTTGATGTCCTCGGCCGTTGCGATCGCCAGGCTCACTTGATCCGTGTTGTCCACGATTCCGCGCAAGTCCACGACCCCGTCATTCACACGCACATGAATCGAGCCGCCGGGCACATTGCGTGTGAAGACCAAGGCACTCTTGACCTTCGTGCGGATCCACGCATCGGTAATCGTGTCTTCGAGCCTGTCCGCACTCTCTGCGATTTCGTCGGCCGCGCGTTCCGGCGCCGGAATGGGCTCGGGTTCACCGCGCACCTCCAGCTCATTGTTCACACTCTCGACGCCCTGGCTGTTCTGCGCCAGCTCACCCGCGAGATCGCGTTCCTCCGATGTCTCCACTTCGCCGGTAAGCGTCGTCACGCCGTTCTCGGTGCGCACGGAGATATCCATGCCGCTGACATTCTGGTTCCACAGCAGGCGCGACTTCACAGCCGCCGTCGTCGTTGCATCGACGGTGCTTTCCCACAGCGTGCGCTGATCAGAATCCTCCGCCGCTTCGTGGTCCGGCTCGACGACGATGTTGTTCGTCACCCGGTCGATCCCATCGACGCTCAAGGCCACTTCCTCCGCAAGGTCACGCTTGATGTCATCGTCCACCGTGCCGCTGAGGGTTGCTTCGCCGTCGTTCACATCCACGCTGAACGAGAAGGGATTCAGGTGCCGATTCATCGCCAGGGCAGACCATACCGCCCCCTCCCGGCGGGCATCCGTCCAGTTCCAGCCGTCCGCCGCCCCTGCGGATGGGGCGATCATCATGCCCGCCAGCAGTGACAGCGCGATGGCGGGTAACCAATAATGGTGAGGGCTCATATTCGGTTTCATTTTTCCAATCTCCTCCAATTTAAACTTCGGTTTTGGGAGCTTTCCCACTTCATGCGTTCGTGCATAGTCAGTGTAAACAGAGGGAAGGCGCGCCGTTGTTCCAGTTTTGACAAAGAAAATCACAGAAAGCACTTAGAGTATGGCGCGTGTGTGAACAATAATTTCTTGGAATTGTAACGGCTTAAAAAATACGAATACTAAAGCTTGGTCTGTCCAAATTCCCTGCGTACAACGATATACGCATGCCTCTAAAGAATTCGGATCAGTCTTGTCTGCTCCCGGGTGGTGAACCATCCTTCACGCAACGAAATCCCACATGCGAGGTCCCCGTGTCCACCGCCTGACCCTGACGGGCACTCGGCCGGTAGGACGAGCAGTACGACGCGTGGCACAAGAACGAGCCGCCTTTCAGGACGCGCTGTGGTTCCGCGCCGAAGCTGGATGACGGACCCTGCGGATTCTCCACCGTGCCCGAGGCGGCTTTCCGCTCGTGCCAGTTCGCCCTGTACCAATCCGCGCACCACTCCCACACATTGCCCGCCATGTCGTGCAATCCGTAGCCATTCGCATCGAACGAGCCCACCGGTGCGGTGCCCTCGTAGCCATCCTTCGCGAGGTTGCTGACCGGAAAGCGCCCTTGCCAGATATTTGCGAAAATCGCCGTGTCCGAGGGCGGCGTATTGCCCCACACGAACAACTCGCCCTCGAGCCCGCCGCGCGCGGCGTACTCCCATTCGGCTTCCGTCGGCAGACGCTTGCCCGCCCATGCCGCATACGCGTTGGCATCCTCCCAGGAGACATGCACAACAGGATGGTCCATGCGGTCAGCGATCAAGCTGCCCGGACCCTCGGGGTGACGCCAGTTCGCCCCCGGCGTCCAATGCCACCAGGATGCAACACCCCCTGCGCCGTCTTCCGGCGCAATGAACACCAGCGAACCGGGCACGAGCATTTCAGGGGGTGGGGGAGGGGCGCCAGCCGGGGACTGCGCCACGATGTCCTCCAGCCGAGGTGTCTGCTCCGCGGTGGTGACATACCCCGTCGCCTCGACAAACTCAGCAAAGGCCGCGTTGGTCACCTCGTGCGAATCCATCCAGAAGCCATCCACGCGCACGCGGTGCTCGGGGCCCTCATTCGCCCATGCCTCGAGATGCTCCGAGCCCATCGTGAACTCGCCACCCGGAATCCACACCATTCCCGCAGGTGACTCGGCCATGAGGGGGAGGCAGAGAAGCAGGAACGGGAGGGCGAGCGTCCACGGTTCCCGCGCCGTAGCGCTTTGGCGAAGGCGGGCGAGCCGGGAGCCAACACTCTGGCTTCCCCTACCCAATGCCCTCAGGGAGTACCCCGGGAGCCGAGCGTCCCCGGTTCCCGCGCCGTAGCGCTTGGGCGAAGGCGGGCGAGGAAAAGCCCGCGTGTTGCTCCCCCTCACCCCAACCCTCTCCCAGAGGGAGAGGGAGAATCCTGGAAGCCGGGGCCAATAGGCCGCCCTACGCAATGATCTCGCGAATCGGCTCCGCACCCTCGACGCCCACCAGCTTCTGGTCGAGCCCATTGTAGAAATAGCTCAGATTGTTTGGGTCCAGGCCCATTTGGTGGAGGACCGTGGCGTGAAGCCGCCGCACATGCATCCGGTGCGACACGGCCTGGCTGCCCAGCTCATCCGTCTCGCCCAGCGTGTAGCCGCCCTTGATGCCGCCACCGGCCATCCACATCGTGAATCCGGCCGAGTTGTGGTCGCGTCCCGTGCCGACCGCATACTCGGCTGTCGGTTGCCGTCCAAACTCGCCGCCCCAGATCACCAGGGTCTCGTCCAGCAGGCCGCGTTGCTTCAAGTCTTTAAGCAGGCCCGCAATCGGCCTGTCCGTGTTCCCCGCGTGATAGCTGTGATTGACCTCGAGGTCGTCGTGCGCGTCCCAGTTGGCGTCGTCGTGCGCACCGCCGGAGTAAATCTGGATGAACCGAACCCCGCGCTCGACCAAGCGCCGCGCGAGGAGGCACTTGCGGCCGAAATCCTCCGTGCGCGGTTGATCCATGCCGTACAGGCGCTTGACATGCTCCGGTTCGGCGTCGATATCCACCGCCTCGGGCGCCGCCATCTGCATGCGGTAGGCCAACTCATAACTCGCGATGCGCGCCGCCAGATCCGTGTTGTCCACCCGCTCAGACAGGTGCCCCTCATTGAAATGCCGCAGGTGATCCAGCAAGGCCCGCTGCTCGGCGTCTGTCATGTCGTCGTAAGGCTTCAGGTTCATGATCGGATCGCCCTGCGGGCGGAACAGCGTCGCCTCGTAGGTAGCAGGCATGTAGCCGCTCGACCAGTTCTTCGCCCCGCTGATGGGCCCGCCGGTCTTGTCCAGCATGACGACATAGCCCGGCAGATCCTCGTTGACCGTGCCGAGCCCGTAGTTGATCCAGGACCCCAGGCTCGGGCTGCCCGAGATGATGTTCCCTGAGTTCATCATCAGCATCGCCGAGCCGTGGATAGGCGAGTCCGCCGTCATCGACTTGATGAAGGTGATATCATCCACGCAGGTGGCCACATTCGGGAAAAGGTCCGACACCCATGCGCCGCTCTCGCCATATTGCTGGAAATCCCACTTCGGACCGACGATGCGCCCCTCATTGCGATGACCCGCCCGGCCGTGGGTCTGTACTTCCACCGTCTTGCCATCAAGCCCGTAGAGCTTGGGCTTGTAGTCGAAGGTGTCCACATGGCTGGGGCCGCCATACATGAACAGGAAGATCACGCTCTTCGCCTTGCCCGCAAAGTGCCCCGGCTTCGGCGCCAATGGATTCTCGAAGGGCGTCACGCCGTCGGCGGCATGTGCCTGACCGCCGAAATAGCCGTCCTGGCCCAGCATGCCGGCGAGCGCGAGCGAGGTGAACCCACCTCCCATCGTCGTCAAAAACTCGCGACGCGTGCGGCCGCAGAATGCATTGCGTGGTTTTGGGTCGGTGGCCATCGGGCGCCTCCTTCGTCGTTCTTTCCTGTGGTCAGTCCAGGAAAATGAACTCGTTCAAGTTTAATGCCAGCAGCGCGAAGCGATCCAGCGCGCGTTCCGGGCAAAGTCCTTGCTCTGATTGCAGAATATCCATAAAGGCCATCGCTTGTACAACCTCTTCGACCGTGGCCGGCCGGCTCGTCACCCGCTCGAGAATCTCCGACACCCGGGACTCCGCGCAACCGCGCACTTCTCGCGCCGATTCAGCCAATACCAGCGCCTGCTCGTTCACAAACTCCGAGTTGAGCATCGTGAGCGCCTGTGTTGGCTGCGTTGTCGTGAAGCGCACGGGACAACTCGCGTCCGTGTCCGCAAGGTCAAAATCCGCCAACAGGGGTTCCAGCAGTGAGCGTTTGAGATGAATGTACACGCTGCGCCGTGTGTGCTCCTCGGGAGGCGATGTGCCCCAGGCCTCATCTGGACGCGATGATGTCTCCAGGACTTTGCGTGGCAACGGCGGAAAGACGCTCGGGCCGCCGACCGCCGGGTTGAGAGTCTCATTCACCGCCAGGATCGAGTCCCGCACTTCCTCGGCCGTCAGACGGCGCATGTCATGGCGCCAGAACGAGTCATTGCGCGGATCGGCCGCGTGATTCGCCGCATTCGGCGTCGATGCCATCCGGTAGGTACGGCTCATCATGATTTGCTTGTGCATGGGCTTCATTCGCCAGCCCGTTTCTACAAACTCCGCGGCAAGCCAATCCAACAACTCCGGATGCGTCGGCGGTTCCGCCGTCGAGCCGAAATCGTTCGGATCCCGCGCGATGCCCCGCCCAAGGTGGTACTGCCAGATGCGGTTGACCATCACCCGGGCCGTCAGGGGGTTCTCCGGACTCGCGATCCACTCGGCCAAGGCACGCCGGCGGCCCGTCGATGCATACTCCCCGTTCTCGACCGGCTGGATTGTCGGCTCGGGCGGTGAGAGCACCTCGGGGAAGCGCGGCGCGACGGTCTCCCCTTCCACATGAGGGTTTCCGCGAATGAAGACGAATGTCTCGGGAGGCTCGGGTTTCGCCTCGAACACGGCCGCCACGGTCGTCTTGCCCGGCACCTCGTACGCCCGGCGCTCCGCCAATTCCCGGACCGACTGGTGGTACCGCTCAAGCGTGCGCTCGTCCAGTACATTCGCGCCATGCTCAGCAATCAATGCGGGCGGGTCGATCTCCGGCCGCTCCTGCGAAAGCGCCCGTCGTTCAAAGCCCGGGCCGGACCACGCCACCTGCAGCCCGAGCTGGCCGCCCCGCTGAAAGTATTCCAACCGAATGGGGTAGGAACCCTTCGACAGGGTGCGTATGTCGCGATGCTCGAATCCCAGCAGATGAATGCCGTCGTAATTGATGATCGTCTCGCCATCCAGGATCAAGCGGGAGCCGTCGGAGGAGTCCAGAAAGAAGGTGTACTCGCCATCCTCGGGCACATGCAGCGTTGCCGTGAACACAAAGCCGAAGGAGCGGTCCTGTCGGCGCACGCCGATATCGAAGAAATTGTGCGACAGTTCGCCCTCGTTTTCATGGCGAAGACTGTCGAAGTCCGGCAGCGCGTTCCAGGTATCCCGGTATTCGCGGTACTGCATGTTCGTCATGTCGGAGGGATGCGTGTTGCCCGTCGCAAGCAGGCCCATGTCATCAAGCTTGGACACAACACTCCGCTCGACTTCGCGCACGCGGCCTTCCAAGCGCCGCACGCTGCGCTGATGCGCCTCGACCGCCGCGTAATACGCCGCTTCATCCTCCGCGGTAACGAAACTCCGCGTGATATTTTCCCGGTGCATGTCCGAAATGTTGTGCATGAAACTCAGGAAACTATAGTAATCCCGCGTCGGAATCGGGTCGATCTTGTGATCATGACACCGCGCACAGCTCATCGTCATGCCCAGAAACGCCCGCGTCGTCGTATCCACGATGTCATCCAGCGTGTCGTACTTGCCCAGCTTCGGGTCTGCCGGCTCATCGTCCCACAGGCCAAGCCGGTAGTACCCCGTCGCGATGATCTGCTCCGGGCCCGCATCGGGCAACTCATCCCCGGCCAATTGCTCCATCACGAATTGATCATAGGGCTTGTCATCGTTGAAGGACTGGATTACATAGTCCCGGTACCGCCAGATCTCCGGCTTCTTCGAGTCCCGCTCGTAGCCGTTCGTCTCGGCGTACCGCACCACATCCAGCCAATGCCGCCCCCATTTTTCCCCGTAATGCGGCGAGGCCAGCAGGCGATCAACCAGCCTTTCGTACGCGTCCGGGTCTGGATCCGCCTCAAACGCTGCCACTTCCTCGGGCGTCGGGGGCAGACCCGTGAGGTCGTAATACGCCCGGCGAATCAGCACCCGTCGCGGCGCCTCCGGGTTTGGTTCCAGCCCCCGCGCGGTCAATCCATGGCGGATGAAGGCGTCGATCGGATTCGCCGACCATTCCGAGCCATCGACCGCAGGGACCTCCGGACGGGCCACCGGCTGATACGCCCAATGTTGCTTGTCCGCCTCCGTGACCACCATCCCGCGCCGAGCGCCCTCGGATACCTCGCCCAGCAGGTCATCCGGATACGGCGCCCCCTGCTCGATCCACGCCGTCAGCACCGTCAGGGTGTCCTCATCCAACTTGCCCGACGGCGGCATCTCGTGATGAACATCCTTGTACGAGAGCATCTCCAGGAAGAGGCTATCCGACGGCGCATGCGCGTCAAACGCCGGACCTTGGTCGCCCCCCAGCAGCAGACCCGCCCGCGTCGTGAAGGTCAGGCCGCCCCGTGCCGTGTCATCGTGGCAGTTAAAACAGTGCTCTTCGAGAATGGGGGAGACCTCCCCCTCAAAGAACGCCACCGCCTCCGAGGAAAACGGCTCGGTTGCCCACGCGACCGAAATCGGCATCATCCATGCCACTGCGAGAAAGGTAATGCGAATCATGGTGAAGTCGGCTCCAAGGCTTCTCGATAACGCGTGGCAAGAATGGCAGATGGCACGATTTTTCGCAAGAAACGGAACGGATTTCGCCCCGTCCTGAATTCTCAGGCAGTCAGCTTGTACGGTGAGCTTCCGTACATTCGTGTATACTATCGGCAAGTCGCCCGTGACGACGATGGAGAGACCGCCATGCAGAGTTCGCGATTGGACATCCGCTTGACCCCGGAAACCAAGTCATTGATTCAAGAAGCCGCCGAACTGCAAAATCAGACCATCACGCAGTTCGCCGTTGCCGCCTTGGCCGACGCCGCGGGCAGAGTCGTGACGGAGCACAAACAAACGGTGTTGACTGACCGTGATCGAGACCGCTTTCTTGCCCTGCTCGATGCGCCTCCGGCGCCGAACAAGGCGTTAAAGGCGGCGGCCAAGCGATACCGCTCCCAATCCGTCCGGTGAATTGGACAGTCGAGCCGCTGTTACCGTCCCATGACCGCAGCGCGTTCTCCTGCGGTCACGACCAACTCGACAATTACCTGCGGCGCCTTGCGGGCCAGCATGCCCGGAAAGGTTTCGGGCGGACATTCGTCGCAACACGACCGCACGAAACCCGCGTCCTCGCGTACTACACCCTGGCGAGTTCGTCCGTGGCATTTGCGAACGCCCCTTCGGACCTCGCACGAAAGCTCCCCCAATACCCCATCCCCGTTGCGCTGCTGGGTAAACTGGCCGTGGACCAAAGCGCACAAGGCGAACGATTGGGTGAGCACATCCTGATGGACGCCCTCCACCGCGTGCTCGCCGTTTCCACCGAAATGGCCATCTACGCCGTCGAAGTACACGCGATCAACGACAACGCCCGGCGCTTCTACGAGCGCTACGGATTCACCCAGTTTCAGGACCACCCCCACCACCTCTTTCTGCCCCTTGCCACCATCGAGAGGCTGTAGCTATAAGCCCGGGCCATCGGTTGTGCGTTTCGAGGGTGCATCTTGAAAGCACGCCTTTGCCCTGCTGTGACGCACCGTTATACGATATCAGGCAGCGGGATGAACGGAGCGCATCATGATAGCGTTCCCCCCGGGATAGAGCGAGCAGTGGAGACCCCACCATGAACCCAGGCGACACGACCCCGACGGCAACACCCACCATCGCGGAACTCGAAGAACGGATTCGCAAACTCTACGAAGAGAAGGTGGAACTAGCACACGAGGCTGAATGGTGGGAAATCCAATATGGCCGTGCGCGCCTTTGGCGGATGTACGCCCTCTGGGCCATGGCAGCGGTCGTGATGTTTGTCTACCAGCCTCTCGGCGCGTTCGCCTTCTTCGCCGCGACATGGTACTGCTGGGATGATGCGGGAAAGGCAGGCGAAGCCACCGCCCGCAGCACCTATCCTTGGGTCCGGCGCGGAAACCTCAATCCCTGATCGCCACCCACCCACGAGCTCGACACAAGTCCCCCGACGCCCGAAAAGCAGAAACCCCGCAACGGCGTATCGCGCAAGCCATTGCGGGGTAGGTGTTTCCATGGTGCCGGCGCAGGGATTCGAACCCCGGACACGCGGATTATGATTCCGCTGCTCTAACCAACTGAGCTACGCCGGCATGGGGGCGTGAGGCAGGACGCGTCACGCGTGCAAAAAGGTACCACAGGAACGGGTCCCATTTCCACTTGCCGATGGGGTCGTCAGGGGTTGTTGTGTTCCTGCTTTCGCTTGAGGTGTTCGGCGATGACATCGGGCACGAACTGGGTCAGTTTGCCGCCGAATTGGGCGATTTCCTTCACCAAGCGCGAGCTGACGAGCATGCAGTCTTCGTGGGGCATGAGCAGCACGGTCTCGATGCTGGGCTCGAGCTTCTTGTTGGCAATGGCCATGGTGAGTTCGTATTCAAAGTCGGACACGACGCGAAGTCCGCGGATCAGGGCGTTGGCCCCGATGTTCTTGGCGAAGTCGACGGTCAAGCCGTTGAACGAGGTGATCTCGATGTTGCCCGGAAGGTCGCGGGTCACTTCCTTGAGCAGTTCGATGCGCTCGGCCACGGTAAAGAAGGCGTTCTTGGCGTTGTTTTCCGCCACGGCCACGGTCACCGTGTCGAACAGCTTCGCCGCTCGCCCTATCAGGTCGATGTGCCCATTCGTGGGCGGGTCGAAACTTCCGGGATACACTGCGGTTCGTTTGGTCACTGGGTCCCCTCCCCGGTATGCGCGGCGGCGATGGCCGCATCGTATACGGTGTGTACTGGCACGCTGGCCTTTGCGGCCGCCTGCCGACAGTCTTCAAATTCCGGCACCCGCCGCAGCACGCGCTCCCCTTCCAAGGCCACCTTTTCCAAGGCCACCCTTTCCAGAGCCACTTTGACCCGAATCTCACCAAAAGGTGTCACCACCGTCTCGATTCGTCGCCCGAGGGTCAGCCGTTGCTCCGTGCGCATGCGCAGTCCAAGCGTGGTGGAGTGCGCCAGGAGGTAATCCGCCAGCGTCCGCTCCTTGCCTACGGGGCACAGCACCGTCACGGCCTGGCCCGGCCGCCCCTTCTTGCCGATGACGGGCGCGAGCCAGGCGTCCAACGCGCCGGCGTCCAGCAATCCCTCCACCAGCGGCGGCAACAACTCCGGGCTCATGTCATCCAGCATGGTCTCGAGCACGACGACCTCGTCCGTGCCGAGATCAGCAGCCGCCTCCCCGATGAGCACGCGCAGTACATTGGGCCGGTCCGGCAAATCGCGCGTGCCGGCGCCATAGCCGATGGCGACGCCGGTCATCATGGGCGCGGGGCCGAAGCGCGTTGCCGTTTCCGCCAACAGGGCCGCGCCGGTCGGCGTGAGCATCTCTTTGTCCACATCCCCGGCCGACCACGGAATGCCCTCGAGCAACTTGGCCGTCGCCGGCGCCGGCACGGGCATGATGCCGTGCGCGCACTTCACCGTGCCGTGGCCGGTAATGAGTGCGGACGCCTGCACGGCATCGATCCCGAGACTGTGCAGGGCCAGATGCGCCCCGACGACATCGGCGATGGAGTCGTGTGCGCCCACTTCGTGAAAGTGGACTTTCTCGATGGTTGAACCGTGCACGGCCGCCTCGGCTTCGGCGAGGCGTCGAAAGGTGGCGATGGCCCCGGCCTTGACGGTCTCCGGCAGCGTGCCCCGCTCGATTATCTCCACCACATGCCGCAGATGCCGGTGCGGGTGATCCTCACCCTCGACAATTACACGGAACTGCGTGGCGCTAATCCCCTTCTTGACGATCTTCTCCGCCTCGACCGTCAATCCCTCGACGCCGAGCGACTCGAGGCCGTCGCGCACTGCGTCGAATGAGGCTCCCGCATCCAGCAGCGCGCCGACGATCATGTCGCCCGCCGCGCCGCAGAAGCAGTCGAAATACGCCAGTTTCCGGCTCAAGGTGTGCTCCTAATCTTCGTATTTGAGGCGATGAATCATGCTGGCCAGCATGCCCGCGCCGAAACCGTTGTCAATATTCACCACACTCACGCCCGTCCCGCAGGAATTGAGCATCGCCAGCAGGGCCGCCACGCCGCCGAAGTTCGCGCCATACCCTACGCTCGTCGGTACGGCAATCACGGGACGCGACACCAGCCCTGCCACAGCGCTGGGCAACGCGCCTTCCATTCCCGCGACCACAACCAGCGCGATGGCCTCCTGAAGCCTTTCGCGCTGCGCCAATAGCCGGTGAATGCCCGCCACGCCCACATCGTACACGCGCTCGACACGGCTGCCCTGGATCTCGCAGGTGACGACTGCTTCTTCGCACACGGGCAGGTCGCTCGTGCCGGCGCATACCACCGCGACAAAACCCGGCCGCTGTTCAACCGGTGTAGTGACCAGCGTGAGGGCCCGCGCGGCCTCGTGGTGAACCGCTTCCGGGTGGGCCTTCAAGACCGCCTCAATACCCGCGGGTTCGCAACGGGTTGCCAATACATTCGAGCCATGCGCCTTCATGCGCGCGACAATCTCCACCAATTGCGCGGGCGTCTTACCCGCACCGTAGATCACCTCGGGTATTCCCTGCCGCAACGCACGATGGTGATCGAGCTTCGCAAAGCCGAGGTCTTCGAACGGCAGGTCCTTCAGCCGCTTGACGGCGTCGTCCGCCGTCGTCGCGCCCGTGGCGACCGCTTCCATCAAGGCGCGCAATCGTGCTTCGTCCATCGTGGGGTCATGCTCCTTCCAGCAACCGTATCGTAATCGACCGGGCCTGCAAATCCCAAGCGCGGCTATGCACGCGTCAGCGTGATGAGGCCAAGCTCCGGCGGCACGCCAAAGCGCACGGGAACTCCCGCCAAGCCGAGCCCGCGCGATACGATAACCGGAAACCCATCGCCTTCGCATTCTCCCCCGAGAAATCGGTCGCCGTGCCGGCTGGGCACAAACGGCGCTCCGATAACGGGCAGCAATACCTGTCCGCCGTGCGTATGGCCGGAAATCATCAGGTCGACCCGCTCGTCTCGGGTCATCAGCGCCGTGTCCGGGTTGTGCGACAGCACCAGCCGGTGCATATCCTCCGGCACTTCACGCAAGGCCAGCCCGAAGTCGACCGCATCCTCCCAGAGGTCGCCCACACCGGCAATGCAGATGCCGCCGGTCTGTGGCGCTTCCTTCCCAAGGCCGCGGTCGGAGAGGAAGACGCGTTCGTTGTCCAGCAACGGAATTCCCACGCGCGCGAAGGCATCCCGGCAGGCGTCCGCCCCCTCCCAATGGTCGTGATTGCCCAACACCGCCATCGAGCCGATACGCGGGCGCAGCATTTCCAGAATCCCGATCGCATCCCCGATGAACGAAGGATGCCGATGGACATAGTCGCCGGTGAGAAACACCAAGTCTGGCGACAGCTCATTGACCTGCGTCATCACCCCCTCAAGGAAGCGGCGCGAAACAAATTGGCCGAGGTGCGTGTCGCTCACATGGGCAATGCGCAGCGTCTCGGCGCCACCGGGCAACCACGGCACCCGATGTGTATACGAACGAACACGCACCCGCTGCGGCGCCAGCAGCATCGCATCCGCGCCGACGGCGCCTCCCGTCGTGCCGAGCACGCCGAGGGTTGCCGTGGCGAGGAATAGGCGGCGGTCCGGGCGAAACGGCAGTCGCTCTGATACAGCAGAGCTGCGCTTGCGGGCGCGTTGCACCGTATTCACCGCCCGTACCCCCATCAGCCAGAACAGCGGGGTCAAAAATGCGATGCCAAGGATCACCTCATGGGCATGGCGCATGTAGATGCCCCCGAAAATGACGGTGGCCACCACGCGAAGCGGCAACGACAACATGAACTGAATACGCGACAAAGCCGTCAGTGCCGGTTCGGCCATGGTGGGCCGGGCATCGGTCGAAACCACCCACCATGACAATGCGTAGACCACGCTGATCGCCAGGATGGCGGCGGCCCATTTCCGGTGCGTGCTCATAGGCGTCTCACCCGGCCCGCGTCAGCGTAATCACGCCAATTTCGGGCGGTACACGGAAACGCACCGGAATGCCGGCCAAGCCGACGCCGCGCGACACGACCACGGGGAAATGCGAGCCCTCGCACATGCCGCCGATGAACCGCTCGCCGTACTTCGATGGTGCGAAGGGCGAGCCCAGGCCTGGGAAACGCACCTGGCCGCCATGGGTGTGGCCAGAGAGCATCAGGTCGATGCGAGTGTCGCGGGGCGCCTCGGCCGCGATGTCGGGATTGTGCGAGAGCACGATGCGTGGAATATGCTCCGGAATCTCGCCCAAAGCCGCCCCAAAATCGCAACGATCCGCCCAGAGGTCTCCCAAACCGGCAATGCATATCGGCGTACCTCGTCGAGGCCGGTTGGAAAATCCGCGCTCATCGAGAAACACCCGCGCGTTGTCCAAAAGCGGGATCCCGTACTTGGCGAATGCCTCACGGCATTGCGATGTGCCTTGCCAGTGGTCGTGATTGCCCAGCACCGCCAGTGAGCCGATGCGGGGCTTCAACATACTCAGGAGACCTACGCCATCTTCGATATATGAACGATGGTGGTAAACGAAGTCACCTGTCAGCAGCGCCAGATCCGGCTCCAGCGCATTCGCCTGCCTTATGGCGTGCTCAATCATCGCGTGGGTGATATACGGGCCCCGGTGCGTGTCGCTCACATGCGCGATGCGCAGCCCCTCCATGGAGGAAGGCAGATCGGCGATAGGCACCGTGTACTCACGCAATTGCAGCCGTTGTGGTGCCAGGAGCGACGCATCCACCGTGACAAGGGCCGCACCAGCCCCGGCTCCACCGGCGGCCGCACGCCTCAGAAAGGCCCTGCGGCTGGCGTCAACGCGATCATCGTCGGGTTTGCGATGGAACCGTCGACGCAAGGACTCCCGAACACCCCACCCGCCCATCAGCCAGAACAAGGGCATCACGAAGGCCAGCCCCGCCACAATGCCATAGGCCCCGTAGAGCTTGTCATCGCGTGCAAACAGGATGGCCACGAGCCTCAGCGGCAGTGTCAGCAGGAACTCGATGCGTGCCAACGCAGCAAGGAAAAGGCCTTGCATGGCTGACTCCGCCTGGGTATTGGCGATCCACGAGATGGAGGCAAAGAAGACACCCAACACCAGCGCGATGAATATCAGAACTGACCATCGTGGGGGGGAGATGCGTTGAGGCCCGCCGGAATCACTCATGGCCCAACCCCCGAAGGCCGCAGGGAGCGATCGCCGAGCACTGCGTAGGCCAACGCGCGGGAGCCGGCGCTGCTGAAGGAACGCGCGGGCACGCTCACCTGTTGGCCCGGCACCGGCTGCCAACCCGCATCCGCCGTATAACCGTGCAGCACCAATTTCGGGATGTCCTCCGCCCGGCATGCCCCACGGGGCAGCATTACCGTCAAGGTCACGGCTACTGCCGCGTCGGGTGGGTCGAACTCAATCGCGACCACCTCACTGAAATTCACCAGGCCACTCGGAAAGGGTACCGGCGGCCCTTCCAGCACGGCCGCGCGCGCGGCGATCGACTCGGGCGCGGTCAATTGGAAAAAGGCCGTGTCGCCCGGCGCCCGCACGACCATCTCCGCACCACGCGCGATCGCTCCAACCGCCGCCGCGCGCAGTTCACCACCGGTGGCCTGTGGCTCCGGACCGGGGGAGCGGGCAGGTGCCGGTGCTTGCGGAGGCACTGCCGGAGTCGTGGCCGGAGTCGTAGCTTCCTGTGGCGCGGCAGCCACCTCGATCGGCGCCGGGGCTTCGTCGGATTCGCCCGACTCTTCGGAAGGACTTGGCTCAACCGGTTGCTCTTCTGCTGGCGATAGCACATCTTCTTCCAAATCGATCACGGGTTCCGAGGGAATGGCAGGCGGTTCCGTTGGGACGGCTTGCGGACCAATAGCAATGAATCCACCCGTGTCCGTCCGCAATACACTTTCGCCCGGAGGCGGTGCAGCAACAACCGGCTCCTCCGAAGCAACTCCACGCGGGGTAGCCGGTCGGCGAATGGCCGGCGGGGGCGTGTGAAACTCGATTCGCCCGCTTGCCGTCTCGAAAACCGGCGAGGGCTCCTGAGGCGCCAGCAATCCTTGCAGCAATCCCAAGGGATCGGCATCGCTGGGGGCCGCCGACTGCGGAGTCGCCGCCGCGGTTCGCTGAGTGCGTGGCGCCGGACGCGATGGAGGACCGGCCGCTCCCGTTTCCGGCAACGGTTCCAGCACGCCCAACTCGCCGATGGTCGGCTCGTTCCGGCTGTCCCTGGCTTCGGCCAGAATCAGGGGGCGCAATCCATCCGGCACCTCCGGGGCCTCGTAGCCCTCCGGCCGAGGCACGCTCTCCGGAACGGGCGAGCGAAGGCGAAGGCGCGCGGGTCCGAGAACCGCCACCAGCCGTGCGGTGGAATCCTCGGCCAGAAATGCGCGCGAAACCGGGTCAAAAGTTTGGTACGGTAACCGAACCCAGCCTGCACTATCGTCAAACCCATACACAGCGAGTGCGTCCAGGTGCTCGTCGCGGCACAACTCCTCCGGCACGCGAATCTCGATCGTAGCGTGCGCACTCACGCCGATGGCATCGATCAACGGCATCGCGTAAAGCGAAAACGGCGCCAGGCCGTCGGGTATCGGCAATGGGGGCTCCACAAACGACACCATGCGCGCACGAACGGGGTAATCCGTCCGCACGACAACCTGTCCATCCAAACCGGGCGCGCGCAAGAACAAGGCCGAGCCAAACGCGCTATTCGCTTCGCGTTGCACGGAGTCCAGGTCATGCGGCGAGCGTTTAAACCGCCGTTGCAGCAGTAAATCCATCTGGTCGTCGAAATGCAGCGAGTCTGGGTCATCCGATGCGCCGTACGGGAGCAAACTCACCGAGCGAATCGGATCCCCCAGTTCCACCACCATGCCGTAGCCGAATCCATAGCGAATGGAGCGCTCTCCATGAAGGGCCGGCGGCGATGCCATCAGCACCGGCTCACCCGCCAAGCCACCGGCCATGGGTTCCGTGCGGGCGCCGCGACGCAAACGGTGTACTTCCCCCCATGGAATATCCACCTCGCCGAACTGATTGCGCAAGGACTGCGCCGCGTCGGATGCGGCACGCAACAGGTCCTTCTGCCGTTCCTCCGTGCGAATGCCAGCCAAGCGGGAAAGAAACAGCGAGTCGCTCGTGCCGGCCATCAATCCCAGGGCGTGCCACCACGCATGGAAAGCCGTCATGCCGGGTGAGTCGGGCTCCGCCACGAAGTTCCACGCATCCAGAATGTTCAGCAGCTCGACCAGGTCCGGATGCAGCGTCATCACGAATTCCGGGTGGGCTTCCGCTGCCGTCTTCAAGTGCGGAAGCGCCGCAATCGCGCCCGGAACCACCACATCAAACACCATCGCCTGTGCGTCCTGGAAGGAAATATCCCAGGTACGAAGCAATTGCCGTACACGCTGCGCACGGTGGGAATCGGTGTCACGCACGAGCCAGCGGGGCAAATCCATCGGCCCCCATGACAGGCCCGTCGTTGCCTCCCAGGGGGGATTGCCGCTGGCCTGCACCCATCCACTTGATGGGTTCACGATGGTCGGCATTTCCTCCGGCGGAATGATGGGCCCCCAATGAAACCTGCCATCGTTTCCGGATTGCGGGCGTCGCCAACTCGACGGCGCCGGCTCCCCCGTGAGGGTCTCCACCAGATTCGCGACCTGGCCGCCGCCGATGTCCTGCTTCATCCCGACCTTGGCATTGTAACGATAGAAAATGTTGCCATCGGCATCGGCAAAAACGATGTGAAACGCGGCCAGCTGGTGCAGCGACAAGGCCGCGCGGAAATCCCCAAGGCCCTGCGCGCGGCCCATTTCCCAAAGCTGCCGCAGCCCCCCGAAATCCCCATAGCCACCGACGCGGTAGGTCCACAGATTGCCATTGGGCGTTTCTCCCAACAAGGGCCCGAAGTTCGATTGCAGGGAAACGACCGAGCGCGTCTCCATTCCCCCGGGGGTGTTCACATAGTAGGGACGCGCGTGCATCATCACCCACTGCTGCCACAACATCTCCGTGGGAGGCGCAAGCCCCTGCGAAGGATCAAAAATCACATTCGCGGGTGAACGGGTACTCGTCGGGGGCGAGTCCTCGTACACATCGGCGATATCCGGCCGATTCGGCGCGAGGCCCCACGCAATGCGTGCATTGTGCCCCATCAAGGGCAACGGCAGGCCGACCAAGGTACCGCCGAGTACATTGTAGTCACCCGCGATCGCGTGCAGCTCGTACCATTGGAATGCACTGTCGTACGAGGCGTGCGGATTCGCCACCAGCAGCGCCGCCCCGTCGCGCGAGCGATTCCCGGAGACCGCCCACGCACTGCCCGTCGGCGTGCCCGGGTTTGGCCGCCACATGTTCGGCAGATCAAGCGGCGCGAAGGTCAACTGGTAGTAGTGCAGGAAAATGATGGGATCATACGGCTCGACCGGCACGGCCCACGGCGGCAAGGCCCCTGCATTGGCCTGCATCCACGCATTTGCGCCGGCGGCAAATCCCTCGCACAATGTCTGCGTGATGGGGTCCAACCCAGGCCACGCCTGCATCGCCAACTCGGTGTGACCCATCTTAATCGCGAACGCGTCACTCTCTGCGTACTCTTCGCCCCACACCTCCGCCGCGCGGCCGCGGGCAACGCGATACCCCCGCAACAGGGTGGTGGAACGGTCCTCGGCTTGAGCCCAGCCGATGGCATACCCCAGGGCCAAGGGGTTTGCCGCGTAGACATGAGGAACCCCCCAGGCATCGCGATAGAGCGTCGCATGGGACCACGGATTCGCATGCGCCCACGGCGCCAGCAGCAGCAGGAAAGCCGCCCAAAGGCACATACGCTTCGCATGCTCGTCCGTCGGGCTACCAAGTCCGGGACTGGGGGAGAGGCGGCCGATCATCAGGCTCCCTCGGCGGCGCTATGCCCCTTTTTCACGCGCCGCCATCAACATTTCTGTCAACGGCTCAATCGCCGTCGGCGCCACCCCGCCGCGCCGCGCACTCAGTCGTTCCCCGCCATCCAAAGTAACAATCGACCCCGTCATCCACGGCGCGCAGGCCATGTAGACCGCCAAGTCGCCGATTTCCTCCGGCTCCCCGGCGCGCCCAAGCGGGATCGTGTCCTTGAAATCCTCAAAATCCCCGCCCATCGAGAAGGCTTTCTGTACACCCTCGGTGATGATCGGTCCCGGCGCGATGGCATTCACCCGAATCCCGTGGTGACCCCACTCCTGCGCCAGCGTCATCGTCAAGGCGTCGATTCCCGCCTTCGCCGCACAGGCCGGGGCCATGCCCACCCATCCCTGGTGGTGGAGGGTCATGCTGATGCTCACGATCAGCCCGCCTCGGTCCTTCATGTACTGAAACGCCGCACGGCTGCAGAAGAAAGTACCGTAAAGGTCAATCTCCATCACCGATTTCCACTGATTGTCGCTCAATTGGTTGGAGGCGTAGTAGAAATTGCCCGCCGCATTGTTCACGAGGATGTCCATCGAGCCCATCTTCGTCACGACCGCCTCCATCGTGCCCGCCACGGCCTCCGAGTCGCGCACATTCAGCGGCAGGCCAATCGCCTCGATGCCGAACTCCGACGACAGCTCCGCGGCCTTTTCCTCGCACAACTCCGCCCGCCGGCTCGCCAGCGCCAGATTCGCGCCCGCCGCGGCCAGCCGCCGTGCAATGCCCAGTCCAATTCCCGAGGCGCCGCCGGTCACGAGGGCCACCTTGCCCTTCAGTGCGTCGTTTCGAAACGGAAATGGAATATCCATGCAGCGGCCCCTTGTGCGTTGAATTGGCAATCCCCTATTCAAGCACAGCCCCCCCTGCATCCGCAAACGCGTAGCGGTCCCGAAAGGGCTTCAAGGACGCCTAGCCAATCCCCAAAGCGGCGTTGATGACCAATTGCACATCCACCGCGTTGACGCTCCCCGAGCCGTTGACATCGGCATTGAAGGGGGCGATGGAGATCCCCAGCGCCGCGTTGATGACCAACTGCACATCCACCGCGTTCACCGCACCATCCCCGTTAATGTCGAAGGGATTCTCCGCCAAAGGAATCGGTGTCAGCGTGAAGTTGAGGGTTTCAATCGCGCCCGTGCTGACCTGCTTTGACTTTTCCGACGGCTCGAATCCCGGCGCATTGGCACGCACGAGATAAGTCCCGTCAAGAACCGCATCGAAGACATAGGCGCCGTTGGATTCCACTTTCACCATCGTGTTCACCGGTCCCTGGAGAAATACCTCCGCGCCTGCCGGCGGACTGCCCGAGTTGGAGGCGACCACCTGTCCAACCAAGGCACTTGGAAACGGAATGGACTTGGACAGTCCCTGATTGACCTCAGCCGCTTCGCCTTCGGGTACGGAGGCTGCCTGCGAGGCTGGATTGTAATTGTCCGCCTCAAATTCCACGACGATCGGTGTGCCGACTTCCTTGGGGAACGGAATGGGGCGCGGGATTTCATAAAAGCCTGATGAGCAAGTGTAAGTCGTGCCAAAAGTGAAATTGCCATTGCCCGCCCTCACGAATACCCCGGACAACGGGGCGCCGGAGTCGGCGTCCGTCACGATGCCGCGTACGAGAGCGGTACTCGCGCCAAGCGCGGAAATTTGAAAGAGCAGCGTGGAAAAGGCTGCATTGACCTCGACCTCAATTGCCTGGCCCATGCTGTAGCCCGGCGCGACGACCCTTCGCTCGTAATTCCCCATGGGCAGCATGGGGAACCGGAAGCGGCCGTTGTTGTCCACCACGGCGAAATAACGCGGATTGCCATCAACATCTAGCGAGCGGAACTCGACCGCCGCGCAGGCAACCGGCAGTCCCGAATTGATATCTTCCACCTTGCCATCGATGTTCGCGTAATCAATTTCCAGAAGCTCCCTGCGCAAGCGCGGGCTTGCTACCGAGAAGATACCGTCGATGTCCATCGTGGCCTGTCCCTCAATGGCGACAAGCCCTCTCTCGGAGGGTGGAATGTTCACGACATAGCTGAAGGTGCGGCCGGTCTCCGTAAAATTGTTGAATACCCACCGCAGATTCGGGCCCGAACCGGGTGCGGGAGAAACCGATACCCCGGAGGCGTTGCTGGTGGCGAGTGTCCACCCTTGGGGCAATACTTCCACCACTTCCACCTCGACCGGTACCGGCAACTGTGTGCGTTCTACCGTGACGAATACCTCCAGCGTGCCATCCGGCTGGTAGCTCCCACTTCCGATGGCGATGCGTGTGAGGCGTACCCTTCCCGCGCTTTCCGGAGCCGTTCCACGAATCAGTACCGCATTCGATATCGCACTCGTGTTGCCGTTGATGTCCATGGTCGTGGCCGTCAGGAAGCGAGTGAAGGGGACCTCGGAGTCAATCGAAACAATCGGCTTCCGGATGAAATCGTTCAAGTCCAGGTCCACCTCGAAATTGCCCTGGCCATCGGCCATGGTCGAGGCGACGAAGGTCTCCGCCTGGCTTCCGCGATCCACGAAAAGCTCCACCTGGCCGTTGGGCGCCGCCTTTCCTCGAACGGGATTGATATCCAGGATTTCAGGCGCCATCACATCATCTTGCGCACCGTCCTGAATGACGATTCCCTTCGGGCCCGCTCCGTTCTCCAGAATGCGGTTTCGCTGAAAGATGTTCGAAAAGGTGTTCACACCCTGAACGAGGATGCCCGCTTGTCCGTTGCCGGCAATCAGGTTGGCGTCCTGAATGTTCTGGCCTCCGATGACGGTTCCCTGCACCCCGTTTTCCAGAAGGATGCCCGCGTCCCGATTCCCCTCGCCCAGAACACCGCCCAACTCACAGCCCACGATGAGATTTCCCGTGGCGTTGCCGCCGGCAATGCGAATGCCATTTCCCCGGAAACCTCGAATCCGAAATCTCTCGACCCGGCAATTGGAGGCCTCGAGCACGAGACCATCCGCATCCTGGAAAGTCCCCGCGATGAGGCTTCCATCCAGGATGACGCCACCGCCCTGCAGGACAACACCTCCGCGCTGCAAGGCTGGAAGCGGGGTACTCGGCTGGATACGGCTGACGAACAAGGGGTTGACGACGATGGTGTGGAAGCCCTCCAGGGCATTCACTTCCTCAATTGCCGAGCGCAGCGTCACAACGCCGGTATCAGGGGAAATCTCCGCGGTCCCATTCCCCGGGTTGGCGTTGGGTTGGTCCCCTTCGGAGTTGACCATGAATGTAAGCGCGTGCGCCGTTCCCATCGCCATGAGCAGAACGGCACTGGACCAGATTAAACGCAAGACCATTTGCAATCCCCAGCGGTAAGAAGTTGTCATGCCCGCCACAGCATACCCCAAAACCCGAACTGCAGCATCCCCGGTATGGTACCCTATTCGCTCACCATCGTTACTGGGAATTCGCCGTGCAAAACCTCGAACTCATTGAACAGAAAACTCTTAACTACCTGCGGCTCTCCGTAAACCCCGTTGTACCCGTGGAGGCCTTGCTGGCCCATCTGCGCGAGGACGGTCTGCTCGTGGATGTCTCCATGCCCGAGCTGCTGGGATTTCTATCCAAGCACGACCTCTTCCGCGTTTTCGATATTCCACGACTGGAAAACGGCGAGGTACATGGTCGGCCGGCGGTGGTCCTCGACACCCGTATCCCCAGTTCCCGGGACATGCTCGCCTACCTCTTCGGGGAGTTGGAGAAACTCGAGGGAGCCCTGCAGGAGGCCCTGCGCAGTGCCCGCGCCGACGGCAACCTCGAGCGCATGCGGGAAGTGAATGAACTGCTCGATCGGCTCGAGACCATTCGCGAACAGATCAAGGCCCAAGCCATCTCAGGCAAGTAGGTCCAGTACGGTGCGAGTGGTGGCGCTTTGTGCACTGAACGCCCGGGCGTTCGCCGTGACCATTGCCTTCGTGAGGATTTGATCCACAAACTCGCGGGATAGGTCCACATTGGACTGCTCGATGTATCCCCGGAAGCCTGCATCCTCCCCCAATGAAGCGAGAATGGCATCGAACATGAGCGGGCCCGGCCCCGAATCACGCGAGATGGCGCCAACGCGCACGCCACCGCCCGCCGTGGGGGAGAGGTCGACCCGTTGGGCCTGATACCCCGGCGTGAATGCATTGGCGACATTATTCGCCGTGATTGCCTGCCGCTGAAAGCCTGCAATCATTCCTGACGCCGATATGCTCAAACTCACGGGCAAGGCCCTCCTTCGGGATAGGTTGTACCATGAAATCCCGGAAAGTTGGAGAATAAAGATTAATTGGCGGCAATTCACCCGAGACGGGTACTACGCCACCTGCAGAATCACCTTGCCCAGTGTACGGCGATCGGAGATGTCCCGGTGGGCCTGCGCGGCTTCCTCGAGCGGATACACATGGCGCACATGGAATTGCAGCTCGCCGCTGCCGACCCATTCATACAGCTTGCGCAAGGCCATCTGCTGGGCCTCGGCATCCACCATGTAATCATTGAGGTGAAAGCCGCTCAGGGTGATGTTCCGCGCGAGCAACTCAACCGGGTTCACCACACCGGGGTTCTTGCTTGCCACGCCGAGCGTCACGATATGCCCGCGGCGTTTAACGCAGCGCATGCTCTTCTCGAACACATCGCCACCGACCGACTCCACCACGAGGTCACACCCGGCTCCTCCCGTGATCTCCTTGACCACCTCGGCGAAGTCGTCCTCGTTGTAATTGATGATGTGATCGCACTCGATCGAGCGCAGAAATTCGACTTTCTCCGCCGAGCCACAAGTTCCAATAACCTTCGCGCCCGCCAGCTTCACCAACTGCACCAGCACCGACCCAAGTCCGCCCGCTGCCGCCTGAATCAACACCGTCTGGCCCTGTTGCAGATTGCCCAAGGTGAACAGGGTGTGATACGCGGTGAGGTACTGGCAGGGGATCGCCGCGCACAATTCGAAATCCAAGCCGTCTGGGCAAGGCATCAAGGCAGCCGCCGGGGCAATCACGAAATCGCTATAGCCGCCCGAGCAGAAACCCATCACCCGCTCACCCGACGCCCACTGCGTGACGCCCTCGCCCACGGCATCCACCGTGCCCGCCACCTCGAAGCCCGCGCCATACGGCGGCTTCGGGCCATTCGGGTACAGGCCCTCGCGCTGCATGATGTCCGCGTAGTTGACCCCCGCCGCACACACCCGCACCCGCACCTGGCCCGACTGCGGCTCCGGCGTGCTTACCTCCTCCAACGACAATACTTCAGGGCCGCCCGTATCATTCACCATAATTGTACGCATGGGTTCATTCCTCCTTTTTCGGCAGTGTAGCACGGTGCGCAGCGCGAGGCACGAACCCGCCTCAAGCCAATTGCACTTGCCACTTGAATCCAAGTCCGACTTGATGAAGCAAGCGGGCGCTCACCCCTGGGATTCTTGCGAGCCCGAGAAATTCAGACCGCCGCACAAACTGGGTGCGAGTGTAATAGGGTTTTGCTCCGCCCTACGGATTGATCGCAACTCCCAATGCGGCATTGATGACCAATTGCACATCCACCGCATCGACCGAGCCGTTACCGTTGATATCCGCGTTGTAGCTCGAGTCAATGGCAATGCCCAACGCGGCGTTGATTGCCAACTGCACATCCACCGCATCGACGGAGCCGTCCCGATTGATGTCTGCGGGAGCAAACAGCGGTGATGTCGACAACTTCGTGACAAAGATGTCGTAGCCGCCTTCAGAAGTTAGCTCGAACGGCCCAAAATCCGCCGTCCCAATGAAGCGGCCCGTGACATACACATCGCCCTCGTCGTCCACCGTCATGCCGGTGCCGTTGTCAAAACCCGGACCGCCCATGGCCTGTGCCCATTGGAAGGCGCCGTTGGAATCCAATTTCGATACGAAAATGGCGCTCCCGGTCCCCGAGCTCAGTTCAAAGGTGTCCGGCCCTGGGTCAAAGTCCGCCGTCCCCTGGAAATACCCCGAGGTATAGACATTGCCCTCCGCGTCCACCTCGGCACTGAAACCAGCAGCATTGCCCGGGCCGCTAAATGCGGCTGCCCACAGGAATGTGCCGTCCGTGTCGTGCTTTGTCACAAAGGCGTCCTGATTGCCCGTCGATGTGAGTTGAATCGGCCCGAAGTTCGCAGTGCCATTGAAGTAACCCGTCGTAAAAACATTGCCTGCGGCGTCCACTGCGATCCCGAGACCAATATCGGCCAGCGTGCCCCCCATGGAGCGCGCCCAGAGAAAATTGCCGTTCGTGTCCAGCTTGGTCACGATGATATCGCCCTGGCCTTCAGAAGAGACCTGCAATGGTCCATAGTTGGCGGTATCTTCGATTTCGCCCGTGACATATACATTGCCCTCCGAGTCCACGGCAATGTCAGAGCCAAAATCCTTGCCGACACCCCCACCGGAGCGCGCCCAGAGATAATTGCCGTCTGTATCGAGTTTAACCACGAACAGTTCTTCATCGCCCGCCGAGACAAGTTGAAACGGTCCAAAGTTCGCGGTGGTCAGGAATACGCCCGTTGCATAGACATTGCCGGCGCCGTCCACGGCAATGCCCCATCCTCGCTCACCGTTCACACCCCCCATGGCACGGGCCCACACAAAACCGCCGTCCGTATCGAGCTTGCACACGAAGGCATCCAATCTGCCGCTCGAAAAGAGATAGACCGGCTCCGGGCCGGGGTCAAAGGTTGCAATGCCCTCAAAATACCCCGTGATGTAAACATTGCCTGAGCTGTCCAGGGCAATGTCCATCCCGGCATCGTTGGCAATTCCGCCGCCCCCCATGGAACGCGCCCATAGCAGCGCGCCGTCAGGGCTGTGCTTGGTCACGAAGATGTCCTGACCGCCCTCCGAGGTCAGTTGAAGGTCACCAAAATTCGCCGTGCTTCGGTAATATCCCGTGGTGTACACATTGCCCATCGGGTCCACCGCGACGCCGCGCCCATGGTCGTCCGCTGGGCCGCCCATGCCGACTGCCCAGGCAACACCAAGCTGCGCCTGCGCCCCGGGGGCAAGTGCCGCCAACCCGCACAGGACCGTCAGCAGCCAAGCCACCCAGCGGCGTGGCATCCGGTCGAAATGGACATGGCTTTGGCTTTGTGCAACTGTCTTCATGTTGTTCCACCCACATCGTTCGTGCGTGCCGCCAAGCAGCCAGTTCGCTCAAGTCGAGCTACCGAGCTGCCGCACCCACTCCTCCTCCAGCAACGACGCCTTGGGGGCGTCATGCGAAAAGTGTAGCATCAACGACCCGTGTGGGCACAGCCGAGATCGGCTGGCCTGCACCTTCACACCGCTTCCCAAGTTGCACTGGGGCCGCGATGTAGAGGAATTCGCGCATCGCTTTTACGAGCCCGTCGCGTTTGGATCGACAAGACGCGCGTCTGCGGAACGCCACGCTCCCGCGTGGCATGGCGCAGTGCAACTGCGCGATACAAGCGGGTCCCCGAGTGCAACTCAGGGACCAGTGGGGGGGGGCGATGCGCAGGACAGTGGCAAAGCAGAGCTTTTCGGGAAGAGCATTCCCAAGCTGGAGCTTGGGAACGAGAGGAGGGCGGAAGAACGAGCGGAGGGCGGGATTACCTCGTCCTGCTCTCCGTGC
>ERZ869909.59-NODE-59-length-158739-cov-25.997819_pt1 | contig 158739 bp, 125 predicted proteins | sample MGYA00520892_ERZ869909 | MGnify/ENA primary metagenome ERZ869909 (study PRJEB32215, sample SAMEA104723947) | bioreactor metagenome | biome: bioreactor; feature: anaerobic bioreactor; material: water | place: China | collected 2015-03-12 ... | reverse complement strand
CCAGTATGAGCCTTCGCGTATCAGTTCGTAGTTGAAGCTTTCCGGGCCCTGAAACGAAATTTTCTCAATATCACCCCTGTTTGTATTCAGCACGGTCTGATCGCGGTATTGATTCAACTGAGCGGGGAAAAACGATGACAGGAACCCACGAACAGTGTAAACATCATCCTGACCGGCAAGGCGAACATAGGTAAAAACCGAGGGTCTTTGCTGACCCTGAACCATTTGTTGCAGGAACTGATAACCGCCGACAACAAAATCAGCGGCAAGGCGCTTGCCATAAAATACTTTAACCCGTGTGCCGGTAACATCATCCACCTGGTGCTGGACAAACATATCACGAGTTCTTGACACCAGTTGCTCAGGAACCATGGGTGAGCTTATCTGAAAAATCCTTTCCATCATTTCGCGGTTTGCCAGGTAGCGCTTTCCGTGCAGTGATGCAAACCATTTGCCATCACTCAACTCAAGCGTGATTGCATCTTCGGGCTTTCCGGCAGGAGTCACCACAAATTTAGTGGCCTTTGACTGGTCAATATTAACCAGTTCGCGTAAAAAGCTACCCTGTTTCCTTTGCGTATCCAGGCGAAATATCCAAATCACTGCCACTGCCATTGCTGCGAGAATGGCCAATAATACCAGGGGTTTTAATTTCTTAAACATATACGTCCTCCATTCTTTTCATACGGATATTCCGGTTGCGGATCATACGGATGATGCCGTAGGTAATGATCAGCAAGATCGGTAAAAGAAAATTCAACAGTTTCAGAAATAGTTTCCGGCCGTCTTCCACATCGTCGAGCGGACGCATGCGCGGCCCTTTTGTGCGCAGTTCAATCAGACCGGTATCATCTGACAGCCAATCAATTGCATTTACAAGAAGGCTGACATTGTCTTTTTGCAGGTTCTGGCGCGGGTCGGCTGCAACAGCAAAACTGGCATCGCTGAAAACAACCATACGCGAATGCAGATCGCCGGAAACAGGCCCTTCAAGAGTTGCTGCAACAATGAGGTTTGAGCGGGGAAAATCCCTGTCCTGCCATTGCTTTTGCACATCAAACATTAGCGGTACCCTTCTGGCATCCGATTTGGCCGAAGTCATTGCAAGCGGTTCAAACCTGAGGGAGGTGTCGCCTGTAAAAACAATGGGGCTGGCAAACTGAAGGATGACATTGCTCAGGCCTTTGGTAATGGGGTGATCAGTAAAGTTATTGATCATAGGCAGGTAAGGAAACCGGATATTGGTGGTGTACTGGAAAAAGCCGGTCTGCTGTGTAACGCCGACCGTTCCACAATTTGCATCCACAATAAACTGAGGTTCAATAACCAATCCTTTTTCCATCAGCCAGGATTCCAGGCCGGTTTCTACCGAGAAACCCTGAAGCGTGCTGAAATCGCCTGCCACGCGGTTGACGGCAGCCAGGAAATTGCCGCCGCCCGCCAGGTATTCGTCAATCAAACGCAGATGATACTCCGGTATGCTGTCAGTGGGTCCGATCATCACAAGCGACTTAAACCGCGACAGATCAGGAATGGTATCATAAAAGTTTACTTCTTCAATATTGTTCAGCACCAGTAAACCAGCCAGAACCTGCTGCATGGAACTCAGCGGTGGTTGTCCGTGGCCCTGAATGAAACCAATCAGGGGTTTATCAACAACTGAAAGCTTTTTAATGGATGTTGACAGGGCATACTCCATGGCTGCATCGGGTTGGATGAGGGGTATTACCTCTCTGCGGTCGCCCATGCGAACCACCGCACCCATAAATGCTTTTTGCTGCTTTACCTGGTCGCGTTCGCGAATGTTCACAATCACCGGCTGAACTCCCGCCTCCATGGCAGCCATTTCGGCGGCTTCGTCTTTTGGATCGCTCATTTCAAAAACCACCATACCCCGCGACAGGTTTCCGTATTCAACCAGCATATCGGTGAATTCGCGGCGCAGGTTGATGTATTGCGGTGGTAAATCGCTGGTAAAATACACATTGATGGTTACGGGTTGTTTCAGGTTCCGGAGGATGTTTTTTGTGGCATTACTCAGGGTGTAACGCTTGTCCTGCGTAAGATCAATGCGCACAAAAAACCTGTCGGCCAGGATGTTGACCAAAACAACGAGGCCAAGTATCATGAGTAACTGATAAGTAATCCGGCTTTTATTCTTCATAGCTGACTATTTTTCAATCGTTAATTATACTGCATTGCGCCTTGTGATCACAGCTTCGGTTGAAACCAGGCCCATAAAGGCAATAGAAATAAAGTAGATCACATCCTTGGAGTCAATCACCCCGCGCGAAATCGAATCGAAATGACCGGAGAGGCTCAGATAGGAAAGGATCGAACCGATGGAACCTGTGAAGCTGTAGCTGAGCACTTCGAAGATTATATGGAAAAAGATACTGATCAGCAAAGCAAGCAGAAATGCCACAATCTGATTATTGGAAATACTGCTGGCAAACAAGCCGATGCTTACATAAGCCGCGCTCATCAGGATCAGGCCGAGATAACCTGTAATGGTGGCGCCATGGTCAATGGGCCCCAGGTTGGCTACCGTTATATAATAAGGTAATGTAAGCGCCAGGGCGATGAGGATAAGCAGCATGACCGAAAGAAACTTTCCAATCACCACCTGCCAGTCGCTGATGGGTTTGGTGAGCAGCATTTCGATGGTGCCGGTACGGTTTTCTTCGGCCAGCAGGCGCATGGTCAGGGCCGGGATAAAGAAAAACAATGTCCAGTAGGCGATGCCAAAAAACACCTGGAGGTTTGCCTGGCGGATAAAAAACACATCGGCGCCGGTGAGCCAGGTAAAAAAACCGCTGAAACCAAGGAAGGCCACCAGCATGATGTATGCCATCAGGGAATCAAAAAATGACCCCAATTCTCTTGTTGCAATTACCCAAACTTTCATCATTCTGTATATTTTTTAATTCATTGTTAATTCACGGAAAACATCTTCCAGCTTGGTTTCCAGTGGTGTGATTTCTGTAAGGAACCAGTTTTTCTCACAGCAAAGCCTGAAAACATCCCTGCGCGAAGATTGATTTGCCCTGCTTTGGATTTCATAATAGTTTTGCTTGCCTTTGAGGAAATCAACCACTTCAATGCTGCTGAGTTCGCGCAAAGCCGCAAAAACCTGGTCGGGATCGGCATCTTCAATACAGGCGTGCAGCACTTCTTTTCCCTGGGCGCGTTTGCGCAGTTCGTTGGCCGAACCGTCGGCTACGATCTTTCCTTTGTTGATGATCAGGATTCGGTCGCAGGTGGCTTCCACTTCGGCAAGAATATGCGAGCTCAGGATAACGGTTTTTTCGCGTCCGATCCGTTTGATCAGCTCACGTATTTCAACAATCTGGTTGGGGTCGAGCCCGGAAGTGGGTTCGTCAAGGATCAGCACCGATGGATCATGTATCAGGGCCTGGGCAAGGCCGACGCGTTGTTTGTAGCCTTTCGACAATTCACCGATTTTTTTGTGTTTCTCGGCTCCCAGCCCGCAAACCTCTATCATTTCATATATCTTTTCGGGGATCTTCTTATCTGGAATTCCATAAATACGGGCAACAAATTTCAGATAATCAATCACAGGCATTTCGGGGTAAAGCGGGTTGGTTTCGGGAAGGTAACCGGTGAGCCTTCTCACTTCGTCGGGGTTTTCGCGAACCGAATAAGGCCCCACCATGATATCGCCCGAGCTTGGCGCCAGAAAAGTGGTTATTGCCTTCATGGTGGTGGTTTTACCTGCTCCGTTTGGACCAAGGAAACCAAGCACTTCGCCTGTTTTCACGGTAAAGGTGATGTTGTCAACAGCACGTTGTGCACCGTACCTGCGGGTAAATTTATCAACGACTATATCCATATCTCAGGTTTTAATTTGGGTGCAAAATAAAAAAATCACAGGCAGGGGATCAAAGAGTTTAACATTTTTTAACAGCAAAGATTCAGGTATTGAGCTTAGAAATCAAACACTCAACCTTTACGGGCTGCATATTTTCCTATTTTTGCGAAATATATAATATGGCTAACTAAACCTGGTAAAATTAAAAACCTGTCAGGTTTCTAAACAATTCTATTACAAAATGAAAACTAAACACATCTTGTTGCTTTTGCTGGCGCTTTCAGCCGGCATATTGCAGGCGCAGAGAACGATTGATTTCGTGGAGTATACGCTCGACAATGGCCTGCATGTTATCCTCCATCAGGATAACTCAACACCCATTGTGGCTGTTACCGTAACCTATCATGTAGGTTCGAAAAACGAACGCCCCGACCGCACGGGCTTTGCCCATTACATGGAACACCTTATGTTTGAAGGTTCCGTAAACATTGAAAGAGGCGAATTCTTCAAACTTGTACAGGATGCAGGCGGACAAATAAACGCCTACACCTCTTTTGACAAAACCCATTACTACGAGCTGCTTCCATCAAACCAGCTTGAACTGGGCCTCTGGATGGAAGCCGAAAGAATGTTTCACCTGGTGATTGACAGCATTGGCGTTGAAACCCAACGCAGTGTGATCAAGGAAGAACGCAGCCAGAGTTATGACAACCGCCCCTACGGCTCAATCATCGAAGAGGTTTTCAGCCGTGCCTTCACAGAACATCCCTACAATTGGGTTCCGATCGGCTCAGTACAGTATATTGACGAAGCCACACTGGAAGAATTCCAGGAATTCCACCGGACCTATTATGTTCCAAACAACGCCGTGCTAGCCATTGCCGGCGATATTGACATTGAGCAAACCAAAAAACTGGTAAACAAGTATTTTGCTGATATCCCGCGCGGAACCAGGCCGATTTACCGCCCCCAGGTTGTGGAGCCCCCTTTGAAATCGGAGATACGCGACATTGTTTATGACAATATTCAGCTTCCCGCAGTAATCATGGCTTACCGTATTCCGGAAAAAGGGCACCCCGATGGTTACGCACTTGAAATGCTCACCAATATTCTTTCGGCTGGCGAAAGTTCCAGGCTGCACAAAGCCATTGTTGACGAGCAGCAAAAAGGCCTGGCCACGTATTCATTTTCTTTTCCTCTTGCCGATCCGGGCTTGTATATGGTTTTTGGGATCACAAATATGGGCATAGAAGCGCAGGAGCTTGAAACAGCAATCAATGAACAAATTGAAATCTTGAAAAAAGAAGGTATCAGCGATCGGGAATTTCAGAAATCGCGCAATATGGCCGAATCAAACTTTGTTACATCCAATGCACGCATGGCTACCATTGCCGATAACCTTGCCGAGTACCATATTTTTTATGGCGATGCCGGATTGATCAATACCGAGATTGAACGCTATATGGCTGTGACCATGGAAGATATTGTCAGGGTAGCCAACACCTACCTGAACGAAAATAACAGGGTGGTACTGCATTATTTGCCTAAAAACTAAAACAGAGGGAGGAAAGTATCATGAAAAAATTTATTCTCAGCATATCAGCCATCCTGATCCTGATTAACGGTTTCAGCCAGTTAGACCGCTCGCAACGCCCCGGCCCCGGCCCTGCCCCACTGATCGAGATCGGTCAGGCACAATCTTTTACACTTGATAACGGCATGCGCGTTTTTGTTGTTGAAAACACCAAAATTCCACGCGTCGCCATCTCCATGGTTTTCGATTATGATCCGGTTTATGAAGGCCCTGTTGCCGGCCTGGTTGATCTCACCGGACAGATGATCAGAACCGCTACTGTTAACCGCAGCAAAGAAATGATTGACGATGAAATTGACTTTATCGGCGCTTCGCTCAGTACAAGCGCTACCGGCTTATTCGCCTCCGGGCTTTCACGGCATACCGAAAAACTAAGCGAACTCATTGCCGATATCATCATCAACGCACAATTTGAACAGGAGCATTTCGACCGCTTTGTAAACCAAACCAAATCGGGCCTGGCAGCGGCAAGAAATGAGCCTTCTTCTATCGCTTCACGGGTAAACAAAGTGCTGACCTTCGGAAACGGCCATCCTTATGGTGTGAACACCACCGAGGAAAGCCTCAAAAACATTACCCTGGATATGTGCCGCGAGTTTTACCAAACCTTTATCAAGCCAGAAGTTACCTTTATGGCCATTGTGGGCGATGTAAAATTTGCGGAGGTAAAACCACTCATTGAAAAACACTTTAATGCATGGGAGCGCGGCAATGTGCCTGCTATGAAATACCCTACCCCGCAACCGCCTGCAGGAAGCCGGGTTGCCTTGGTTGACCGCCCCAATGCAGTTCAGTCAACCATCAGGGTTGGGTTTCCGGTTGACCTGAAACCCGGTGCAGATGATGGCATTGCCGCCCGTGTGATGAACCTGATCCTGGGTGGAAGCACCTCCCGCCTGTTCGATAACCTGCGCGAAACCCACGGCTTTACCTATGGCGCTTATTCCCGCCTGAACTCCGATAAACTCATCGGTTCGTTCTCGGCCTTTACCGATGTAAGAAATATTGCCACCGACAGCGCCGTGCACGAAATCCTTTATGAAATAAACCGTTTGCGTTTCGAGCCGGTTCCCGAACGCGAATTACAACTCTATAAAAACGAACTGAACGGAAACTTTGCCCTTTCGCTTGAAAGCCCGCAAACCGTTGCCAACTTTGCCCTGAATATCGCACGCTACAACCTTCCGGAGGATTATTATGCCACCTACCTGCAAAAGCTGGCCGAAATTACCCCGGAAGACATCATGATGGCTGCAAACAAATACCTCTTCCCCGACCAGGCCAACATCCTGATAGTGGGCAGGGCTGCCGATGTTGCTGAAAGCATGAAAAGGTTCTCAGCCGACGGCCGCATATTGTATTTCGATGAAGACGGCAAGGAATACGACCCGGCACAGAAACTGAAACCCGCTCCCAAAGGGATGACCGCAGCCGAAGTGAATGCAAAATATATTCAGGCGATCGGGGGCGAGAAAAAACTCAGGAAAATGAAAGACCTCACCATCTCGATGATGGCGGAGATGCAGGGCATGACCCTGAATTTCGACACCTACCAGAAAGCGCCCAATAAAATCAAGGTGGTGATTGGCAGTGGAGGAATGGTTTTCAGCGAACAGATCTTTGACGGCGAAAAAGCCATAGCTTCCTCCCCCATGGGTCGGGAAGAACTCAGCGGCGAAAATCTGGAAGAAATGAAAATCCAGGCCATCATGAACATTGAGCTTGATTACGACAAGCATGGCGTAAAACAGCAATTGCTCGGAATCGAAAGTATTGGCGGCGAAGAGGCTTACAAGGTAGAACTCACCTATCCGTCGGGCAACACCAGCACCCATTATTACGATGTGAAAACCGGCCTGAAAGTGAAAACAGTGAATGTTTCAGGCACAGCCGAGTACAGCGACTACCGCGAAGTGAACGGGATCAGTTTCCCCTTTGCCATCCGTCAGGCCGTTGGCCCGCAAATGATTGATTTGAAAGTAGTGGCCGTAAAAGTAAACTCAAAGCTAAAGGACGAGCTTTTCAGAATAGAATAGCCGGTTGGGGTTTATTCACCGCAAGGACGCGAAGGCGCAAAAAAAGGATTTTAAGCCTGCTTTGCGCCTTCGTTTTTCATGGCAGTGCACGGTGGCCCGGGTAATATTCCCGGGTTCAGGACCAGCGAAATTGTAATTCACCGGATCATTGTTTAATACATTCAATACGGTCAACAATTTGTAGCCAAACTGTATGAAAAAGGACAATAAGCAAAGTAATATACATGAAAATAATACGTTTTTCTCCTTTTAATTAAACAGTCATGAGAAAACTATTTGCTTTCATTGCCACTTCGCTGCTGTCAATAACATGTATGGCACAAAACGGAATGTACATCGGATATGAAAATGGCGGGATGTTTGAGCGATACAATTATGTTAACAGTAAAGCCAAAACATTAACACAATCATCAATCGGAGGTGTTTTTGGCGGCTATTTAGGTTATAAATACAATGCATATAGTGTTGAAACCGGGTTTTACGGGCTGTTTTCTTCATACCCCATGGTTGAGTACAATTATAGCAATTCAGATGTAAGCAAATCTCTTTCAATGGGAAGCGGCCAGGAAAGCTGGCTGGTTCCGCTGCGGTTTGGTAAAGAATTTTTATTCGGCGGGAACAAAGCCTTTATAAAGCCTGAAATTGGTTTCAATGTGATCATTTCGCGGGATTATTCCGAAAACCAACCAATGATGGGTTGGGGCGAAAATGTTTCCATGTTTCCCTGGGACAATAGTTTTATACCCACCGGTTCTGATTCTACAAAGGCTTATGGTTACATCCCTTCAAAAGTGAATTTCGCTATTGAGCCTGGTCTTGCCACAGGATACCGTTTTAAAAACAAAGCCGACATCTATTTGAAATGCAGCTATATGGCAAGCTTTAGCCCCTTGTATTACGAAACAATTACTCATTATTCGGCCTCCGAAACCGTGTATGCAAACAGAATTATGTCGAACGCTGTTCTCTTCCAGATTGGCTTAAAATATTACTTTGCCAGGCGTGAGGGATAAAATTTCCGGCTAAAAATCATGCAGCGTCCTCACCTCAATTGCACTTAATCTTGGCAAAAGCCAACCAATTTTAGCGATAGCATCGCTTTGAGCGATTAGCATAGCTGCCTGGGGTTTGTTCACCGCGAAGCCGCGAGGACGCAAAGGAAAACCATATAGTTTCTTTGCGACCTGGCGGTTTTCTGCTTTTGAATTGTATCTTTGATTTATCGGACACAGCTTACTTTCAAAATAATCAGCAATATCATTGGTTGTGAATTGCTTTTGAATTGTATCTTTGATTTATCGGACACAGCACTTTCCTTTGTTTTTGTAATAGCCTCTGCGTTGTGAATTGCTTTTGAATTGTATCTTTGATTTATCGGACACAGCTTTTGAGACTTCTTTTTGCTCATCCAACGTGTTGTGAATTGCTTTTGAATTGTATCTTTGATTTATCGGACACAGCTGCATTCATGGCCACCATAGGCGCTCCCGCGTTGTGAATTGCTTTTGAATTGTATCTTTGATTTATCGGACACAGCGATGATGGCACCATCAGGGATAGCGATGGGTTGTGAATTGCTTTTGAATTGTATCTTTGATTTATCGGACACAGCAAAAACTGGCAGCACAAATAAAAGCCGCAGTTGTGAATTGCTTTTGAATTGTATCTTTGATTTATCGGACACAGCAGACAGCTTTGAGGACATGATGAAAAAAGGTTGTGAATTGCTTTTGAATTGTATCTTTGATTTATCGGACACAGCACCAATCTGATAAGGCAGAATCAGGACAATGTTGTGAATTGCTTTTGAATTGTATCTTTGATTTATCGGACACAGCCTTACTGCTAAAAACTAAACGTGAAGGTTAGTTGTGAATTGCTTTTGAATTGTATCTTTGATTTATCGGACACAGCAAGATTACACCACAAAGAAAGCTCGTAAATGTTGTGAATTGCTTTTGAATTGTATCTTTGATTTATCGGACACAGCATAATCCTTTGTTTCTTCATTATTACTTTCGTTGTGAATTGCTTTTGAATTGTATCTTTGATTTATCGGACACAGCAAATTGAGCGATGGAACGAGCGCTATTACAGTTGTGAATTGCTTTTGAATTGTATCTTTGATTTATCGGACACAGCCATTCCATTCAGCATCAGAAGCGTCTCCATGTTGTGAATTGCTTTTGAATTGTATCTTTGATTTATCGGACACAGCTCGTTGCTCATAGCATTTGCGCTTCCATTTGTTGTGAATTGCTTTTGAATTGTATCTTTGATTTATCGGACACAGCGACTGAACCACAATAAAAGCACAAAACTATGTTGTGAATTGCTTTTGAATTGTATCTTTGATTTATCGGACACAGCCCGTTTCTTTGCTTGTGCATAACGCCCGTGGTTGTGAATTGCTTTTGAATTGTATCTTTGATTTATCGGACACAGCTCAGCTGTTTAGGCATGTCCACCGTTCTAGTTGTGAATTGCTTTTGAATTGTATCTTTGATTTATCGGACACAGCATCCTTAACGATCTTAATGTGCATTGTTTAGTTGTGAATTGCTTTTGAATTGTATCTTTGATTTATCGGACACAGCGATGCTTTGACTTGCCACAATGCTGACGCAGTTGTGAATTGCTTTTGAATTGTATCTTTGATTTATCGGACACAGCCGTGAAACGCCTGCTTTAATTAGCATGCTAGTTGTGAATTGCTTTTGAATTGTATCTTTGATTTATCGGACACAGCAACGGCGGCTTTCAGCCTTTCGGACTGCCAGTTGTGAATTGCTTTTGAATTGTATCTTTGATTTATCGGACACAGCCGGCAATGGCATTACTTAACGGTTTACAGGGTTGTGAATTGCTTTTGAATTGTATCTTTGATTTATCGGACACAGCACGCAGAAGAAAAAGCAAAGCTGCATGACAGTTGTGAATTGCTTTTGAATTGTATCTTTGATTTATCGGACACAGCAAGTTTGCCAGAATTGATGAGGAAGAAATCGTTGTGAATTGCTTTTGAATTGTATCTTTGATTTATCGGACACAGCGGGGTATTACTTTTTGAACTTGCAGCATAAGTTGTGAATTGCTTTTGAATTGTATCTTTGATTTATCGGACACAGCTTGATTATACCTATTTCACTGGTGAGCTGTGTTGTGAATTGCTTTTGAATTGTATCTTTGATTTATCGGACACAGCTTTAATTGCAGCATACATTCTGGTTGGAGCGTTGTGAATTGCTTTTGAATTGTATCTTTGATTTATCGGACACAGCGGATTACGACGCGGCCTCATTCACCGTGCCGTTGTGAATTGCTTTTGAATTGTATCTTTGATTTATCGGACACAGCTATTCTGACGCAATAAGCTGGATAATTTCTGTTGTGAATTGCTTTTGAATTGTATCTTTGATTTATCGGACACAGCAATTGCCCAGCATCGGTTGCTTTGTGGTGAGTTGTGAATTGCTTTTGAATTGTATCTTTGATTTATCGGACACAGCATCCGGGTTCATGGCGGGGTGCTGCCGTCAGTTGTGAATTGCTTTTGAATTGTATCTTTGATTTATCGGACACAGCAAGTTATCAGCGCATCAGAAACACACGTCCGTTGTGAATTGCTTTTGAATTGTATCTTTGATTTATCGGACACAGCTTGTTGGCATATAAATAGCATATTCACCCCGTTGTGAATTGCTTTTGAATTGTATCTTTGATTTATCGGACACAGCGAGGCAAGTGTATTAGGAAGTGTTCTGACTGTTGTGAATTGCTTTTGAATTGTATCTTTGATTTATCGGACACAGCGAGCAAATCATCAATCAGTGTTAGTTCGCTGTTGTGAATTGCTTTTGAATTGTATCTTTGATTTATCGGACACAGCAAGCAATGGAACTGTTTGAAGAAAGCTTCCGTTGTGAATTGCTTTTGAATTGTATCTTTGATTTATCGGACACAGCACACCATATTGAAAGCCCAGACAAATGCGCGTTGTGAATTGCTTTTGAATTGTATCTTTGATTTATCGGACACAGCCATATCGCCACCGGTGGCAATAAGCTGGTCGTTGTGAATTGCTTTTGAATTGTATCTTTGATTTATCGGACACAGCTGCCTTCTTATTGCCTCAAGGGTTCTGTTCGTTGTGAATTGCTTTTGAATTGTATCTTTGATTTATCGGACACAGCACTGCAAGGGTGTGGTTTGCGCTTTCGCCAGTTGTGAATTGCTTTTGAATTGTATCTTTGATTTATCGGACACAGCTGCTGATACTCTCCAAGTGTCGTTTGTTTCGTTGTGAATTGCTTTTGAATTGTATCTTTGATTTATCGGACACAGCGAGCAGGATAAAGATTTGTATCCCTTCCTTGTTGTGAATTGCTTTTGAATTGTATCTTTGATTTATCGGACACAGCAGCATCCGTAACAACGACTTTGTTCGCGTAGTTGTGAATTGCTTTTGAATTGTATCTTTGATTTATCGGACACAGCTTCTTGCTGCTCCGGATCTTCTCATCGTAGGTTGTGAATTGCTTTTGAATTGTATCTTTGATTTATCGGACACAGCTTTTTTTTCATCTGTATCCTCTTCATTAAAGTTGTGAATTGCTTTTGAATTGTATCTTTGATTTATCGGACACAGCTCACCGTGTTTTTGTTTTAAGTCCGTTGATGTTGTGAATTGCTTTTGAATTGTATCTTTGATTTATCGGACACAGCATAGCTCATTACCGGGTCATCGCCTTCGGTGTTGTGAATTGCTTTTGAATTGTATCTTTGATTTATCGGACACAGCAGGCAATGGAATTGTTTGAAGAGAGCTTCTGTTGTGAATTGCTTTTGAATTGTATCTTTGATTTATCGGACACAGCAGGATCCCATGCCTGGAAGCTGCTGTCAGTGTTGTGAATTGCTTTTGAATTGTATCTTTGATTTATCGGACACAGCACCATAATCTTTTACAATAACCTTATAGGTGTTGTGAATTGCTTTTGAATTGTATCTTTGATTTATCGGACACAGCATAGATCCTGATCACTACATCGGTGTTTATGTTGTGAATTGCTTTTGAATTGTATCTTTGATTTATCGGACACAGCAACACAAACAGAAGTTAACACCGGAACAGAGTTGTGAATTGCTTTTGAATTGTATCTTTGATTTATCGGACACAGCATAGCACAACTTAAAAAACTGTTAAGCAGTTGATTAATCCGAAAATCAGGATAAAAAAATGTGTCCGTTGTAGCCCGGCATCACCTGTGATTCCGGGCTTTTTTCATTTCTGTGTTCAGAAAAGTTCCAATTGCTGGGGCGTTTTAGGCCTGCCGGCAGCTTCCTGACTTCTGAAAAATTCCATCATTCCGAACTGTTTGTCGGTGAGGGTAAAAATAATGACTTCCCCTTTGGGCGGCAGAATAGATTTGGCACGCCTGATATGGACATCTGCATTTTCGCGGCTGCTGCAATGCCTGATATAAATGGAATACTGCAACATGGCAAATCCATCCTTTTGAAGGCTTTTCCGGAACTGTGCATAGTTTTTCCGGTCCTTTTTGGTTTCGGTAGGCAAATCAAAAAACACAAATACCCACAAAATCTTGTACTGGTTTAATCGGCTGAGATAACTGTTGTTCAAATTATTTCATTTCGGGATACAGAATACGACGTGCCGACCCATCAAAGCAGGCCGATAAGGAAGCAGTGGTTCGCTGTGCCCCCACCATCAGCGGGCTGCTTTTCCCCTCAATCAAAATATCCATGGCCGGTAGCTGCAAAATATAACGTTTGATTTCAGGATTCAATTCCTCCGCGTCCGGGAACTCTTGCAGGGCTTGCAAAATAACCATATCCACATAAGGCCGGTATGGCTCCATAATATCCGAAGCCAAACACCAGGGATTGTATTTGTTGCGGTGATGGATGCCCATAACAGGAAGCAAACCGCTTGCCACAAGCGAACGGGCGATAACTGCCAGCAAAATGGCATAACCATAGTTCAGGAATGCATTCGGGAATTCCCCTTCCCTGCTCCTGGTAAAGGAAGCATGTTGCCCGAACAGATGCTCCCAATAATAAGCAGCCGCCCTTCCTTCCACATTCTGGGGGTCGCCGCTTTTTACCTGCCGAAGGTAATACTGCATTTTATTGTCATCCATTCCCAACTGCCTGAGCAACGCAGCCTGGTTGGCAATTTTTGCCATCACAGTTTGCTGCCAGAGGTTTTTGCGCAGGGGCAAAGATGATTGCAATTGCTGATGCATTTTCTCAGTAAAAGCGTGATGGGAGAACATGGGCAACATCAAACCATATGGCAGGTGCTTTTCATCGCAACTGATGATCACTGCATTATTCTGGTTAAGGGCAATTATGAGGGCCTGGGAAATAACGATCCGGGCATTATCAAGTACAACAATGCCAATATCTTCTATCGGGACTAATACAGCAGGTTTGTGTTCCATTTCCGGAAACTCGATCAGCAATTGCATATCCTTCTTTTTAAGGATACAGGGATTGCCAAAATATAAAGTACGTTTAATCATTGAATCAAGAGGAAGTTGAACAGTTCCTTAAATAAAGCATTATATAATTTCGCCTAAGTAATTAATATAAACCTTTATAGGGTTCTTTGAGATTAGTGCACCAATACTTCGAACATGAATAAACTTATTCATCAACTTATGTTCATCAGAAACTTCAATCTGTGTTTCTAGGTGATGTCTGAACATATAATTCATATTGGCAATCTTCTGTACCCTATAGAGATAATCACCAATTTGTTTATAATTCTTAGACATAAGACCTTCCAATGCGATTTCTTTATCTAACCCCATAATAAACATCTCATTCTGTTGAAGGCTTTCATGAAAAACCCATCCATCCAGAGGCAATTTTTCAAGAAAAGACTGAGGCAAATCAAGTTCTTCTGAAATAATCTTGTCCCAAACAGATTTAGCGTCTTTGATAATAACAGGTATACCAAAACGCTTGCGCTCAACAGCATGCCAGAATGTGCAAACATGTTCCAGCATTTTTCCATCCTTGTCCAGATAAAATGCTACATGATGATTATTTCCAGGCTTTACATAACCTATCGTATTACCTTCTTCATCCTTGCTTACTGGCTCAACTGAGCTCAACCCGGTAAAACAGCGGACAGAAAGGATTTTAATATTTTTCTCTTTGTCATACCACAGCGGCTCTTTAAATGCCTCTTTCTCCCTGCCTTTGTATTGTTCAAACCGATCCTGTACAATTCTTTGTATTTGTTTGTCAACTATGTATCTGACATCAGAAGGTTTTATGGAGGCAATAGGGTATTTAATAACGAACTCATCAGTATAGCATGTGGCATAGCTTAGTTCAACCTCATTGTTTATATCAAGGAATAGAGGTTTCTTTTTCAATGAAGCAAGAGCCAATTTTACATCACCTTCGTATTCAGCAAGTCGCGATTCAACTAATTCTTTTATGTGTGGCTTAAAGATCAGGTGTGGATTCTCAAAAAGAAATTTTACCGGATGCTTAATTGGTTCTCCGGTTTTATAATCGATATTGGCTGTTTTAATTTTCCCATAAACACTTTCCTCACTTAAAGGACCACGGGGGACAATAATCCCTTTTTGAACAATTTTCTTTTTCCCTTTTACTTTTAACACCCGTTTTCCAAACGTGGCCACCTTTTTCCCAGGTTTTAAAGATATAAGAATACCAGCAGCTTTATTTTCAACTTCTGAAGTATTGAACGGCCTGTGTAAGATCAGATATTTTTCGAGAACACTAAGATTCTCTCTTAATTCAAAAGGAACTTCTTTTACCAATTCGTACATTTCATCTTTATTCCCTTTGCTGCTCAAGTTGTTGATTCTTTGGATAAAGCCCTGCTGTGTGCATGCAATCACCAGTGCGTCAATGGCATGGTGGCGATGGTCATTACGTTTTGTCCAGTTTTTTATCACCTCACGCTGATGTTTTTGTCCATTTGATTCCCATTCAACGATTTCAGTTAAGCCATGCTCTTTATGCATTGTGAACTGAAGGTTGTGCAATACATCATCCCAACCCCATATTCTTCTTAGATACTCTGTTACAGTACCACTTGTACTCCAAACGTTGCGGCATACCTGGCTCAGGATTTCTTTTGATTTTTTTGCTATGTATTGCGATTCCCGTAGTTGCCTGTCAATAAAGTCTTTTGGAATCTTACTTTGAGGCATTAACAGCTTATCGCGTTTGCTTTTACCGATCAGCCTTGCTTTATACAACCTGTCAACTCGATGCAAATAGTCATCAAGTTCAGATTGTCCTTTTAAGGCCATGTAATCAAAAGCAGTACGGTTTCCTTTTGCTTCATTGCAATGACGATGCGAAAGTGTTTTATTGCTTTGCGAATCATCAAATAACAATGATTTTGGAATGATGTGTTCAACATCTACATTGTCGCCCCTCAAGGCCTCACTGATACCGAACGGTTTACCGCAATAAACACAAAACGCATTTATCTTGCTTTCTTCATTATCTATTTCTTCAAACAACCTGAACTTAATGACATTATTCCTGGTGGCTCTGATTCCGTATTCTTCTACTAATCGGGTTCTGATTCGTTCATTTTCTCTCTCACGCTGTTTTAAAAATTTAAAAGTATCGTTTCTTTCTTCTTTGCTCTGCTTTAGCTCTCTGGCCAATTCTACCCTGATCTCATCTGGCCGTCCATATTTCTCAACTATAGCATTGACCAGGTTGATCATTTGATTGAGTATTTTTTCAACTACTGGCTGTCGTAGGCTATTCTTTGGAAGGATAGGAAGTTTGTCTAATAAAGTCCTTCTGAGATTTTCCTCTTTAGTTAAACTATCTGAATGATTGTATCCTGCCAAAGAGCATGCATCGCTGTAAACATAACCTTCTATAATATAAGGAAGGATTTTTCTTATGGCTTTGGATGATTTGTTTCCAAACCCACTCTTTGTAAAGTCAATAGCTGCCAGTCTTTTGGCGATTTCTTCATCAATGCCAAATCTTTTCATCAGCGCTTTTTCACATTCCTCCAGGTCGCTAATTGAATACACGGTATGCCACAATTGATAGAAAGGACTCTTTTCAACATTTGGATTAACGATCTTGATTTTCCGGTCTTCAATAATTTCACCAGTAGTTTTATCAACTACTTCATATTCATCATAAAAAATCGAAAACTCTAAAAACTCATCAAATTTTCCATTGAGGGCTTTAATTATCTCCACTTTGGTTTTATTCCCCTGTATTCCTCTTTCAATCTGCTTATTATGATACCATCCATCGTTTTTATCCAATCTTAATAGCTTATAAAGTTCGGTAGCAGTCAGTTTGTCATTGTTATCAAGATAAGCGAAAATCCTATTTTTTTCTTCCAAACTCAGCTTGTAAGTTTCACCATTTCTGTTCTTCAGGCTGATCGTATTAATTGTTTCCCATATCTTGCATACCTGAAACAATGGTGAACTGCGAGGTGCAATGCGGGGTCCAACAAAAGCTTCTTCGCCTTCTCTGTTTTTAGTAGTGAAACCTTCAAATTCACAAATATTGATCAATCCCTTTTGTGATTTCAGTTTTCGCTGGTAATAGATGATCTCGTTCTTAAGTTTGTTAATAAGTTCATCAGTTAATATTTCAGGATAATGCTTTTGTTGCTCAAGACAAATTGCGTCAAACTCTTCAATATAAGCTTCTCTTGGAAAAACCTGTTGCTTAATCCGATAGTTCTCATCTTCTTTAAGTTCTGAGTAAAATTTTTGTCCGATGGTTACACCCAAAGCTTTAATTTCATGATGTCTTCCTTTTACCTCAGCTACATAATCCGTATCTTTTTTATCGAGATTAGCATCGCTTCTGCTGCTTTTGTAACCCCGCTTTTGATTTAGATGGTAAAGAATTCTGCCAATCTCTTTGGGAGCAACCTTCTGCTCTACGGCAACAGATCTAAGTCTCCAAAGTTCCAAGGCTTCAAGTTTGAACAACTTTTCGTCTGGCAACATATCAAGTTGTATAAGCAGTCTTGTTAAAGCTTTACGCCGCAGTTGGTAGCGGTCATAACCTTTTCTTTGTGTTCGCCTTGCCGTTCTTTTCTGATTTTTTGAAATCTGATTCCCGGCAGAAAACTCATCTTTCTCATCTGTGTTCAATGGAATAATCCTACTTCCCATTCCAAGAATCTCATTTCTATCAATACCTTCGGCTACTATTGCCCATCCAATAGAGCTTGTTCCAAGATCAAGTCCTAAAATTTTTTTTCATTATTTTGTGGTTTTTGAGGGTTTATGTCATATATTTGCATCACAATTCAAAGCAATTCACAATAAGGATTATTCCGTTGTGAAAACATCCAAGGCGGGGCAACTCGCCTTTTTTATTGGAATCCACTCACGCTCAACAGCATGAAATTTCAGGCTGTTAAATTATAAAATTAATTCGAATTGCGCATACTTTAATATTAAGTTGATTTGCAGCTTTGAAAATGGATATTTGAAGAATTGATTTAATAAACCTCATTTTAAGTAGGGAAAAACAAATGCTTTATGCCTTATTCCCAACAAGAACACTTATGAAAACTTTCGGAAGACGAAATGGCGCGTGGGTAAAAATTTAGCAGGTTTAGATTTGCCAATCCCGGCGATAGCATCGCTTTGAGCGATACTATCGCTGTGTTGTGGTCTCTGAAACATTGCAGTGATTATTCTTTGCGCCCTTGCGCCCTTGCGGTTATTAAGCCACTTCGCCCGGTTCAATGCCGCAAAAATCCAGCAATTCGTTGTAAAGCCGCTGAATAGGCAGCCCCATCACGTTGTAGAAGGAACCGTTGATCTTCTCTATGCCCACATAGCCTATCCATTCCTGAATGCCATAGGCGCCGGCCTTGTCGTAGGGCTTGAAATGCTTTACATAATAATCTATTTCGGCCGGCCGCAGTACATGAAAAAACACTTCGCTGCATACATAAAAGGAGTGTGACTTGTTTTTTGACCTGAGGCAAACGCCGGTAAGCACTTCATGCATCCTGCCCGATAATTTGTGCAGGGTTTCGGCGGCTTCGGTTTCATTTCGGGGTTTCCCTATGTTCATATTATCAATCCACACTATGGTATCGGCGGTGATCACAATGGTGTGATCATCGGTGAGCAGGTCGTCGAATGCTTTTGATTTGTGTTCGCAAAGGTAGAGCGGTATTTCTTCGCGCTTTAGCTCTGAGGGATAGGACTCATCAATGTTGCGGGTGAGTACATGAAATTTCAGGCCAAGTTCCCTCATCAGGTGCTGGCGCCGGGGCGATTTCGACCCCAGAACCATGCGAAAACGGTTTAATTGCTGAATATACATAGCGGCATTATTAACAACTTCATCAACGTAGTGTCAGGCAAAACAACTGCATTCCGATCACACCTGCAAGCATGATCATTTTGGCCAGGTTTCCGGGCGCCCTGAAATCAACGGGATCAACCGATTTGTTGATCATCAGCAGCAAATTTATCATCATGATCTGAACCGGCAGCACATAATACCAGAAAATGATTTTCAGTCCCTGTGTAAGCGCCAGGTATTGCCCGAATGCCAGCAGCAACATGGTAAAGATGGTACAGGCCAGCGCAATGTTTCTGGCTGCCGGAATACCGGCCGTAAGCGGTATGGTTTTGCATCCGGCTTCGCGGTCGCCCTCCATATCTTCAATATCTTTTACCACTTCCCTCACAAAAGAAACCATAAAGGCAAAAGCGGCATAAAGCCATACCACCACGCTGATGCGTGAAGCGAACAAATCAATTCCGGCACCGGTGTTCCGTATCATATAATACTCAAAAAGCCAAACCATAACCACCACCATGGCCGATAGCAGCGATACCACCACATTGCCTGCCAGCAGCGATCGTTTGTATTTTGCCGAGTACATGTACAAAATGCCGGCAATGAGCGGAAAAACAAGGCCCAGCCTGAGGGCGCCAACCCTGTAAGCGAGGTAGAAACCAAGAACCGCAGCCAGAATATTGAAAACCCAATGCAGGAGGATTCCCTGCCGGGGTTCAATATTTTTACCCAGAACCATTTTCCCGGGTTTGTTGATGCGGTCAATACGTATATCGAAATAATCGTTGATGATGTAGCCTGCGGCGGCAATCAGCACAGTGATCAAAACCAGCAATGCAAACAAAGAAAAAGGGAAATGGGAAATGGCTCCCGCTTTTTTCATGAAAGGGTTGATCACACAATACCTGACAAGCACCTGTGTTAAGATGATAATCAACAGATTAGGCCAGCGAATAAGTCGAAAAAACCACATACATCCTAATATTTACCAATGAAAGGCACCGTCGCTCATCCATTTCCCCTGAATCTTCATCACCTGTTCGATCACATCCCTGGCGCATCCGCGGCCTCCGCCCAGGTGACTGATATAAGCCGAAATGGCTTTGATCTCTTCTACGGCATCGGCCGGGCAAGCCGCAACACCAACCTGCTTCATGATCTCAAAATCGGGAATATCGTCGCCCATATAAAGAATTTCTTCAGGATTGAGGTTGTTGTCCCTGATATAGTCCCTGAAAACCTCGATTTTGCGTTCCACACCCAAAAACACATCCTTGATCTTCAGCGCTTCGAACCGGCGCAGCATGGATTCAGAATAGCCGCCCGATATGATGGCCACCCTGTAACCTTTTTTTACGGCAAGCTGCAGGGCGTAACCGTCTTTTACATTGGCCGTGCGCAAAGCGTCGCCGTTGCTGGTGAGTATCACCGTGCCATCGGTGAGCACGCCATCATGATCAAAAATAAAAGTATTTATATGTTTGAGCAGTTCCTTATAGTTTTTCATGATTCAGGATTTGGATTCCAGTTTTTTGCGTTCGATGATTTTTTCAGTAATTTGCCGGTATATCTCTCTGAACTCAGGGTAATCCTGCAGTAATTCAAGCTGCTTGGCAATGATGCTTCTATCCTCACGGATGGCAGGACCGGTTTGTGCTTCCCAGGGATCCATCATGGTAACCTTGTCAAAAAATTCGCGGATCAAAGGGATAAGAATATCAAAGCTGATTTGATGATCCCTGAGGACTTCGGCGGCAGCCACATACATAAAGTTCGAAAAATTGCAGGAAAAAACTGCGGCAAGATGAATATACTGGCGCTGACCCGAATCCATCATGTAAATCTTATCAGAGAGGGTGGCGGCCACCTGTTGCAGCGCTTCAAGCGTATCGTTATCAGATGCTTCGAGGCAAATAGGGATATGATCGAAGCGGATGGGCCGGGATCTGGAAAAGGTTTGCAAGGGATAGAAAACGCCGTAATGCCGGCTCATATTTTCCAGAATGTTCATGGGCAGGGTTCCCGAAGTGTGAACCACTATGCCTTTGACAAACAGCTTTTTTATCAGGCATTCAACCACCGAGTCCTTGAGGGCAATGATATAAAGGTCAGCCTCAGTATCAAGATGTTGCAAATCGGTAATAAAACCGGAACTGGTTCTTTGCGACAATATCTTTGCTGAATCGCTTGTGCGGCTGTACACCTGGCTGACATGGTAGCCGTGCATCTGCAGGGCAAGTGCAAGATGGGTGGCCACACTGCCGGCTCCCAGCATAACCACATTCTTTATCGTTTTCTTTGCTTCCATATGAGCGGGCTAAATTACAAATGTGCGTGCTGTTTTCAAACCAGGCAGTTAATTATTTTTTAAACGGTCGTGCCACTAAACTTATTTGATGCCTGTGATGATAAAATACCTTCAACATTATCATGCGAAATTGCCGTTTGTTGCAACTGACAGTGTATATTTGCATAATTATATTCCGGATTTCCGATAAGAGATGACGAATAAGCCACCCCTTCTGATACTGCTATGCTTAGCTGCTTTGCTTTTGGCCGTTTCTTCCTGCGTACCTTCAAAACATGTGCAACGCGAAGGGCTGATCCTCGACCGAAATAAAATCAAAACCGACAACAGGGAACTCTCCATCGAAGAACTGGAAGGATTCATCCACCAGCAGCCTAACCGCAAAGCGTTGGGCCTGATCAGACTGAATACTTTTTTCTACGAAAGGTTCAAACCACGTTGGATCAAGGAAACCCTGGGTAAAAAACCCGTCATCCTTGACACAATTTCAGTGTACAGCTCCATGCGGGACATGAAACTATACCTGGCTGCCAAAGGATATTTCCATGCAGAGGTTGATAAGGATATCAGAAAACGGAAAAGATCCGCTGTGGTCACCTATCTCATTGACTCGGGCGAACCATACACACTCCGCAATGTAAGTTACTCCATCAGAGACCCGCAGCTTGAGGAGTGGGTGATGCGCGATGTAAAAAACTCACTCGTTAAGCCGGGCATCAATTACGATGCTTACCTTTTTGATAATGAGCGGAACCGGATCACTGCGCATCTTCGCAAATATGGATATTATTATTTCAACCGCGATTTCATAACCTACCGGGTTGACAGTAACCTGCACAGCAAGCAGATGGATGTGGTTATTGAGTTCCAGAATCCGCGTGTCAAGGACAGGCAAAGCGGGCAGACCATCGAAAAACGCCACCTGAGGTATATGATCAACGATATCACCGTGAATACCGATTTTCGCGTTATGACTGACGGCTATCAGCCTTACGACACCCTTGTGCTTCCGCAATGGCCCAGGGATCCTTCACGGCCTTACAAATACTATTTCCTCTACCGCGAGAAGTTGCGCCTTACGCCTCCGACCATTGACCGTTTCATGTTCACCAGGGGCGGACGCTTCTACCGGCTCGACTATTCAAACCTGACCTATAACCGCTTGTCGAACCTGGCCATTACACGTTTTGTGAACATCTACTACGAGCCGATAGAAGAATTCCCTGACGAGGGCTACGGCCTGCTGAATTGTTATATTGACATTGGCAGAAACCCGGTACAGGTTTACAGTATTGAAGCAGAAGGAACCAACACCGGAGGCTTTCTTGGAATGGGAGGGAACTTTGTTTACACCAACAGGAATTTACTTCGCGGCGGCGAGGTTTTCACCATGAAGCTGAGGGGCGGGCTTGAGATGCAGCGCTCGTTCGGCGAACAGACAAAGATTGTTTTTGGGCTGTTTAACACGGTTGAAACCGGAGTGGAAGCACGGCTGGTATTGCCAAAGCTTCTTATACCGGGAAGGCAGCAAAAATACACCAGGCACACCACCCCCACCACAAGCTTTGCAACCGGATTAAACTTTCAGCGCAGGCCTGATTATACCCGCTATATCCTTAACTTTTCTTTCGGTTACGAATGGCGTGAGAGCCTTACCAAAAGCCATGTGCTCATTCCGGCTGAAATAAATTCCGTGCGGATTGACCGTTCAGATGAATTTTCCAAATGGCTTGCAGGCTTGCAGGACCAAAGGCTGATTTATCAATACACCAACCACCTTGTTCCGCTGGTTCGTTATGTGTTTACCTACACCAACCAGCAAAGGTATCAGGGCAGGAATTTTGTGTTTTTCAGAGGGGGGCTTGAGAGCAGCGGAAACATGCTCTATCTGAAAGACAATCTGTTTGATTCGCCCAAAACCAGCGATGGTTTTTATACCTTGTTAGGTATCAGGTATGCGCAATTCATACGTGCCGAAACTGATTTCAGGCTCTATACTATACTGGCTCCCAAAAACAATCTCGTCTACAGGATTGCAGGCGGGGTTGGGCTTCCTTTTGGCAACTCTGAAGTATTGCCGGTTGAAAAAGGATTCTATGCAGGCGGCGCCAACGGGATCAGGGGTTGGGAAATCAGATCGTTGGGGCCCGGAAGTTTCAGCGATCCGCAGAATGCCTTTGACAAAATGGGGGAAATCTGGATTGAAAGCAACCTGGAGTACAGGTTTCCGGTATACAGCTTCTTACATGGCGCAATCTTTGCCGATGCGGGAAACATCTTTATGCTGACGGAAAACCTCGACTTTCCCGGAGGCAAATTCGATTTCAATGATTTTCATGATAAAATTGCGCTGAGTACCGGTCTGGGGTTGCGCGTTGATCTCAGTTTCTTTATATTTCGCATTGATGCCGGGCTTAAGCTGAGAAACCCTGCCAAACAGCCTGGTGATCGCTGGACATCTTTGTCGGATCTGAAAATCCGGAGTATTGTCTGGAATTTTGGAATCGGTTATCCTTTCTGATCGGCGCTTAGTTCCGGTAAATCAAAGCCACAGCATAAGCAGTTGCGCCTTCGCCCCGTCCCACAAATCCCATTCCTTCATTGGTGGTTGCTTTAACTGCAATCTGGCCGGGTTCAATGTCCAGGGTTTCGGCAAGAACCTTTCGCATCTGTTCGATGTAAGGGGATATTTTCGGAGATTCCAGCAGGAGTGTGCAATCCAGGTTGCCGATAGAATAGCCGTGTTGTTGAAGTAATGCCCCTACCCTTTTGAGCAATATCCTGCTGTCAATATCTTTAAATTCGTCAGATGAATCAGGGAAATGCGCTCCGATATCACGCAGGCCGGCGGCGCCAAGCAAAGCATCGCAAATGGCATGTATCAGAGCATCGGCGTCGGAGTGGCCAAGCAGGCCTTTGGCAGAGGGAATATGCACTCCACCAAGCACCAGCTTGCGATCACCGCTCAGGCGGTGAACATCCATCCCAAAGCCAATGCGGAAATTCATAGGAAAAACTATTCCGGCCTGAGTTGCTGAGCACGGAAAGCGTCGAAATCAAATGACAAAGTAAACCTCAGTGTATTTTCCAGCGGATGTTTTTGCGCTACCGGAACAAGGTATGAGAAATCAAGTCCGAACACATTGTACCTTAACCCTACTCCCAGCGTGAAGTACTTACGGTTTCCCTTAGTTGCATGTTCATGGAAATATCCGCCACGCAAGGCAAATTGCTTATCGTACCAGTATTCGAATCCGGCTCCGATATTGTACTCACGCAACTCTTCAGAGAACCCACCGGGCGCATCATAAAAACTTTGCAACATTCCTACCGGAACAGAAACCTCGGGATCTTTGCCTTTGGCAATTAACTGGCGGCCATCATCTCCGATAACTGGCTGATTATCGGCATCAACGGCATAAACCGGCGGGGTAGGCACAAGCAGCTTGTTCACATCCACAAGAACCGAAATCCGGTTGTAATCATCCAGGTCGAATGTAAGGCTTGGACCCAGGCGCAGGTTTGTCGGGATGAAATCTTTCTGGATATTGTCGTCGCTATAGGATATCTTTGATCCGATATTGGAAATGTTAATACCCCAGGCAAAAATAGCGTCGGTATTAAAGAGGTCAACGTTTCTTTCATAATATACGGCAACATCGGAGGCAATTGATGTTCCGGGCTTGGTGGCCATACCAAGCACATACTGCCCCATAGTAAGGTTTGAGTAGATAAAACGGGCAGAAACTGCACCGGAAAGATGATCTGTGAACTTACGTGAATAAGTGCCTGAGATGGCGAATTCCGATGGGCGGTAAACGCCTTCATCTTTGCCAAACTGATCGGTAAAGGTAATATCGCCAAGGGAAAAATATAGCAAAGAGGCCGCTACTGTTGAATTTTCATCCAGTCTTTTATAACCCGAAAGGTATGCAAGGTTGATATCGCCTACCAGTGCACGCAGCCAGGGGCTGTAAGCCATTGAGAAACCCATTTCTTTATCAATAAAGGCATATTTTGCGGGATTCCAGTGCATTGAATTAATATCAGGGGTTGACGAAACGCCAACATCGCCCATAGCGCCGGCACGCGAGTCAGGGGCAATCATTAAAAAAGGAACAGCGGTGGTAACCGTATTGAGGGTTCTTTCGCGTCCAAAAACCTCTCCCGGATCGTTCTGGTTCTGGGCAAAGGCAGGGGAAATAAGCAAAAATGCTGATAAAGAGAACAACAATCTCTTTAGGGTGGCTGTAACTTGCATACACATCATTTTTTTGGGTTGCAAAGGTAAATAAATGTTGATTGAAATACTGAAACGACTTTTCAAATTGAATATTGCCTGTTTTATTTCTTTTGAATTATACAAAAAAACTATAACACCAGCTGTGGCCGGATATTATCGCATGATCATCAGTTTTCCCTGCAGGAAACTGCTGAATTCATTGGCTGTCTTCATCCTGAGCCGGTAAATGTAAATCCCCGGGTTTAGCCTGTTTCCGTTCAAACCGCGGCCGTTCCAATAAATCGGCTCAACCCCTGAGCCTATACTGGCAGCCATACGAGGACCGATTTGGGCAACATGCTGTCCGTGAAGGTTATAAACAAAAATTTCCACTTCAATTTCCTGATCTGCATAATTGTGATGAAACTCAAAATAGGTTCCCTCAGAAAAAGGATTCGGACGGTTGGTCATTCTCCCGGCAACGATATCGAGCGAGGATGTAACAAAGAACTCGGTATATGCCTCGGAAGAATTGTTATGCAAATCCCAGGCCTTCAGGCGAAGCGTATGCCTGCCCTCGGGTAACTTTTGAAACTGATAGATAATTTCGCCGCCTGTGTGCGAATCGGTTTGGGGATTGTAGTAATCGCTCAGGATAATAGGATTTTGGGAATCATCGTTCAACCATGCAACGATATCATGTCCGATACCCAGCCCAAAGAAATTTATGCCGCCCGGATCACTGAGCGTTGCATACAATACCGGGGTTTCGTTCACCTTTCCCCCGAAAGTAAAACTGGCGTCGTTCAGGTACATCGAGATTTCCGGCCCCTGGCTATCAGTATCCAGTCCAAGATCAATACCGCCTATCACAAAATCGTCATAATATCCGTGTGCTTCAGCCGAGCCATTGGTGGCAAAATAGCTGATCTTGCCCTGGCCAATTTTGGGGTTAACATCGCGGGGCACTACAAAGCTGAATGAAAAGGAACCATCCACCACAGAGGCTTTTCCTTTGTGCAAAACTGAATTTTGTATGCTGAAAGGTTTGGGATAACTGTCCTGATGGTTCGCCAGTGTGATGAGTTGTTCCGGTTTGTCGTACACCACAGGGAAAAGGGTGCCGTTAAAACCCGGGATCTGGTTTCCCAAATGATCGGTGACCTTTCCATGCACTGTAACCTCCGATAAACCAAGCAGTTCATTGGGTTGTAAGCTGCTTCCGTTATGGGTTATAACGGTGGTTTCGATGTTGTAATCCGGATACAGGAGATACATTGAAGGATCGCCAAGCAAAACAAAATTCCTGATGTACAAATTGTTGTTGTTGTCGTTTTTGGCATACATCACCAGTTCGCCCAGCGAGTAGTACGAGCCGTTTTCATCCTGCTCGAACATGAAGCGGGTGAAACTCTTGTTCAGCCTGAAATTAAAAGAAGAATAAGCCAGTCTGGAGGTGGTAAACAAAGCAATTCCACCCCCGTTTGGATTTCTTACAACCAGTTCGCCTGCCGAAACCAGTTCCGGGTTGTCGAACCTGCCGAACTGGCAAGTGGCCGTCAGGAACATGGGCATGTTGTCGAGGTTTTTCCAGGCGAGAATATCATTATTTGTAAGCACTTTTGATGTGGCCCACCCTGTTTCGCCGCCATGCCCGATGTAATTTACAAGTAAAGAGCCGTTTGTTACAATGTCGTTTATGGCTCTATTCGCATCGGGATATCTGTACCCTCCGGGGATATTCAATCTCCGATATGCATCCAGGTATATTTTTTCTATATTAAAAATCCTATGATTGGTGTCGACGTATTCTGTAATTTCTTCGGCCTGAATAAAATGGAGGTCTTTATCCTCATCATGTGCCACATAGCAGACCGTATTTTGCCAGTTGCCACGGTTCTTTCCCTGGTTATCGGTGTAATGTTCCAATTTGGCAATCATGGCAAGCGCTTCTGCCGGATTGTTCACCGGAAAACGGCCAATACCCAGATCGAGCGCTCCGGCGGCGCCCTCGCCTTCGCCGTCGTCAAGCAAGCCGTAATAATCGTCGGCAACAAATGAAAGGTCGAGGCGCAAAGATTCTGCCGACTGATAAGCAGGGATCAGATTGTTGTTATTCGGGAGGCGGTCTTTGGGGTCATATGAACCGTCGCCGAACAAAAGAAGATACCTGGGTTCTTTACCTGTGGGCGCCTGGTCAAACAGCATTTTCATAAAGTCGCGAATGGCGGATGGGTCAACACTTCCGGATGAGAACTCATTATATATTTGCTCAACCTGAACAACGAGAACAGATAAATCGCTGTTGTTCCGCCTGAAGTCTGCATATTGTTCCGCTTCTGAAAGCAGAATCGCAGGTGTGATGACTACCATATCGTGGGGCTGCAGGCCATGAAGGTTCTGGTTTGCAATGCGTGTGGGCATGTCAACACTGTAATAATCATCGGGCGTAAATGCAACAAACTCGCGCAGAGAGGGTGTTGCAAAGGTAAATTCCGCAATTTCGTTCACCCTGGCGTATTGCACATCGCCTGGTTCGTGCTCCTGGCTAACTTCCCAGATAATGAAATTATCGGCGGGCGACTCAAGCATAAACTGTGCTGTATAATTACTTCCGACCGACTGTAGATCGCGAAAATGCATCTGGCCGCCGGTGTATATCATCTTGCGGCGGGCATTCACTTCAATGTAATCCACCCAGGCGGAAGCAGATTGGTTGGATGTGAGATAATCCACGCCAATATTTATCAGATCGTTAGTAACAGAGCGGGTGGTGGAAAAGCCTGCTGTACGTGCATACAGGGACAAATGTCCGCTGGGAATGGCCAGTACAACCGGACCGTCAATTTTCTCACCGTTCACTTCAAGCCCCACGCGGCTGATCTCGTTCGATTTAACGGCAAACCGGCTCCTGATACGCACCTGTGCATCGGTATCAAGATTAGGGAACACCATATCAGGAATATACCTTGTAGATGAATTTCCCGGAATTCTCTCGCCAAACCATTCACGGCCAATTTTTGCCAGGTTTGTAAAATCAGGCTTATATAAACTGTATGCATTAAAAGTGCGAACCCTGTGACTTCCCTGTTGAGGCAGTGGCTGTAATGCCTGGATGCGCTTTCCTTCGCCATTGCTGACTGTGAGAAAATAAAATGAATAATCGGTGTAAATATTCCATTCATGCTCAAAACGCAGGTTTAACGGATCAGTTATCGGTTTCCATACATGCTGTGAAGAGGCATAAAACAGGATGTAGTCGCCATCCTGAAAAACACCAGGATCGGAGGTATGAACCTGTATAGCCACTTCCCTGAGATCGTCAATACGGGGGTCGTTGTTTTTTTCGGGCAGCATCCGGTTTCCGTTGCCATAAAGCCTGAGTTGAGAAGGATGTATTCCCTGAACCGGCATACCGGCTGCGACCAGGTCGTGGAAGGTAACCTGGTAAACGCCATGTTCCTTTGTCCTCATTTTGAGCCAATCGCCGGTGGAAAGAACAGATTGTGAGGTATATGTTGCACCGGATTTGTGTTCCGCTACACCTTTGCCCGAAATATTGATACTGAATGATATGAGTTTTTCAATATTCCCGGTTGCGACATTGTACCTGAGTGGAATAAATGTAATCTGAACCAAAGGTTGTTTCCGGAAGTATGAAATCTGCACTGATTCAAATCCGATCTCGCTTTCAGGATGAAAACCCTGGGGCAGCAAAGCAAGTTCAGCTTCGCTGAGGGGTTGAAAAACGGTTTCTGAAAAAACGGGGTAGTATGAGCTGTATCCGGCATCGGCATGAAAAGACGAGGAAAAAACTGGCAAACCGCTCTGGCTGTCAATCATTGCTCCGCTGAAATACAAACCGGCAGCATCGGGGTAATAAGACAATATGCTACTGCCATCTGCATCCCAGTTCAAATCGCGCTGATACGTTTGTGCGGTTAAAGCCAGGCAGTTGATGATGAGTGGGATAATGAGGTACGGTATCAGGTTTCGCTTCATGCTTATTTCATCCAGTTAATACAGTTACAAAAATAACAAACAAAAACAAAATAGAGTTTATCGAATGATCACGAGCTTGTTCCCTTTTTCTGCTGTACCGGTCAGGGGGTTCCTGATTACAACCCTGTAAACATAGGTGCCACCTTCCAGCATTCTTCCTCCGTCGTCTCTACCATCCCAGCTAATCGGGACTGAACGGCTGCCTGGCGGAGTGAGTTTTTCATACAGATGCTTCCTCAGCCTTCCGTCAAGGGAGTAGATGTAAATATCAATCTCCAGTTCTGAACGATCCTGATTGTGCTCCACTACAAAATTGGTGTTGTGAATAAAAGGATTGGGATAATTCATCACGTGATCGAGTGCTACCCTGCCGGAGGAGGCAACCACAAATTCTGTGAAATCCTCCGAAGCATTGTTGTGAATATCCCATACTTTTAAGGAAAGATGGTACCGGCCGTCAGGCAAATTAAAGAATGGATAACGTATTGATCCAGACTTATATGTATCAAGATCGGCGGTATAATAGTCATTCAGTACGATGGGCTTGCTTGTTTCCTGGTTCAGTACAGCTACAATATCGTGCCCGATCCCGGTTCCGGTGGTGTTAATGCCACTCTCATCGCTGACAATAGCCAGAAGAATAGGGTTTTCGCCGGTGATTCCACCGGATTTAAAGTTTTCATCGTTGATATAAAGCCTGATTTCCGGCCCATGATTATCAACGGCAGCTCCTGCATTAAATCCGCCGATGAGTACTCTCCGATCAAAGCCATGCGCATCGCGCTGACCGTCGGTAGCATAATAACTTATTTTGCCGAAATCATAGTTGTATGCGATGTCTCTGGGCACGATAAAGGAAAAATTGAAATGCCCGTTTTGTATACTTACTTTACCCTTATAGATAATGTTTTGCTGGGTTGTAAAATCAAAAGTTGGCCCGCCATCGTTAGCCAGCGTAGTAATTTTCTGAACTTTGTCGTAAACAGTTGGGGTAAGTATTCCGTTAAAATCATTCATGATGTTTCCTGAATGGTCTTTCACAACCCCTTTAATTGTAGTCAGTGACAATGCTTTCAAGGTATCGGATAGTACATTGATATCCTGTCCGTTAATATGGGTTGTATGGACGCTGTATTCCGGAATGGCCAGTTTTAAGGCAGGATCGCCGAGAAGAACAAATTTCCGGTGGTTGGCATCATTCCCTGCTCTTTGTTTTGAAAGCCGCATGATGTCGCCAAGCCTGAGATATTCATTGTTTTCCTGTGTGAAGGCATACTCAAAGATCAGCTTATTCAAGGTAAAATTGTAGGAGGCATAGGTTGGCCGGGTGGTTGTAAACAAGGCAATGCCGCCTCCTCTGGGGTTCAGAATTACCAGTTCGCCTGCCGAGGTATGTGAGGGGTCGTCGAAATAGGCAAACTCGCAGGTTGCGGTAATAAATACGGGCATCCGGTCGTAGTTGGTCCAGTTGTTGATATCAGGCAGTTCCAGTACACGTTCATGCGCCCAGCCCAGCACACCTCCGTGGCCGGTATAATTAACTATTAAGGCGCCTTGCTGAACCCTGAGGTTGATGTCGGAATTTGCCTGGGGATATCGTTCGCCACCGGGAACCGAAACCTGCTGGTAGGAATCGAGATAGATTTTATTGAGATTGAAGGAACTGTAAGCCGAGTCAAGATGTTTGGCCATGGTTTCGGCCTGACGGATATGCAGGTTATTGTCTTCATCGTCGGCCACAAAGCAGATCATGTTTCGCCATTCCGACATGGTTGCCTGGCTGTTGCTGGCATAATGAATGATCTTATCCACCATGGCAGCGGCCTGATCAACCGTGCTCACAGGCAACCTTCCGATACCTATGTCAACCAAATTAATCCCATCGCCGCCTTCATTGTCGGCAAGAAACCCGAAAAAATCGTCCGTTATATATGATTTTATCGGATCCATTGATTCCTGCGATATCCATACCGGCACAAAGTTGGTGTTATTGGGAAGCCGGTCCTTGAAATCATAGGATGCATCGCCAAAGAGCAGAAGATACTGAAAATTATTGTCTCCGCCGCTGCGCTGGAATAGCATTCGTGCAAAATCCCGGATGGCCGAAACGTCCTGCTTTCCGGAAGAAAATTCATTGTAAATCTGTGCAGTTGTTGCCACCAACACACTCAGACCTGAAAAACTGTTGTGGAAAGAGGCAAGGCGGTTGGCTTCGTCCAAAAAGGCAGGATGCACAACAATCAGCATATCAGGAACCTCAGCCGCATGCAGGTTTTGGTTGGGAACCGGTTCAACAAACTGCACACTGAGCAGGCTGGCCTGATCAAAGGCAATGAACTCGCGTACATGATTGGTAACCAGCTGGTATCGTATCTCATTCGATTGATTGCTAATTTGCTGCTGCATGGCATTGGCCGGATCGGTAACATCCCATACACGGATGGCTGCGCCTGCGTTCTGAAGACGAAATTCTGAAATGCGCTCTGGCCCGATTGCATAAAGGTTTCGATAGGACATTTGAGATCCGGTCATCACCAGATTTCTTACTGCATGAAGCCTGATAAAATTGAGCCAGCCTGTTGAGGGCTGTGCTGTGTGGTTATAGGTGATACGCAATTCAATATCCTGTTTGTCAATGATTGTATTTCGCAGAAAAGATGCCTGCCTCGCCCAAATCGGGTATGAGCCGTGCACAGTAACGGCAGGAATGGATGTTTGAACGGGATCGCCGTTGATTGAAGTGGTAAAGGAGCTAGGTTGAAGGGAACGGGCAGCAAAACCGGCGCTGATGTTTACAACAGAGTCAACCACCCTGTTTGGTATTATGAAATTAAATGTCCTGGTAAGCACAGCATCAAAGACTTCGCCGAACCATTCGCGCCCGGATTTAATCAGATTGACCGTATTGGTTTCATGAGCCATGTAGTCATTAAATACAGTAACTACATCGGTAACAGGTTTGTTTGTTGATGGCTGCACACCAACTCGTTTTCCCGGGCCGCGGTCAGTGGTCAGAAAATAATAGTTGCGGTCGTCATAGATATTATGTAAATAGTCGAAAATTTTTGAGTTGGCCTGGTATTTCCATTCGTGCGGGCTTTGCCCGTAAAACATGATGTAATCGCCCTGGTTAAAAACACCATCTTCTTCTCCGACAACCACAATCGCATTTTCAATCAGGTCATCGTGCCTGAAGGCAGCATTTGGCTCGGGAAGCATGCCGCCACCGTTTCCGAATAATCTGATATGCTGCGGATTGATCGTGGCGGGATTGATGCCGGCATTCATAAGGTCGTTGTATGTTATCCGGTAAATTCCGGTTTCTGATACTGCAAATTTGTACCAGCTTCCGGTGGCAAGCACCGATTGAGTTGCAAAATCATTCTTGAGCACTCCGGGCTCATAATCCTGCTCTTTGAGCGTATAGACGAGATCGAACGAAACCAGTCTGAAAACCGAACCGCTCAAAGGGTCTTCAACCAGGGGCAACAAAGCCAGGTTAAAGCCATTCTTTCTGCCGGCGCTGATTGGGTTCACCTGAGGTTGAATGGTTTGAGCGATATATTGATAATCCTCGCTTCGAATGAGTTGCCTGATATCGGCAGAGTCGAAAACAGGGTTCTCAATCCTGAAGGCGGCAAGTTGCTGGTTCGGTGATGTAAAAAACACATTCTCCTGGAATACTGGTATCAGAGGGTTATAAGGATAGAAAGCATTGTTGAAGATCAACACATTATGCTGATTTCCATCATAATCAATACCACGGGCTTCCTCCCACTTGAGTTTACGATGTTTTATGATTTCTTCTGCAACTATGTTGTCCGGGGCAATAAGCAAAAACAGAATAAGGATGTAAAGCAGCTTTAACATATTGTTTTTGTTAAGATTGAATACTGGCGGTTAAGATGGGAAAGTGCTATCATTGGCAGCGGCTACGAATAAATGTACCGTTTTTGAGCATATTAAAACGAACGGAGAGCAATCATTATTATTGTAAAGTAGCGTGGCTGACAAAGCATATAATCAATCCCTGAGCAGGTCATTCCTCTAAATAAGCCGGAACAAGGCTGAATAAAGTAAAATAATTATACAAAAATGATCCTCCGGCATGTCATGCACAATTGGTTGAAATATCACGCGTTAAAGAAGGGTCCGGGTTGTTTGTATTGCTTTTTTGTAAAATTAATAGTAAAAACATCCTGGCCGAAAGTTACCGGAATAAGAAAAAAGTATTAATATTGTTGCCCGAAAAGTCACTCCAAATCCTGTACATGAAAAAGTGCCTTCTATTTGTCGGAACAATTTGCCTGTTGCTCGCCACAGCTATGCACACCAATGCACAGGATCCCGGATTCAGCCAGTTTTACGGGAACCCTTTATACCTGAACCCGGCGCTTGCGGGCAACAAAATTTGCCCACGCCTCACTTTCAACTACCGCAACCAGTGGCCATCCATTCCTGCCAGCTTTGTAACCTATAGCGCTTCATACGACCAATACGTTGATTTTCTGAGCGGTGGAGTAGGTTTATTGGTGGTTTCCGATCAGGCCGGCGACGGATTGCTGATCACAAATGCTTTCAGCGGGGTTTATTCCTATCGCCTTGAAGCATCCAGAGACATCGTTTTAAATGCAGGATTGCAGGCAACTTACCAGCAGATGAGTATTGATGACAGCAAACTGATTTTCGCCGATATGCTCACAAACGGCACAGGCTCATCACCTGATCTGGATCTCATTCGCAGCTCAGGGCTTACACGCTCATTTCCTGATTTTTCAGCAGGTATGCTTGTCGGATATCGCGAGAGTATTTATCTGGGATTTGCCGCACACCATCTTTCTCAACCCGACAACGGTTTCTATTCCGGATCGGGAAGCAGACAATTGATGAAGTACACCATACATGCCGGAGCGATTTTCAACCTGATCCCTGCAACAGGTTTTGACGACAACAGGGCTTTACCCTCCATATCCCCCAACATATTATATCAGCAGCAAGGCGAATTCCGCCAGATGAACGCAGGTCTCTATCTGAACATATACCCATTTGTTGCCGGCCTATGGTTCAGGTACAACTTCGAAAATCCCGATGCTGCTATTGCTTTACTGGGCTTTGAATACAATCAGTTTAAGATCGGCTATTCCTATGATTACACCGTATCCAGACTGACCAATGCCACCGGAGGCGCTCATGAAATCTCCGTTGCCTGGCAATTTGCATGCCTGGAAAGAAGTACAAAGATCAAAGCAATAAAATGTCCAACTTTTTAGTTATAAGTGAGTAAATAAAATTTCAAACTACAATGAACCTGAAAAACAGAAGTTTTAGCATTTTTCTATTGTTCGCACTGGCCGTATTTTTGACCTCCTGCGCCAAAGAACGTTCCCGTACAACAGGCTGGGAATATAACGATCCGAAAACCGGAGGTTTTGAAGTGCCTCCATACCGTGATCAGATCACCGGGCCTGGCCTTGTTTTTATCGAAGGCGGTAGTTTTGTTATGGGACGTACCCTTGATCATCCAATGCAGGAATGGGATAATATGCCAAGACGGGTAACTGTTCCAAGCTTTTACATGGATGAAACCGAAATCTCAAACCTCGATTATTTAGAATATTTATACTGGATCAACCGTGTTTTTGGCGCCGACTATCCTGAAGTCTACCGCAAAGCCCTTCCCGATACCCTGGTTTGGCGTGAAAGACTGGCCTACAATGAACCTTTGGTTGAAACCTACCTCAGGCATCCGGCTTACAGAAATTACCCTGTGGTTGGTGTTACCTGGCTGCAGGCTAACGACTATTGCTCATGGAGAACCGACCGCGTGAACGAAATGTTGCTCATCAGACAAGGTATCCTCGACTTCGACCCCGATCAAACACCCAAAGACAATTTTAATACAGAAGCTTACCTTGCCGGCCAGTATCAGGGGCTTGTAAACCGTCCGTTACCCGATCTTGACCCGGCAGGTACCGGTGAGCGTATTGCCCGCCTCGAAGATGGCATACTATTGCCCCGCTACCGTCTCCCAACCGAAGCGGAATGGGAATATGCCGCCCTTGGCCTGATCGGCGATACCAAATATGAACGCGTTGTTGAGCGCAGGATGTATCCGTGGCGAGGCGATAACCTCCGTGCCGACGGAAGAAAAAATTATGGTGAATTTAAGGCTAATTTCCGTCGCGGACGCGGCGATTATATGGGCGTTGCCGGTTCACTGAATGATGGAGCCGACGTTCCTGCCGACGTAAGGTCATACTGGCCTAACGATTTTGGGTTATATAACATGGCAGGCAATGTGGCTGAATGGGTACTGGATGTTTACCGCCCTCTTTCGTTTGCCGACGTAGAAGATTACAGGCCTTTCAGGGGCAATGTATTCACCACCCGCATTACAGATGATGAAGGCTTTTTGGTTGAAAAAGACAGCCTGGGCCGCATACAGTACCGGGAAGTAAGCGTGGAAGAAGCTTCAGGAAGATACAACTACCGCATGGCCGATAACATCAACTTCCGTGACGGTGATCATCAAACAATTATTGATTCCGACTGGACCCAGGCTCCTGAAGATGGGAACACCACAAGTAAAATGTATGAATACGGAAGAACTTCGCTCGTAAGTGATCAATCGCGTGTATACAAAGGCGGTTCCTGGAGAGACCCGGCTTATTATCTTTCCCCTGGCGCCCGTCGTTTTATGGAAGAAGACAAAGCAACGAATTTTATAGGCTTCCGTTGTGCGATGACCCGTGTGGGAAGTGCATCGCCGGCAGGCCGCCGCAGATAATATCAGCTTTCGCCTCGCTGCCCTGAAGGTTCGGATACCCGGCTTTAACATTTTGTAAAGCAGTTTGTATCCCAGTGCGTTCAGGGCAGTGTTGTTTAAATACACAGCCTTATGGTGATAGAAAAATTGTACGATATTTTCTCAGAAAACCCACTGATAAGTACCGATTCAAGGGCAGTGGAGAAAGGTTCTTTGTTTTTTGCCTTAAAAGGCGAAAACCACGATGCAAATCTTTTTGCGAAGCAAGCGCTTCAAAACGGGGCTTCCTATGCCATTGTTGACAAGCCTGACATCCCTGAATCCGACCGCTACATTCTCGTAGAAGACGTACTGGAAACCCTTCAGCAATTAGCCCTGTATCACCGGAAGCAATTTCAGATACCCGTATTGGCCATCACCGGGTCGAACGGAAAAACCACTACCAAAGAATTGCTGGCAGCGGTACTTGAAACCAAATACAATTGCCTGTACACCAAAGGCAACCTGAATAACCATATCGGACTTCCCCTTACCATACTTAGATTAAATCATTCGCATCAGATCGCTTGTATTGAGATGGGTGCGAACCATATCGGGGAAATTGAGAAACTTTGCCAGATTGCACAGCCCACATACGGGCTGATCACAAACATCGGAAGCGCACACCTTGAAGGCTTTGGTAGCCTGGATGGCGTGATCAGTGCAAAAACCGAACTTTACAGATTCGTAGGCCAACAACAGGGGAAAATATTTATTAACAGTGATGACCCCCTGCTGTTAAACCATAAAAGCGATCTGCAATATGTTAGCTACGGAATTCAGTCAGAAGCCGACTACCATGGCAAAATCTTCAACCAGCACCCTTTTATTGAATTATCATGCAGAGAGAATTGCACAACCTATGATATCCGAAGCAAACTGACTGGCATATACAACGCATACAATATCATGGCAGCAGTTTGTGTTGGCCGGTATTTTGGCGTTCCGGTTGACGAAATCCAAAATGCAGTCCTCTCTTATGTCCCTCAGAACAACCGTTCGCAGATAATTACCACAAAAAACAACCACATCATACTGGATGCGTATAATGCCAACCCGTCGAGCATGACGCCGGCATTGAACAATTTTATGCAATATCCCGGGAACCCCAAAATATGTATTCTTGGAGATATGCTTGAATTAGGCAGCTATTCCTACGAAGAACACGCCAAAATCCGCGACCTGGTCTCCCAAGCCGGTTTTGAAATGGTAATGTTTATCGGGCAGCATTTCATGGAAGTAAGAAAAGAAGCGCCAAACCTCTTGTTTCTGCCTGATACCCATACTGCCAAACAGTGGTTAAGCGAAAACAAAACTGTTGGCAACACCATCTTAATCAAGGGTTCAAGAAAAATACAGCTTGAACGCCTGACTGATCAGCTCTGATAATATTATGCGCACCACTGCAAACAAACCATTCCATGTTACCGGAATTATGTCAGGAACCTCACTGGATGGCCTTGACATTGCAGCCTGCAGTTTCTATCAGCAAAACGGCAACTGGGAATATCAGATAAAACATGCGCAAACCTATCCTTATCCGGATCACTGGAAATCACGCCTGTCAGGTCTTCTGGATTCAAAATCCCAGGAACTGGTAAAGGTACATTTTGCCTACGGCAAACTACTGGCTGAATTTGTGAACCGCTTCCATAACGAAACTCACTTTAACCCGGATCTGATCGCTTCGCACGGACATACGGTCTTTCACAACCCGGCCATGGGATTTACACTCCAGATAGGAAGCGGTGCAGTGATTGCCTCTCTCAGTGGAAAGCCGGTTGTTTGCGATTTCAGATCAGGTGATATCAGCCTTGGCGGACAAGGCGCCCCGCTTGTTCCCTTAGGAGATGAGCTTCTTTTCGGACGCTACGATGCCTGCCTTAATCTGGGCGGATTTTCAAACATTTCTTTCAAACACCTCAATCAGCGCATGGGATTTGACATCTGCCCGGTGAATACGGTCTTAAACATGCTGGCCTGTAAACTGGGGCTTCCTTTTGATACTGACGGAAATCTCGCCGCAAACGGAGAAATTCACACAGAATTGCTTGAGAGACTGAACCGATTACCGTTCTATTCGCAAAGCGTACCAAAATCGTTGGGCATTGAATGGGTTAATAATGAAGTTGTTCCGGCCATAAGCTCTTTTGAGATCAGCGTTCAGGATCAGTTGCGAACCTATACCGAGCATATCGCAATCCAGATCAACAACATAACCGGCCGTTATGGCATCCGGAATATGCTTGTTACCGGCGGAGGGGCCTACAATGCCTTTTTAATCAATAGGATCAGAAAACTCTCAACACCCACACTGATGATTCCAGATAAAGAAACAATTGAGTTCAAGGAGGCGCTTATCTTTGCTTTTCTCGGATTGCTGAGATGGCTGGAGCAGCCCAACTGCCTTGCAACAGCCACCGGCGCGAGCGCAAATGCCATTGGCGGCGCAGTTTATCTTCCTGCAAAATAAGCTTGGGCGTATTACGTTTTCTGTACATAATTCCTTATACCTGTCAAAAATCGTTATGATAAAAAAAATCATCTTCCCCGCATTTGTGCTGTTGCTTTTTTCGATCACCCAACTGCTTGCACAGAAATCCCAAAGCCTTCCATCCAACGCCGAACGGTTCCGGCAGGCGGAAAAACTGATGGAACTGGAGAAATATGCAGCAGCCAGATCATTATTTGAATCACTTGACGATGCCCAAACAGATGCTGATTACCTGCTCCAGGTGAAAGCAGCCTATTATGCAGCCTATTGTGCAGCCGCACTTGAGCATCGCGATGCAGAATATCTTTTCGAGAGGTTCATTGCCGACCATCCGGAAAGCTCAATCCGCAACCAGGCATGGTTTCAGCTTGGCTTGTTACAATACAAGAAAAGGAATTACCGCAGCGCATTGCGATCGTTCGAGGCGCTTGATATACGCGCACTCAGCAACCGCGAAATCGCCGAATTGTATTTCAGAAAGGGATATTGCTACCTCAGGCAGGACGACTTAAAAAATGCCAGGAAAAACTTCAGCCAGATACGCGGTACAAATACTGAATTTACCATACCGGCCACCTATTACTACGCCCATCTGAATTATCTTGATGGCAATTATGAAGCTGCGCTGAATGATTTTGAAAAAATCAGAAACGAACGTGCATACCGGACAATCATTCCACTGTATATTGTTCATATTCACTACGGGCAGGGTCAATTTGACGAAGTCATTGAAAAAGGAACAGCTATGTTCACAAACGAACGTAACCGGCAAAACCTTGAGATTGCCCGCATGCTTGGCGATGCACACTACAGGCTGGGATCCTACACAGAAGCCTTGCGATACCTGGAATTTTACCACCAAAACCAAAGGAGGCAGGTCAGCCGCGAGGAATCCTTTCAGCTGGCATTCCTGTATTATCTGAACAACCGCTATGCCGAAGCAATCCGGTACTTCCAGCCGGCTACCACCGAGGATGACTCTCTAGGTCAGTATGCCTTCTACCACCTGGCTGATGCCTATCTGAAAACCGGCCAGAAACAATACGCCGCAAATGCCTTTAACTCTGCATATCGTATGCCCTTCAACCCGGATATCCGCGAAGATGCATTGTTTAATTATGCAAAGCTTTCGCTGGAAATCAACATCAACCCCTATAATGAGTCCATTAAGGCCCTGAACCAATACCTCGAGGATTTCCCGGATGGAAAAAGAAGGCAGGAAGCGCAATCTTATCTGGTTCATCTTTACCTCACCACAAATAACTATCGTGAAGCTTTGTCTTCAATCGAAAAGATAAAACAGAAAGACGACCGGCTGAAGGAGGCTTTCCAGAAAATCACTTACTACCGGGGCATAGAGCTTTTTAACGACAGGGACTTCTTTGATGCCATTGTCATGTTCAAGAAATCGCATGAGCAACCCATTGATAAAAAGATTCTGGCCAACTCATTGTTCTGGACCGGCGAAGCTTACTTCAGGCTGGATCAGCCCGATCTGGCAATCACTTACTATAACCGGTTTCTGAATACCAGCGGCGCCCGCAACCTGCCACTGTTTCACCTGGCCCATTATAATATAGGTTACGCCCTGTTTCAGCAGAAAAACTACGATCAGGCCATTCAGTCATTCAACCGTTTTCTGGCAAACGAAGCCCGTGAAAACAAAAGGACAGTCAGTGATGCCTTGCTTCGAACCGGCGATGCCTATTTCATCACAAAGCGATATCAGAATGCCATTCAACAGTATGAAAGGGCCATCCGGCTCAATGCCGGTGAAGCCGATTATGCAACATTCCAGATAGCACGCGCACAGGGAGCGCTCGGAAGCCAGCAAGCCAAAATAACTACGCTGCAGGCCTTTCAGCGCGATTTCCGAAACTCTCCTTTTGCACCGGAGGCGTTTTACGAATTGGGCAATACCTCACTGATTATCAATCGAAATCATGATGCATTGCAATATTTCAGCGCCTTGCTGCGAACCTATCCTAACAGCAACTTCTCAAGATCAGCATTGATGAAAACAGGCCTGATCCATTATAACGACAACGACAATACCCGGGCCCTTGAAACATTTAAGAAAGTTGTGGCAGATTACCCCGGAACACCCGAAGCACATGAAGCACTGGCCAACATCAGAAACATATACGTTGAATTAAACCGTGTTGATGAATTTGTTAACTATTCCAGAAACCTGACATTTGCCCAGATTACTGACCGCGAGCAGGATTCCCTGATCTACATAGCTGCCCTTAACAAATATATGGAGGGCGACTGTCAGAGCGCTGTACCCGGATTTGGCAACTACCTCAGCCGCAATCCACAGGGGTTCTATTCGCTCTCTGCGCATTTCTACAAGGCTGAGTGCGAATTCAGATCCAATAAGCTTGCTGAGGCATTGACCGATTTCGAAGCGGTAATTTCCAGGCCCAGGTCGGAGTTCACAGAGCGTGCCCTGTTGAGGACCTCAAGGATCAACCTGGATATGGGCAAACACGAAAATGCATACAATCAGTTTCTTCAGCTCGAAGAAGTGGCTTCCTCACCGGCTAACCGCATACAGGCGTTAAACGGACAAATGCTTACAGCCACAAAGCTGAACAACCATTCGGCAGCGCTTGAAGCTGCAGAAAAACTCTTAAAAGACGACAGGGTTCCGGAGTCCTCACTCGCCGAAATCAACCTGATAGCCGGAAAAGCTGCCATGAAACTGAATTCCGACAACAAGGCAATTGAATTTTTGCGTCAGAGTATCAGGCGTTCGCCCCAGGGAAGCTTCGGCGCTGAAGCTTCATACCATTTGGCAACTTTGCAATTCAAACAAGGCAAAACCAGCGAGGCAGAAAACAGCATTTTCGACCTGGCAGCCAACTATGCCTCATATGATTATTGGGTAGCAAGCGGTTTCATTCTGCTCGCCGACATCTACCGCGATGCCGGAAACATTTTTCAGGCGCGGCAAACCCTCTTAAGCATCATCGAAAATCATCAGGGTGAAGAGCTGAAGGAGGTTGCACGAAGAAAACTCAACGAATTACCTTAATTTGAAAGCATTTAAGCAATTGAAAAACCTGTTTATGAAAACCAATTATATTTCAATCCGGCTCAAATCAATATTGGTTGTTGCATCAGCCAGTTTTCTTATTTTTCAGCAAGCTGTGGCGCAAGCGCCGCATCGTGAAGAGATCACTGTAATCGCTCCTTACGAACCCACAATTCCCGATGTGTTCAAGATTAATATACAGCCAAAGATTGAAGCAGAAGAGATTACGATCCCGCAGGTGGTAATAAGCATCACGCCTCAAAAGCTGAACGTTACCCACAGTACCGAACCTGTGCAGGAAGCGCCCCCTCCGGCGGAAAGGCAACAGGAAATGTTCCGAAACCATATACGTGGCGGATTTGGCAATTACACTACACCTTATCTTGAGTTTAATGCAGGAAGCCTGCGTAATCCCGATTATCACCTGAACATGCAATTGCGCCATCTTTCATCATGGGGGCAAATCAAAGATTATGGTCACAGCGCTTTCAGCGATAACCTTGCAAGGGTATCGGCCAAACGCTTTTTTGAGAACCTAACCCTTGGAGCCGATGTCCATTATAAAAACAACCTGCTCCACCATTACGGATTTCCGGTTACAGATTTTCCGGATACGGTTTTCAATACTGCCAAAGATGATCTGAAACAGCGTTTTAATCAGGCCGGAGCTATAATCACTGCAAAAAGCAACAATAAGAACCGGGAAGGGTTTCATTACCAAACCAGCCTGGGATACGGATATACAGGAGATTTATTTGAAACCAAAGAACACAGGTTCGAACTTGAAAGCGATGTGAAGGCATCATATATGCTGTTCCGCTCTGACGACAAGCAAAGCCTCGGCCTCAAACTTAATGCAGCGCGATATCAACTCACTGACACCCTGCAAAAATGGAATAACACACTGATTACCGCCCAACCTTACATCAGCTTCAGATATCAGGAATATGAAATAAGGGCCGGCCTTCAACTTGCCTTTGACACCGATACCACAACACATTTCAGGCTTTTTCCTGTTGCCGAGGGAAGGTTGCACCTTGTTAAAAACCGGCTTGCAGTTTTTGTAGGCGTAGACGGCAGTATCGAGAAAAACGCTTTCAACAGTATCGCCATGGAAAATCCATTTATTCATTCTTCGCTTGAATACCGGAACACCCTAAATAAATTCAGGTTCTACGGAGGATTGCAGGGAAGCGCGGGCAAACGCTTCGACTACAAAACCAGTGTTTCCAACACCATCGCCGGAGATGTGCTGCTGTTTGTTAACGACACCCTTGCCCCTTTCAACCGTTTTCTTGTAATCTACGATGACATGAATATCGTGCAGGGACATTTGTCAGCCAGCTACACCATCTCTCAGCGGCTCAGAATAAACGGAGGTTTTGATGTATTTCATTATTCACCTGAGAACGAAGACAAGGCATGGCACAAACCTGCTTTCAAAGGCTATCTGGAAAGCAGATACACCCACAACGAACAACTGGCATTCAGGGCGTCGCTCAATGCAAGCGGAAAATCATGGGCCAGGGTTTTTGACAGCAATACCAGGCTTTTCGAAGAAATGGAAATTAAACCCTGGATTGATGTCAGCCTCGGAGCAACATACAGGCTGAACGATCAGCTTCATTTCTTCGTGGATGCCCGCAATATTACTGCCGGAAGACACTACTACTGGTACAATTATCCAGGCCAGCGTCTGCATGTTATGGCAGGTGCCGGTTTTTCTTTCTGAAACTATCCGGACCTTACTATTACACTGCCGGGATCAGAATCAAAATCCCCCGGTAAATGTATACCCCTGAAAGAACACACTAAACATCATGTTATCAACTAATTAAGCGCCTATTGTTTATCCACCGCGGAATGTTGATAACTTCTTTGCCCAAACCCTTTGAAAACACCAGATAATTCAGGTATTTTCAGTATTTTTGTATACTTTTTAAAGGAAATTTATTTAATTGATTATGAGCGACATAGGAAAAGAAAAAACGAACGGGAATCAGGAATATACAGCCAGTAAAATTCAGGTGCTTGAAGGTCTTGAGGCGGTACGCAAACGCCCCTCAATGTACATCGGGGACACAGGGAGCAGAGGCTTGCACCATCTTGTTTATGAAGTAGTTGACAACTCAATTGATGAGGCGCTTGCAGGGTATTGCAATTATATTGATGTTTTCATACACGAGGATAACTCAATAACCGTAAAAGACGACGGCCGTGGCATACCGGTTGATATTCACGAAAAAGAAAACCGCTCCGCGCTTGAGGTCGTAATGACCGTATTACACGCTGGCGGGAAATTCAACAAAGATTCATATAAGGTTTCCGGAGGTTTGCACGGTGTCGGGGTGAGTTGCGTGAATGCACTTTCCACATACCTCAGGGCGGAAGTTCATCGTGACGGCAAAGTTTATGAGCAGGTATATGAATGCGGAAAACCAAAGTTCTCCGTCAGGGAAATTGGAGTGAGTGACAAAACAGGTACCTATGTGACTTTCAGGCCCGATACCAGTATTTTTACCGAGACTGTATACGATTATGACACCCTCACTTCCCGGCTCAGGGAGCTTGCCTTTCTGAACAAAGGCATCAGGCTTACAATTACTGACGAGCGCAAGACCAACGGCAACGGTAACGGCGAAAACGGAAAGAAAACCGAAACCTTTTATTCAGAAGAAGGCCTGAAGGATTTTATCACATATCTGGATGCCAACCGCGAAAAACTAATTCCCGATCCCATTGCCATTGAAGGGGAGAAAAATGGCATCCCGGTTGAAATTGCCATGCAATACAATACATCATTTGCCGAAAACATCCACTCCTACGTAAACAACATCAATACACATGAAGGCGGCACACACCTTGCCGGATTTCGCCGGGGTTTGACCCGTACACTGAAAAACTACGCCGAGAAATCGGGAATGTTATCCAAGCTCAAGTTTGATATCAGCGGCGATGATTTCCGTGAAGGACTAACCACCATAATCTCAGTTAAGGTTCAGGAACCGCAATTTGAAGGCCAGACCAAGACCAAACTGGGTAACAGCGAAGTAATGGGTGCGGTAGATCAGATGGTTAGCGAAAGACTGGCGTATTTTCTGGAGGAAAACCCGAAAGAAGCCCGTACCATCGTAAACAAAGTAATTCTTGCGGCCACAGCACGCCATGCCGCCCGAAAGGCGAGGGAACTGGTTCAGCGAAAGAATGTTTTTAACAGCAGTTCTTTACCGGGCAAATTAGCCGATTGTTCTGAACGCGATCCGGCATTATGCGAAATATACCTGGTTGAGGGCGATTCAGCCGGAGGAACGGCCAAACAAGGCCGTGACCGTAAATTTCAGGCCATACTTCCGCTGCGCGGAAAGATCCTCAACGTGGAAAAAGCTATGCAACACAAAATCTTCGAAAGCGAGGAGATCAAAAATATTTATACCGCTCTTGGAGTGAGCATTGGAACCGAAGAAGACACCAAGGCCCTGAACCTCGATAAGCTGCGTTATCACAAGGTGATTATCATGACCGATGCCGACGTGGACGGAAGCCACATTGCCACCCTTATTCTCACTTTCTTTTTCCGCTACATGCGCGAACTGATTGAACAAGGTTATGTTTACATCGCCACTCCCCCATTCTACCTGATCCGTAAAGGAAAAGAAGAACGCTACTGCTGGACCGAAGAACAAAGGCAGGAAACGGTGAGGGAATTCTCTAAAAATGGCGATGAAAAGGGGATCCACATTCAGCGGTACAAAGGTCTTGGCGAGATGAACGCTGAGCAGTTATGGCTCACTACCATGAATCCTGAATTCCGCACTTTGCGCCAGGTTACCATTGACAATGCAACCGAAGCCGATCGCATTTTCTCCATGCTGATGGGCGACGAAGTTCCTCCCCGCCGTGAGTTCATCGAGCGCAATGCAAAATATGCCAATATCGACGCATAAATTCGTTTACTAACCTACTTGTTATGTCGAACCATAAGAAGCAAGCCCTTGCCGTTAATTTAAACCTGAACGTAAGGGGTTTGTCTCCGTCAACAACGCTTGCCATAAACGAAAGAAGCAATCAGCTGATCAGGCAGGGACGAACCATTTATAAGCTGGGTTTGGGCCAAAGCCCGTTTCCGGTTCCCGAAAGAGTTGTGGAATCGCTGAGGGAGCACGCACACGAAAAGGATTACCTTCCGGTGAAAGGCTTACCGGCCCTGCGCGAATCCATTGCAAATTACTTTAGGCGAACACAGCATGTTGAGCGCACAGCCGAAGATGTGATCATAGGACCTGGTTCAAAAGAACTGATCTTCATCCTGCAACTCGTCTATTACGGCGACCTCATCATTCCGACCCCAAGCTGGGTTTCATATTCGCCACAGGCTCGTATTATTGGCAGGCATGTGCATTGGGTTCCTACCACCAGCGAAAATAACTGGCGGCTCAGTCCCGAAAAACTTGACCTGATCTGCCGTACCGATCCCGATCGTCCCCGTGTTGTGATCATCAATTATCCGAGCAATCCGGTGGGTTCAACCTATCCGATTGAGAGGTTGAAATTGCTGGCACAGGTAGCCCGCAAATATCATGTGATCCTGATCTCAGACGAAATATACGGCATGATCCACCATCAGGGGCAGCATGTTTCCATTGCCAGATATTACCCTGAGGGAACCATTATCAGCAGCGGACTGAGCAAATGGTGCGGCGCAGGAGGATGGCGGCTCGGGACCTTCGTGTTTCCACCTAACCTGCGCTGGCTGCTGGATGCCATGGCCATTGTTGCCAGCGAAACCTATACGGCCACCAGTGCTCCCATTCAACACGCCGCTGTAACAGCATTCAATGGCGGGCCTGATATTGACGAATACCTGCATCAATCGCGCCGTGTGCTGCGCGCCATCGCTAAGGTGCTGGTTCAGAAATTGCATGATACAAACGTTTATGTTCCCATGCCCGACGGCGCTTTCTATCTTTTTGCCGATTTTGCTTATTACAGGGACAAACTGAAAGAACGGGGTATCCTTACAAGCGTGGAACTCTGCGAAACCATTCTGGAAGAAACGGGTGTGGCTATGTTGCCTGGAGCTGATTTTGGCCGCCAGCCTGAAGAACTCACTGTTCGCATTGCCTATGTTGATTTCGATGGGAAAGCGGCCCTGGAAGCCGCTTCAACAATAAACAACGGTAAACCATTAAACGGCCAGTTTGTGAAGGATTACAGTCCCCGCCTGGTAGAGGCGTTTGATAAAATGTGCGGGTGGCTGAAGAACCTTTAACAAAACTATTCTCCTATCTCCTTCCGCATTTCATATAACTTTTCCCGTCGGCTTTAGCCGAAGGCGATTTCACCGAAAACTCACGCGGCTTTAGCCGCATTCATCAACTGCTTTTTTTTAGCTGGTGATTTAATGGGGCTAAAGCCCCGTGTAAATAGATCATGTATTTGTCCGTCGACTGAAGTCAACGGGAATGTCAAAGGTTGGTAATGTAGTGTTTGGTGACTGCTGAAGTTATCCAGTCCTGATTTTAGTCAGCCATCAGCGATTCATACGGGATTTTGAGTTTGTGGTGCAGGTTGCGGATCATTGTCAGTGTCAACTTGCGTTTGCCACTGAAAATTTCTGATACCCTGCTCTTATATCCAATGATCTGAGCCAGTTCTCTTTTGCTCATCCCCATTTGTTCCATTCTGAACTTTATGGCCTCAATGGGATCGGGAGCCTCAATAGGATAATGCTCATCCTCATATTTCTCAATCAGAATTGAAAGTAATTCGGCTTCATCACCATCTGGAGTATTTTCAGGTGCATCAAAAATCTGATCCAGTCTTTCGAGTGCATCCTCGTAATCTTCTTCTGTTTTTAGGACCTTGATATTCATATTACTAAATATTATTAGCGTCAATTTTATTGTAATCCTGATGGGTTCCGATGAACCTGATAAAAATCCATCCTCTAAGGTAATTGATGCGGGTTACCAACCTATACCTGTTTCCACAAATATTAAAAACTACTCTTCCACTTTTCAGAACACTTGCCTTCGGAAACTCTGACTTAATATCCGCAGGAGTTCTCCATAAAGCTTTAGAGGCTTCTTTGTACCATGTTTTTAGCTGCTCCTCAGAGTCAGCATGCATTTCCCAGAACTGCCTGAGTATCTTTTTGGCTATTACCCGCATTGTTTGTTAATCGTTTGGCAAAGATAAGCAATTGTTACCAATTTGGTAAAATGTTAGCCGATAAATATTCAATTATACATTATTTATCATACATTCAGCAACTTATCCTCACTCTGCTTCATCCATTGTTAGATGAAAATAGATCTATAGATGGCCTTCATAAACACTTTTAAGGTGCTCTGACTTTATTTTTATAGGTTTGTACAACAGATATGAAAAGATGGTTTAAAATTGCATAATGAACCAGAATAACAAATTCTTAACCGACTTATATGATTTACTTGACGTTTGACAGTAATATTTGGATCTACTCATTGGATGAGTCTTGGCTAATAGAAAGCCAACTTGATTATCTTGAACCATGGATTCAGAATGGGTTAGTAAAACTATTACTTCCTAACATAATTATATCTGAGTGGCATAAACATGAGGGCAAACAGGGAGCAGAGCGAGAAAGAAAGCTCAACGAATTCTTCGCAATGGCAGAAGAAATTCTACCTTCCGCTTTTTATTCCGAATTCAAAGATCCCACAACAGGGGCATGACTTTCTTATTACACTGTATAACAAACATAAAGAATAGAAACGAAGAATCTTAAAATCTTCGATTAAGCTTGCTTTAAATTCCTAGAATACTGATCCCAACCTCATCAACCTCAAACCAACATTCCGCACCAGGATGCTGATGTCCCGGTTTCAAATGAACTGTAATGTTTTCAGGCTTTTCGCTGGATAGTACCTCAACGATGAGTTCAGTATATTCTCCAAAAAACTTTTGGCTCAGGATACGGCCTTTGATGGCAGCGCTGTTGTTTGGTTCAACGATTTGAAAAGATTCAGGGCGGATGGAAAGGGTAAGCACCGGTTTATCCAGACAAGCGGCATTTTCAGCAGCAATAAATCCGATTGTGGCCTCAAATCCGTTTTTAACAGGTTTTGCTGTGATGAAATTGGTTTTCCCGAAAAACGCAGCCACATAGCGATTTGCAGGCTTACTGTAAAGGTTTCCCGGTGTATCAATCTGTAAGGTTTTCCCATCTTTCATCACTACAGCCCTGTCGGCGATGGCCAGCACATCTTTGGTATCGTGGGTTACAAAGATGGCAGTTGTGCCCGACTTATTTATGATCTCTCGAATATCCTCCCTGATCTGGTTCTTCAAAACCGTATCAATATTGCTGAAGGGTTCGTCGAAAAGGATGAGGCCGGGATTTGGCGCCAGGGCGCGGGCCAGGGCAACGCGCTGCCGCTGTCCGCCCGAAAGCTGATGGGGATAACGTTTTTCAAAACCGGTCAGCCCGGTAAGCTCAAGCACTTCGCTGATACGGCCCTGCTTTTGGGTTTTATCGAGCCGGAACAATCCAAAACCGACATTCTCTGCAACTGTTTTGTGCGGGAAAAGCGCATAATCCTGAAAAACGATGCCTACGCCGCGTTTTTCGGGTTCGGTAAAAAAACCATTGGCAGAAATGAGCTTTCCGTCAATATGCAATTCTCCCGTATCCGGAATTTCAAATCCGGAGATCATGCGGAGCACAGTGGTTTTGCCGCAGCCGCTCTCACCCAGTAACGCCAGAATCTCGCCTTTACGAACCTCTAGAAAAAAGTCAGTTACAGCTTTAATCTGTGAGCCGGGATATCGTTTCGACAGATTATTTGCCTGCAAGACAATCATATGTTCCCTCTCCCCATCATTTTATTGAGCAAATATACAGGAATGAATCCTGTTAAAACTATAATAACGGCTGCCGGCGCTGCCTCGGCCAGACGTTCATCGCTGGCATATTCAAAGGCTTTGATGGCCAAAGTGTCGAAGCTGAAAGGCCGCAATATCAGGGTTAGTGGCAATTCTTTCAGCACATCAATAAAAACCAGCAATGCCGCCGCCAGCACAGAGCCTTTGATCAGAGGCAGGTTCACACTTAACAGGGTTTTTAGTTTGGAAGCGCCTAGCGAGCGGGAAGCCTGGTCGAGGTTGACAGAAACCCTTTCGTTGCCGCTTTCAATGCTGTTGTAACCAATGGCCATAAATCTGACAAGATATGCATAAATAAGTGCGAACCAGGTTCCCAGCAAGGCAATCCGGATGCCCGGCCCGCTTAATGCAGCCATTTGGCCTTCTAACCACAAAAACGCAACAAGAATTCCAATGGCTACCACTGCTCCTGGCAAAGCATAGCCCAGCGTTGAGAAACGGGCCGCCATTATCACAAAACGCTGCGGATAGGTTCGCACGGTATAAGCGATAAAAACTGCAAAAACCACCACAGTAACAGCGGCAAGAGAAGCCAGCACAAAACTGTTGCGTAAAAGATTCCAGAACGCTGTTGTCAGCACATCGTCGAATACGAGCGTTGCCCAGTAAAGCATCATGATGAACGGAAGCAGAAATCCGAGAAGAAAAGGAATAGAAAGTATGATGATTGCTGAAACAGATTGCCGGCTACTTAAGCTTTTTGCGTTGATCTGTCCGCTGCCAATGCCCATGTCGAAACGCATGTTTCCGCGCTGATAGCGTTCGAGCAATATCAGTGCAAGCACAAATACCATCAGGTAGACTGAAAGCTTGATGGCCGCATTGAGATTGCCAAAAGCGAACCAGGCATTGAAAATCCCGGTGGTGAAAGTGTCCACGCCAAAATACCTCACAAGGCCGTAATCGTTCAGCACTTCCATCAGTGCCAATGATATGCCTGCAACAATGGCCGGGCGTGCCATGGGCAAAGCTACCCGCCTGAACGACTGCCACGGACCTAATCCCAGCGAAGCCGTGACCTCGAAAAGTACTTTTGACTGCTTCAGGAAATAGGCCCGCGTGATCAGATAAACGTAAGGATACAATGCCAGTGAAAATATGATGATGGCGCCCGGCAGGCTCAGCACATCAAAAAAAAGATATTGCCCGGTATCAATGCCAAAATTGTTTCGTAGAAAAACATACACAGGCGAAGTATAATCCAGTATTCCCGCCCATGTGAACCCGCTGATGTAGGCCGGCAGAGCAATGGGGAGGATCAAAGCCCACTCGAAAAAACGACGGGCAGGAAAGCGATACATCGTTACGACCCACGATGTACTGACGCCTAAAATAAAAGTCAGCGCTGCCACACCCAGCATCAGTAAAAATGTGTTGATTACGTAGGCCGGAACGAGGTTTTTCAGGATATGGTTCCAGATTTCTCCGCCCTCACTGAAAAATCCTCCCAAAATTATCAGCAGTGGTATGGAAATGATTAGGGTAGCCACAAGCAAAAGCAGCACCCAGGAACTGCGAAGATCGCTTGATATTATTCTGAGCCGTTTAAGCATTGTTTTGTAAAAGTTGGCAGACGCCTACAAAAAGCATTATGCGCAAAATATGGCTAACCACCAGGAACGAGGCATTTTTTTTGTGTTGCAGTGTTGCGGTTCCCGAATCGCTGCGCTCTCGGGATTTCGCTTCCCGCCCGACTCAATAGTCGTTCGGGCGGGCGCTCAAGATCCAGTGATGCGGTATTTTTTAAATTATTCATAATTCATAACATATTTATTAGATGAGAGTTATAAAACAATTAGGTGAAAGTTGGTACCGTATGTACGAAAGCAGTTGGCTAATATGGTGCTGCTTACTGCCTACTGCCCCTGCCTACTTAAATAACTACTCCCACCCTGCACGGTTAAAGATCACCATGGCGTCCTGCAAGTACTGGCCAAGCAGGCTGAGCGGAACAGTATCTTCCTTATAACACCCCCATTCTTCGAGCAGTGCAGGCCATGGAACTTCAGTGTTCACAGGATATTCATGGTTTTCTTCGGCAAGGGTTAACTGGGAATTGTAGCTGAGCATGAACCCAATCAGTTCTTGTGCATTTTTCTTGTTTTGCGATGCTGCCGTGATCCCGATACCGCTGATGTTGATGTGAGCGCCCCGGTCATCCTGGTTCGGGAAAAAGATGCCCATCTGTTGTGCTATTGCGCGTTCTTCAGCATTGGGCGAATTCAACAACAAGCCCATATAATATGTGTTCACGATGGCAATATCGCCCACACCGGCAGCTATGGATTTTACCTGGTCGCGGTCGTTGCCGCGTGGAGGCTGGGCCATATTGGCAACCATCCCTTCGGCCCACAAAACGGCTTTTTCCTTACCATTGGCCGCAATGACAGATGCCATCAGAGTTTGGTTATAGTGGTTTTGTGAAGAGCGGACCAAAACCCTGCCTTTCCATTGAGGAAGTGTCAGCTCTTCGTAAGTAGTGAGTTCGGCCGGGTCAACCCTGCCATGATGATAAACCATAATGCGTGCACGCTTTGTGAATCCAACCCAATAACCTTCGGGGTCATGCAAATATGCAGGAACCTGATCAAGGATTTCCTTAGAACCTATTGGTTGAAGCAGGCCTTCGTTCATGGCCGCAATCATTCGCCCGGCGTCAGCAGTAATCAGCAAATCGGCACGGGTATTTTTACCTTCCAGCTTCAGGCGGTTGATCAGTTGATCGGTGTCGGCTTTCACCAGGTTCACACGAATTCCGGTTTGTTCGGTAAACTTTTTGAAAAGCTCTTCATCCACACGGTAGTGTCGTCCTGAGTAGATGCTTACTTCATCCGTCGGGGACTGGCAAGTAGCAAATAAAAATAAAATAAAGCAGAGTGAAACTAATCTGAGAATATTGGGCATTTTGGCAGATGTTATTAAGCTTATTAACATTAGTGCGGTAAGTTTGTTTGGCCGGGATTTTGGAGTTTTTCAAAAAACATATTCCAGCCATCCTGACTTTACTTATTTTCGCATTTTTCAAAAACGAAATGCAAAAACCTTGACCGATATTCCAAGCAATATATTTGAGCATTTTCATACCATTGGCACCTTTGGCGATGCAGTCCCGTGTGGTTCAGGACACATTCATACCACCATTTTGCTAAAAACAATCGAAGCTGGTGGGCCTGACTACATTCTCCAAAAGATCAATCAGCATGTTTTTCCGGATGTGGAACTGCTGATGAAGAATATTGGCCTCGTAACTGAATATCTTAAAAGAAAGCAGACCGGGAACGATGAATTCAAGGTTATGGAATTGGTGCCAACCAAAATTGGGAAATTCTATCATATTGATGATGGCGGAAACTACTGGCGCATGTTTGTAAACATTGAAGGCAGCCATACTTATGATGTGGTGCGCGAACCCAAAATGGCTTATGAGGCGGGCAGGGCTTTCGGCCATTTCATGTTTACTTTGGCCGATTTCCCGGTTCATAAATTGCGACCCGTAATTCCGGATTTTCACTCAATCGCCAAAAGGTTTCATGATTTTGAGAAAGTGTTGCTCAACGACCCTTTCAAACGCATGCACACTGCTCAACCGGAAATTGGTCAGGTTTACGCAAACCTTGATGAAATGATGATCATTCCTGAGCTTGAACATCAGGGCAAGTTTCCACTTCGCGTCACGCACAACGACACCAAAATCAACAATGTGCTTTTCAACCCTCCGGGAAAGGCTATTTGTGTAATTGACCTCGATACCGTAATGCCCGGGCTTTCCCTGTATGACTTCGGCGATGCCATCAGAACCGCTGCTGCTACTGCTGCAGAGGATGAACCAGACCTTGCAAAGATGCGGATTGACCTTAAAATCTTCGAAGCCTTTGCAAAAGGCTACCTTGAAAAAACGAGATTTATACTTACAAAGGATGAGATTGATTATCTCGCATTTTCCTGCCGCTATGTCACTTTTCTGCAGGCTATACGGTTCTTAACCGATTATCTTGAAGGTGATAAATACTACAAAACCGCTTATGAGAACCACAACCTGGTTCGGGCCAGGGCGCAGTTTAAGCTGGCAATGATGATAAAAAATCAACTAACAAATATGAAGGGCATTGTGCAATCGTTGCTAAAAAACCCAACCAGTTTCAAAAGTGGTTGATTCAGATACCTCACACTATCAGGTACAAACAGAAAAACGCTAAACGGTTCAATGAAATTTATCTCAGCTAGGCTTTTGTTGGTAAGCCAAACGCCCGTAAAGCAAAGCTCCTGACTGCCTCCAGGGTAATTTCCGGGGCTTCAAGATAACCCATATGCCCTACATCATTCAACAGCAACGCTTCAGCATGGGCAGGCAAGGCGATCTGCTCCAGCACCTTATTGAAAGGAATACGGGTATCCTGCCGGCCGGCAATAAAAAACACCGGAATGCTGATGGAAGCCAGCAGGTCACGTTTATTTTTTCTCACTTTCATACCCTCCATTGCAGCAACAAGGGCTTTTCCTGATATACTGCCTGCCTGATTCTTCAGCACCTCTATCTCATTTTTCAGGCGCTCCCGGTTGACAGGAGCAAACAGATCAGGAATAAACTGGTTGATAAAACCCGAACGGTTTTGCCTCACAACTTCGATGGCGCGATCGCGGTTCCGGCGGGCCTCTTCATCATCGGCATCGGTTTGTGAATGAAACAGAATCAACCCTTTAAGGATTTCAGGATAAAGGTATGCAAATGAGAGTGTAACATAACCGCCCATGCTGTGACCCAGCATCACGCACTTCTGAACCCGGCAATACGATAATACTGCATGAACTATTTCGGCCATTAGCTCCATATCGTGTACGGGTGCAAAATTAGCAGTGCGCCCATGACCAGGCAAATCAATGCAGATTATACGAAAGGATCCGGAAAGCTCGCCAGAAAAAGAATTCCAGATTTCGAGCGATTCAGTAAATCCATGCAACAGCACCAGCACCTGCCCGTTGCCGGTATCAGTAAAATGCACATTTTGAGAACGATATTCAATATACTGGCTCATATTTATGTTTTGTTAAGTTCCAAATCCAAAATTCCCTGCCTTGCCGGTTTGCCAGACTTTGGAGGGCAGGCAACTCGTTCAAAATCCCGGGAAAAGGATCAAAAAAATTAAGTTCTGAAAAACCTCATCCCATCAGCTTTACATTGTGCTGTTTCCTTCCCTGGAATTTGGACCCGGAATTTGGAACCTGGTGCTTTATCCCTGCATTATCGCTTCCACATCGGCCACGGTTTTCGGAACCGGTTTACCTAAAAGCTTATAGCCGCCGGCAGTGATCAGAATATCATCTTCAATCCGGATCCCACCAAAACCTTTAAAGGATTCCAATTTTTCGTAGTTGATAAAATCGGTATGCAGTCCTTCTGTTCTCCATTTGTCAATAAGCGCAGGGATAAAATAAATACCCGGCTCAATGGTAAGAACAAAACCTTCCTGAAGTCGGCGGCCAAACCTCAGGTAAGCCAGTCCGAACTGATCGCCGGGCCTGATTTCGTCGTCGTAACCAACGTAAATCTGTCCGAGGTCTTCCATATCGTGCACATCAAGCCCCATCATATGGCCGAGGCCATGCGGGAAGAAAAGGGCATGTGCCCCTGCCTTCACAGCGTCATCAATGTTGCCTTTCATCAAACCAACATCTTTCAAACCAGCAGCCAGCTCTTTTGCTGCAAGCACATGCACTTCCTTGAATGTAATACCCGGCCGGCAAGCTTCAATGGCTTTCATGTTGGCTGCAAGAACTGTTTCATAAATGGCTTTTTGCTCAGGCGAATATTTTCCACTCACCGGAATGGTTCTGGTAAAATCACTTGCATAATCCATGTATGTTGCTGCACCGGCATCAATCAGCAGGAGATCGCCATCTTTCATAACGTTTCCGTGGTAATGGTTGTGCAGCGTTTCGCCACGAACCGAAAGAATAACGGGGAAAGAAGTGCCGTTCCCCTTACTCAGAGCCAGGCCTTCAATTACGCCGGCAATCTCTTGCTCAATCAAACCAGGGCGTGCCATTTTCATTGCTGTGGTGTGCATTTCATACCCGGTATTTGCTGCCTTTTCCAATTCAATGATCTCAAACTTATCCTTTACAGAACGCAATTTAACGATAGCCTTGATGAGTTCAACCGAAGCATAATTTCTGATCTGTGAAGGATGGATTCCGAGAAGCTTCTCAAGTTCCAGAATATTTCTAGCACGGTAAGGAGGGGCAAAATGAATACGACGCCCCTGCTTGATGGCATTGTTCACATAATCATAAAGTTTGTTATAGGGTTCTGTTATCGTTACCCCAACCTGATCGGCCTTTTCGCGGATTGACTCTTGCGGTCCCATCCATATAATATCCTCAATTCCAACGTCGTTGCCGAACAGGATATCCGTACCATTGTCCACATCAATAATACCAGCCAGCCCGGCAAGGTTATGGCCAAAGAAATAGAGAAAATTGCTGTCCTGCCTGAAATGATAGGTGTTTGCAGGATAGTTCATAGATGCATCCTGGTTTCCGGGCAGCAAGATCAAACCTTGTGATACCTCGTTTCTTAACTTGTTTCTTCTTTCGGTGTAAACTGTTTTACTAAACATAATCTGGTGTATTAGAATTTATTTTTGTAGTTGACTTTCACATTAATTTGCTATTTTTCATCATTAAAGCGAACACAGCAAACGTTGACATTATTTAGAATCCCTATAAATTACAAAATCGCTTTTACTTAAACGGTTTTGTATTTACTTTTGTTACCCTGCTGCAATCTACAAAATAAAGAAAAAATCCCGACATACTTTTCACACACCATAAATTATATGACTAATCAACCTTAAACATGAGTAAATCAACATTTTCACTCGCATCAATCAGTAAAAAAGTCATCACTGCCCTGGCTGGGCTATTCCTGATAACTTTTTTGGCTATGCATCTGAGCACGAACCTGCTGCTGCTCAAACCCGATCAAGGCGCTGCATTTAAAGCTGCGGTGGATTTCCTTTCAAACAATCCGTTGATCAAAGTAATGGAAATAGTCCTTTTTGCCGGGTTTGCAATCCACATTGTGTTTGCAATTATTGTAACCCTTAAAAACTGGCTGGCCAGGCCTGTAGGTTATAAGGTTGCCCAGAAATCCTACACTTACTTCATGTCGAAGTATATGTTTCACACCGGTGCAATTGTCTTTATCTTTCTCTTACTGCATCTGTGGCATTTTTTTGCCATCAAGATCGGACTGAACCCCCAGCCTGCCTTAATGAGCAATGAGCTTGATTTTTACCCGCTTGCACAACATCTCTTTCAACAACCCTTGTTTTCAGCTTTTTATCTGATTTCCTTTGTATTCCTCGGGTTTCATCTCAATCATGCGCTCCAGTCGGGGTTTCAGACTTTGGGCCTGAACCACAACAAGTACACACCGGTTGTGAAAATTATCAGTGCGGTTTACGCCATTGTTATCTCTGTGGGGTTTTCAGTTATCCCGCTTTACTACCTGTTTTTCTTCAAGGGATAACAAAATATGTTAAAAATTGATTAACAGTTAATTAAGAAATTATGATCAAACTTGACGCAAAAATACCCGATGGCCCACTTGCCGAAAAATGGGATAAGTATAAAGCATCCGCCCGCCTTGTTAACCCCGCCAACCGCAAAAAGCTGGAAATAATTGTTGTGGGAACCGGTCTGGCAGGCGCAGGCGCTGCATCATCGCTGGGCGAGCTTGGATACAACGTGAAGGTTTTCTGTTACCAGGACACCCCACGCAGGGCACACAGCGTTGCAGCCCAGGGTGGGATCAACGCTGCAAAAAACTACAGAAACGATGGCGACAGTGTGTACAGGCTATTCTACGATATGATAAAGGGCGGCGATTACCGCGCACGCGAAGCCGACGTTTACCGTTCGGCTCAGGTGAGCAACGATGTAATTGACCACTACACTGCACTGGGTGTACCCTTTGCCCGCGATTATGGCGGAGCACTCACAACCCGTTCTTTTGGGGGGGTACAGGTTTCACGCACTTTTTATGCAAAAGGCGCAACCGGCCAGCAATGCATCCTCGGTGCATATTCGTCGCTGAGCCGGCAAATTGCAAACGGCAACGTTACCATGTATTCGCGCCGCGAAATGCTTGATCTCGTTGTGGTTGACGGCAGGGCAAGAGGCATAATTGCCCGTAACCTGATCACAGGCGAAACAGAGCGCCACGCCGCCCATGCAGTTGTGTTTGCCACCGGCGGCTATGGCACGGTTTATTACCTCTCTACACTGGCAGTCAACAGCAATGCCTCTGCTGCCTGGATCGGTTACAAAAACGGAGCTGTTTTCGGAAACCCAAGTTTCATACAGATCCATCCTACCAGTATTCCGGTGCTCAACGAGTTTCAGAGTAAACTTACACTCATGTCAGAATCACTGCGCAACGACGGTCGGGTTTGGGTTCCGAAAACAAAAGGCGACAAACGTCCTCCCAATCAGATTCCTGAAGAGGAGCGCGATTACTATCTCGAAAGGAGATATCCGGCTTTTGGCAACCTGGTTCCCCGCGATGTGGCATCGCGCGCCGCCAAAGAACGCTGCGATGCCGGTTATGGCGTTGGTGATACCGGTTTAAGTGTATATCTTGACTTCAAGGATGCCATTCAGAAACAAGGCAAAAAAGCAATTGAAGACAAATACGGCAATCTGTTTGAAATGTATGAAAAAATTGCCGGAACAAACCCGTATGAAGAACCCATGCGTATTTATCCGGCCGGACATTATACCATGGGAGGCCTCTGGGTTGATTACAATATGATGACCACCATTCCCGGATTGTTTGCCATTGGTGAAGCCAATTTCAGTGTTCATGGCGCCAACCGCCTGGGGGCTGCATCGCTGATGCAATGTGCCGGCGACGGCTATTTTATAATTCCTTACACCATTTCGGATTATCTCTCGGATCAGATTAAAGTGCCAAAATTCAAAACCGACCTTCCTGAGTTTGAAAAAGCTGAAAAGGATGTTCAGGATCTGATCAGCAAGCTGCTCGCCGTGAAAGGAAAGCAAACCCCGGCCACGTTCCACAAACGCCTTGGCAAAATCATGTGGGATCATTGCGGAATGTTCCGCAACGAAGCAGGATTAAAAGAAGGCCTGCAAAAAATGGATGACCTTGAAAAAGAATTCTGGTCTGACCTGCTGATTGCCGGCACGGCCGATGAACTTAACCAGGAACTTGAAAAAGCTGGCAGGATGATAGCTTTCTTTAAAGTGGGCAAACTCATGATTCAGGATGCCCTGAGCAGAAATGAAAGCTGCGGAGCGCATTTTCGTGAAGAAAGCCAAACCGAAACCGGAGAGGCCAAACGTGATGATGCCAACTATACCTATGTTTCGGCCTGGGAATACAAGGGCGAAGATCAAGATCCGGTGCTTCACCGGGAGCCTTTGAAGTTTGAATATGTTGAGTTGAAAGAAAGAAGCTATAAGTAACCGGAACTGTCTTAATCATTAATTTTTAACAAAAATTATCAGGCTATGAAAATTAAACTCCAAATATGGCGTCAAAAAAATGACAAAGCCAAAGGCAGGTTCGAAGCTTATGAACTCAATAATGTTTCGCCGGAAATGGGCTTCCTTGAAATGCTGGATGCCCTGAACCTGAAGCTGGCCGAGGAAGGCAAAGATCCGGTAGTGTTTGATCACGACTGCCGCGAAGGTATCTGCGGGTCATGCGGTTTATATATAAACGGCCAGCCTCACGGCCCTGAAGCAAAAACCACAACATGCGAATTGCGTATGCGGTCATTCAAAGAAGGCCAAACCATCGTTATCGAACCCTGGAGGGCGAAGGCTTTTCCGGTTATCAAGGATTTGATGGTGAACCGTACGGCATTCGACCGTATCATGGCTGCCGGAGGCTATGTATCCATTGATTGCGGATCGGCAACCGAAGCAAACAACATCCCTGTTTGTAAGCATACCGCCGACAAGGCATTTGATGCTGCTACCTGTATTGGTTGCGGCGCCTGCGTTGCAGCCTGCAAAAACTCTTCAGCCATGCTGTTTGTTTCTGCCAAGGTTTATCAAATGGCAATTATGCCCCAGGGCAAGGCCGAAGCCAGGCAAAGGGTTGAAAAAATGACACGCATCATGGATGACGAAGGTTTTGGCAATTGCTCAAACACCTACGCCTGCGAGGCAGAATGCCCCAAGGGGATTTCTGTTACCACCATTGCACGTTTGAATGCAGAGTTCCTTACGGCAAAGGTAATTGCGCAAAAAACAGAATAAATGTTGTACTGATCCAAAAGAAAAGCCATCTGTTTCGTGCAGATGGCTTTTCTTTTAAATGCTATTCCTTTTAAAAGTCGTCACAAAAATCAGGTCCCATTTCCATCTCAAAGATGTACTGGGTCTGATCAATGTAAAAATCGTATTGATACCAAACCCCGTCGAATACCGTGCCGAAAGTATACCAGGTATTCTGCTCGAGGCAGATACTCACCTCTCCGTTCCACACAAAAGCGGTGTTCCACCACCAGGAGTTGGCTTTACTATACCATCCGTAACCACTGGGGCGTAATTCAATATCAGGATTATTCGGGCACAAACCGACAAATAGCCCGTAAACCGGAACCAGATTGTCAGTAAACTCTATTTCAATGGTGTAGGTACCGTCGCAAAGGTCATCGATGAATAAGAATGCAAACGGGTCGGAGTAATAATCGGGTTTAATAAACAGGTTGGCAGAGGTGTTTTGCGGAACCCACATCAGGTTGATCGGATTGGGACCGTCATTAAGCCATAAGTAGTATCCTGCCAGGTAATCCCCGTTTTCGCGGCGAAGTTCAAGGTAAACAGAGTTATCGGCAGCGCAACCCGTTTTCTCGATGATGATGGTAGCACCAATATAACAACTATTCACAAACCAGTCGAGGTTCCACCATGAAAGGTGATCAATTTCAAATTCGGCGTAAAAAACCCCTCTGCCAGATGATTGCTGAACCTGGGCATTTTCCGGTTCCTGCTGCCAGACACCCGTAGCTTCGTCATAGCTCCATAGAGGGATCTCCATGCCACTGGTAATCGGATTGCCCTCATGGTCAATGGTTTGTTCAGGGATTTCCATATAAACCTCCAGGGGTGGATCGAATGTTTTTGCTGCATTCCCGGAAGCATCAGTCATGGTGATGGCCAGAAACCCTGCGGTAAAGAAAGTTACATCCGCTTCTGAGCCGTCATTCAGGATTACCGTATTGTTGAACCCACCCGGGAACGACTGCATGGCTTCATCATCCTGATTGGTAAAGTAAACAAGGGTTGTGTAGATCGTTCCGCTCAGGGGATTTCCATTGGCATCGCGTATTACAGTGCCTTTGCGAATGGTGAGGGATGCCGAAGTGCCGGTAGAAACCACAACCGGCGCAGTGATGATGGCCTCATTCAGAACAGAGCCATCCCCACCGGTAATAATATCAGTGTTGTCAACCACTCCTGAAACACCCGGAGGAAGGTCGTTTAACTTAACGAGCCTGAGCACAACAGAGTAACCGCCATGTTCATTTACTGTTACAGACTGGCTTGTGCTGAGATAGCCGTCGGCAGTACCAATTACGATGAACTTCACGGGATTGGCAGAGCTTGGATTTGCGTTTGCGCGCAAAGTAAGGCTTGCGAGCCCGTTTACAACCTTGATGTTGTCCCGGCCGGAAATATCCATAACAAGATTTTTGTTCTGGCCCTCAATTTTGATCTCAGGGTTACCTGTCTGTATCTGATGGCCTGTTTTGGCATCAACCATGGTAACACCTATCTGTGTTTTGATCATGCTGAAGTCAATGATGAGTTTAACATCATCAACCGGGGTCTTTTTACACCCGGGAACAAGCAATAAGCTGCCGGCCACCAGGGCAGCCATCAAAAAGGAAAGAATCTTTTTTGTTTTCATAATCTGCTGATTTTAAAATATTCTGAAACACAATTGCATTGACATCACCGGCCAGAACTTATATCCGCTCATATTGGAGGCAACAAGGTCGCCCTGTTCGCCGGTGCGGACTATCATTCCGGAAGCATCCATATCCACTTTGGGTTCACCATGAAAAACGGTTCCGAGTTCAAACTTAAAGGACACCCTGTTGGTGGGAACCACCTGACCAAAGCCCAGGCCGAGGTATGGATTGATTTTGCGTGTAAATAATTTCATGGTAAGATCACCCAGATCGTCGGGCGTAATGGTATAACCTCCTACACGATAAGATTTTGCGCTTTTGCCTTTCAGTTCGATTTCATTAAACGAGTAAAGCAATCCTCCGGTCAGATGAAAGAGTTTGTCCCTTCCGCCCGGATGCCAGTCAGCAAGGAGCGTCAGTGATCCCAATCTGAGCGATGCATCCAGATCAAGTATGGTAAAAGTGAAATTCTGCCCGGTTTTCAGATAATTACCGGCCAGCCGCAGGTTGAATTGTTCTGACAGGGTGGTTGCCACTTCCAGGCCACCGCCTAAGGTGGAGGCTTTTACTGAAACTGACAGGTGCTTCAGCAGGTAATCGTTCCCGCTGCCGGGTTGCTGAACCATATCTTCAATGCCTTGCCCCCATAGCATAAAGGAACAAAACATCAATGCAACCAGGAAAAACATTGGCTTTGGATTTTTTTTCATAATGAGCAGTTTTACGGTTAATGGTTTTGCTTACACTAAAAATTGAAAAGGAGTATAAAGGTAAGCCGGATTTCTACCAGAATCACAATTTTTGTTAACTTTTTTTGAAAACCATCACACTTTTTGCAAAACCCTAATTCGCGTTGTCACTGTGATGCCATTCGGCATAGGCCGTTGTGGTTTCCCGGAGGCGCAGACTGTGGAGCTTAACTTCTGCAGGCAGTACTTCCATGAGAATGCGCGCGAATTCCGCAACCAGGTTTTCGCTTGTGGGCTCAATAGGAAGAACAATAAGCTTGCAGCTCATTGCTCCTGAATCGCTTGCCCAGGGCGATTTCTGGCTGACCACAAAAGCATGATCGTATAAATGTACAATATGCCTGTTGACGATTTCCTTCAACGTTTTAAAGTCCATGATCATGCCGTTGCCGGGATTTCCATCCTCCTGCAAGGGCTTTCCCATCAGGGTCACAAACAATTCATAGGTGTGGCCATGGATGTTGCGGCAAGGCCCATCGTGATCCTTCAGTGAATGGGCCATTTCAAAATTGAAGGACTTGGTAATGCGTATTATTGACATTGCTATAGTTTATAAGTGTTGTAGTAAAATTTTGATACCTATCCCGATCAGAATCATGCCTCCGGCTATTTCAGCCCTGTTGCCCAATAAACGAAATCCATTTTTTATTCCAAGAAAAAAACCTGCAATTGAGAGCAAAGCCGTAATTATACCAATAACAGCCAAAGAAATAAGAAGAGGCATATCAATAAACCCGATACTCATCCCCACCACCAGTGCATCCAGGCTGGTTGCAATGGATAAGCCGGTAAGAATCCAGTAGTCAGAAATATCAAACGCCCGGTCGTTTGTCACAGGCCTCAATGAATTCCATATCATTTTCCCACCTATTCCCAAAAGCAGGATAAAAGCTATCCAATGATCAAATATACCGATTATCTCACTCAGCGACTGTCCCACAAACCAACCAATTCCAGCAAAAGCAGACTGAAAAACAGCAAAGAACAAGATGGCGCGGAAAAACACTGCTTTGCCTATGCTTTTATGTGACATGCCAACCACCAGCGAGACAGCAAATGTATCCATTGACAAACCGAAGGCAATGAAGATTATTTCAAAAGCAAGCACTTTGATCTGAATTATTAATGGCAAAGGTAGTGGTAATTCATATTTCAATGACAAACACCCTGAAGTCAAAATCCAAAACAAAAACCCCGATCTATACTTTCTCCTGAAAACCTTCGTTTCTCAGTGCCGGAAATGCAAATTGGTTCAAGGTTTGCATACAAACCAACAACGACGACAGCGCTAAAAAAGGCACGAAAATTGCTGAGCTGGAACACAACTTAACGAGTATTTATCCATAAATCTTTTAGACCATGAAAAAACAGACATTCGCAACAAGATCAGCGCTTTTCCTGTTTGCTGCATTAATCTTTCTCAGCAGCTGCACCAGTACAACATTAATTCAATCGGTTCCCAGCGGGGCAAAAGTCACCGTTGATGGTGAAAGAGTTGGAAACACTCCCTATGCCCATACCGACACCAAGATTGTATTTTCCAGCACTTCCGTAATTCTGGAAAAAGAAGGTTATGATCCATTTGCAACCATTATTGTCAAAAATGAGGAGCCTAACGTCGGGGCTATTGTCGGTGGTTTTTTTGTATGGCCAATATGGTTGTGGGCATTGCAATACAAAGCAACCAGAACATACGAACTTAAACCTGCTGAATAAAACTTCAGACTTATTGTATCAGAAAACCGTCAAAATACACTCTGACGGTTTTTTTATGAGCTTGTTATTCGGCTTTCAACTTCTTCGCCGCCTCAATAAACTGCGGTAGAACCTGGTTCACATCGCCCACAATGCCATAATCAGCTACATTGAAGATGGGCGCTTCGTGGTCTTTGTTTACAGCTACAATCACCTTTGACCCGCTGATGCCGGCTACATGCTGGATAGCACCTGAGATGCCAAATGCAAAATACAGGTTCGGACTAACAACCTTACCTGTCTGACCCACATGTTCGCTGTGCGGGCGCCAGCCTTCGTCGGAAACCGGGCGGGAGCAGGCGGTGGCTGCGCCAAGCACTTCGGCCAGTTCTTCGATACCGTTCCAGTTTTCGGGGCTTTTCATGCCACGGCCTGCCGAAACCACTACCTCGGCTTCGCTGAGCAGGATTTTGCCGCTTTGTTTTTCCGTGCTGACAACTTTTGTGGGCGATTCAAAATATTCTGACCCTATGCTGTGCCTTTCAATCGTAGCGTTCGTTAGGTTCTGATGAACGCCAAAAGCATTGGCAGAAAGCAGCAGCACTTTGTGAGCGCTGTTGATCTGGATTTGCGCCAGGGCTTTTCCGGAATATACCTTTCGGGGAACAACAAATGGATCGGCTTTTTCGGGAAGGCCGGTAACACCGCTCACGATGCCAGCCTTCAAACGGGCGGCCACGCCTGGCGCGAGCGCTTTTCCGGTATTGTTGTCCGCAAACAAAACAACGTTTGCATTGCTTTGCCCTGCCCAATGATGGATAAGCTTTGAAATGTTGCGGTTATCGAGGTAGCCTTCGCCGTCAAGGGCGATGATGCGGGAAGCGCCATATTCGCCCAATTGTTTTAATTCGTCATCGGCAACTTTGCCAACGGTAAGCGCGATCACTTCCCCGCCGGTCATTCCGGCCAGTGCTTTTGCGTAGGAAACCAGTTCAAAGCTTTGCTTGCTGAATTTCCCTTCGCGGTTCTCAGTGTAAACCAGTGTGTTCATATTTCGGATTTATTTTGTGATGCAGTAATACGGTAGTTTATAGGGTTTATAAAGTTTATAGAGTTATTGGGTTTAGAAGTTTAGAAATTTTGCCAACTGCCTATTGCCAACTGCCAACTTTTTACTTCAGGGCTTCAATCCCCTCCTTCGTCGGGGCTTGTATCCCTTCCTGCTTGTACTTTGATCTTTGAATTTTGAACTTTGGACTTTGAAATTCTTACAGCGCCTTCGCCTCCTCCCTCAGCAACCTGATCACCTCCCCGGCCTTGTCCGCTTCTATCATCTTGCATTTGCCTTTGGCCGTTGGGTTCAGGAGTTGAACCGTGGCTGTCATGCTTTCGCCGGATACAGCTTCAATGGTTTGCAGCGGTTTGGTTCGCGCCTGCATGATGCCGCGCATGGAAGGGATGCGGGGCACAATGGCTATTCCTTTTTGAACCACGAGTAAAACCGGCGCTTTGGTTTCAAGCATTTCCTTTCCTCCGTCAATCTCACGCTGGATTTTTAATTTGTCGCTTTCGATTTCCAGGCCTGAGACTGATGAAACCATGTTCATATCGAGCATGCCAGCCAGCAGGCCACCCACGGTTGATCCGTTGTAATCGCTTGATTCTATCCCGCAAAGGATGATATCAAAGGATTCATTTTTAATAACTTCAGCCAGGTTGGCAGCCACCATCCACGCATCGGCAGGCTCTGCGTTGATGCGGATGGCACGGTCAGCGCCGGTGGCCAGTGCTTTGCGAAGCGTGGCTTCAGTGAGCGCCGGGCCAACATTGGCAACCACCACTTCGGTTAGCTTCCCGGCATCTTTGAGTTCGAGTGCACGGGTAAGGGCCAGTTCGTCCCAGGGATTAATAATCCATTGAATTCCGGCGGTGTTGATACTTTTTCCGTCCGGCCCGATCGCAATCCTGGTGGTCGTATCGGGAACATTACTGATGCAAACAAGTATTTTCATTCTTTACCTTTATTTAGCCACTAAGACACAAAGGCTCGAAGTTTCACGAAATAGACTTAGTGGTTCTTTGTGTCTTTGAGTCTTTGTGGCATTGTCTTATTTTAAAACATCCCTCGAAATTACAATTTTCTGTATTTCCGAAGTTCCTTCATAAATCTGTGTGAGTTTGGCTTCGCGCATCAACCGCTCCACATGATATTCTTTTACATAACCATAGCCGCCATGAATCTGAACGGCTTCGGTGGTAACTTCCATGGCGATATCGGCAGCATATAATTTAGCCATGGCACTGGCTATTCCGTAAGGTTGGTGTTGGTCTTTCAGCCATGCAGCTTTCAGGCAGAGGTTACGGGCGTTTTCGATCTTCACCGCCATATCGGCCAGTTTAAAGGCGATGGCCTGGTGGTTGGCGATCTCAGTTCCAAAAGCCTTGCGTTCTTTCGAGTATTGAACTGCACGCTCAAATGCTCCGGATGCAATTCCCAGCGCCTGTGCGGCAATCCCAATGCGACCGCCTTCAAGGGTTTTCATGGCAAATTTGAATCCGAAACCATCCTCTCCGATGCGGTTTTCTTTGGGAACCTTCACATCGTTGAACATCACCGAATGGGTATCGCTGCTGCGCATGCCCATTTTATCCTCGTGCGGGCCAACTGTAATGCCGGGCGAATGGCGGTCAACGATGAGCACATTGATGCCTTTGTGCTTTTTCTCGGGGTGGGTTTGGGCAATCACCAGATAAGTTCCAGCGGTGTTGCCGTTGGTAATCCAGTTTTTAGTGCCGTTGAGCAAATAATAATCACCTTTGTCTTCTGCGGTGGTTTTCTGGCTGGTAGCATCCGAACCGGCTTCGGGTTCCGACAAAAGGAAAGCGCCGATTTTTTCACCACGTGCCAGTGGTTTCAGAAACTTTTCTTTTTGTTCTTCCGAACCGAATTCCTGTATGCCATAACAAACCAGTGAATTATTGACCGACATAATCACGCTGACGCTGGAATCCACTTTTGAGATTTCTTCCATCGCCAGTACATAAGAAACGGTGTCCATTCCGCCTCCGTCGTATTTCGGGTCAACCAGCATGCCCATGAAGCCAAGTTCGGCGAGGGATTTTACGTGCTGAGTGGGGTAAATCATTTTTTCGTCGCGTTCGAGCACGTCAACGATGAGTTCACGCTGGGCGTAATCCCTGGCCGCCTGGCGGATCATGAGTTGTTCTTCGGTGAATTCAAAGTTCATTTTTCAAAACGGTTAAGGTTGATAAGATGGAAAGTTTTTAAAGCACGATCCCGTAAGTACGGGACGAATATCGAATTTATTGTAAAAAAGGATAATCAACATATCCCCTCTCACCTCTGCTATAAAACGTATCAGCATCGGGTTGGTTCAAAGGGGCGTTGAGTTCAAAACGTATTGGCAAATCGGGGTTGGCGATAAAAAGCTTGCCATAGGCAATCAGATCGGCCCAGCCCTCGCGAAGGTAATGATTCCCTTTATCCTGTGTAAAATTGCCGCAGGTCATCAGCGTACCTTTGTACAGCGGACGGAAATGTTTGGCAACTTCCCAGATGAAATGCGGATAATCATCTAGTGGCAGCAATGGTTCAACCAGGTGCAGATAAGCTAATTCGTATTTATTCAGTTTGTTAACCACATAACCGAACAATCCGGCCGGGTCGGGGTCGTTCATGCCGTAACGGGTTCCGCTGGGCGCCAGCCTGATTCCAACCTTTTTGCTTCCCCAAACGGAGATAACAGCTTCCAGCACTTCAAACAGGAAACGCGCACGGTTCTCGACAGATCCGCCATATTTGTCAGTTCTTTTATTTGAACTGTCGTGAAGGAACTGGTCAATCAGGTAGGAGTTGGCGGCGTGAATTTCCACTCCGTCAAAGCCGGCTTCTTTGGCATTTTGTGCGGTTTTGCGGTAATCTTCAACGATACCGGGAATTTCTTCCGGGTCAAGTGCACGTGGGGTTTCCGTTGATTTCTTACCAAGCGGTGTACTTAACTCACCACCGGGATTAATGGCTGAAGGCGCTACCGGAAGTTGATTTCCGGGTTGCAGCAGCGAATGTGAAACCCTTCCTACATGCCATAGTTGCAGAAAAATCAATCCATCATTTTCGTGCACTGCCTGGGTTACTTTCTTCCAGCCTTCTACCTGCTCAGGGGTGTGGATACCCGGCGTGTTCATATAGCCGATGCCCTGCAATGAAATCTGGCTTGCTTCCGCAATAATCAATCCTGCGGATGCCCGTTGTGCATAATAGGTTGCCATGATATCCACCGGCACATTGCCCTCGCCTGCCCTGCGGCGTGTGAGTGGCGCCATCACCAGGCGGTTCTTCAAACGGTAATCGCCGAGTTGAAAAGGTTCAAGTAAAGGTTGGATGGATTTGTTTTTCTCGTGATGGGTCATGAGTTAATATTTAAGCTTTACGATATACCAACGCTACCAATGATTTGTCGTCGCCACCCATGTTCACAGTCAGTCCGTAGGGACGGTCAGCGGGGATTGCAATTTGTGCTTTGCCGGCTTTTCCAGTCAATTGCTCCCAGATGGTTACGGCCATGTGTACGCCGGTTGCTCCGGTGGGATGCCCCCAGCCAATCAGTCCGCCGGTGGTGTTCACAGGAATTTTACCATCGCGGGCGGTATGCCCTTCGGCAACAAACCTGGCGCCTTCGCCTTGTTTTGCGAACCCAATGGCTTCCATCGCGAGGATTCCGGCAACAGTGAAGCAGTCGTGCAGTTCAATCGTAGCCAGATCGTTGATGGTGATATTTGCTGAAGAAAGCGCTTGCTTCACAGATTCGGCCATGGTGCTCAAACGTGTCGGATCATCCGGTTCTTGAGTGATGTCTTCTTCAGCCTGTCCCCAGCCGGTGATTTCAACAGCCTCCGATAGCGGAATGCCGGCCTTTTTCAAACCTTCCTCTGATGCGACCACAATGGATGAAGCGCCATCAGATACCTTGCTGCAATCGAACACATTCAGGTAATCGGTGAAAACAGCAGGCATGGGTTCAGTGAAAGCCAGTTTTTCCAAATCTTCAACTTTGTTCTCATATTCCTGCGCGGTTGGGCAGAGTCGGGCGTTCTCAATGGCATTGCGGAACCAGCGGGCGAATCCTTTGCGGGCATAATCACGGCCATATTTTTCGAAATAAGCGCCGGCGCGGTTGCTGAATTGTCCCGGGAAAAAGTAGGCGTGGCCATTCTTGCGTTTTGGGTACCAGCCGGCTCCCGCAAGTACATCGGCTCCGTAAATTGCTTTCACCGTGTTCTGAACTTCCACGCCAATGACCAAAGCCATATCGGCAGTTTCAGCCAGGATGGAACGAATGCCTGTAAGCAGGGCAAGTCCGCCGGAAGCGCAGGCGCCTTCAACGCTCACTGCGGGCTTATAGCGTAAACCTTCGTCAATCATAGGCATGAAAGCGCCCAGGTGTGCCTGCTTGTTAAACCTCGCCGACATGAAATTGCCTACAACACATTCGTCAATATTTTGCGCGCCGCCAACGGCTGCAATGCTGGCCTGCCCGGCTTCTTTCATGTAGTGCTCCAGTCCGGGCATCTGCTTTTTGGGGTTGAACTCTTTGCGGCCCGTTCCCATAGAAACGGTGTTATATCCTGCGGTCAGAAAGACTCGTTTTCTTAATTTATTCATGGTTCTCAGTTTTTTACAGATAATCATTCACCGGCCCGTAGGCATGGAAGAAGCCGGTCATCATCACGGTATTTACATCCTCGGTTTTGTGTGCTACGCCATCGGCCACCAATTGCTGCCCGATTTCATTGGCTTTGCGGGCGTATGCTTTGGCGAGTTCAGCACCGGGCGTTTCCATTTGCTTCAGTTCATTGAAATATTGCTGAAGCATACCTTCGCGTGAGCGGTTTTTGATGGCGTTTTTCCAGGGCTGCCAGCTTGCGGGCATGGTTCCCAGGAAAGTATCCACTTTTTCAGCAACAGCTTCGATATCAATATATTTTTTTGAACCCAAATCATACACGTCGGTAATCCTGCCTTTTTCGTAGCGGAAAATTCCGTCTTTCTGGCTGCCGTCGGCAAACTGTCCGCCTTTGATGCCTTGCTCCATGAACTGCTCAAAGAGTTGGCATTGCAAGGTTTCGTTAAGTCTTTTATCCATCACACTCATAATAAAAAGGCATACATCAACGCCTACATAATCCGACAGTTGGAAAATGCCCATCGGCCTGATGAGGTAATCGCGGCTTATTTTGTCCAAGGTGCAAATGGCTTCGGTAAGAGGCATCTTTTCGGCAAGTTTTTGGGTTTCCAGAACCGCAAACAGAATGTCGCGCATGAAAAATCCGTTGCCGATAAACCCGGCGACATCATTCGACAGCACAATGATTTTTTTCAGGTTTTTCGCCAATTGGTTCGCAAAATCAGTCAGCTCGGGGTTCACATCTTTGGGTGGAATAATTTCCATCAGTTTCTGAACTGCGGGTGGATTGTAGAAGTGTAATCCGATGATGTTTCCGTTCAGCCCGGCTTTTTCGTTGATTTCTCCTATCGGGATAGAAGAGGTGTTGGTAAGGAACCAGGGCTTATTCGGATTGTTTTGATAGATGTTGCTGAAGAGCTTCACTTTCAGATCCGGGTTTTCGCTCACGGCTTCAAAAACCACATGAGCCTCGTAAGCCGCTTCCATTCGAGTGGTGGGCTTTACCACGCTCAGCACATCATTCACATACTGGTTGATGACCTCCTCATTTTCGATGAGGTTGGGGTTTGCAGCATACCACTTGCGCAGTTGCACGGTCATTTTCTCGGCGCTTTTGAGCACCTGGGTCCTAAGATATTTCATCAGTCCGCTGAGTGCGGCAGGTGAAATATCAATGGCGTGAAGGCTTGCCTCGCCGGGGTCTTTGCCCCCGGCAATGCGGAGGTTGGCCATCTCAATGGCGGTTAATAGCACGATGCCGCTGCCCATCTTGCCTGCTGCCCCAAGAACAGCCACGTTTGTTAATTTATTATTGTAGGTCATGGTTTAAATTATTTCGGATTGACGATTTCGGATTTTTTCGGTATTAATTAGGTTTTTAGCTTATTTTTCTATTACCACATAGACAAATAGAATGATAGGTTTCACATAGAAAAAAATTAAACTATGTTTTAACTATTGTGGCCTATTGTGTCTATTGTGGTTCACTAAAAATTAGGTTTTCTCTTTTCCAAAAAGGCTCTCATACCTTCCTCCCCTTCATTGCCGAAGAGGGAGCCAAACTCATCGGCTTCGAGGCGGCTGCCGGCATCGAAATCCATTTCCATACCTTCGCGGACTACCTTCTTTATTTTTCTCACAGCTTTCGGGCCTTTGGAGGCGATAAGTTTTGCCAGTTCCATGGCTGAATCCATCAAGACTTCAGGTTCAAATACTTTCTGAACCAGGCCGATGCGCAGGGCTTCGGCGGCGTCAATCATTTCGGCGCTCATGAGCAGCCACAGGGCATTGCCCATTCCAATCAAGCGGGGCAAACGCTGGGTGGCTGCAAAACCGGGGATCAAACCCAGGTTTACTTCCGGCTGCCCGAATCTGGCTTTTGCGGAAGCAAGACGGATGTCGCAGGCCAGCGCCAGTTCCAGTCCGCCGCCCAGCGCAAAACCGTTGATGGCAGCAATGATGGGCTTATCCAGTTTTTCCATCTTACGAAAAACACCCTGCCCGCGCAGGGAGAATTGCGTTCCCTCACTGCTGTTTTTGTTAACCATTTCGGCAATATCAGCGCCGGCCACAAAGGCCTTGCCCTCTCCGGTAATTACAATTGCTTTTACTGAATCATCACCGGCCACGGCATCCAGCAGATGATCCATTTCGTTGAAAAAACTTGTATTCAGGGCGTTAAGCGCTTCAGGGCGGCTGATGGTGACGGTGAAAATGCCGTCCTTGTTATGGGTTTTGAGAATGGTGTAATTCATAGTGATGGAGTGGGTTTAAATTAGATAACAATTTTATTGCATGGATGTTTGTTAAGGTTGAAAACACTGACAGATCTGCCCCCGGCGAACGCTTTCAGGTTTCTGCCCTGATGGAAATGGAAAAGCTCTGCCAAACAAATTGATAATAACCGAAATGTTTTTTCTGTATTTTTACACCACCAATTCATTAATCAATTATCTATGCTCGACCATATCAATAAACACAAAGTGCTCTTTCTTGATGTTGAAACTGTACCACAGTTTCCTGACTACGCGCAGGTTCCCGAACAAACCAGAAAATTGTGGGATCACAAATGCGAACGAATCAAACAACAGGAAACCGACACTCCCGAAACGCTGTATGAAAGGGCCGGCATCTATGCTGAATTTGGAAAGATTGTGTGCATCTCGGTTGGTTTTTTTTACAAGAACAATTTCAGGGTTACTTCATTTGCCGGTAAAGATGAGATTAAAATATTGCAGGCTTTTTCTGCCATGCTGATGAAAAGCTATTTCCGGAACGATACCCTGTTGTGCGCTCATAACGGTAAGGAGTTTGATTTTCCTTACATCGCCCGCCGTATGCTCGTAAATGGCATCAAATTGCCGGCGCTGCTTAACCTTGCCGGGAAAAAACCCTGGGAAATCCCCCACCTCGACACCATGGAACTATGGCGGTTCGGCGATTACAAGAGCTACACATCACTGGAATTGCTTGCCAGCATCTTTGGTATACCCACACCAAAAGACGATATCAAAGGCCAGGATGTTGCCAAAGTTTTCTGGCAACACGATGATCTGGAGAGGATTAGAAAGTATTGCGAAAAAGACGTGGTTACCATTGCCCGGCTTTTTGTTTGTTACAGTGGTCAGGCTTTTTTCGCTGATGAAACCATAGAATTTGTGTAAGCGATTTATAACTACATTTGCCGCAAATTCAAAATCAACCTATGAAACTCACACGCATTGCCACCACAATCATTCTGATTGCATTCTCTGTCAATATTCAGGCTCAGAATAAGCCTTTAACAACTGTTGATCCGCCTGAACAGGCAGCAGGCCCGCAACTTAGAACTATGCTCGACACCATCAGTTATATCATTGGCACCGACGTAGCTTTTACCTTGAAGAACAACGACATGAACCTTATTTCGGAATCTTTTAACAAAGGTTTTACCGATGCCTGGCATGGAAACGACACCCTTTTTACTGTTGAACAGGCAGAAGCAATCATGGTCAAATTCGGTTCGGAACTTCAGGCCCGCCGCCAGAAGGAAAAGGCTGATAAAGATGCAGCAGCCATAGCCGCTGGCAAAAAATTCCTGGAAGAAAATCTCAATAACGAAGGTGTGGCTGCAACCGAAAGCGGCTTACAATACATGGTTCTGGTTCAGGGCGAAGGTGAAAAGCCTTTGGCTAACAGTACCGTACATGTTCACTACAAAGGAATGTTGCTCGACGGCACCGTGTTTGACTCTTCTTATGACAGGGGATCACACAATACCTTCGAGCTTTCAAAACTGATTCCCGGCTGGACCGAAGGCATTCAACTCATGCCGACCGGAAGCAAATACCGGTTTTTTATTTCACCAAACCTTGCCTACGGCGACAGGGAAATCGGAATAATTCCTGCTAATTCTACACTTATCTTTGAAGTGGAACTTCTTGGAATTGAAAACACCAAACAAAATCAGCAACCATAATAATCTGATCCTGAAGGCTACTTTCTCAGGAGCGTATTCAACTCATTCATCGTGGACGGTTTCCCGATAATCGTCAGATCCCTGTCAAGCAAGATCATTGTTGGGGTAGCATACAAATAGTAATCATCAGCTACTTTGCCTTCCCATGCTTGATAATCACATATATTTACCCAAAAATTGCCGACCTGATCTTCATGCAACCCATTCTTTTCGAGGTAACGCAGGTAGTCATCTTCTGAATGATCAATGGAGACAGAAACTACATGAAGGACAGGATTTTGCCCTGCGATCAGATCAGAATTTTTCTGAATAGCCAGGTTCCTGATTTCAGGAAGCATCACAGTGCAGTGCGGGCACCAACTTGCCCAAAAAACAATAAGTGTTTTTTCCGATCCGGCTTCGCCAAGCTGAAAAGATTTGCCATTGATATCGTCAGCCAGGATGGCTGGGGCCACTTTACCTGGCGCCAGTTGCCTGTATCCTTCCATCCGCCGCTGTAATTCGCCTGAATCCTGATCTGATAAACAGGATTCATCAATGGGATAATTGGCAGCGATGAATGTAAGAACCTGTTCCAGCCCGATTTGCTCAAAGCCGCTTATAGTGTAGGAAAGTAAGTAGTTGTAAACTGTGGGTTGCGACATGGCCAGGGGAAGCAGGTTGTCGGTGGCACGAATAAACTCCCGGGTTTGCTTTTCCCTGTCGAAACGGGAATTACGATACAACATGATGTACGATAAGGCTTTGCCTGGGAAAATATCGGTATGCAGGAGCATAGTGTCAGTGAAATCAACATGGTTCAGGTAATTGTATTGCACAAATTCCTGCCGTTCCTGTGCCGAGGCGGCAGGGTTTATCCGAACCGGTCTGTCGGATTGTATATACCGGGCAAGTAAAGTGTTCGGAAAAGGACCTATCAACTCTTCAATCTCCGCATCGAGTTCATCTTGGAGCAAACTGAATTCTTTGATAATTTCAGGATAGAAGCGTTCGTCTTTGGGGTACAGATCAAGCAATTGTTCCAGAATGGATAAACGCGCCTCATAGGCTTCCTTAATCCTGAAATAATTGTACCACGCCTGATTGGTTTTTGATTTTTCGAACCTGATGCTATCGGTAAGGGAAGCAGCGTATGTGGTAAACCTGATGTCTTCGCCGCTGAGAAGAAAATCCAGAATGGCATTTCGTCCGGCCGGATCAATGCGCAAACGGTACTGACCCTGAGGCGGGGCCTCGTCAAGCCGGATTGTAAAAGCTCCATCCGAACCCACATTCAACTCCTTCACTTTGAATTCCCTGTGGCCCTGAACACGGTTAAAAACAAGCTTTTCATGCTTTAAACCCACAATTTTGCCTTCCAGAACAAAAGCGCTTCTGTTCTGGCAACTTGCAGCCGTTGAAAATAATAAGCTGCCTATCAATACTGAAATGAATGTAATCAGGTTCTTCGTATACATATCGTAAATCTTTGCAAATCAATTAAATCAGTTGGTCAGGCCCATGCATCCCAGCACCCGTCGTCAAAACCCTCATCATCGCCACCCTGAATACGGATCCAAACCGTAAGAATGGCTGAAAGAATATCTTCAGGTGGGTTATCCGGATTGTCTTTAAAGTTTTTCAAAGAGCCTACAAGCTCTTTCAATCGGGCATCGTCAATGTCCAGCAAATCCTCTTCAGGGAAATGTATATTGAGCTCTTCGGCGATTGCCGGATAATCATCCCAGTAAAGATTCTGCATAACCATAACTTATATCCTGAATCAACAATTTTAAATCAAAAACAATCTTTCGATGGCTTTTGCATGCAAAAATCGTAAAATTTTGCTGCACAAAGGCTTTCTCTATTCCAAAAAAAGTCGTTTCTTTGCACCCTCATTTAAAAAAGGTACATTTAACAATTAATTATTATGCCAACAAAGATCAGATTACAGCGTCAGGGTAGAAAAGCAAGGCCTTTCTACCACATTGTAATTGCGGATGGTCGTGCACCACGTGACGGAAGATTTATTGAGAAGATTGGCACTTACAATCCTCTAACCAAACCCGCCGACATTGACCTGGATTTCGACCGCGCATTGTACTGGATGCAGGTAGGTGCGCAACCTACTGACACGGTTCGCGCCATTTTATCCTACAAAGGAATCCTTTACAAGTTCCACTTGCTGAAAGGCGTTAAGAAAGGAGCCCTCACCCCCGAACAGGTTGAAGAGAAATTCCAGGCCTGGCTCGAAGAAAAGGAATCCAGGATTCGCAACAAGGTGAAAGAAAACGAATTGCTGCAAAAGGAAGAACTGAAAAAGAAAAGGGAAGCCGAAAGCAAAATCAACGAAGCACGTGCTGCTGAATTAGCAAAAAAATACGCTAAAGATGCCGAAAAGCAGGCAGCAAGAAAAGAACAGGCCGAAGAGGCTGCCGCTGAAGCAGAAGCTGAAGAAGTTGTAGCAGAAGCCGCACAGGAAGAAGTTCAGGAAACTGTGGCCGAAGTGGAAGCAACACCGGAACAAACCGAATCCGCTCCCGCTATAACTGCAGAAACCGCAGAAACGGTGCAGGAAAACGAAGCCGCCCCTGAAAAAGCGGAGGATCCGACACCCGCCGAAACTACCCCCGAGGTAGCTGATACAACCGAAGCTCCGGAAGAAGAGAAACCTGAATAATACAGGATCAACATTTTAAAAAGGCTGCCACAACACGGCAGCCTTTTTTATTACTTTTACAATATGGAAATCAAGGGTCATTATTACCTGGGCAGATTGCTAAAACCTGTTGGCATACAGGGAAAAATGATTTTATTCCTGGATGTTGACGACCCGGCCTCCTATCAAAACCTGGAGGCAGCATTTATATATATCGGCGGCAATCTGGTGCCTTTCATGATTGATGAAATCAAAATCAGAACCGATAAGCATGCCGAAGTAAAATTTCACGACATTGACGAACCGGAACAATGTGAAATCCTTACAGGAACCCCGGTTTACCTGCCACTTTCGGCGCTGCCTGCGCTGAGTGAGAACCAGTTTTATTTTCATGAGATTACCGGATACCAGGTTGTTGACAAGGTGCATGGCGAAATAGGCCTTGTTGAAAATGTGCTGGACTATCCAATGCAGGCATTGCTGCAAGTTATGAAAGGCCCCAAAGAAATACTCATACCGGTGGCAGATGAAATTATCCTGAAGGTTGACCGAAAAAACCGTCTGCTGCACATCCATGCCCCGGAAGGGTTAATTGAAATGTATCTGGAGTAAACGTTATGGCTTCCGCGTTCAGGTTTAAGCAGTTTCAGGTTCGCGATCAGCAAAGCACCATGCGCGTGGGAACCGATGCGGTACTGCTCGGCGCCTGGGCACGCCCGCCTGAAAATGGCAGCATCCTCGATATTGGAACCGGTTGCGGTGTGCTGGCGCTGATGATGGCACAGAAATCAAAGGCTGAAATTATTGCAATTGATATCCATCAGGAAAGCATACAACAGGCACAGGAGAATTTCCGCATGAGTCCATGGCATAACAGGCTTATCGCCAGGCATACCGGAATATCAGAATTTTCCGTCAGCTATCAATCCAAATTCAATTATATTATCTCCAATCCGCCATTTTTCAACAACTCCTTAAAACCTTTCAGCGAGGGCAGAATTCTGGCCAGGCACATGCAACCCGGATTTGCAGAAGATTTTGTCAGATCCATCCACAGATTACTGGAGCCTGATGGCAAAGCAGCCCTGATCGTTCCTCCCGAAAACTACGAAAGCATCGTTCCCAGGTTTGAAACTCATGGCATCTTTCCGGTTCGTAAAGCATTCGTTTTCAGCAAACCCGGCAGCGCAATGAGAAGGGTCATGTTTGAAGCGGCTTTTAACTTCACAAGCTTACCGGTGGAAGAGGAGATATTAATCATGGATGAGAACCTGGCCTACTCTGAAACCTATAAAAATCTTACGGCCGGTTTTTATCTTTTCAACAATGGGGGCTGAATCCGGAAAACACAAAACGAAACGGTAAGCGGGTGATCAATCCTTCTTTTTTGGCCTGATACGTTCGGAGGGAGGAAACACATAACGAATGGTGATGCCAAAATAATCTCCAATCGGCTTGATTTCAACATTTTGAATATCAACACTTTTAGGACCGTTGAAATAATACAGCTGGGTGCGGTATAAAACGGTAAAAAGCCTGTATGAGGGTCCGATATAAAAATAGCCATGATCATCTGACCGGTACTCAATGCCAATGTTTCCTTTAAATGCGGGCATGAGCCAGTAGCGTCTTGTGGAGATTTGCTCAAATGAGAAAACCCTGTCGCCGGCAGCATCTTTTTCAAGGCTTACGGCTTTCAGGTGGCTGGGCAAAAACTGCATAGAAAGACCTGCGGTATGACCCATGTAAAACTTCCTGCCCAACCTAACATAATAAGTCAGGGCAAGCGGCATTTCAAAATTCACTACCCTGAACTGAACCGATGTTGAAAAATCCTGGTCGTTCACACTAACACGGTAATCGCGCGAAAGATGATTGATTCCGGTTTCAACAGAAAACCGGCTGTTTATATTGAACGACAGAAATGCGCCATAGGTAAAACCCGGAACCGGTTTGGCGGTGAAAAGGATATCTCCCACCCTTACTTCATCTGTTGTGATCCGGAATAATGCGCTGGGAATAATAGGTTCAATCTGCATCCCAAAGGCAACTTTCCGTTCTTCGGCCAATAAAGCCAAACTCAGCAGCATGAAACCCAAAATGAATGCAAAGCGTGTCATGGAATAAAAGTTCAGAACCTATTAACGCAGGAAATATGTAAAGATTATGAGTTTTGACAAAACCGGTCTGTTTATTGATCCAAGCCTTTCATGGCAAGCTGTATTCTGCGCCGCTGCAAATCCACATCCAGCACTTTCACCCGCACTTTCTGATAAATTTTTACCACGGTGTTTGGATCAGAAACATACTTATCGGCCAGGTTGCTAACATGTACCAACCCGTCCTGATGCACGCCCACATCCACAAATGCACCGAAAGCCGTAATATTGGTAACAATTCCCGGCAAAACCATCCCGGGTTTAAGGTCATGGATTTCATGCACATCGGGATCGAAAGAAAAATAATCAATTGCTTCGCGGGGGTCTCGACCGGGTTTTTCAAGTTCCCTAAGTATATCATGGATCGTGGGCAAACCGGCATTTTCGCTCACATAATTTTCAGGAACTATCTGCTTTCTGACCTCTTTGTTTTTGATCAGCTCATCAACAGTAGCTTGCAGGTCGCCGGCCATTTTAAATACAATCGGATAACTTTCGGGGTGTACAGCACTTGAATCCAATGGATTATCAGCATTGCCAATCCGAAGGAAACCGGCTGCCTGCTCAAAGGCTTTTTCACCGAACCTGGACACCTGCATCAGATCCTGTCGGGATTTGAAAGGGCCATGTTTGCTTCGGTGGGCCACAACATTGGCAGCCAGCGCCGGACCCAGCCCTGAAACATAAGTAAGAAGTTCTTTGCTGGCGGTGTTCACTTCCACACCCACAAGGTTCACACAACTTTCCACCACTTCAACCAGACTTTTCTGCAGTGCAGGCTGATCAACATCGTGCTGGTACTGCCCCACCCCAATGGACTTCGGATCAATTTTTACCAGTTCGGCAAGCGGGTCCATCAGCCTCCGGCCTATGGATACCGCTCCGCGTACCGTAACATCGTAATCCGGAAATTCCTGGCGGGCCAGTTCCGATGCCGAATACACCGATGCACCTGATTCATTTACCACCACCACCGTGAGATCGTGGTCAAAACGAATGCGGCGGATGAAATTCTCCGTTTCGCGGCTGGCGGTTCCGTTACCAATGGCGATGGCCTCAATTTTATATGCGCTTACCAGGTTAAGAATCTTTTTAATAGCCTGGCCTACTTCAACCTGGGGTGGATGCGGATAGATGGTTTCATTATGCAACAATTTCCCCTGTGCATCAAGGCACACAATCTTGCAACCGGTCCGGTAACCGGGATCAATAGCCAGAACCCTTTTCTGGCCCAGGGGCGGAGCCAGTAAAAGCTGGCGAAGGTTCTCGGCAAATATCCTGATAGCCTCACTGTCGGCTTTCTGTTTCAGCATCTGGCGCACCTCAGTTTCCATTGCCGGATGCAGCAGGCGTTTGTAGGCATCCTTTACGGCTATGGCAACCTGATGAGATGACTCATTGTTAGATTTAACAAAGATGTTGTCAAGGATTTCAAGCGCCTTTTCTTCGGCCGGGGCAATGGCCACTTTCAGCAAATCTTCGTTTTCGCCCCGCATAATAGCCAGTATCCGGTGCGAAGGCATTTTTGACACGGCTTCTTCCCCCTCATAATAGTCGCGGTACTTGATGGCCTCGTCTTCTTTGTTTTTGGCAACTTTGGATCTCAGAACCCCATCTGTTGAAAAAAGCCTGCGCATGCGGCGGCGGGCAAAGGCGTTCTCGTTCACCCATTCGGCGATGATGTCTCTGGCTCCGGTAAGTGCATCTTCAACATTGGCGATCTCATTGTCAGGATTGATAAAACGGCGGGCCATTTCGGAAACATCCTGATCGCGCTGCACCATGATCATTTTTGCGAGCGGTTCAAGGCCACGTTCTTTTGCTACTGAGGCCCTGGTTTTTCTTTTGGGTTTGAAAGGAAGATAGAGGTCTTCAATTTCGGCAAGCGTCTGCGCCTGGTTGATGCGTTGTTCCAGTTCGCTGCTCAGGTTTCCCTGTTCGCGTATGGTGTTCTGAACCGTTTCGCGGCGTTTGTCAAGCTCCTCAAGGCGATGCGCCATGTCTTTGATGGCCGCTATTTTCACCTCATCGAGGCTGCCGGTCCATTCTTTTCGGTATCGTGCTATAAATGGAATGGTGGCTCCATCGGCAAGCAGTTTCAATGTGTTTTCAACTGCTTTACTGTCAATACTTAACTCCCGGGCGATGTGCCCGGCATAGGATAGATTCATTTATATGTTCATTTGGGAATAGGATCAGATTAAATAACTGGTTTTGAGGAATCAACGCAAAAGCATTACCGTACCCCTCCGCGTTATTGTTTTCAGATCTCCTTCATGTTCCACATCAAACAAAAGCACATAGGCGTAAATGCCCATTGGGCTGTCTTTGCCATTGAATCGTCCGTCCCAGCCACTTCCAATGCCCAGTGCAAGCTCTTCGCTGAAAACCATCTGCCCCCAGCGGTTGTAAACATACATGCTGAAGTTCTGAACCGAACCGCCATAAACCCTGAAAACATTATTGGGGGGAGTGCCGTTTGGTATAAAAGCTGTGGGAATTTCCACATCAAGCGAAATCACCTGTATTATACGGTAGTTGAAACAACATTCAAGGTCTTCTACTTCCAGTTTATAAAAACCTTCATTCAGAATGGAATACTCCCGGTATTGCTCTCCAATGCCACCTTCAAGGAATGACCAGTTTACGGTGTCATTTGCAGAATAATACCAGCGGTACTCATAAAAAGGCCCGCCCCCGTCCATGGGATATGCAGCACCGGGAAACAGGAACAGGACATTGTCTGCCTGACCCGGCATCAGGGTGGGCAATTCCCAAATGTTAATTGTTTCGGTAAAAGGGCCATAAGGAATACTATTGAACGTTTCTGTGACAGCCACATCATAATCGCCGGCAGCCGGGAAGGTATGGTCTATTGAAGATTGAGAGATGGTTTCGGTACTGCCGTCGCCAAAATTCCACATGGTTGCTGATGTATTTGAAGCATTCCAGAGCCTGAGGTTAACCATATCGCCATCGCAATGCGGGTAATGAACAATATGAGGGATATCAAAATAGCTTTGAATGAAATTGGGAAGTCCGTTTTGTAAAAACTGGTTGGAAAAACCCGGAATCGTCTCAACAAAATTACAGGCAGTGCCGGGGCGTTTCGGATTTTCTATCACACCGAGCGAGGTATTGAAATTCAGGCCTCCCCTGTTAAAACGGATTACATAAATCTTTGAGTCTATCCCAAGCTGCATTCCGGCAAAGGTACTGCTTGAGGGTGTTGAAGGGGTAGCAATTATCTGCACATTAAGGGATTGCAGATCAACCTGGTAAATATGAGAATCCTCGGCATCAACGGTAGTCATCAGGGTTGAGAAGTATAAAAATCTTGAATCAGGCGAAAACTCAAGTCCGTAAGCCCGGTAATAGGTGGAAGGCAGGAATCTTGCATTGGAAATCTCGCCGGTTTGGTTGTTGAAATCAAATATTTCCACCAATCCTGCTTCATGAATCACGCTTGCAATTTTGTCCCCCCTTGGTGACACTTTCATGTAGCCTTTTGCATTCCACACGTTAGGATCGCCACCAGAGGTATGCACTGCCCCAAGATTAAAAGTTCTGGCATTGGCAGGATCGGGAAGCTGGTTTGTTATCTGAAAAACATAAAAACGGTTGTTGTCCCAGCCATGCGTAATAACCCAGTAGTCCTGTCCGTTCGCATGCTGGACCGCGGTAAGCTTTTCGGCTGTTTGTGGCAACAAAAGCACATTTTTTGAGGCATCCACTATATCTCCGTATCCGGTGTTCAGCGACATATCAACCACGCAATACCTGAAACCCCTGCTTCCACCCGGGCGGTCGGGTTCATCGGTGAGGAAAAGATAATACTGTGTGCTGGAGCCGGGACGGGGTACGATCAAGGCTGACTGTGTAGGATTATAAAGGTAATTGCTGAGGTTTTGACCGTTTGGCATACGCTGATGCCTTCGGTCCCACACATGCTCCCCGTTTGTATAAAACAAAAGGTTTCCATTGCTGTCTGACATCACAGCCGAGCCGGTTGGGGTTGACATGGCAGAACCTGGAAATACCTCTGGGCTGTATGAATCGTTGAAAACCAGCCCGATGTTTCTTCCAAACATCCAGTTAACTGTTTCCAGTGGTGGTACATATTCACAATTCTGGTCCTGCGAAAATGCCATACCGGTAAAGAGTAAAAATACCGGCAAAAGTTGTTTTCTTAGCAATTTAATCCTGGTTTCTTTCATAATTCAAAATAGGTATCATCCAGATCAAGTAGTGATGGGTAAACTCAGTGTCTTGATTTAATTAGTTTAACGGTGCGAACAAGGGAACTATTATTGAAACGCAGGAAATATATTCCCGCATTCAGGCCTTTAATATCAAGTTGGTGTATAGATCCGTGAACCGGAAAAATCTGTTCAGATTTAATAAGCTGACCATAAAGGTTATAAAATTCAATCCCTGTTTCACCGGCTTCCGTCTGATATTCAATAAAAAGAACATCCGAAGCAGGGTTGGGATAAAAAACAAAGGGATGCGCCAAGGTGTGTTGCTGAACGGATAATTCGCAAGTGGCAACACTGAATTGTATAAGAATTTCAGCAACATTGACACAGCCACTGATGGTGTCGGTAACAACTACCCGGTGGTATTGCAACTCATATCCCACGCCCAAAGCGCCGATAAGCAATGTGTCGCTCTCAGCGCCAACGCTCCAGGAGAACAATTGGTGCGGTTTATCCGGATCGCCGGCATCAAGGGTCACCGAATTGTAAACACAGGCATAGAGTGTGTCGCCTGATGAGGATAAGTAGAGCTGATCTGCCGGAATCCTTCTGAAAAGATCAATGACAGGTAAACGTTTTACATAAATATTTTTTGTGATGCTGTTTTCACAATCCTTTTCCGAGATGGCTGTTAGGGTAACGATATTGTCTCCGTATTGCGGGAAAACATAGTTCAAGTCCGGCCCAAACCCGATCACGGCGCCATTCGAAAACCAGATCAGGGTTTCAATACTTCCTTCAGTGATCATAGAACGATCCGCAAGTGTTGTAAGCGTGCCATGGCAAACGGTATCGAAAGTAAAATCCGCCGAGGGAAGTGCAGCGTAGTCAATAAAAATGCTCCCGGTGTGTGTATTAAACCCATCGTTTACCGTAACGTAATATATGGTAGGCCCGGAAGGAAACACCACCGGGTTTTGTTCACCGGAGGTAAAACCCGGAGGATCTGATGTCCATTCGCATGTATAGTTTTGCGAACCACCGGAAGGATTGGCAAAAAGTTGGGTGTTTGAACCCGGACATACCAGGGCTGGAAAAGCATAAGGATCGGACCAAAGGGCATTTCCAGAAACAATTACTTCAACGGAATTTATGTCCGAAACACATCCGTTTGAATCGGTAACCGTTAGATAGAAAGTTGTTGTTTCATATAGATTTACGGTAGCCGTAGTATTGCTGTTCGGATTGATCAGCAAAGCTGCCGGTTCCCAGGCATACGAATAGGATGGAGTCCCACCCGAACCTGAACCGTTAAGGGTGGTAGAAGCCCCATGGGGAATACTTTGGTTGGCGCCGGCATGGGCGGTTGGCAATTGGTTAACTGTAATGAATATATCACCATATGCGTTGTTGTAACCGTCGTCAACAGTTACTGCATAGAAAGTTGATTGATTTGGGGTTACATAAGGATTTTGTTCATTTGAAGTGAAGCCTGGAGGTTCTGAAACCCAACTATAAGTGTAATTTCCTGAACCTCCGCCAGGAATAGCCGAAAGTTGCGTACTGCTTCCGTAACAAACAGCGTTATGATCTGCACCCACCAACACTGACAGGGCGCCACCACTGAGTGTGATGATTACTTCGTCGGATGCAGTGCAGCTGCCATTATCATTCACCGTGAGGGTGAAGACAGTGGGTTGAAAAAGATTCACTGTTTGTGGGTTTTGAACATTCGGATTCACCAGCAATTCAGGCGGGCTCCACGAATATGCATAAGGCGGGTTTCCTCCTGTTGCCGTCCCATAAAGCGTAGTGCTGCTGCCATGCGGAATGGTAGAATCATCGCCTGCATCGGCATCCGGGGCTGCACCAACAATCACATCCAGCGCTTGCGACGGAGATCCCAGACCGCAATCATTCTCTCCGGCAACTGCGATTGACGCAGTACCTGAATACAAACCTGACCAGTTAACCACTGCCGTGGTGCCGGTTCCATTGATATTTCCTGCTTCTGGCGGTTGCAGGCTCCAGATATAGCTTAAGGAATTGGAGGAACCACTAGTTGTGTATTGGACACCAGACATACCCTGGCATACCAATCCCTGCCCGGTGGGTGTGGCGGGAGCAAAAGGCAATGGGCTGATGCTGACATTCAGCCAGGGAGAAGTAACAGGACCGCACCAGGGAGAGTTCTCGGTTACCCTCACCGTACCAGCGCCATACGTAGTCCATTTGACAGTTGCCATGGATGTACCTTGTCCGTTGATAACTTCTCCACCTGTAACTACCCAGTTAAACGTGTTTCCGGGCTGGCTGTTCTGCGAAATATAAACATATGAGCTGCCCTGACAGGTGATTTGCGGGCCACTGATTGTTGGGTTGGGAGGTGGGAAAATCTGGACCTCGGTAGACACAGGATCACTTGTTTGCCCGAAAAGTGAAATAACAAGCGTATAAGTTCCGGCATGCGACATGTTTACATTGGGAATCACCGGGTTTTGCTGCGTTGAAGACCAGTTGTTGGGGCCGGTCCAGGCATATGTACTGCCGGCAATCGGGTTCAAAACAAATAGTTGCAAGGTTCCACCTATACATAATGGTCCGTTATTGCCAATCGGAGGGGGCACAATCGTACAATCCGTAGTTCCAGTGCCGCCGGTTTGGGAAAAACTGATATTGCAGGGCTGGTTGGAATAATTGGTAATCAAAAGGATGTAGTACTGCCCCGTAACCGCATTGGGAATATTGCAAACCTCGGTGGCAGCAGTCGAATAACTGCAATCCACAATTTTATTGGCAGTCAACTGGGCCACGCAGGGATCAGTAGGGTGATCAAAAGGTCCCCAGCAAATGAAGTCAATATCCACGAGGGGGTTGCTTTGCATAGTAATGGTAATGCTACCTGAGGTTCCGATCAGCATATGATACCAGGCGGGATTAGGCCGTGTAAAAAGACATCCGTAATTAGGCCCTTGTTGTCCTGAACCGGAATTAACCCCTGCCGGGAAATTATAAGTGGTTCCTGTGCAAAAGGGAAAGGATTTGTGGCAGGAATCGTTGGAGCCGTCACGTCCCATAACCATGTTAAGCAGGTTCATTTCCCTGCGGTCGGAGCAACCCATGATGTAGAGACCTTGTTCATCTTTGTTCCATTCGGTTAAAGCGTAGCTGACCATACCATTTATACGTTCAAGATCCTGCTCAAACCATGCATGGGCCTGGTCGTCAGAAAAAGTTACCCGCACACCTTCCAGGGAAACACCGGTTTCATCCGGTTCAACATAGTCGAGGTCAAAGATCAGGTCAATGAGGTAAACTTTTGCGAAAAGGCTTTGGGTTGGAGAAAAACCGACAAAGACTTCATTCTTCCTGTCAGGGCTTCCGGTTGATATCGGGTTTGTTGTAAAAGGCTCAGTGGCACTGGCCGAAACCATAGCCAAAGTTTGAATTACGAGCATTACCACAGCACAAATGCCATGTAGCGAACAGGAAATCAGACGCTTCATTTATACAGGGTATTACTCATAAATAAACACCAAACTACTTTTACTATATTCATGGCTGTCAGTTTCCGCGTCCGGCTCCCGGATTCACAATTACTTTATAGGTATTGCTGTGGTATTTGCCAATAATCCTGACAAAATAAACACCCGGAGAATAAGCACTCAGCGGGATGATTGTTTTGTATTCGCCCGAAATATGATCCACATCGTAAGTGCGCATTGCTTGTCCGTAAAGGTTCACAAGCTGAATCATGTCAATGTTTTCGGCTTTTTCGACCTCTATCGTTAACTGGTCGTTGGCCGGATTTGGATAAATCCTGATGATTCCGGCGGTGCCCGGCATGTTTATTCCGGTTTCGCATGCCCCGATACTGAATTCCACAAAGATTTCTGCTTCGCTGATGCAACCTGTTTGTGTGTTGGTAACATAAACCTTATGATACTGCAATTCGTAGCCTATTCCCAGCGCTCCTATCCGCAAAGTATCGGTTTCGGCGCCAACCGACCATTCAAATGACTGATACGGATTACCGGGATCGCTGGCATCAAGGGTCAGCGAATTGTAAACACACCAGTAGAGCGTATCGCCGTTGGCCGAAAGATTCAACAAGCTGGGATCAACCCGCTGAAAGAGGTCAACCGGTGGAGCAGGTAAAACATAAACATTCTGTGTTATTACTCCCCAGCAACGCTTATCTGATCTGACCGCCAGGGTTACCTGATGGTTTCCTGATTGTGTAAAAATATGGCTGGCTGTATCGGAATCAGTATAAACCGGAGGCAGCCCGGTTTCAAACCGCCATTCCCATTCAACAATCTCACCATCTTCAACATGCGTACTGCTGCTGAAAGGGGTTGGTTTTCCGTAGCAAACGGTATCCCACGTAAAACTGACTTCGGGCAGCGGATATACCTTCACGGTAATAGAATCGCACTGCGATACATTGCAATTGGAAGTCCAGCGGGCATAGTAAGTAGTATTTTCAGCAGGCGGTGTTGACAAAAAATAGAAAGGGTTGCTGGTAACGGCAAAAGGGGAGCCATTGCCGCATCCGCCTGTAAACCATTCAACCTGTTTTCCTGAACCTCCCTGCAAATCAAGCCGTATAGGGCTGGTGTGGTTAACGCAAATGATGGTGTCTTGCGTTATAAGACGTTGCGGATTCATGGCCGGCGCTTCCAGAACCAGGATGCTCTTGGTTATTTCATCAGCACAGCCTTTGTTGGAAACTACCCTGAGGTTGATCTGATGGATTCCCGGATTTGGAAAATCATATAAAGTAACCGCATTATACCCGATAGGATTGCCCTGGTAGTACCAGATATATTCAGAAATACTCCCCGATGGCAGGGTGCTGGTACTTGTCAGGGTGGTCGCGGTTCCTAAGCAAACTGTATCAGCCACAAAGTCTGGTGTTGGCAAAGGCGCTATTTCAACATTTTGGGTGTAGGTTGCTGCCGGGCAACCATCAGCGGCAGGAATGAAATTAGTAACCACATAGTTTCCGGGTTCGCTCAGCGCAGGATTGATCGCCCCGTTTACAGGATTGATATGTAAACCATCCGGAACGGCCGAAAATTCGCCAAAGCTGGCGGTGGGTGATCCTGGTTGTGGATTCTGAACAGGTTCGTTACGACAGAAAGAACTTGAATTGTAAGTAAAATTCGCCTCAGGCTGATCGGTTACAATAATGGGTGTTACCTGATGAGAATCGGGGCAATTTCCTACAGTGGTATAGGTAACTGTGTATGGAATATTAATGGTGCTGGCTGCAGGATTAATCACTCCGGTGGTCGGATTGATGCTCAGGCCAGGCGGTGAAGCTGTGAATGTGCCGTTTGTACCCGGATCAGCAAGCACTGGCGCCACAGGCGAACTACTGGTACAAAGCGTTTGTGTGGGATAAGAGAAAGTGGCGTCATCAATAGGCGTTACCTGAACCGTAATAGGTTGTCCAAGATTATTTCCGGTGCAGTTTGCATCAGAAAGCGCCGTTATCGTGTAAATCGTAGTGTTTGACGGTGAAACAGTGAGGGTGTAAGGATTTTGTGATGTCTGGATGTTTTGCGGGGTAGCTCCATCCGTGTAGGTAAAACTCCAGGGTGCGGCCCCGGTAAATGTAACGTATATTTCAGCGGCATCGCCCTCACAAATCCCTGTTCCACCGCTTAATGATGCGGTTGGCAGGGCATGGATCACAATATCGTGGCAAACGTTTTCCTGGGTGGGCAGGCCAAGGTCCACAATAAGCTCGATGGTCTGGGTTCCAGGTATGTTATAGACAACCGGTGTGGGATTGGGTCCGGTTTGTGAAGGTATGTCGTCGTCGCAGGTGGGGAAGAAAATCCTGACAATATCATCGTTTATCACATTGGTGATCAGTGCGAACATCTCATCACCCGATCTGAGGACTTCCGAGATGCTATGCGGAAATGCAAACTGGCTATTTAACTCGGGGATGGAGGATGCAGTAGGAGTTTGGTTGATTCCGTTTTCAAAATGTAAGCGCACAAGAAAATCGCTTCCCCCAACCATGGTTTCATTCACCACAAAGCCATAAATATCATCGCAATAGCGCAGCAAGGAAATGTCGCGCGGCCGGTTGATCACTCCACCAAAGTTGCCAATCAGATGGGGTGTAGGGTTATTGTTTGTGAGAGAACTCCCAAAATTCAACCTAACAAGGCCCATCCAGCGGTCGGTAACAAACACATACCAGTTGCCCCCTTCTTTGATTGCATAAATTCCAACCGGATCTTCAAGTATGCCCCAGCCACCCAGGTTCACACCAACCGGCACTGCATTCAGTCCCTGATTGAAGTGAAACCTTGTAACCGAACCGTCTTTTACTCCCTGGTCCATTGTAGGCCCTGCATTTACTGTCAAACCAAACCATTGGTTCGTTGCTTCATCCTTAAAAACATATAAATCGTGCGGATAGGAAAGTTGTCCGACATTTACCATATAGGTTCTGGTGGGGTTGGCATTCAAAATATTTGTACCAAAATTCAATTGTGAAATATAGGGCGGGGCCTGGCCTCCAACCACAAAACCATACCAGGTGTCGCCTTCCCTAACAATTTGAATCCCCTCAAGCGACTGATATGAAGCTCCTGTATTTAAAGGAATAGCATTGGGCGATTGATTAAGGATGTCATTACCGAAATCAAGCCGTGTGATGTGCCTGTTAAACGGAGCAATCGGTAAAGGATCATAATTACTGACAAAAGCATGAAAGTTGCTGGTGGAAGGATCCTGAACAATGGCCACAAACACCGGCTTGTTGAAATTATCGGTGCTGACGTTCAAAATATCGGCATCGGGAGGGGCTTCGGGATTGGCGGCGCAGAAACTCCAGTCAAAGGTGGAATAACCTCCCTGGCTTGTGTTGGTGATTGTAACCGGTTGGCCGACACAAACCGGGTTTGGGCTTACAGTGAAATTCGGCCCCTGAGCCAGCGCGGCGAACGAAAGCAGAAAAAGCAGCAGAGCAATATTTATTTTTTTCATGACAGTATGTATTATTTCTGATCCAATGCATAATTACCACCCGGATGCCAGCACATCAATCAGATGTATGGTTTTGAGCGGTAATTTATTTTTTTTAATATATCCTTCCTGATGCATAAGGCAGGATACATCAGTTGAAACAATGTATTCCGCGCCGGTTGCCAGTGCATGCCCCACTTTTTGTTCAGCCATGGCTACGGAAATGGCTTCATGTTTTACCGAGAAAGTGCCCCCAAAACCACAACACTCCCCGGTGTGCTCCATCTCCCTGATCTCTATGCCTTTAACCTGCTTCAACAGCAACCGGGGTTCTTCATTTATGCCGTATTCCCTTAAAGCCGCACAGGAATCGTGGTAGGTAACCACATGGTTAAATCCGGCGCCGATCTGGACTGCCTTCAAAACATTCACAACAAAATCGCTGAACTCGTAGATATTTTTCTTGAGTTGCCTGTATTCGTTGTGAAGGGCGGAATTGTAGAACAGGGTGTCGTAATAATTGCGAACCATGCCAACACAGGATGCGGAAGGGCCAACTACATAACGGTTGTTTGAAAAATCCCTGATGAATTTCTCACCGATGGCTTTGGCCTCATCCCAATAGCCGGCGTTGAAGGCAATTTGCCCGCAACAGGTTTGATTCTTGTTGTAATGCACCTCCACTCCTAATTTCTCCAGTATCCTGACCATGTTGTAGCCGGTTTCGGGGTAAAACTGATCAATGAAGCAAGGGATGAAAACATCAACATGCATAGCGATACGGTCGGATACTAGTTCAGCACAAAAGTACTTAAAATAACTCTTGCATACTCAATTCTTGCCCTATAATATTAACGATTAATCAACCGAATCCTTGCCCGGAATATCTAAATAACAGATTTATAGATGTTTGTTAAGCAAACAGGCTTCTTTTGTTTACAGGAGCTTTCAGGGTAAATAAGCGTATTACAAAATACTTTTATAAAGTCCGGCTTGCCGGAGTATAATATGTAATATTCCTGGCGGAATACCCTAGCATTGCCTGAGAACACTGGCACATTTTCTGGGTCAACATTTTGCCATAAACAGAATCAAAAATTCGCAAATCTGAATCCCGCCAGCAATAAGTGATCCCAAAAATCAGGATAGGATTTGACAACTACCTCAGGGTTTTCAACCGTCAGCTCACCGCAGCAAAGGGCTAACGGAGCCAGCGCCATCGCCATACGATGATCGTTATAGGTTTGAAAGCGTAAGGGATTACCTTGTTTAAAATCAGATTTCCCGATTTTTAGTATGCCGGAATCAAGAATAGAAATATTTGGGTTGATCTTTTCAAGTTCGGTTTTTAAAGCCAGCAGGCGATTACTTTCTTTGATAACCAGGTTTTTAAGGCCACTTAACTGCGCTTCAATATTCAAAGCGACACAGCTTGCTGCAATAGCCGGAACAAGATCGGGATAATTGGTAAAATCAAAGTTGAATTTTTCTCTGGGTTCAGCCTCATGTAAAAGAAGCACTCCTTCAGCAGTTTGGTACGACCCAACTCCGAAATTCGAATATATTTCTGCCAATATTGCATCGCCCTGCAAGCTTTTCAGCGTGAGATCCCTGAGTAATACGCCCGAGGCGGGTAATAAAGCTACGATTTCATACCAGTAAGATGCCGCGCTCCAGTCGGGTTCAACAGTAAAAGAGGATTTCTGGTAGGAGCCAGACTGGATTTCAATTACATTATCAATGAAACTCGCGCTCATGCCTGCCTTGGTCATCAATCCCAGGGTCATATCCAGGTAAGGCCGCGAAGCGATTTCTCCGCTCAGCTCAATGCATAATCCATTCTGCAATACCGGGGCAAGCATCATCAATGAGGAAACAAACTGGCTGCTTTCCGAAGCATCAACAAGCACGCGCCCCCCCGAGAGTTTTTTCCCCCTCACTGCTATCGGTGGAAACCCTTCGTTCTCAAGATATTCTATTGAAGCGCCCAGACTACGTAAAGCATTACAAAGCGTGGCTACAGGCCGCTTCTTCATGCGTTCCGAACCGGTCAAAATCCAATTGCCTCTGCGTCCAGCCAGGTAAGATGCAAGAAAGCGCAAAACCGTGCCGGCGTTTCCGCAATCGAGTTCACTGGCTTCATCCATATCAGCATTTTGCCTGGTATCAATGATCTTACTGATTAGTTCTTGCATCAGAATGGTATCGCCTGCTTCAGATAAATTGCTAATTTTTATTTTGTTATCTGAAAAAAGCTGCATCATCAGCAACCGGTTGCTGATGCTTTTTGATGCCGGAAGTGTAATCTCACATCTGATGGGGTTTTCCGGAGGTCTTACGGTCCTGTCTCTCATTTTGCCGGTTTAAATATTTCTCTTTCCTGAACCCAGTTTAAGATAAGCTGCCAAAGCATTCTCAATTGATTCGGGCGAACAGGCCTCATCTGTGATCAGATCACCGGGCTGCCTGAGCAGGGTGATCCGGATATTGCCGGATTTATTCTTTTTGTCAAAACCCATCAGTGCAGCTATTTCGGGTATTTCATCTGTGGCAAATGAATAAAAGGGAAAAACTGACAGGATGTAAGAAGTGATCTCCCCGGCTAATTTTTCAGGGAATCCGCATTTCTGCACCGATAAATGTAATTCCACCACCAGCCCCATGGCAACAGCAAAACCATGGTGTAAGCTTTGCGGATTGTTTTTCAGGGCGTGGCTCTCAAAAGCGTGGCCAACCGTATGGCCGAGGTTCAAAACCTTACGCAGGCCCCTTTCGAACGGATCTTTGCTCACCACATTGTTTTTGATCTTTACCGACCGCTGAACCACCAGGCTCCAGTCGTTCACTTCGGAGATGGAAGCAGCATCTGGAAATTTCTTTATGAGCTGGCGAAAGGTTTTCTCGTTGCTGAGCAGTGCATGTTTTACAACCTCTGCGTAGCCCGAAAGCAATTCAGCTTCGGGAAGGCTTTTCAGAAATTCGGTAAAAATAAAGATTGCATCAGGCGGGGAAAACAAGCCAACATAGTTTTTCAGATTTTTCAGGTTCACACCGGTTTTCCCACCAATGGCAGCATCAACCTGCGCAAGCAGCGATGTGGGAAGGTAAATGAAGCTGATGCCGCGCTGATAAGCAGAAGCAACAAAACCGCCCAGATCGCATGTAACGCCGCCGCCAAGGCAGATCAGCAGTGAATGCCGGTCGGCGCCAAGCATGGCCATTTCATACCACAATTTTGAGCAGGTTTCGATATTTTTTGATCTCTCACCAGGTTCTGTTTCCAGGATCACCATTGATGAAGGAAGCCTGAACCTTCCGGCCAGCAAGGGAAGGCAATGTTGGCGGGTATTGGTATCAGCAAGAAGGAATACATTGGAGTAATTCTTTTCCGCTTCTTTCAGGAATTCTTCAAACATTTTGTGCGTGCCTTCGCCCACATATATCGAATCGTGTTTGTGCATTGTGTAATTTTATTGGCGTAAAAACAAAATTAGAGATAATTCCGTTCCTGATTGACAAAACTCCAATGTCCGGTCAAAAGATGACATACTACTGTATAATTTTGAGATTCTTCACTTCGTTACCAGTGACAAGTTTTCCAATGATGCGGAATATCGAAGGGAGAGGTCTCCTTCATTTTAACAAAACTTTACTAACATGACCGATTTCAACAATACGCAAATCGCTTTTGCCGCCAAATCGCAGGCCGATTTGAGGCGTGCATACTGGCTCTTCAGAACCATTGCCAGCCCATTTGTGGTCGGTGCCGGAAAAATATTCACAAATTTTGCACTGGCGTTGCGCTTACCCGTTGGTTGGGCCGTGAAACCGACGCTTTACAGGCAATTTGTAGGCGGCGAAACCATCGGGGATTGCATACCTGCTGTAAGAGAATTGCAGAAATACAATGTGAAGGCAATACTTGATTATTCTGTTGAGGGCGGCGAGTCAGAAGCCTACATGGAAGCCGTGCTTCAGGAAACCTTGCGAACTGTTGAACACGCAGCTTCGGATCCCAATGTGCCGATTGCTGTTTTCAAGCCCACGGCTTTTGCCCCATCACATATCCTTGAGAAGGCCGGATCGGGTAATCCACTTTCAGTAGAGGAGCAGGCAGGCGTTGAAGCATTCAGGAACAGGGTACTGACGCTCTGCGAAAAAGCTGCCAACCTGCAGGTTCCCATCATGATTGATGCCGAGGATGTGCATTATCAGGAAATCATTGACCGTGTTACGCTTGAAATGATGGAAAAATTCAATAAGAAAAATGCCATCGTTTTTAACACATATCAGATGTACCGCACTGATCGTCTTGAGGTTCTGAAAAAGGATTATGAAACAGCAGTGAGCATGGGCTTTTACCTTGGGGCCAAATTTGTACGCGGCGCCTATATGGAAAGAGAAAGAAAACGGGCCGAAAAAATGGGGTACCCCTCCCCTATCCATCCCGATAAGTTATCAACTGATCGCGACTATGACGCAGCGCTCTCTTTTGCCGTTGAGCATATTGAGCGCATCAGCATTTTTAACGGCACCCACAATGAAGAAAGCTGCAAACATCTTATGAAGCTAATGGCTGAAAAAGGGCTTGCAAAGGATGATGAAAGAATCTGGACTTCACAGCTTTACGGAATGAGCGACCATATCAGCTTCAACATGGCGGCAGCCGGCTATAATGTTGTGAAGTATATGCCCTATGGCCCTGTTAAGTCAGTGCTGCCATACCTGATCCGGCGGGCTGAGGAAAACACCTCAATAGCGGGCCAGACCACCCGTGAACTTAACCTGATTGTGAGCGAGCTGAAAAGGAGAAAAAGCGGGCGGTAAATGGTGAGTGTAAAAGCCCCGTCACTTCGTCCGATAGCTATCGGACAAGTTAGGTGACCAGCATCACAAGCACAGATACAGCCACTTCGACAAGCTCAGTGGCCGTGGAGCCAAACACGGAACATGTAACCGGACACTTCGACAGGCTCAGTGACCGGAGTCCCGAACACGAAACACGTCCCGATCCCGATAGCTATCGGGACTATCGGAACACGAAACGCGAAACACCTTAAAACGCCGTCATCAACAGATCAATGTCCTGGTAGGCCAGTTTGAATTTTTCGCTCAGTAGTTTGTTTGTGACTATTCCGTTAAAGAGATAAACGCCCCTTCGCGATCCGGCATCTTCTTTCAGCACATTGGCAATTCCTCCCTGTTCGCCGATTGACAGCAAAATAGGAGTCAGATAATTGCTTAAAGCATATGAGGCAGTATGGGGAACCCTCGAAGCAATATTCGGAACGCAATAATGAATGACGTCATATTTTTTGAAAACAGGGTTCTTGTGATCGGTGGGCTCAGATGTTTCAACACAGCCACCCTGGTCGATGCTCACATCAATGACAACTGCACCGGGTTTCATCTGGCTCACCATCTCCTCGGTTATGCAAAAAGGCGTTCGGCCACAATGCGTATGCAGGGCAGCAATAACCACATCCGCTGTTTTTAAAGCTTTTACCAGTACTTCCGGTTGCAGGACAGAGGTAAAAACCCTTGTATTCAAAGCCGATTGTAGTTTGTTAAGCTTATAAACCGAATTGTCGAACACCTTGATCGCGGCTCCCATGCCCAGGGCAGAAGCAGCAGCGAATTCACCTACGGTGCCTGCCCCCAGTATCACTACTTCGGTTGGGGGCACACCCGAGAATCCGCCAAACATATGCCCTTTGCCAAGCTCAGGATGTGATAGGTATTCGGCGGCGATGATTACTGCGGCATTGCCGGCAATCTCGCTCATTGAACGCCTGAGCGGATAAGCCCCTGATTTATCCATCAGATATTCGAATGCAATGGCTGTGGTTTTTTTGGAAATAAGCCTGCGTATGTATTCCTCGTTGCTTATAGAGAGGTGCAGGGAAGAGATCAGGGTTTGCCGTGTTCTGAGCATGCCGGCCTCATCTGTTGTAAGCGGGGCAACCTTGAGTATCAGATCGCTGTTAAGAACCTCCGCTGCCGTTTCCACGATTTCCGCACCATACTCAACATAATCGCGGTTGCTGAAGGAGGCAGGTTTACCGGCGTCGGATTCAATGAACACACGGTGCCCGTGTTTTACCAGCAAACCAACTGCATTCGGAACCAGGGGGATGCGTTTTTCAAAACCGGTATGATCGCGGGGGATGCCAATGGTGAGCAAGGATTTTTGCCTCCCCGTTTCAAGCATTTCCTCTTTCGGAAGCAATCCGCCCGAAGCTGCAAATGACATGAATTGTTGTTTTTCCTCGTTCATGACAAATCAATTATCAGCGTACATCAATGGTTCTTGTCTGATCGCCATTATCTGCACAGATACTTATATATACGAAACCAGCAGGTAAAAGTTGCTCAATTTTTTCCGGCCATTCGATAAAGCAGTATGCCCCGCTGTAAAAATACTCCTCATAACCCATATCAAATGCTTCGGTTAGTGAATTGATGCGGTAAAAATCGAAATGGTAAACAGGTTCATTCCGGTCTGTGCGGTATTCATTGATCAGCGAAAAGGTGGGGCTTACAACCACATCTTTGACCATCAGCTGTTTGCATAGCGATTTTATAAGCGTGGTTTTGCCTGCGCCCATCGAACCATAAAAGGCAAACACCCTTGAATGGGGACGGGACTCCAGAATTCTGGCGGCAACTTGATCAAGTTCGTCTAATCCTTTCGCTTTAAGGCTCAGCATGGGTTTGGTTTTTATAAAATGAGGGCGCAAGTTAACAAAAAACGAAACAGCAAAACCGGTTAAGGAAAGGCTGATTATTTTTTCTTCAATGTAATAAAGGGCACAATCATTTCTTCAAGCGATATTCCGCCATGCTGGAAGGTGTCTCTGTAATAATTCACATAATAATTATAGTTATTCGGATATGCGAAGAAATCATTGCGGCGGGAAAAAATAAATGTAGAACTTACATTGGTCCGGGGCAGGAATACATCAGCAGGATTGCGCACTTCAAACACTTCTTTCGCGTTGTAGTTCAGGCTTCTCCCCGATTTATAACGCAAATTTGTTGTCGTAGATTTATCGCCCACTACCTTAACGGGGTTCTGAACCCTAACTGACCCATGGTCGGTAGTAATGATCAGGTTGATGTTTTTATCGGCCAGATAACGTATAATTTCAATGAGCGGGCTGTGCATAAACCAGGAGAGCGTAAGAGAGCGATAGGCAGATTCGTCGCCGGCAAGTTCGCGGATTACTTCCATTTCGGTTCTGGCATGCGAAAGCATGTCAACAAAATTATAAACGATCACATTCAGGCGGTTTACCATCAGGTTTGGCAACAACTCCACAAGTTTGCGCCCGGCGGCAAGGTTCAGTATTTTGGTGTAATAATACTTCACATCCCTTCCGAAGCGCTTAAGCAATTCGCCCAAAAGTTCGCCCTCAAACTGGTTTTTTGTGCCTTCGTCATCTTCATTCAGCCAGTAACGCGGATATTTCTTTTCGATCTCTGAAGGCATCAGGCCCGAAAAAAGGGCATTGCGTGCAAATTGCGTGGTGGTGGGAAGAATGCTGTAAAAAAGTTCATCCTTTTCAACCCTGAAATATTCTTCCAGAACGGGTTGCAGGATTTTCCACTGATCATACCGCAGATTATCAATAAGGATGAGAAAAACCGGATCGGGTTTGTCAAGAACCGGAAAAACCTTTTCGCGGAAAAGGGTGTGAGAAAGTACCGGGCGATCGCTTCCCGAGCCGCTGAGCCAGTCGCGGTAATTCTTTTCAATGAATTTGCTGAATACCTGGTTGGCCTCGCTTTTCTGCATCTGTAAAATCTCCGAAATACTTTCATCTTTAGAGCTTTCCAGCTTCAATTCCCAGTTCACGAGTTTGCGGTAAACATCAACCCACTCGCTGTGCGTCAGGTTGTTGCTTATCTCCATGCCAATATTCCTGAATTCCTGCTGATAGGCCTGGGTGGTTTTTTCGCTGATTATTTTCTTGTTTTCAAGGTTCTTTTTCAATGCAAGCAGAATCTGATTAGGGTTCACAGGCTTGATGAGATAATCGGCTATATTTGAGCCAATTGCATCTTCCATAATCCTTTCCTCCTCGCTTTTTGTGATCATGATCACCGGAAGGTTGGGATAATTGTCCTTGATGATGGCAAGGGTTTCTATTCCGGAAAGCCCGGGCATGTTCTCATCCAGAAATATTATATCAAATGTCTGGTCTGTAAGCATATCAATGGCGTCGTCTCCATTATTTGCCGTGCTGACATTATAACCTTTCTGATCCAGGAAAATAATATGTGGTTTTAGCAGATCTATCTCGTCATCAACCCATAAAACATTAATTCTGTCCATATTTCAAAGTTTTTTACAAATTTACAACTCCCGTCATGTCAGGGAAAATCAAATCAGTGTATCTTTAACGCTGTTTATTATTGAATATTGGGTTTGGGGTTTATCATAAAAAAACATATCGTGCATTCATTTTCTAATAAACGTAAAATAATCAACGATCCGGTTTATGGTTTTATCAGCATACCGGATGAACTGATCTTTGATGTGATCGAACACCCCTGGTTTCAACGTTTGAGGCGAATCAAACAGTTGGGGCTCACACAACTGGTTTATCCCGGAGCCCTGCACACACGCTTTCATCATGCGCTGGGTGCAATGCACCTGATGCAACAGGCCATCGAAACACTACGGCTGAAAGGCCAAAGGATTACTGAAGATGAAGCCAAAGGCGTATTGCTGGCGATTTTGCTGCATGATATTGGCCACGGGCCATACTCACACGCACTTGAACACAGTATAGTGGAGAACATGGACCATGAAGATCTCTCCCTTCTGTTTATTGAACAGCTCAACCGGCATTTTGACAACCAGCTTGAAACCGCACTCGCCATATTCAGCAACCGCTATCCAAAACGTTTTCTACACCAGCTTGTGGCCAGCCAGCTTGATATGGACCGCCTCGATTACCTGAAACGCGACAGCTTTTTCACCGGGGTTTCCGAGGGTGTGATATCAACCGACAGGATCATCAAAATGCTGAATGTAGCAAACGATGAACTGGTGGTGGAGGCCAAAGGGATTTATTCGGTTGAAAAATTCATCATTGCCCGACGCCTCATGTACTGGCAGGTGTATTTCCACAAAACAGTCCTCAGCGCCGAGCAAATGATCATCAAACTCTTACAGCGTGCCCAGATGCTGGCACAGCAGGGTTCACTGCTTTTTGCAACTCCGGCCCTGCTGAAATTTCTGAAAAATAAATACTCCCGTCAGGATTTTAACCAAGACCCCGGTTTGCTTGAGGCTTTTGCCATGCTCGACGATTTTGACATACTCGCCTCGATGAAAGTATGGTGCGGCCATGAAGACAAAATCCTTTCGCTTCTGAGCTGCTTTCTCACACAACGCAAACTATTTGCGGTTGATATCAGCGGGAATCCGGCGAATGAGGCCCATCTCACGGAACTGAAACAGCAAACCGCTGCCCGCTTTGGCATATCACCGGATGAAGCCGGTTTCCTGGTTTTCAGCGGAACCATCACCAATAATGCATACGATCCTGAAAAAGACAAAATCCTTATCCTGAACAAAGACGGAAGCCTTGACGATATTGCCCGTGCCTCCGATCAGTTGAATGTATCGGTTTTATCGGCGCCCGTATCAAAATATTATACCGGATACCCCAAAGTATTGAGAAAACCTTCAAATTAACCCGAAATGACAAAAAAACTCATCATTATCCCACTCTTACTCAGCCTCTGGGCATGCATTACCAACGAAAACCCGTCCCAAAATCCTCACAATCTTGCGATTATCAACAACTTTGAAGATTACCATGCCAGCGTAATATCTGACCCAAACAACCTGATGCTGAATATAGAAACGGAAATTCCCGGGATCATCGCGGATATCCGGTATGCCACTGATAATAATTTTACAGGCGAAGTCATATATACTGATCCCAAAGCATATCTGCGCAAACCTGCCGTGACCGCCCTGAAAAAAGTGCAGGATTCATTAAAGCACCACCAACTCGGACTGATCGTTTACGATGCTTACCGGCCCTATGCAGCCACCCTGAAGTTCTATGAGGTGTATCCCGATACAGATTTTGTGGCCGACCCGAGGTTTGGCTCGCGGCACAACCGTGGCTGCGCCGTGGATGTTACACTTGCCTGCCTTCTTACAGGGAAAGAAATTCCCATGCCCACCAAATTCGATGATTTCTCGGAGCGTGCACATCCCCTGTATGCGGCCCTGCCCGACACTGTCATTAAAAACCGGGCATTGCTCACCGGCATCATGGACCACTTCGGGTTCACCCAATATCCTACCGAATGGTGGCATTTTGATTTTGCCGGCTGGGAAAACTATGATCTGATGGATCTGACATTCGACGATCTGAATGCCATGCAAACCATACTGAAACAGCAACACTAACAGCAAGACTATGTATATCAGAACATTGAACGATTGCGAGGCCTTTATCGCCATTTTTTATAATCAGAATGGGCACACATCCGAAACCAAATCTTTGCTTATTGTATGACGATCAGATTTGCCTGCGAACACGACATCCCTGACATAAGCCGGATCTATAACCAGGCCATTGAAGCAGGCAATGCCACTGCCGACCTTGAAGAACCGGATGCAGTTAACAGGCTCGAATGGTTTCGCTCCCACCACCCTGACCGGTTCCCGCTATATATTATAGAGGAGGACAAACGGGCAATTGGCTGGGGTTCGTTAAGCCCATACCGCAAGGGCCGCGCCGCACTGAAGGGCACAGCCGAAATATCCTATTACGTTGATTACGATCATCATGGAAAAGGATACGGGCGACTACTGATCAGCCATATGCTCGGAGATTGCAACCGCCTGGGAATTAATAACCTGATTGCTTTTCTGCTTGAGATCAACACCATAAGCATCAGGATACTTGAGAAGTTTGGATTTGAACGCTGGGGCTGCCTGCCCGGCATAGCAGAACTCAGGGAGGGTGAGTGCAGCCATCTTATCTACGGCAAAAATCTGAGGAAGAGCACTGCAACAAAATGAAAATTTCTTCCTTATAAACAGCACCTTACCATCCTGTTTTTTTCGTTAAGATCCCTGCGCAGTTCCACCATCCCGAAACCCGAATGCCTGAAATATCCGGCACCCTCTTCTGCATAATGTTCGTGCACTTCCACGTACATCATTCCACCGGGTTTCAGCCTGGATCGGGCAAAGATTGCCAGCGTTTTATAAAACACAAGCGGATCGTCATCGGGCACAAACAATGCTCCCGCAGGTTCGAACCGGCTTACATTAAAAGGCAATAAATCTTTGTTTTTCAGCGGTATGTAAGGCGGATTGCTTACGATGATGTCGAATTGTTTGTCAGGCCATTGCCCGTGGTTCAGAAAATCCATTGAATGAAATTTTACCCCGCTGCCAAGCTCTTCATTATTTTGAACCGCAAGTTTCAGCGCATCTGCCGAAATATCATAAGCATCCACGCCGGCATCCTGCAAACGCAGCCAGAGTGAAATGGCTATGCACCCGGTTCCGGTTCCTATGTCGGCAATATTCAGATTATGTTTATCTGCATGCTCGTCAAGCACCCAGCGTACAAGTTCTTCGGTTTCGGGGCGGGGGATCAGCACATCGGGATTTACCCTGAATTCGTTTCCACAGAAACAGGCAAAGCCGGTAATGTACTGCAAAGGTTCATGCCTGAGCAGCCTTTCAACGGCTTCTGAAATTTTGTTCAGTTGAGCAACTTCTACCACCGTAGCGGGATAAGCAATAATCTGCTTTAAACCCATGCCTGCAAAATGCTCGAGCAAAAGGGCTGCCATTTGCCTGGCCTCAGGAGGATCAAACGCAGCTTCGAGCCGGTTGCGAATGAACCGGAAAAGCTCTTGTGCGTTTATACCCTGTGATATATCCATGGCGCAAAAATAAACTAAATGAGCCATTGGACTTTTCACTAATTTTACCTTTTCGAAATTATTGGTCCTAATCAAATATTATTCAAATGAAAAAAGCAATCCTTCTGATGGTTGTGTTTCCGGCCTTGCTTTTCGGGCAGCGCGACTTCTCAGCCATGCATGTTAGCCATACTGAGCTTGCGCCCAATATTCACCGCCTTTTTGTTGGAGATATTGTTACAGTGGTGGCTTTTACGGGAAACGACGGAATTCTTCTGGTGGATGCAGCCTATGAGCAAACCGCGCCGCAACTTCTTGATACCCTCAGACGCATCAGCGACAAACCCATCCGCTATCTCGTTAACACCCACCTGCATGCCGATCATACGGGCGGTAATCCTGAGATCGGTAAAAATGCCGACATCATTGCGCACCATTCTGTAAAACAATGGCTTGAATCCGATCGCCGTCAGGGCGACCGTGTTCCGGGCCCCTTCCCCGCCCATGCGGTTCCCAATATAACCTTCGAAGGCAATATGCATCTTGAGTTCAACGGCGAAATCGTGAAGATGTATCATTTGCCGCAGGGACATACCGCCGGCGATGTTATTGTTTGGTTTTCTGAATCCAATGTGCTGGTTCTGGGCGACCTGCTGTTTGCAGAAAACTTTCCTTTTGTTGATATCAGCCAGGGAGGAAATCCACTGGGTTACATAAGGAACCTGCATTACATCCTTGAACATTTTCCGGAAGATGCCATTGTGGTGGGAGGACATGGCCCGGTTTATACCATGCCGAGGCTCAGACACTGGCTGAACAATCTGGAAGAAAGCATGAAGGTGGTGGCCGAACACAAGCAAAAAGGCTTTAGCCCCGATGAGATGAAAGAAATCCGTATTCTGGCACGCTGGGAAAGCTACGGCGAATTCTTCATCACCGAAGAACGCTGGATTGACACCGTATATCCTTATGTGGATTAGCCAGAACACAACAAAAAGCAACCAGCAACCAGTAACCAGCAACCAGTAACCAGTAACCAGCAACCAGTAACCAGCAACCATCCCCAATGTTATTCCTCCTTCTCGCCATCACTGCATCAACAAGCATCATCGTACTTTTCAAGATATATAGCCGCCTGAAAATCAATACATATTATACTATACTGGTAAATTATGTGGTGGCGGCGGCATTTGGTTTCCTAAGCGAAAGCGGGAATTACGCCCTGGCTGAAATTCCTGCAAAACCCTGGTTTCTGCTGGCTGTAGTAGCAGGATTGTTTTTTATTGTCGGGTTTAATCTTTTTGCATTATCGGCACACCAGGCCGGCGTGGCGCTTACGGGCATGGCCAGCCGCATGTCGCTGATTGTTGCCGTAAGCGCAGGCTTGCTGGTTTTCGGCGATAAGCCGGGAATACTTCGTATCGCCGGAATCATCCTGGGAATTGTTGCGTTCTATTTCACTTTCCATCGTGGCCAGACAGAAAAGCCCGACCGCAAACTCCTTCTGCTGCCGGTTGCCTTGCTGATTGTACACGGCTTCAGCGATCTGCTGATGAAAATCGGGCAGCAGTATTATATTGGCGGAGAATTTACCCTTTTCCTGGCAGTGGTATTCCTGGCTGCGCTGGTGTTTGGAATTGCATTTCTTTTCATCCGCAAGCCCGGTAAAGTACATTTCACTTACAAAGAACTGGCCAGTGGCATAGTCATCGGGCTGGCCAACTGGTATTCCGGCTATTTTCTGCTGCTGGGGCTGGATATTTTCGATGTCAGTTTTGTGATCCCCATGATCAATATCAGTATTGTGGCAGCGGCCTCGCTCATCGGTTATTTTGTTTTCCGCGAAAAACTCAAAGCGCTGAACTGGATTGGCGTGGCACTGGCGCTGTTAGCCATATTACTGATGCTAAATTAGTTGGTTTGAGGTTTGGGGTTCAGGGTTAAAAGTTTAAGGTTCAAGGTTAAGCCTTGTTGATGGCAGTCAGGGTTCGAGGTTTTTTGATTTTGGATTTATTTTGGGCTTTGGACTTTGGATTTTGAATTTTGGTCTTTGAACTTCCTTGGGTCTTTATCCACAAACAAACCAATCTCTGAATCATTTGTTAATAAAGCAAAACAGTAACATGGAATACGTTATAATCGCTCTGGTGGCCTTTGGCGCTGCTTTGCTAACCTTTTTTTCGGGTTTTGGCCTTGGTACCATTCTGCTGCCTGCTTTTGCTTTGTTCTTCCCTGTTGAAATTGCAGTGGCTATGACAGCCGTAGTGCACCTTGTGAATAATCTTTTCAAAATGGGCTTGATCTGGAAGGCTGTAGATTTGAAAGCCGCCGCCTTATTTGCATTGCCTGCTGCATTGTTTGCAATAGCCGGAGCAATGCTCCTGAACCGCCTTAGCGCCGATTCCACCTGGTTTACTTATGAACTTGGAAGCAAAACATTTGCTGTAACTCCGGTAAAATTTGTGATCGGGATATTGCTGGTAATTTTTGCCATCATTGAAATTGACAAACGATTCGACAAGCTTGCCCTTCCACGAAAATACCTTCCGCTGGGAGGGGCATTATCCGGCTTCTTCGGTGGTTTGTCAGGACACCAGGGCGCTTTGCGCTCGCTGTTTTTGCTGCGTGCCGGTCTGGGTAAAGAAGGTTTTGTAGCCACTGGCATTGCCGCTGCCATCGTTATTGATATCTCAAGGCTTTCGGTCTACGGCGCTTCATTTTTTGTCAGCCATTTTGAGATGGTAAGCAACAACTCCTCGTTCTGGTTAGTGATTACCGCTTGCCTGGCCGCTTTTGGCGGTTCCGTAATTGGCCGCAGGGCGCTGAAAAAAATTACCATGCGAACCGTTCAGTTAACAGTAGGTTTGCTGATTCTGGTGATGGGGGTTTTGCTTGGGATGGGGATTATTTGATTCATTGTGTTTTCCGGGTTGTGAGCGATTGTGCGTTAAGGTTTTAATGTGTTGAAGTGTTAAGGTGTTAAGGTATTTCGAAATGTTGAGGAGTTTATGGGTTTACCCGCCCTACTACCTGCCCGTATGAACATACGTTCGGACGGGAACAGTCGTTCGGGCGGAAGGTTTAGATTTATCGCCCACTGCCAACTTTCATCTAACCATTTTATAACAAGCAGTAAATCAATATTTTTTTGAACCACATAGACACAGTAGACACATAGATTTCACATAGTTTTAAAACCATAAAGTATATTTTGGTTTGAGCACCGAAGTATCTAAATTAGTCGCCTATTGTGCATTTTTTTGTGGGCATCTTCTATTTTTTTCAATCAACATCCCCTTGTTTCTCAAAGTAAACTTCCGGCAAAATAATCTTCACTTCTTGTTCCGCTCCTTCTTTCAGCCAGTAAACAATAAAGTTTACTTTCGCTCTTTTCAATTCATAATCTTTGGCTTTCAAAGATTCAATTTGATTAACAAACTGCTTTGAGAATTTCAGAATCGTTTGGCCCTTTTGGTTCAGACAATCGGTTCCATTCAAAGCCAGAAGGTCGCCACTTTTCAATTGAGACACCAAATATTGTTTGTTGATAAAGAAATCAAGCCAAACATCTTTGTAAGTTAAATGCATCGCCAACTCCAGTGGCGGAAGGTAGGTTTGATTATCATTTATCCGTTCCAGGTTCTCGGTAAAAATATTATCCAAAACGTTTGAGTTTATATGAATCGCCAAATTGTTTTTGGCCCGTGTCATGGCAACGTATAGCAGTCGCTTGGCTTCATCCGAAGCCGGGTTGAAATTTTCGAGCAACAGGAATACATTGTCAAACTCTTTTCCCTTGGCTTTGTGAATGGTTGAAACCAGGATGGTTTCGGTGTCGTGCCTCAGGAAATCCTCCAGCCTGGATTCACGGATAAATGTTTCAAGATCAGAATTGTATTTTGTTTTCGGGTTGGTGGTTTCAAAATCTTTGATGATGTTTAAACAAACTTCGAGCTTATTACTGTTCCCAAACTTTTGTATTAACTCCGATGTAGCAGTTTGCCAGGCATCTTCATGAATGGTGAATCCTTCAGCCCCAAAATTCAATCGTTCCAGAAAGTACCTGACCTCTGCCAGGTTGTACAAACTAAATCCATCATTCGTCTGGATCAACTTAGCCCGCATGCCGTTTTTCAAGAGCAAGCCCGCAATCTGCAATGCTTCTTCATTGGTTTTGGCAAGCACACAGGTAGTGCCCGTAAGCCCGGTGGAAACCACATCATCAACCAGGGGCGTAATCAGATTTTCGTTTTGATAACGAACCAATTTTATTTTCCCATGGTCGGTTTGCCTGGGAATTATCGGAATGTTTTTCAGCCGGTTGCCAATCCGTTTTACAAACTGATTTGTAAATTCAACCAGGTTCTTTTTGCTTCTGAAATTTTCAGGCAATTCATGTTTAACCGCTTTGTTTAGCTGAATAAATTGCTGAAGATATTTTGAACTGGAGCCTCTGAATTCAAAAATGTTCTGGTCGTCATCACCCACGGCAATCACGCGCATTTCTTCATTCTGCTCCATCAGGGTTTTAATCAGGCTGAACTCATCTTCATCCATATCCTGGGCCTCATCAATCACCAAAACTGTTTTGGTGATCCGGCTGATCTCAACCTCTTTGTTATTGATTTTCTCAACGGTTCCCCGGATGATCTCATCCGACTTTTCAAGGCTACCGACCTTGCCCAGCAAATCGAAGCTATAAGAGTGAAAAGTTTTGATCTCGATAAAGTTGGCTGCATTGCCAATGAGTTTCAGGAGCCGTTTTTTAAACTCAGTTGCGGCCGCCCTGGAAAAAGTAAGCATGAGCAATTGTTCATGTTTTACATCTTCCATCAAAAGCAGTGAGGCCAGCTTGTGAACCAGGATTCTGGTTTTGCCGCTTCCGGGTCCGGCAGCAACTACTATGTATTGGTTTATGTTATCATTGATGATTTTTAATTGTGTGGGCGATAATTCCCCAAAAAGCTGTTTGAATTTTCCGGAGGTCATTTTCAGTTTAAGGTCATCAGCCTTGCTGCCCGGAAAATACTTTCTGAGAAACGAACTGTAGTTCAGCTGAAAATAATCTTCAACAAATTGCAAAGCATCCCGGTAATCGCTGATCATTTTTTTGGCATATTCGCCCACGATATGGATCTGCTGAACCTTGTTTTCGTAAAACTGATTGAGTTTCTGGTAATCATCTTTGGTATATCGCTTAAGATTGTCAGCCTCTAATCGTTCAATGGTCAGTTGATTGTAAACCACCAAAAAACCACCTTCAATCCTGATGGCTTCAATCCTTGACAAATAAAATAACGCATCCTCTACATCTTCAACGGAGATTTTCATTCCAAAACTTGACAGGGAATTTTCAAATGCAATTTTCAGTTCATGAACCGAAAACTCAACCAACGCCTCATCTTTCTCCGCATCGTCGGCTGTAAGCAGCAGATTGATTTTTTCATACAGGTAATCAACAATAAAAATTGACAGTTCATGCCGCTTTTCCAGTTTCTCCAGCAACACATCCTGTGGATGCAAAGAGACGGCCACAAAATGGTTCTTTGAAATTTCAGGGTTTTTGCGCTTAATCCAATTTTTAATAGCCCAAAAATTAATGATGGTTTTAATCTTTTGGGTGTTCACATCATCGCAGCCAAAGCTTTCAGCTTCTTCGTTCAGTTCTTTGATGTGGAAGGTTTTTTCCTGTTCTTCAAATTTGGGGAGCAGAAAGTTTTCAATCTTACTGAATGTGTTGAGAATACTGAGAGAGCGATTCCTATTTTCCCCTTTTTTAATGAAAGCCGTCAGGTCTTTTGCATCAGCCAGAATCTTTTCCTCACGAAGAATGTTGACTATTTTTATCACATCCGCCTTTACCATACCCAAATGATCGCTGATATAATCTATTCTCGATTCGGCCGTTTCATCCGTGGCAAGTTTTCTGCTTTTGCTCGAAAAGAGCTTTTTGATAATCCGGACAGCATTCATTTTTTGCTTTTCATCGAACTTTTCAGATACCATGATTTTGTCAATGGCTTCCTGTGCATTTCTGGAGAGAATACTGTTGGCAAAAATCTTTGGCATATTCTGTCCCCGCTTCAGATATCCGGAGTTTTCCAGGGCGGCAATGGCCGCTACGACCCTTGATTCGATCTCAACAACATTATCGTCCCAGCCCGCTTTCCTTGCTATTTCCAGGGCAGAGTTTGATACTGCCGAACGAAACTTCGTGATGCTTTTGATCGCTTTCCAAACCTGCTGTATCTCTTTAATGGACAGTTTGGTTTGATTTAGCAGGATGAAGTGCTTGCTGAGGTCTTCCTCATTAAACAAAACAAAACAATCTGCCACAATACTTTCATCCCGTCCTGCCCTTCCTGCTTCCTGAATGTAGTTTTCCAATGAGTCGGAAATCTCATAGTGAATAACCATGCCGACATCTTTCTTGTCAACCCCCATGCCAAAGGCTGAAGTAGCAACCATAATCGAAACTTCACCGGCAATGAATGCATTCTGGTTGGCCGTTTTTTCCCTCACATCCATTTTGCCATGATAGGGTTTGGCATTGAAACCATCCGTGGTCAACCGTTCTGCCAGTAAATAGGCCTTGCGGGTCCTGGATACATATATAATTGTAGGGCAGTTTTTCTTAATTATCAGGTCCCGGACCGACTGATACTTTTCTTCTTCGCTTGCCTTTTCAAATACTTTGAATTGAAGATTGGTCCTGGAGGCCTTCGTAGTAAATAATTCCGGGTCAATGGAGAGCTTTTCTTTAAAATAGCCGCGAATGTCTTCAATCACTTTTTGTTTTGCGGTTGCCGTAAAGCAGGAAACAGGAATGCCCTCATCTAGATTTTTCTTTTCCTGAATGGCTTTGATGAAATCGCCGATATACATGTAGTCAACCCTGAAATCCTGCCCCCATGAAGAGAAACAGTGGGCTTCGTCAATCACAAAACGGGCAATTTTTCTTCCCAGAATCAATCGTTCAATGGTTCGCGAGCGCAAGGACTCGGGCGAGATATAAAGAATGGAGGCCGAGCCATCTTCAACCCGCTCAAAAGATTTTGCCCTTTCAATCGGGTCAAGCAGTCCATTGATGGTTACGGCTTCTGTAATTCCAACTTTTTCCAGGTTATCAACCTGATCTTTCATAAGCGATTGCAAGGGAGAAATTACAACGGTCAGCCCTTTTGCATTTTCGCCGCTCATTAAGGCCGGAACCTGAAAAGTGATAGACTTCCCGCCTCCTGTAGGAAAAACAACCAGAATGGATTTGTTGTCAATGGCCGCCTTAACAGCCCTCTCCTGCAATGGTTCGCCACCAAAGGTTTTGAACGAGTCAAACCCAAAAAATCTTTTCAATCCTATGTGTGGATCCAGGATATTGTTGCAGTAGTTGCAGCCACTGATACACGGTTTGCTGCGCAGGTTGAACATGATGCGCTCAACTTCAGGATAATTCCTTAGCACCCAGGGAGGCGTGATTGAATGGATTTTTTTATGGTGAATAAATGAGTTTATGAGCGATAAGCAATAAGCCAGCTCAACCGGATGCGCTACAATTATCTTAAGCAGATCAGCTTGCTGGCAGATTTCATTTTCAAACTTCTGCCTGATCAGTCCGTCAGGCGCTTTGCTTTCGCTCTTGTATGCTATGAAACGGAAAAAGGAGTTGAATTCAATTTTATCATGTAGCAATAAATAGAAAATTTGCTTCAGGGTTTCGTCGGTATTCCTGAAAGCGGCCATTTCATCGTAAAATAAATCTTTCGCTTTGATTGCATCATTCAATGGATTGTTTGTCTCATCCGATTGCAGTTTATCATCTTTCAACAGGGCGTGATAGGGCCGTGTGGGAAAAAGCAAAGGGGAAAGAAACAAGGTGTCAATGATATTCTGCGGGCTTATGCCTGCAGCCCTGAGCGCTTCGCCTATGTACTTTATGTCGTGGTTAAGGATATTGTGGCCGCCAATGAATTCTGCCCCTTTTAAGAACCGGATGAACGCTGCGAGCGAAGGTTTATGAAAAACACTTCCATCCTCCCTGACGCTACCCAGATCAAGAATCTTCCCAGTTGCCGGATCATTTCGGTATCAATAAAGGCGATTGGGTTCATTTTAGGTGTTGGGAGGTTTTTAATGCTCTGGATAATAATCCAGTGGTCTTTTTGGAATGTGGATCAACGGTTTGCAGCTATCCGAAAGGCGGGACTTTTAGCACAAAACTTAATTTGAAAAAATAATGTACCATTAACCACAAAACTGTCATTGGAACACGAAACCCCGCAAATTGGGAAGATGTTGTTATGCGTTCGTGCTTTTGTCATATTATTCTTTGTCAATTATTAATCCAAACAAATCGTCATTAGCCAAAGCTTGTAAATCCATCGTTTTGTTTTGTACAATAAGAATTGCATTTTTCTTAGCCCGGGTAATAGCATTGTAAAGTAATTTTCTTTTGTATAACGTATTTCCAGAAACTTCATAAGGCCACAAAATTATTACTGTGTCAAATTCTCTATTTTTTGCAGCATGAATGGTTGTTAATGTTAATTTTGAAATTCGTTCTTTTCGATAAAAATTATCATGAGTATGAATGAATTGGTTTAGTGTATAAATAAACTCATCATAGGGAACTTCTGTTAAATTGCGTAGGGTCATTTTCTTTAAACTTCTTTCGCAACATCGATTTAAGATAAAATTATTTTTTGCTTTAAGTTTCTTAAGGTCTAATTTATTCAATGGACGTTTCGGAATATCTATTAAGAGTTCATCAACATTTGCATAGCCGTCACTTCCAAGCAAAGTGTTGTACGGGCCAATTGTTCTACCCTTATTCGGGCCGTTTTTGAAAGTGTAGGTAGTAGACAAGGAAGCTATTGCATCTTTTACGAAATTGCTCTTCTTTGTTGGGGAAATAATAGCAATGTTCCCTTTGCCAATATTATAATGTATATTAGGCTTTAAAATCGCCGCAGTTAGATGCTTCGATACACTTGCAGTGATATAGATTTTTTCGCCTTCTATATTTTCTCCTTTTCGTAAGCAGGTTGCGGTGTTAAGAATTTTATTATTCTTAGTCCGTTTAACTCCACCATCGTTTAAATCAAAAATTTCGAAGTCATTTTCTAATATCCAATTCATTCCTTCACATTCTTCAGAGTCTGATAATTGTTGGAATGGGTCTGCCGCTATCAAGACATTTGTTGAACTTGTCAATAATTTGACTATTTCTAATAAAGTACCATCACAATCCTGAAACTCGTCTATTATTATGTAAGGGTACGAGTTAGAAATAAATGCTTTTACTGACTTATATTTTAGAATTTTAATAGTGTTGTTATGTATTGTGTCAAGTTTAAATTGAATTTCAAATTGACCTTCAGAGTCAGCACCATCTAAATTTAAACTTATTGGTTTACTTAAATCTAAATAACTTCTAAACCTATTTAGGATATTTAAGGCGAAACTATCGATAGTTGAGCATTCGCACTTTACTTTGAAATCATTATTTACAAACTTTAAATTTGAATCAAGCCTTTTCCTAGAGCCATGCATAAATGTCAAAGCAAGAACAGCTTCATATTTTTGCCATTCCCTTTGTGGAAGGATTTGGATTAGTAATTGCATCAACGAATATGTTTTACCCGTTCCTGCTTGTCCTGTATATACTATAACTTTCCCCACTTAATAAATATTCAGGGTTAAAACAATTGTCTCAGCAGTAGAAACATTTGCATTTATTATCCATTCAGGATTTAATGTGCCCGGGTCGCATCCGTTTACTATTTTATCAAGAGCCTTAATTAGATTTCTTACTTTTTGAGAGTAGGCAGGGGTTTCAACCATTATTTCAATTAATTCATCATGCACTTTCCAATAACTTTTATAGTCACTGGCAAGCAAGGCTCCTAATGCATTTATATTATAATCATCTATTTGCTTTTGGTCTAAAATTGCCTTTAGCTTATCTTCTTCCTGTTGGTTGTTAGGTAAAATTATCCATGCGATTAGGTGTTCTAAAAAGTGGGTATCCTTTAACTGCAGGATAAAGGGTGGTTTTTGTACTTCATTTTTTAAGTTTGTAACATATCCATTCCCAGCAGCATCACCATCAACAAAAGGTATTAAGAAAGCTCCAATTCTACTGAGTGCTGTATATGATTGGACAACATGTGAATCTTGCGTTGGGATAATACCAAATGATGTTATAGTATCTGTTACATCCCATCCCTCGGTGGTAATAAATGCACTTACTAACTTATTCAACCAATAAAATTCAGAAATACCTTCTGGGATAATAATTTTTGAATGCATTAAAGCCTCACTCGTTTCTTTTCTATAAATCGTAAATAACCTCATCAATGCATTCTGAGGTGGTGTATTTTTTTCAACTAATGGCAATACTATTGTGTTGCCATTTTCTTGGGTTTCTACAATATTTATTTCATCTGACTTATAGTATGCCGCAATTTCGGGGGAATGGGTTGAGATAATGGTTTGAGTACTTAATCCTCTTATTCTGCCAATTAATCTTCTATGCATACCGGGATGCATATGAAGTTCTGGCTCTTCTGCAGCAAGGATAAAATTCTGTTGATTAGCTTGTCGAAATCTTCCAAATTCAAGAAGTAATAAAAGAGTTTGTAAAGAAATTAACCCTGAACCATGCGAACCTAGTGGAATATTGGTATTTCCTCTGCCTAATAGAAAAGGCGTAATACAATTCCTAGCACTTTCAATGTCCGCATTAGTCGGCAAGAAATTTAGATTCATCTTTTTGCCTGCGAAACCTTTAATTTCTAAATTGATACGGTCAACAATTTCTTTAAATGGTGTTTCTTTTTCTATGCCATGTGGATTATTCCGTAAGTCATTTCTAATTTGGAAAATGCTTTCAGCAGGAATTGCTTCTTGAAAATCTACTACTTTCCTAAAAATTTCAGAACTAAATGATATTATTTTCTCCCAGTTCCTTTTTGACGGGATAAGAAAAAATCCTATTTGCCTATTTAGTTCTCTGCTTAAGTTTTTTAAACCTTCTTCTTCAAATGGGTCAGTAATTCCTGATGAAAAATATCTGATTGTTTCAAATTCTAAATCGTCCTTGTTAAATCTTGCGGCAAATCCTATTTCCACTGCAAGCTTTAAGCTTTGTTGACCATCTTGAGCATTTAGAATTTCGCCAGTTTCTTCATTGTACCATTTTGGAATTCCACCGTTAATATTGTTAAACCATTCTTTATTTCTTGCTTCTTCATTAACTCCAAAACCAGTTAATAACCCATTGATAATAATTCTGTCTTGCGGTTGTGGGTTCCCTCCAAAGAAATCCCAATCGCCAATGTTTCTAACAAGTGATTCTTTGCCTAAGATCAAACCTATCGCATCAATGATTGTGCTTTTACCAGAATTATTGTTACCAAGCAAAATGAAATGTTGAGATAATTTTATCTCAGCTTTCCTTATACCTCTAAAACCGGAAATACTCAATTTCGCTAAATACATATTTTAGTTAGTTGATATTTTCTTAGAGTGGATACATAGCATGACACATAACGTTCCTGATAGTCGAGTAGGCCGGGGGAACTTCCCCCCAGCCTCTCACAGTTCCAATAACTATCGGAACGTACCTGGCAGTCTCCTGTCATTCGGCTCTTATTATACAAATCTAAACTTTTCATACAAAATCACTTATCCAGACATTAAAATATCTCTCTGCTAAAATTATCAAAAACAGCCGTTAAAAATATAGTGAAAATCATCGTGGTAGCTTGATTTAGTTCAACATGGAATGCTCGCTGGGTCTTGCAGACCGCTCATATTCCTATTTATTAGCGGTTGGGGGTTATCATTTGTTCGAAAATCATTTGTTGCATTTTAATTTCAGCTTTTGTGTTTTTAGATAATTTGCTATCAAACATCTCTTTTTTCATCATTTCAACTATCCTAACTACACTCTTCTCCGTTTGTAAATGTCCAACAATAAAAGGTAAGAACAAGTCAAAATATTCCACTTTGATGATTGGGTGTTTAATATCTTTTGGGATTTTCTTCTCAGGATAAAAATTTGAGTTTATGAATACGCCATTATCAATAAGTTCTTCGATTAAATGAACAGGATTAAACATTGAAATAACTTCAAAGTCTTGAAAATAGATGTCTCTTAGGACTTTATCATCAATATCCATCCAAAATAGAGGAATTGAGCCTCTAATGTTGTTGTCTATATTTTCATTGCCGTATAATAATTTGCCAACTACTAATGAATTGTACTCTGAATCAGTTTTAACTGATTTAAGCATATAATCTTTAGTCTTTAATTCATCTTTATTTGAAGGTTTAAAAGTATTGGATTTTAAATATTTATAGACTGGACTTTCCGACCTTGTTTTTATTCCTAAAAAAACTAAGCCGCTGCTTGCTTGAACGAAGGAAAGTTTCTTGGTTGTAGAAATCTTATACAAATTTTCAATTTCCTTAGTATAAAATCCATCTCCGATTATTTTTTCAAAATTACTCTTTGGGTCATCGTAGATTTTCAATGCTTCAACCATTGAACGAATTTGCCTATTTAAACGATTCTTGTCAAAATATTCAATTTTTTCTGCTTTGGAAATTTTGTCATTAACCTTAAAGGCTGTCCTACTTTTGGGCCCAAACATTATCAGACTTATGTTAACATTGTCTACTCCACTTTTTTCAGTTTTTATTTCTCCAAGCGAAACGATTTGCATTTTTTCTAAATCGAAAAAACTTACATCTCCAATTCTTAGTATGTTGGTAATTCCGTGATATATGGTAAACTTCTCTTGCACGTGCTTAATTCTTTTCACAAATTCCAATTCTCCAACTCCTCCAATTCCGATCGGCAAATGTGGATTTCTATTGTGATTATAATGTTTGTGTAACAACTCAAAGTCAAAACGATAGAACCACCAAACGAATGCATCACCCAGAGATTTACCAACATTGGTTGACAACTTAAGAGCCTTTTTGTAAGTCGAAAGAGTTTTTAATCTATTGTTGAACCATTTAGGATTGTAATGCGTTTTGTTTTTGATTAGGCGTTTTTCCTCTTTGATGATTTCAATGCGGAATTTCTCAAGATTGAATAAAGCTGTTGCAAGTTTAGTCTGGAAATCAAAAAATGAATCAATAAAATTATAACCGAAATTGTGCTTTTTTAAACAAAGAAGAGTTTCCCAACAATCAGAATAAGTTTTGTTGGCTTTTGTTAAATACTCTTCAATTTTATTTCGAAAGTTCATTTAGTCTTTTTTAACCTTACCACTAACTCGTTTATAGATCCGGAAATACCGAACAAAGCCTCCGCATTTTGGAATGTAATGTACGGTTCATATTGTTCTTATTTTAGAATAGCTTATCAAAATACTATTTTTCAGCTTAGAATTGGATAGCTTATCATACCCTACAACCAAACCTACCTCCACCCCCACCTCCCGGCCATCCTGCAAGCCGGAAAGCCCCGTATGTATCATCAGCGGATTTGTGGTGAGAGAATCAGCGGAAAGAGTTATACAAGTTGGGGTTTGCATGTTTGGGATTAGGTTAATGGATAGCAAATATAAAAAATATTGCAATATGCAAGGGATTGAGAAAATCTTTTTCAAATTCTTTTAGCAGAATAAATTAAGAAGTTGTTTTTAGGATAGCGCACAGTTTTTCAGGCCATCTCCTCCGGTAAGCTCCCCCCTAAACGCCCGCTGGCTCAAACTGCCATACATCCCGATAGCTATCGGGACCAACTCCTGCAAGCTTTGTTTATTGGGCTTCAATAGTTTCATTTCTCTTTATTGTTAGTTCTCCTTTAAACGCTTTTTGACTGAGTGAACCGTATAGGTTCTCCAGTTCAGTTAAGCTTTGTTGGTATTGGGTTTTGAGGGCTTCTGTTTTTTCTACGATTTGGGCAAATTGGGTTTGGAGTTCGATTGGGGGAATCAGAATTTTTATTCCTTGCAATTCTTGTGCGTTAATGTTCGCCATGCCAACAATACTTTTACACATACCAAGTAGTGTTTGTTTGCCATGAATTGAATTCAAGTAACCCCATAAATACCATGGATTTGCCTTCTCATTTGTTCTAACTCTAATTAAATAGCCAGCAATAATCATTTCTGAATCTTCGTTGAATACGCCAGTTTTTCCGACTAACTCTTTAGAATTTGTTCGATTGAAAAGCAAGTCACCCTTTCTTACAGAATATTTTTCTTTATCATTTTCGTCAACAATATTGATGTATTTCAATTTTGAATAATCCATGTAACCATCAGGAGTTATGTTATTCATCCTTAGGTATGGATACTGTCCTTCATCTTCAGCAGGACTGCTTGTCCCATATTTAACTTCTGTAACAACGTCTTTGATTTTTCCCTTCTGAAACTTTTTCTTGTTTGTTGAAGGCTCCCCAAACATCTCCAAAAAAGTGCTTTTCAAAAATTCAACCAGCAGTCGGATGCTTTCTTTGCGCTGGGCTATCAGGTTTTCGGCTTTGCTTAAGAGGTTTGCGATGTGGAGTTGGTCGCTTACACTTATAACAGGGATTTCCAATTCATCTAAAGCTTTTCTGCTTATGTGTGGAATAGTTGCTCCAGTAGTTTTGCTACGTAAATACTGATATTGTGATTGGAGGAAAATTCCAATAAAAGTTGTTGAGTATAATTCAGGTTGCTTTTTCCGTAACAAAGCAATTGTGCTTCCAATGTAGCCTGACTTTCCAAATCCAATAGTTCCAGCGTTTGCACCATCCCAGGCAATCAAAACATCATCTTCCTTTGCTAATACACCAGTTTTATCATTTGTGAATTTCGGGTTAGAATCATTGCGTAAATCATCAATTTGCAAAACCCTGACTGAATTCTCATCAGGAGTTTCTACAAAGGACGGCTTCTTTCCTTTCTTTACATCAACGATATTTTTGAGTTTCTCAAACTTCATCACATCAACTTTTTAATTCCGCCAATCCTTTTTGCATATCGGCTTCAATGTTTTCCTGTTTTCTCATGACAGTTGAGTTGCATTAAACTGGCTTACTTCGTTTTGAATCAATTCTTTCAGTTCATTTTCGTCAGGCAGTTGCAGTTTATATTTTCTTACAAAAAGCTCATGCGGCAATCCACCGGTTGCATAGTGTACCAATGCATTGTCTTTATGGCTGCATAAAATAATTCCAATAGGCGGGTTGTCGTTTTCGGCCATCTCATTTTCCTTAAAATAGTTCAGGTAAACATTCATTTGTCCTGCATCAGCATGGTCAAATTCGCCTATCTTTAAATCAATGAGTATGTGGCATTTCAAAATGCGGTGGTAAAATACCAAATCAATACGATAATGTCGGTTGTTAAAACTTATCCGTTTTTGCCGCGCTTCAAAACAAAAGCCGCGGCCTAATTCTATTAAAAAATTTTGCAGTTGATTGATTATGGCTTGCTCCAGGTCGGATTCTGAATATTCGCTTTTTTCTTCAATACCCAAAAATTCAAGAACATAGGGGCTTTTTATGATATCATCAGCTTGCTGCAAATGTTCTTTTTTAAGTTTTGCAAGTATGCTTTCCTTGTCTTTGCTTAATCCTGTTCTTTCGTAAAGTAAACTATTGATGCTACGTTGCAGTTGTTTCACATTCCAGCCATTTTTTAATGCCTGCCATTCATAAAAATTCCGCTTCAAAGGGTCTGATATTTTCAGGAGTTCCACAAAATGGGTATAATTAAGTTTTTCAACAAGTGTTGAAATTGGAATGGACATATCATCTTGAGGTACAACATTGGTGGAATATGATTTGGCAATTTTCGATTGCCAAATTTCAACAAACTGATTATCTGTACTTTGGAATTTGGCAGTTATCAATTGCCAAATCTTTGGGTATTCGAGATAAAACTGACGGCATAAACGAAGATTCCGGTCGGAGAAGCCTTTTACATTTTTCTTGCTAAGTTTTTCGGAGAGGGTTTTCAGGGTCTTTTTTCCATATTCAGCTCTGTCTTTTCCCGATTGCTCATATTCAACAAGGTAATAACCGACAATCCAGTTTCGGAGTGTCAGGGCATTGTTAATCTGTTTAGCGGCATAGCTTTTAAAATAGCTGTGAACTTCAAAAATATGACCCGATAAAACATCTAAATTTTCCATTATTAAAGCAGGTTCTTAAGTTGTTGTAAAGCATGTTCAATGTCCTTTTCCAGATTCTCCAACTTCCCCAAAATCACCTCCGGCTTTTCATACACCACTTCTTCATACACTTCTTCTTTGTAGGTGCTCAGGTTCAGGTCGTAGTTGTTTTCAACGATTTCTTTTTTTGGAACCATGAAGTATTTGCCCCTCCGTCCTTCGGACACCTCCCCTAAAGGGGAGGAATTTCGTGATTTAAATGAGCTAACAATATCGGGCAGGTCGCTTTCGGCAATTTTATTTCGCTTGTCGTCCAGGGTGTAGCCATCTGTTTGCATACCATAAAACCAAACATGGTTGGTTTCGCCGCCTTTGGTAAAAATCAAAATAGCGGTGCTTACGCCTGCATAGGGCTTAAAAACCCCGCTGGGCATAGCAATCACTGCTTTAAGCTCTGTTTTTTCAATCAGCATTTTACGCAGGGCTTCAAATGCTTTTCCGCTGTTTTGGATCACACCGCTGGGTACAATCACGGCAGCCGTGCCGCCCATTTTCAGCATATTAAAAATGCGTTCTACAAACAGCAGTTCGGTTTTGGTGGTAGGCAGTTTCAGCCCTTCGTTAATGTCGCCTTTGTCAATATTGCCCGTAAATGGCGGGTTGGCCATAATAATGTCGTACCGGCTGTCTTCATTATAGCTTTTGCTCAGGGTGTCTTTGTAATCAATCTGGGGTTCGTCAATGCCGTGCATCATCATATTCATCAAACCCAGGCGCACCATGGTGGTGTCAATGTCGTAACCCACAAAGCTTTCATCCAAAATGCTTTTTACCTGCTGCGTCAGTGCGGCGCTGATGGCGGCACGTTCAAAACCGTCTTCGTCTTTTTGTAGCCTGGCAGGGTCTTTTTTGCGAACCAAATCGGTGAGAATGTATTGATAGGCTCCCAACAGGAAACCGCCTGTTCCGCAGGCAGGGTCGGCAATGCGTTGCCCTAATTGCGGGGCAAGCAATTCAGACATCAGTTTAATAATATGGCGCGGAGTGCGGAACTGTCCGTTCTTGCCTGCTGTGGCAATTTCACTCAGCAGCATTTCATACACATCGCCCTGTATGTCCTGAAAAGCATGTCCGCCGGCGGTGGCATCTTTTTCAATTTCCTTGAAAATATCTTCCACAATGTGGATGGCCGAAACCAGCAAACTGGCTTTGGGCATAATGAACACAGCGTTTGCCATGTGTTTGGTGAAAGGGCTAATGCCCCCCTCTCCATTTGGAGAGGGGCTGGGGGTGAGGTCCTTCAAAAACGGAAACACTTTCATTTGCACATGCAGCAGCATTTCGTCAGCGGGTTTATGCTTGAACACACTCCAGCGCAATTCGTTTTTGTCAATGCTTTCGGTGCTGCCCGGAATATTGAATTTGCCTGCAAACCGGGAAACATATTTTTCGCCTGTCCATTCGGCATCCCTTTCACGTTTGGCTTCCAGGTCGTCCAAACGCTTCATAAAAAGGAGGTAGGTAATTTGCTCAATGGCAGTTAAAGGGTTGGCAATGCCACCTTCCCAGAAGTTTTGCCAGAGTTTATCAATCAGCGATTTTAGAGTAGGGTTGTTTTGGAGCATGTTGTCAGTATGGTTTTAATCCCGAAGGGATGTAATTGTTATAGCAAATACGTTTTCCCAAACCAACCAAACCCCGAAGGGGTGAAATTATAATGTCATCCCTTCGGGATTTTTGTAAATCGGATTGCATCGTTGTTACAATCATATCATGCCAGCGGCATTTCAATCTATCCATTCAAATAAATATTTTTCGTTGTGTTCAATTTCAGATTTTTGTAAAAAATCAATGTATTCCTCCTTGAAAGTCTTTTTCTTATGATGCTCTTCCTGTTTTAATATGTAATCGTACACATTCTGAATTTGAGAATGTGAATAGGAGAAAGCACCGTAACCTTCCTGCCATGCGAACTTACCATTTACGATTATTCATTTCTAAAATCCTTTCACCCCTTTGGGGTTCATTATGCTGCTAATACTTCTTCAGTTAATCTTAAAATTTCATCAATCTCTTTTTGATTGAAAATACCCCTGATACCCTCGGGGTGAAGCATGGTAAAGGGTGATTCAATCAGGTTGCGTTTGCTTACATCGCCTTTTTCCAAAACAAAATTCCTGAGCAAATCAAGAAATTGCAGTTGCCGGCTGCTGAGGTAACTATGCCTGGCAACAAAATCATCAAATGCCCTGGTAACTGTTTCGGCAAAGGTTTCCAATTGTTCGATTCCCAGAATGTGTTTGATAAATTGCACCAATTCCGCTTTGCGGTGATTGTAAACCTTACGAAGCAAATCAACGGTAATATGCGGATGCTCATTGTGCAGCTCTTCGGCCAATTGTTCGGCTTCCTCGGTTGTAATTTCTTTGCCTTGTTTGAGTTTCTGTAAAACCGGACTGCCTGAAACCAGTTCATTGATTTTCATTTCAACCAGTTCACGGTATTTGGCTACACTCAAGGCTTCGTGTTGCGGGCCAAACTCAACAAATTCCTTTTCAGCAACCAGGTCTTTCAGGTTGAATTTTGCGGGAGCCAAAGGGATAACCGATTCACGGAATTTCATCAAAGGCGCTAACTTTTCAATCAGTTCATCAAACTTTTCTTCATCAATTGTTGCCCAGTAATGGTTTGTTTGCGCTTGCCTTATGAGTACCGCTTCCCTTGCAACTACATTGACACTCAAAGGCAGGTCACCAATTTCTTCGATGATGCTATCTCGCAGGGTTTCAAATTTTGATTGAACTACATCGTCCTGCGAGAAAGGCTTGATATAAGGAGAATTGTCGCTTTTTAAATGCGCCAGTGAAACCTCCACAATATCTTTCTCGAATCGCATGGCTTTAAAATCAGCATCTGAAACCGTTCGAAGCAAAGGTTTTACAACGGCTTCCAAAAATTCCATTTTGTCAGAACTCAGGTTGCTCCAGAAATTTTTATCTTCAAGTCTTTGCAATTCGTTTCGGGCTTCCATAATCACCACTGAATTTTTGGGAAGCGATTCGACTTGCTTTCTAATTTTCTGAACTTCTTTATTTACAATTTCTGAATTGCTTTGTGCTTGGGCTTCTTCTATCTTTTCCAATCGAACACCAAACAAGCGGACAGGCAAAGGAATTTGTCCTTTCAGTTCTTTGCCTCTTGGATTCAGTTTGAAGTATTCAAAGTTGTCCCAGCAATCAAGAATCAGGAAATTGTCTTTTTGTGTGCACCAGGGTTTTATTTTTTCAGGCTCAAGCAGTCTTGTTCCCCTGCCTATCATCTGCCAAAATTTGGTGTAACTGTAAACAGGTTTTGCAAAAACAAGATTTACCAATTCCCGAACATCAATTCCCGTATCAAGCATATCAACACTTATGGCGATGCGTGGCATATCGGTACTCACAAACTGGTCAAGCAAACCGCCTTTTCCGTAAACCCGCGGGTCTTCACTTACCAATACTTTGGCTAGTTCGCCTTTGTATTCAGGATAAAGCGAATCAAATATTTCCTCAATACGTCTTGCGTGGGCTTTGCTGATGCAAAAGAAAATAGTTTTTCCAGGCAGCACTCCGTTGGCATCTTTGATGCTTTCTTCCATGAACTCACGAACAATCAAAGCGTTTGTGCCACGGTTGATTACTTTCTTTTCAATCTCTGTTCCTTCGTAATTGATTTCTTCAATTTCCTTTCCTTCCAACATCAATTTTTGTTGGTCTTCCAATGAAATTGTTCGTTTGTTTATTCCTTCATCCTGAAACCTGGTTTTGATTTTCATCACCTGAAAATTGCTCAGGAAGGGTGGAATGTGATTTACGGCTTCCTCGTAGGAATAAGCAAAAGTTGGAACGCCATCTTCGCATTCAAATAATTGAAACGTGTTGTGGTCAATAACATCCGTTGGTGTGGCAGTTAAGCCAAGCGTAATTGTATTGAAATAATCAAGTATTTCCTGATAGATGTTGTAAATGCTTCGGTGACTTTCGTCCACCACAATCAGGTCAAAGAAATGCGGACTCAGCGATTTTCCATCACTTCGGATAATGTTCAACATGGTCGGGTAGGTTGAAACATAAATTCGTCTGTCGGTGGCAATTTCTTTTTCGCCTTGTTTTGGCCAGCGTGGTTCGTTGGGTAAATGTTCTTTGAATGCTTCCAGTGTTTGGTCACGAAGTGCAATTCTGTCAACCAGGAATAAAACTCTTTCTGCCCAACCTGCTCTCATTAATGCATCAACCAATGCTATGCAAGTTCTTGTTTTGCCTGTTCCTGTTGCCATTACCAACAAGAATTTGCGTTTCCGATTTTCAACGGCTTCCATTACTGCCCGGATTGAGGCAATTTGATAATTCCGTCCTGCAATTTTGGTGTTGATGAGTTCTCCTGCTAATTGCTTTCTCGCTTTTCGGATGTAAGCATAGCGTTCAAGGTCGTCCCGTGTCGGAAAGCCATAAACCTTTTTAGGTGGATAGTTTTCCAAGTCCCAAAAATAAATGTCGTGTCCGTTGGTGTAAAAGCAGAAAGGCAAGTCAACGCCTTGTGTATGTTTGATGTTGTAGCAATATTGTTTGGCTTGTTCCCGTCCGAGAGCAGCGTCCACCGAAGTCTTTTTGGCTTCCACAACTGCAAGCGGTTTGCCGTCTTTGCCTAATAAAACATAGTCACTGTATTGATGTCCACCGTATGGGGTTGAAGGTTCTTCAACAACTGTCAAGCGTATATCAAATTCCTCGATTACCTTAGTGTGGTCAGTCACATTCCAGCCCGCTTGCCTTAAGCGGTTGTCAATGATTTCTTTCCTTGCCAGTTTCTCAGTTTTCACCTTAAATAATAGATGCTATTACTCTGTTCTCAATTATCCTTAGGTAAAAACCAGCGACTTCTTGTCGTTCCATTCTAATAACCTACGGATCATTTATCGGATAAAAAACATATCTTTATTTCACCCCGCTAATATAGAAAATAAAAACATTCAAGCAATCTTAAGTGAATACTTGACATTACACGAAGCGGAAGGTGTATGACACAGAAGCGGCAAATGTAATCGGTACAACTCCTGCTTCCCGGCATCCGGGTTGTTTCTTATGCCCGGTAAATATGGCCAGCAACAGAAAACCGGTGCGGCAAATGAGCAATTGTAGGGTATTTTAGCAGGTGTATTCAAGTTTAGGTGCCGAATGATTATACATCAGGCGAAAAGATTAGAATTGCGGCTGAAAGACAAGCTGAGAACAATACTGCAATCACGCTCTGATACATGAGAAGGTTTTGCCACTTAATACATTAAAAACCCGTTTTCGTTATCTTTTCCTGTACCTCAAGATAGGTGCGAAGTGCAGCAGCGCCATACCACTGATAAAGATCTGCATCCAGCAGCATTTCGCGAACCACCGGGTCGGTTTGCACCCATTCGTTTGCCTGTTCAAGCGAACCGGTATCCAGGATAAAAATTCCCCGGTATTTGTTTTCGTTGGCAGATAGCGGCCCGGCCACTATCAGCTTGCCTTCATCCGCCAGGCGCTTAATGTTTTGCATATGCCCGGCAAAGAGGCTGTCGCGTACAGCCTTATCTTCAACTGCATGTGAGCCGGTTTTCAGGATCACAAGCACATAGGATTTCATGCCGTAATCATCGGCGCCGAGTTCTTTGGCAAGCTCAGGGTCATAGCCGGCTTTTGGCTGTTGGGCATTGGCCAAAGCCAATCCGGCAATCAAAATGATTGTAACTAACAGTTTTCTCATAAGTGCTCAGTTTTTTATGCCATCTCCTCCTCTACCATCACCATCCAGTTAATGCCAAACTTATCCCTCAGCATGCCAAACAGCGGGCTCCAGAAAGTTTTTTCCAGGGGCATGGTGATGGTTCCGCCTTCGGAGAGCTTTTCAAAGATGGTTTTTACTTCCTCAAGTGAATCAGACCCTATGGAAAGGGAGATATTGTTGCCGAAACTGGTAACCCCGCCGTATTCCTCCGATGTATCGCTGCCCATCAGTATGGTTTCTGCGCTGATGGGAAGTGATACGTGCATGATCAGGTTTTTGGCACTTTCGGGAACATTTTCTGCCCCGGGTATTTCGCCAAACCTGCTTTTATATGAAAATTCGCCGCCAAACACTGATTTGTAAAAATCGAAAGCTTCTTCACAGTTGCCGTTGAAGTTGAGGTAAGGATTGAGTGTTTTCATAATGTTTACTGGTTTTTGTGAGGTGTAAAAGTAATGCTAATAATCAGGCTGGCATTCTAAAAAATTCGACTCGCTGCTTTAATTTAACCACTAAGGCACTAAGGGCACTGAGATGCACTAAGTGGTTCTTAGTGCCTTAGTGGTTTTTCTATCAGTTCCTTTCAACTTCAACGTTCAAACCCAACCCTCAACCCGATGGTAAAATATCGCGGATAGCCGGGATAATAATACCTTGGCGATGCATTGCCAAACGAAGGGGCATTCACCAGGATCATGGAGGCATAGTGCGTGTCAAAGATATTATCAGCTTTCAGAAACAAATCCAGGTTCCATCGGCTGAAGTTTTTCTGAAAACCTGCTGTTGACCGGGCCACCGCATAAGGATCGGAATGGCGGGAATTGGCATCGTTCACAGGCATGCCCGCAGCATAGACCAAACCCATGCCGGCATAAAGGCCGCCGGAAAGCTCGAAATGTACATCTGCATTCCAATAAACCGGAGGAACGCCGGGAATGGCATTGCCCGAATAGTCAATATCATTGTCAACAAAATCAGAAAAGCGGTAATGGTTAATGCTAAGCGCAGTGCGTAATGTGCTTCGCTTTGGCTGCCAGAATGAATGACTGCGGCCGGCAGCAACAAACAGTGTGCCTTGCACTTCCATCTCCACTCCCTGGTGAACCGAACTGCCGGCATTGCGGCCTACCCAGGCGTCCTCCCCCACCCTTTCTGCCACCAGCAGGTCCCTGACTTGCATGCGGTAAAAGCTCAGGTCATAAAATATCCGGCGCTTCCACAAGCTGCCCCGAAAACCTGTCTCGAAATTCCAGCTTTTTTCGGGAAGGATATCAGGATTGATGAACCCATCGGTGCTGAGGGTTTCGGAAAGCGAGGGCGGTGAGAACCCGTGGCTGACGGTAGCAAAAACAGCATGTGCCGGATGGTAACGGTAATTCGCACTGACCCTCGGCGAAAGGATCACACCGTAATGATATGTACCGGAGCGGTCAATACCGCCAATGTGGATTTGATTGGTATAGTTGATGCGGTTGGTATTGGCATTCAGCCCGGCCGAAAGCTTGAGGTTTTCCACATCCACATCAAGCTGCACAAATATATTGTTGTAGCGTATTTTCTCATTGTTCCGGCTGATGATCTCCCCCTGGCTTCCTGCCGCATCAATATTTTCGTAATTCTTATAGCTGAATTTTTCAAAAAACAATTCACCGCCTGCCATAAGCTGCCATTGGGTCAGGCCCAAAAGAAAAATCCTTGAGCCTTTGAGCCTGGTACCGATACTGCGGCGATCCTCATACAGAAAATCAAAAGGTCTTCGTTCAATCTCATCGTGAATGGTTCCAAAAACACTAACATCCATGTTGAACCCATTATTGAGTTTGTGCGAGCCGGATATGCCTGTGAGCAATGCGGTGGTTTTATTAAATCCACGGGTTTTTCGCCAGTTTTGAGCGGCGGCGCGGGGGTTGTCCATAAAGGTGAGGCTGTCAATGGAACTGGGAATATAGCCTTTCATATCCGCAAGGTAAACCAGTAGCGTAGCCTGTGTGCGATCACCATGCCTGAATTGGCTCACAGAGGTAAAGGCATCGCGGCGGTAATTGCTGTTTTCGCGGAAGCCGTCGCTTTGGCTGCGGTTGTAAACCAGGCTGGAAGACAGGTTCTTCCTGCCCACATCCACCATGATGCTGTTATTAAATAAACCATGGGATCCCACCTGCAACGAATTGCTGAAACCCGTAGGCTTTAAAAATGGTTGACGCGATGTTATGTTGATGGTGCCGCCCAGGCCTGCCCCGTAAGCGCTGGTGGCCGGGCCTTTGATGATCTCAATCCGCTCCATCACCGAAGGGTCAAGAACCTCCACAATCGAAATTCCTGAACCATTGGTAAGCGGGATGTTGTTGAAGTAAGCCCTGATCTTCCCGGTGGCATAAGGTACCCTGGAACCAATTCCGCGTATGGTGATACGGCTGGTACTGAGGGTTCCGGAATGCGCAAAGACCCCGCTGGCCTGGTTCAGCAAGGGCACAATGTTGGCAGCGTGTTCCCGGCTGATCTGCTCAGGACTTATTAAAGTAAGGGAGCCTGGCATGTCAAGCAAAGGGCGGGAAACGTTAAATGCGGTTACTTCAATTCCTTCGAGCTGATATTCATCATCAACAGCATCCGGTTCCCGGTAATCTTCCTCCTGACCATGAATCGCAGCATGGGTGCACAATACCAACAATAATATGCATGCAATCTTTGACATACCAATGAATCAACAAACCAGATTTAAAATTGGTTGAAAGTACGAATTTAAATTAATTGAGGAAGAGAGCCCATAAATCTTACAAGCGTATTTGTTCTTGCTGATATTGGCTTTTTTCAGATTTTACGAAATACTGTATTTTTGCCTTCAACCGGTTCTGATGACAATTATTAAATAAATAAATGGAATTATGGCAACCAGCGATTCAAGGTACGCCGCCGAAAAATGGTATAAGAAGATACGCCTCAACTGGCTGTTCAACACCTCAACGTTCATTGGCAATCTGGTGATTGCATTGATTATCACATGGTTTTTCAGCCGTCTGGGTTACGGCATTGCAGTTGACTATGTTTTTTTTATCGGCATTTTATCCATAGGCCTGTGGGTCACAGAATCAATACCGCCATTTGCCGTGGGCATCATGATCATCGTAATGATGATCTTTGGCTTCGGAACGGATTATCTGATACCCGAAACGGCGCCCGTTGACGTATATGTTGAAACCTGGACAAGCAATGTGATCTGGCTGCTGCTGGGTGGCTTCTTTCTTGCCCAGGGTATGAAGGAAGTTGAACTCGACCGCTGGCTGTTCAGTTTCACCATCCGCAAATTTGGCGATAAACCGGAAAAACTGCTTATGGGCCTGATGCTGGTAACTGCAGTGGCCAGCATGGTGATGTCGAACACCGCCACCACAGCCATGATGATATCATCCATATTGCCGCTGGTGAGGCTGCTGGGCAAAGATTCAAATTATTCCAAAGCCTTGCTGATTGGTATTCCGGCCGCTGCTTCGGTGGGTGGAATCGGAACCATTATCGGCAGCACACCCAATGCCATTGCCGTGGGTGCACTACAGGAAAGAGGGATGAACATCACATTTATTGACTGGATGATCGTGGGAACACCACTGGGTTTGCTGTTGGTTTTTGCGTTCTATAAATTTCTGATCCGAAAGCTGGACATCAAAAACATCTCGATTGATCTTTCGCAGATACCGCAAAGCGATGCTGAAATCATTCCTTTCAGGCGCAAGGCGGTGATTTTCACACTCATTGCTACTGTTTCACTTTGGGTTACCGAACCCATTCACGGAATACCGGTAGCTGCAACCTCTGCCGTGCCCATCCTATTGCTCACACTAACCCAGGTGATAGGGCCGGAACAGGTGCGATCCCTGCCCTGGGACACACTGATGCTGGTGGCCGGTGGGCTTGCGCTTGGTATCGCCCTCGTAGACGTTGGCCTGGCAGATATCATCATGGGCAAGATCAATAACCTTCCTGTGGCTGTTGCCGTTGTGGCAATTATGTTTAGCCTCTTAGCAGTGTTGCTGTCGAATGTGATGAGCAATACGGCCGCGGCATCCATACTGATTCCTCTGGCCATTACCTTGCCTGCGCCCTTCTGGCTTGCCGTTCCGGTGATTGTTGCCATCAGTTGCTCATGCTCGCTGCTGCTCCCTGTTTCCACGCCGCCCAATGCCATTGCCTATGCCACCGGCATGATTGACCAGAAAGAATTCAGGCGTGGAGGTATATTTTTTATCATCGCCGGCCCGGCCACCGCTTTTGCTGCCGTAATGGCCTGGGTGTGGATTTATCTCTGATTTTGCAAACAATTACGAAGTGTAGTAAACCGGCCCGTCAATTCCCAGCGGTAATACGGTCTATATCCAGATAAGGCACAATAGAAACAACTTGTGCGCCGCTGTGCTTAGCTTTCACACAGCTCTTTATCAATCGTTTAAACTATACAGCTTCTTTGCGGGCTATGTATCTATTTGGCTCGTAACATTTTTAGGAAGTCCCAGGCGCCGGACTAAAAACCGCAAACCCCGCTGAACTATGCCTGTCTTTCGCATTTTACGGGGTAAACCGCAAATTGAGCAAAGCATTTCGGGACCCAGAATAAAGGCAAACGGGCGACCTGTGGTTTAAATCCCGCTGAAAACCCGTGTATATCTGGTAAGCAGTTTCACGGAAAGATAATAAACAACTGATATGCAGCAAAGTGCGATCACAAAGTAATTAAAACCCGATTCATTCCTCAGCAATTCACCTGCCACATCGAAAGCGGTATAGACAACAAAAAGCGCAAGCACCCCGCTTTTTTCCTTTTTCAGGACTTTTCGCCAGTTAAACGATCTGCCGCTGGGCTTAAACCTGCGAAAAGCCGGAAGGATGGCAGGAGTGCTGTTTGCCCAGGTTTCAAAGTCCTTCCCAAACTTACGGCTCAGGTATTGTTCTTCGGCATACATAATGCGTTCGTAATACAGCCAGAACAAAAGCATAAAGGATATAATGAACCAGAGGTTCACACTGAGAAAGGCAATTCCCGTCCACATTAAAAAATTACCCAGATAAAGCGGATGCCTTACCACAGAATAGATACCGGTGGTGTTCAGGCTATCGGCCACCTGGCCTTTCACATTGCGCCCGGATGTATTTCGGGGCGAGTAGCCAACCGTATAGATCCGGATGCCAAGCCCGAGCAGGGAAATGAACAGGCACATCATTTCATACGAAATCTCAAAAACCGTATTCCTGACAAACAGCGTATGAGGGTAAAGCTCGGAACGGAAAACCATTACTGTGCCTGTAAGCAACAGTATGACCGGCAGGTAGCCGCGATACCGGAACAGCCAGGTCCCGGATTTTTCGAAGGATTCTTTGAGCGCCATAATATTGAGGGAAATAAACCACAAAAGTATAAAAAATGGGGTTCCACGGTTCCGATCCCAAAAAATCGGTTATTTCATTTTATCGAGTGCTATTAATAGATAAGAAGTATCTACGATGTATTGTCTTTCAGTAACTTTGTGATTCTTTGGGCCACTCTGTGGCATAGCTGTTACACAAAGAATCTCAAAGCAGGCAGTAGCCAGTTGGTAGTAGGCAATTAAATCCAACACTCCAGGCTTCGACAAGCTCAGCCACCCGAGGATCCAATACTCCAGGCTTCGACAAGCTCAGCCACCCGAGGATCCACCACTCCAAAGTTCAACCAACCACCTCCAACACCAACTTCCCCCTTACCCTTCCGGTTTCGATCAGCCGGTGTGCTTCGGCGCCTTCGGCAAGCGGGAATACTTGTTGCATATACGGCTGCAGTTGCCGTTTTTTCATCATATCCGCAATGAGGGAAAGATCTTCGCCTGAGGGTTTGGCCACATTGAAATGGGCTTTTTTTGAACGCAGAAAATTAGTAGCCTGGTAAAAGAACAATCCATTATTGGGCAAGGTAGACACATATTTCCCGCCTTTCACCACAATGCGCCTGCATCTTAAAAAAGAAGTTTTGGCTACGGCATCGAAAACGGTATGAAACTGTTCATCGCCCTTCAAGAAATCCTCTTTATTGTAATCTATGACCCTGTCGGCTCCCAGGCTTCTGACAAATTCAACATTGGCGGTGCTGCACACTGCTGTTACATGTGCACCAAGCGCCTTCGCAATCTGAACCGCAAACGAACCCACACCGCCTGAAGCGCCGTTTATCAGCACCTTATGGCCCGGCTTGATGCCGTTACTTTTCTGAAACGATTGCAGGGCGGTGAGAGCGGCCAAAGGAACCGCAGCGGCATGCGTCATGCTAAAACCTTCTGGTATCAGGCACAACTGATTTTCTTTTACAGCCACAAATTCGGCATAGGCGCCGCCTGTGATTGAAAGCATGGCAAAAACCTTGTCGCCCGGGCGGTATTTTGATTTTGGCCCAGCCTGTTCCACCACGCCAGCCACGTCGCCGCCCAGGATGCGGGGAAACTTTTTGCCGCTGATAAATTTCATGGAACCGTTACGGATTTTATAGTCAACGGGGTTGACGCCGGCTGCATGCACCCTAAGCAGTACCTCGCCGGATTTGATTTGCGGAATGCCCATCTCCTGCATCTGCAATTGTTCCGGCCCGCCAAACTGATTTATTACCAGTGCTTTCATATTATTTAATGCTTTAATTATCTCGTAAAAGTAATAAAACAGAGAGAATAAAAAATTTGTTCGATTTTATTTTGTGATGCAGTGTTGCGGTGATACAGTGATACAGTAGGGGGCGTGCTTTGTCTGACGGTCTTTTTAGATAATCGGATTGTTTGCGATGGCGAAAAATCCGTCAGGCCGAATGAAGCAGTCAGACGAGTATAAAAGGTCATGAACTTGTTCACTGTCCAACCTATTTTATATGATCAGAATTTTAGACAGACGGGTAACCGGAAGGCAGCATCTGAAAAACACAGCAACACTGCATCACAGCATCACAGTATCACAATATACATACTTGAATCATTATTCTGCCTGGAATGGCTGACCATTGGTATAAGATCAAACAGAAAGCTTAGCCTTTCAGAAGGTTCTCCACTTCGTCTCTTAAAACCGGCAAATGCTTGATTATGATGTTCCAGATCATAACGTTATCAATGGCATCGTAACCATGCGTCAGCTTATTGCGGGCATCTACAATTTTTCTTGCATTGCTAATACCGATGCCTGGTTGTAGTTTCAGCAAATTATTGATTGCTTCTCCAATTGTAATCAGGTTTCGTTCAACCGCATCCTGAAGCAGGAAGTTTTTCTCATATTCATCAAAACGCTTTTCTTTGCCAACATAATTCTCTACGTTTTCGATGCATATCATCACATCAGCTAACCATTTCCTGATTTCAGGCTTCATAGATTGGAATTTTTGTTTTATTAATCTCTTTAATGAAATAAGGATTCTTCAAAGATCGTTCGGTAAGAATATCAACTTTTCGATTTAGTAATGCTTCCATATCATACATCAGATTCCACAAATGTTCACCGGCCTCAACCGGATCAAGGCCTTCCTGAATATTTACGATCATATCCAGGTCGCTTCTTTCATTGAATTGGTCAGTGAGAGCCGACCCAAATATGTGAGCGGTCTTAATTTTATGCGCTTTCAGCAGAGCCTTCATTTCCGGGATGTAAGGTTGCAATAAAGGATGGATCATTTTCTAATTTGCTTTAATTTCATTATTTATAGCTGTCAAAAGTATAATATTTTTCACAATCAGAATTACTACATCTTGAGCAGAGCGAAATCGGGAACTGTTTCGCTGCATCCGCCATCTTACCCACATGGCCCTGATCCCGGCGGACAAGTCACTGCAACACTGCATCCCGATAGCTATCGGGACTGCATCACTGCATCACTGCATCACAGCAACACTGCATCACAGCAACACTGCCTCACATTACAACAGCATCAAAGAAAAAAACTACTTTTGTAATCCAATCGCCAGATCATGCGCAAAGAGAAAGATATCATCGGCCAAATTGAAATTCCTGACGACGCCTTGTATGGCATTCACGCAATGCGTGCCCGGAATAATTTTCCGGATCAGACCCCGTTTCCGGTGGAATGGTACAAAGCCCTGGGCTATGTAAAACAAGCCTGCTACCTTACCGCCAGGCGTTTTGGCCAGGCAGCACGCGAGCGTTATGGCAGCAAAAAACTTTCCATTCCGTTGCCTGGCGAAAACATTCTGGACAACCTGGTTGAAGCATCTGCCAAAGTAATTTCAGGTCATCATTTTAAGCATTTTATCGTTCCGGCCATAAGTGGTGGAGCAGGAACCAGCATCAACATGAATGTGAACGAGATCATCACCAATCTCGCACTGCTCAGGATGGGTCATAAACCCGGCGATTACCATGTTATTGACCCGATTGAACACGCAAATATGTTTCAATCCACCAACGATGTGGTTCCCACCGCCCTGAAAGTGGCCGTGATGTTTTTGCTGAATGAGCTTGAGAACAACATTAACCATCTGAGAACTGAAGTGGAACGCCTCGAAAAGGAAAACCGTGATGTATTGCGCATTGGCTACACACAAATGCAGGCAGCGGTTCCTTCTTCATTCGGAAAACTATTCAGCGCTTATTCCGAGGCGCTTTCGCGCGACTGGTGGCGGGTGAGCAAATGTTTCGAACGCATCAAAGTGGTGAACCTGGGCGGCAGCGCCATAGGAACCGGTCTGGCTGTTCCGCGCTTCTTTATCATGGAAGTGGTTCCAACGCTACAAAAACTGACGAATTTACCGGTAACGCGCGGCGAAAATCTTTCGGATACAACATCCAATCAGGATGCCTTTGTGGAAGTACACGCCACCTTGAAATCCCATGCCGTAAACCTTGAAAAAATGGCTTCCGACCTGCGTATGCTGGGGTCGGACCTCAGTGGAACCCCTTTGCTGAACCTGCCTCAGAAACAGGCCGGAAGCAGCATAATGCCGGGTAAGGTCAATCCTGTGATCACCGAATTTGTGGTCAGCGGTGCGCAGAGGATTTACAGCAACGATAACCTGATCGCCAATCTTTCTGCCCGGGGAAGCCTTGAACTCAATGCCTATTTACCAGCCATCGGCCATGCCATGATCGGGAGCCTGAAACTGCTCATTGCCATGGGTTCCACCATGAATGAAAACATGCTGCAGGAGCTTACGGTGAACAAAGAAATTGCCACACTAAGCCTGATGCGAAGCCCGGCCATCAGCACAGCGCTGCTTCCTTATATCGGATACCACAAAGCCGGCGAACTGGCAAAACTGATGAAAAGCAAGGATATGGATATTTTTGAAGCCAACCGCGAACTAAATTTGCTTCCGGAAACAAAACTGCAGCAAATCCTCAAACCCGACAACCTGCTGAAGCTTGGCTACTCACTGAACGATATAAGCGAGGAGTAAAACCATGGCAAAAGGAAGGGAAACCAAACCGCATATCGGAATTTTTGGCCGCCGCAACAACGGCAAGAGTTCGCTCATCAATGCACTGGCCGGGCAGGATATTGCCATTGTAAGCGATGTGGCCGGCACCACCACCGACCCAGTGAAGAAATCCATTGAAATTCATGGGCTTGGCCCTGTGATCATGGTGGATACCGCCGGCATTGACGATACAGGCGAGCTTGGGCAAAAACGGATTGCCAAAACCCAGGCTGCCCTCAAAACGATTGATCTGGCCATTCTGGTCGTCACCGCCAATACCTGGGATGATCCGGAAGAAAAGCTTGTTGACCGGTTTCGTGAAAATGACATTCCTTTTTTTGTGGTCCATAATAAATCGGATATTATACCGGCCAATCCTGAATTTATCGGCAGAATAAGAACCGTTTATGAAACTACGGTTACTGATTTCAGCGCTGCATTTGCTGACAGCAGGCAGGTTGAAACGCTGGTTGAGCTGATGCGGCGCCTGATGCCGGAATCGGCATTATTGAAAAAAACCATCATCGGCGACCTGATCTCTTACGGCGATGTGGTGTTGCTTATTACGCCCATAGATATTGAAGCCCCCGAGGGCCGCCTCATCCTGCCACAGGTGCAGGTGATCCGCGATGTACTGGATCACGACGGAATTGCTGTGGTAGTGAAGGAGCGCGAAGTGGATGCCTTCATCAAACGTATGAACCCAAAGCCTGCATTGGTAGTAACTGACAGCCAGGTTTTCCTGAAAGCCGATGCAAGCATTCCCAAAGACATACCGCTGACCAGTTTCAGCATATTGCTTGCACGGCAGAAAGGCGATTTTGAGAATTATTTGAAAGGAACCCCAAAGCTGGCCGATCTAAATGACGGCGACCGTGTGCTGATCCTGGAGTCCTGCACCCACCATGTTTCCTGCGATGATATCGGGCGGATGAAGGTTCCGCGCTGGCTCAGCAATTTCACCGGTAAAAAGCTGGAATATGATGTGGTGGCCGGGCTTTCATCCCTGCCCCGCGACATCAGCGACTACGCCATCGTGATACAATGCGGCGGCTGCGTGATCACACGCAAGCAACTTATCAACCGCTTAAAACCCGCTGTGGATGCCGGAATTCCTGTTACAAACTACGGTATGGCCATTGCATTCGTACATGGAATTTATAACCGCGCTGTGGCGCCGTTTTTGAAAGGAAAAGAGAGTGAAGTTGATTATTTATGAGTTGGCAGATTGACAGGAGTGGCAGTTTGCAGTATCGGCGAGCTTTTAACCTTGAACCAATCAACAAATTAACCAATTAACCAATCAACATATTAACCAATCAACCAATCAACCAATCAACCAATTAACCAATTAACCAATTAACCAATTAACCAATTGACCAATTAACCAATCGACCAATCAACCAATCGACCAATTAACCAATAAACCAATGAACTACCTCATCACCGGCGCCGGAAAAGGCATAGGCTATGAAACAGCGAAAAACCTCAGCAAACGCCAGGGAATGCGGATATTGGCCATTTCGCGGAATGTTGAAAAACTACATGAGTTGGCCCGGAAAAACAACCCGCTGGTTTCAGAAATAATCCCATTGAGTTTTGATGTGGTGAACTCAAGCATACAAAATCACCTGATTCCCCTGCTGAAAGAACTGAACTTCAAAATTGACGGCCTGCTGAACAATGCCGGAACGCTGTTAAACAAGCCTCTTGAACAATGCACTGACGGCGATTTCGATGCCGTTTTTAAAACCAATGTAGAAGCGCCATTTCGCCTGATCCGCGATTTGCTGCCATTCATGAACGAAGGTTCGCATATTGTAAATGCAGGTAGCATGGGCGGATTTCAGGGAAGCGCCAAATTTCCCGGACTTGCGCTTTACAGCGCCAGCAAAGGAGCTTTAGCCATTTTCAGCGAATGTTTGGCCGAAGAACTCAAAGACAGAAAGATCAGCGTAAACTGCCTTGCATTTGGCGCAGTGCAAACCGAGATGCTGGCAGCCGCTTTTCCCGGCTATCAGGCTCCGCTCTCGGTATCTGCCATGGCTGAGTTTGTTACTGACTTTATCGTAAAAGGACATATTTTTTTTAACGGAAAGGTGCTACCAGTATCGGTTTCAACGCCGTGAGATGGCAAGATCAAAGTCTAAAGTCCAAAATTCAAAGATCAAAGAATTGTCCAATGATACTGCGATTGCCTGGTAAAACGATGGAATTATTCACGTTTTCAAACCTTTAGACTTTAGACTTTGAATTTTAGACTTTAAAAAAAAACATTGTACACATGCCAGAAACTTCTTCCATCTGCCATCAGGGAACAGTAATCAACACTTCCGAAGAGATAGTTTTCGTCAGGATTGAAACCGTTTCGGCATGTGCGGCCTGCAAGGCCAAAAGCATGTGCAACCTCACTGATGTGCAGGAAAAAATCATTGAAGTCCCGCATGCGACCCCATCAGTCTACAAACCCGGCGACCTGGTCACCATCCAGATGAAGCGCTCCATGGGCGCCAAGGCATTGTGGCTGGGATATTTGCTGCCTTTTGTCATTGTAATGGCCTCACTTTTTATTTTCAGCTACCTTACCGGTAATGAACTTCAGGCCGGTTTGATCTCTTTGTTACTCCTTCTGCCCTATTATCTGGTTCTTTACGCACTGAGAGACAGGCTAAAGAACACATTCAGGTTTGAGATCAGGTGAATTTTACCTAAACATTCAACTGCTCTCAATGCCAGGATTGATAAAGCCTGTAAAAAAGCCTTTATATTTTTGTCCCGGTTCAGGGCAAGAAAAAACCCGCAACCAGACGGGCTGCGGGCTAATATTTCGAATTAATAAGATTTGCTATCTCATTAAGGTGCTTTTCCAGTCATCAATATCCATTCCCAGCGCAACAAACAACCATTCCCATGTACCATCGGCATAAACAATTACAGGCTCAACCCACTGATCTCCGTAAGTGGGATCTGTATATAACCTGAATTCAATATCGCCTATTATTTTATTTTTATCAGTCTGAATAAGCTGAATATCAATGTTATTGTTCATGCAATTAACATCATAATCCCCGCAGTTTTCCATGGCTGCAATATTCATATCACCCTGGAACTTTACAGGTGTTAGTTGAAAATAACCATCAAAGTAAACAATATCATCCATCTGGGAATTGTATTTGAAATCAAGATCATATGCAACCAGAACGTTGTTGCCCTCTTTGAAAGAAAGTTTTGAATTATAGTTAACACCGCTTCCTGATTGTGACATCACGATTGAGTAGGGAGCCATACTCATATTAAATGACATGGAAAGAGGCAGGCCGTCATCATTAAATGTAGCATTGTAATTGCAAGTCATTACCGTTTGGTTATCAATCTTTTGACCAACCTTGATCTTGGTGAGCAATTCTTCGGTATAAACATCCCAGCCGTCATCATATTCAATCTCCACAAACTCAATGTCTTCAACTTTAAGCTCGGCATTGTTGGTCTGGCTGTAATAAGCTGCATCGTTTGCAGGGTATATCAGCATCAGGTAGGTAACATTCGGATTGGTAAGGTCAAATTCGTCGGTGGAGAAATTGAAAGTGTAAACACCACCATCTTCCGGATCAAAATCATCCAGTTTAAGATCAAGGCTTTCTCTGATAAGACGGTTGGTTGCCATAAGGCTCAGTTGTCCATCGTTTACAATGGTTGATTTAAATGAAGTTTTCCATTCATCATCATCAAAATCCATATCAAGCAGTTGCATAAGAAACATCAATGATTCCATTGAGGGATTGGTCATCATTGCACCCATACTTTCCTGAACATCCTGACTTGCCGAAGCTATTTCAACTTTTGCTTCATCGGCGGTGAACTTGCCTTTCAGGCCATCGTCATCCTTTTTGCAGCTAAAAAGCAAGGATGTAACGAAGATAGCCATCATTGCTAAAATACTGATCTGTCGTTTCATAATTAATTGATTTAAGGTTAATAGAAGTAATTTTGATGCAAAGATAGGGTAAAAGTTGTAGAAAAATCAAGGGTAATCGAATGTTTTTAAAAATTTAACATATTTTTGTTTCCTTATCGAAATAAGCCTTACAAACAGTTAATATGAAACTTCTGCCGGCAGCAATCCTGATAACACTTACAATAATATCCTGTTATACAAACGACTATCACAAAGAGTCCGAAACCGAAGAAGTCACCCATTTGTGGTCACACACCGGAATAAACGAACTGAGGCCCGGAGATATTATCGTAAAACCCAATATCAACCTGTTGCCGGGATCCTCATTTGTCGAAGGAGGCTGGGGCTATGGCCACGCAGCTTTGGTAACAAAGGGAGCCTCCCATGCCCACCCCGACAGCTTGTTATCGGTCTCAATGATTTTTGAATCTCACGCCCGCCCGCTTCACCGGATTCATCAGCTAAGGGAAGTGCCGGGCTTTTTGCTAAGCGGGGATCCGGTGCTTCACAATGACCATTTCGGGCCGCAGTATTCAGGAAATCGTTACAGACTGAGGCTAAACCTTACTGAGACCCAGATTGATTCAATTATTGCATTCGTGAGGTCGCAAAAAGGCAGCTATTCAAGCTGGAACGCCATGAAAAGGTTTCCGGGAATTCCTCATATCGAACAACTTGTTCAGGAAGGCAAGCGTGATCACTGGGCCGACAATACCCATTGGTATTGCTCGTTGCTGGTTTGGCAGGCGGTCTTGTATGTTACCGGAATTGATCTTGACCCGAATGGCGGGTATTTTGTTTATCCGAACGATTTGATTGCCAGTCCTTATTTTAACAACACCCCTGAATTCACGGGGCGAGCCAGGTTCTGATCAGCCTACTTTTTGATATTCAGTATTTCGCGGGCTGTAAGCATCATATCCTCAACAAACAGATAAGAACCATCACTGAAGTGAAATGCATAATTGATTTTATCGCTGTTTTCCCTGGTTCTGAGCCTGATATCCCCTATTTGCCGGCCATCAGCTTTTCTCACCGCACGGATTCTGCTATGCTTGTTAAACTCCTCAACAAAATCAATTGTATGTGGGTCAATGGCATCATTCTCAACTTTTGCCAGGATCTTTACCGGAAACATCTGGAAATCTACCTTAAGCCAGCGCATAAAAAACGAGCCTTCATTTGTCAGTCCTGCCTTTGACCGGGTTACCCAACGCATTAACTCCTTTTGATCCCGTTCAACCACGATTGCTATCCTAACCTTTCCATAATCCCTTCTCAACCGGTTACGGAAATCCATTTCCATGCGGTAGTTTTCAAGTTCAATTTGAAGTCGGGCCTCAACGGGCAGTTGGTGCTCAAGGCGGGCGATATGCGAAATCCGGGCAGTTTGCCTGTCGCCAACATACAGTGCAGCCTCCAGCTTCAAAGGAAACATCAGGCTGCTGCTGCCGGCTTCCTCATCATATGCCGAAATAATAATCCTGGCTGGAATTCCGGGCCTTTCAGCCATATGGTAAATGATAATAATGGAATCGCTGCCGGCTGTGCGCATAAAAGCCTGGTTCACACTGTCGTATTCATAGAAACCTTTGTGTTTGTCAAAATCAAAACGCCGGATGGCGCCAGGTTCAGGGCTTTTATGTGCAAAAAATGGTGTCGGAACATTCTCAATCGCAAGTATTTCTTTCAGCACTTTAAACGACCCGTTTCCTTGTATCTGGTTCATCAGGCTCAGCATCTCATGGTCCATGGCCCTCAGGTGCTTCCCGGCTTCAGCCTTGTCAAGAGGTTGGCGGCAGGAAAGCCAGAAACTTAATGACATGAGTAAGACCAGAAAGGGGAGTAACTGCTTTTTGGAATATTGCATGTGAATGATCCGAATGTTTAAGAATTGGTCAGAAATCAATCAAAATCAATGTACTCAAACCTGTCGCCGGTTTCATGAATTAACCTGCGCAACCACCACTCAGGATAGCCAGGATGCTTTGGTGTGGCCGGATAACCATGCGGATTGCGTAAAAACTCACCGTCTTTTTCCTGTTTCTCATTTCCATCCATATATTTAACCAGCAAAAAGTTACTTAACTCCTTCCACCTGTGAACCACCTCATTGCCGGCGTTCACGGAATAAGCTGTCAGGAATTCAACAGCCATGGCAGGATCGGACTCGTACAGGATTAATGCGGCTTTTTCAACGGCAGGGGCGAACAGCGCGAACCGGTTCTCCAGTTCCTGCTGCACCCTTATGATATCACGGCTCATCAGGTCGTATCTCAGATAGGCAAAGTTGGCCACTTTATTGAATACCCAAAAAGCTGCATTATCCGAGTAAGTGAGCATATCGCCATTTCCTTCGGCAAATGTGACCGGAGTGCGGGTCATACTTGTGTACATAGGCACATAAACCGTGGTTGCCGCATCGTCAACCCCAAACCAGATAACGCCGCCTATGGCATCGGGAAGCCAGTTACGTGATTGTGTCACGTATGAGAACCCGGTTTGCTGTGTGGCCGTTGACCTTTCATGGAAATATGTTTTCCCGTCCAGTTCGAAGGTAAGCGGACGCCAGCGATAGGGTTTGTGGTGGGGGCCGGCTCCGAAATCATTCCGCAGATCCAGTTCTGTATCGGTAAAATGATCCCGCATAAAGAACATAATATCCTGAACGCTAAGCTTTCTGTTGGGTTTAATAAACAATGGCATACGGTTCTCCGGGTCGTTACCGCTTGCATAATCGAAATACTGATCCATATCATCGTGAACATCTTTGAAGAACGACCAAACCCGCATTTCGCAAAACCGCAGCGCACCGAAATCAATAGGCGCATATACATCGCTGAAGCTGAATTCAGTATCAGGGCCATCGTAATAGCCTTGCTTTCTGGCAAAATCAATCACATCATGTGCATACACCACCTCAACAGCAGGATCATGAATTTTTTCAATATCTTTTGAAGATAATGACCTCACACCGTCGGAAATTGGGAAAGTAGTAATACGGGCGTGGTTGGCATGGGCGCTTATATAACCGTCGGGAATGCGAATGGCCACCCAAACCGCCCCCTGGTTGCGGTTTCTGAGTTTTCCGCTTTCATCGGTATAAAGATCCATGCCTTTACCTATCAGTTCCATGATCCATGCTTCGTTGGCATCGGAAATAGAAAAAGATTCGCCTGAACTGTAGTACCCGTGTTCCTCCACAAGTCGTGCGATCCATGCAATGGCTTCGCGCGCTGTTCTGCTGCGTTGCATAGTCAGGAACATAAGGCTTCCGTAATCAACAATACCGGTGGTATCGCGCAGTTCCCGCCTCCCGCCAAAGGTGGTTTCGCCAATGGCTACCTGGTGTTCGTTCATAAAACCGATCACATTATACGTGTAGGGAACCTGAGGTATTTCGCCCAGCAGCTTAGCGGTACCGCGATCGTAAAGCTTAACAGTGGCGCTTTCGTGGTGGTGCCCGGCCGGCCTGTGATAAAGCTCACCATAACGGATATGGGAGTCGGCAGCGTAGGTGATCATCACCGAGCCATCTGTTGAGGCTCCGCGGGTGACAATGATATTGGTACAGGGAAAAACAGCCTGGGCTAAAAAAAAGCTGAGCAATGAGAATAAAAATAAGTGTTTCATCAGTCCGGTTGTTGATTGTAAATTTTCATGACCTGCAAAAATATGGAAATTGTTTTATGTTGGATCGCTCCGAGCCAAAGCGATCGGCCGAATATCAACAGGATCGAAAAGAAAACCGGATTATTTATACAAACACTTGCTTTTCGAACCAAAATCGAGTAGTTTTGTTGCTCAAAAAAGAAAAACCGTTTGTTACAGGCGCTGATCACATCCAAAACCCGTGTGAAACTGTTGCTTAAATTCTTTCTGAACAGCAGCAATACTTCATATTTGCGGGACCTGGCTTCGGAGTTCGGGGAATCCACCAATGCCATAAGGCTTGAACTCAACCATCTGGCAAATGCAGGTTTGCTGAATTCACACAAAGAAGGCAATAAAAAGGTATTCAAAGCCAACGCAGCCCATCCACTTTTTGGCACCATTCATCAACTTCTGCTTAAACATACCGGTATTGACCAGATTGTTGATAACATTGTTAAAAAGCTCCGCGGATTGCAAAGCGCTTACGTAATTGGCAGTTTTGCAAAGGGAAAGGATAATCCGGTGGTGGACCTTTTGTTGGTTGGGAATGACATTGAAGTAAAATACCTTCTTTTTCTGATCGGTAAAGCCGAAAACATGATAAGTCGCAAGATCAGGTATATGATCATTGAGCCTGGAGAAACAGAGAAATATTTAACAATTTACCCCGAAGCCCTGCTGCTTTGGCAGCAAAACAAGAATCAGGACTAAAAGCCTGAATATTAAGACTTTTATAAGCCAGTGCCATTCACAAGAGTGTGAGTGAGGTGGCGAAGCTGTGGATCTCCGGTCCTTAATTCACAACTCATAATTCATAATTATCTCCCTCGCCTTGCTTGCTCAACCCAACAATTCCAGTGTCTGCGACAGTTAGGTTTCTGCATCACTGTATAACCGTATCACTATATCACTGTATCACTGCAAAACAACAATCATGCTCCCTCCGGAATACCAAAAACTCCGCCGCCTCTTCTCACGGGGCGACAAAATAAAACTCGTACTGCTTTTTGCCATGATGATGGGCGCTGCCGTACTCGAAGTGATGGGAATAGGCATGATACCGGCCTTTGTTGCCATGGTGGCCAATCCTCAGCGCGTACTTGAACATGAACGCCTTGGCAGTCTTTTCCAGCAACTCAATATTACTACAGGCCGCGAACTTTTAATCTATGGTGGGTTTGCGCTTATCGGCATTTTCATTATAAAAAACACCTACGCCCTGTTTTTCCGGTATTTTGAAGCCCGTTTTATTTATAACCGCCGTTATATCCTCAGTCACAGGTTGATGACGGCTTACATGCAGGCGCCTTATACATTCTACCTCGAACGCAACACAGCCGAGCTGCTGCGCAATACAACCGGTGAGGTAAATATTTTGATAAATAATGTGCTCAACCCATCCATGAAAATACTTAAGGAATTTATCATGGGCTCTTCGGTGGTGTTTTTTCTTTTCTTTGTTGAGCCTGTGATCACGCTGTTTGTTTTCATTGTTATGGGTGGGCTTTCAGGCATTTTCCTGCTGATTACCCAACGACGCATGAAGTATATCGGAACCGAAGCCCAGCGTTATCGAAGTGCCATGCTTAAGGCTGCCCGTCAGGGTTTTGGGGGGATAAAAGACGCAAGGGTGTTGAACAGGGAACCGGAGTTTATTGAAATTTTCAGAGAGATGGCGCTAAAATCGAGCCGCCTGCAGCAAACAAAGGCCTTCATTTCCATGATACCACGCCCGGCCATTGAAACCGTAGCTGTATCCGGAATTATGCTTATAGCCCTGGTAATGGTGCTTCAGGATCGCCCGGTTGCAAGCATTGTTCCTGTACTGGCCTTGTTTGCAGCAGCCATTTACCGTTTGATGCCCTCTATTCAGCAAATCACCCAAATGCTCACCGATCTTCGGTATCACCTGCCATCGGTCAATCCTGTTTATGACGACCTCACCGAACTCAAACCCTACATCACAGAGTTCAGGGCCGATCGCCGCAAAAAAGAAAAACTCCAACTCAACAATACCATCGAGATAAACAATCTGCACTATCAATACCCCAACAGCACAGAGCAGGCGCTTAACGGTGTCAGCATTATTATTCCACACGGTAAAGCAATTGCCTTTGTAGGGCCTTCAGGTGCGGGTAAAACCACTATCGTAGATGTGTTGCTTGGATTGCTGATTCCGCAGCAAGGCAAAATTCTGGTAGATGGCAAAAACATATTTCACAGCATCTCGGCATGGCAACAGAACATAGGCTACATACCTCAATTCATTTACCTCTCTGACGATACCCTGCGCCGTAACATCGCCTTTGGCCTGCCCGACAACAAAATTGATGAGCAAAAAGTACAACAGGCCGTTGAACTTTCTCAACTCGGAGAACTCGTTTCCCGCCTTCCGGAAGGACTGGATTCTATAGTTGGCGAACGTGGAACCCGCCTTTCGGGTGGCCAACGCCAGCGCGTAGGTATTGCCCGCGCCCTCTACCACAACCCGCAGGTACTGGTGATGGACGAAGCCACCTCTGCCCTCGACAACGTAACCGAGCAACTCATCATCGACGCCATTGAAGCCCTGAAAGGCGAACGCACCGTTATCATGATCGCCCACCGCCTCACCACTGTCATGAATTGCGACATTATCTACTATATGGATAACGGAAAGATAGTTGATCAAGGAACTTACCAGGAGCTTTTGCAAAGGAATAAGAAGTTTAGGGAGATGGCGAAAGAGAAGCGACATGAAAGCAAATGACACAAAACCCCATCATAAACTGCAACATCATTTTCTATTTTGACAATTAAAAATGGCTGACAAAGGTATCTATCAGAAGCTATTTCACAAGAATACAGGGTTTAGTGAGATGGTTAAGGAAGTAAGGGGTTGATGTCTATTATTTTCAATGCTTTCTTTGGCTGAGAAATAATGGTTTAGTTTTTTAGGTTTAATAAATTGAAAGTTGTGATCCCTCGTGGAATCTCTGTTAATCCGAAAGTATCAATCATTGTTCCGGTTTACAATGTTGAAAACTATATCCGTCAATGCCTGGATTGCATTATAAACCAAACACTTAAAGAAATAGAAATAATTCTGATTAATGATTGCAGTAAAGATAATAGTGGAAATATCTGTGATGAATATGCTTTAAATGATAACAGGATAGTTGTATTGCATAACCATAAAAACCTTGGCCCTGGTTTATCCAGAAACGAAGGAATAGAAATTGCAAGAGGAGAGTATATTGGTTTTATTGATTCTGATGATTGGATTGATCTGGATTATTATGAGCAACTGTATAATTCTGCTAAAATCAATCAGTCCTGTATTGTAAAAGCAGAAACAGTGACAATTGGAGATGATGGGGTCAAAAGATTAAACTTAAGCTTAAATAAAATCATTAGAAAAGGTTTAGAACAAAATAAACCGCTCTTTTTGTTATTTACTCATCATCATTGGTCTGCAGTTTATCATAGAAGTATTTTTGATCATAATATTGTCAGGTATCCTGACATTAAAGATGGAGGAGGAGAAGATGTTATCTTTTTGTTAAGAGCAACATACTTCTCAAAATCTATATCAATGGCCACAAACACTCATTATTACTACAGGAAAACATCATCCACATTGTCGTCTTTGAAAACCTTGCCCTACTTCACGAGTATGCTGGACTCTTTCAGGTTTTTATTAGAGTTTATTAATAAACATGAAATGCCGAAACAGCATTATGACCAGGCTTTCTTCCGTCGTTTTCGGTCTGTCAGAAACAGATATCTTGAAATGAGGGATATAGCGGAAATCTCAGACTATCGCATTGAATATGCCAAGAAAGCAATTGATTTGCTTAAGCTTTATAAGTATGATCCAGTGGAGTTGCTTGATTGTTTCGTCAAAGGTTTTTCATCAGGCTCTGAAATAAAGCGGCTTAAAGCAAGCACAACATACAAAACTGGACATTTTCTTTTATGGTTACCGAAAGGTTTATATAAACTATTCCAAACTAATAATAAAACAAACGAAAAATGTCAATGGTCGGCAAGTTAATTAAAGTATCTGTTATTATACCTGTATATAATGTTGAGGAATATATACACCAGTGCCTTGATAGCATTGTTAACCAGACGCTTAAAGAACTTGAGATAATCCTGATTGATGATCGTAGTCCAGATAAGAGCAAGCTGGTATATGAAAAGTTTGCAGCAAAGGACAGCCGCATAATAGTAATCCATAATGAGAAGAATATTGGTCAGGGCTTTTCAAGAAATAAGGGAATAGACATAGCAAAAGGAGAATATATTGCTTTCATTGATCCCGATGATTGGGTTGATCTGGATTTTTTTGAAAAGCTCTATGATGCAGCAATACAAAACAATGCCAATATTGCAAAAACAGAACGTAAGAAGGTTCATCCAAATGGCAGGATTACTAAAGAATCAACTTTAAATAAATACATAAAAAAGCAGACGAAAAAAAATGTTCCTCTATTTCTGCTGTTTGGGTATGAGCATACAACTGCCATTTATAAAAGAGACATTATCGTTAAAAACAATGTGAAGTATGCTGAGATCAATAACGCACAGGATAACGTGTTTCTTTTGGAAGCAGCCTACTTTGCAAAAAGCATTGCATTGGTTTCCGGTACATTTTATTATTACAGACAACATTCCCTTTCCTCATCGGCAATTAGAAATCAGGATTACTTTGACTGTATGTTAAAATACATGGAAATTCATATTAATTTTATTAACAAGCATGAAATGGACAAGGCTCACTACGATTTGTCTTTTCTGAAAGCTTTTAATGCAACCAATAGAAGATTCAAATTATTGAAAAAGAATCCGGAATTGAATGATTATAAGCGGCAATATGTAACCAAGATCTATAACACACTTACATTATATAAATATGACATGGCTTACCTTGTTGATATTATTGCCTATGGGTTCAAGTATCAGAGGTATTCGATGTTTTTAAGAGATCTTAAAAAAAAGCCTATCGCAACATTATTGAAACTATTTATAAGACCAAAACAACGCTCCCCACAACAATCTTGACAAAAAAACGACTTTTGACTACCTTTGGAAAATAATCCCAAAACAGATTATAGGAATTTTGAAATTTCAAATGCATGGCCCGGCTTAAAGCTTCAAGTTTTTAAAATAGCTTAATATTATGAAAAAAATCATTATAAACTTTTGTCCTACCGGAATGGTACCAACAAAAGAGCATACTCCTCATGTACCGGTCTCACCTGCTGAGATCATCGAACAAACACATGAAGTTTATGAAAAGGGCATTACGATTGTTCATCTGCACGCGCGAAACAATGACGGCACGCCAACATACAAGACATCAGTATATCAGAAAATATTCGAAGGCGTTAGAAGGTATTGTGCTGGTTTGATAATTTGCGCAAGCAGTTCAGGGCGAAACTGGCAGGAATTTGAAAAACGATCGGAAGTGATCGAACTTAAACCAGATATGTGCTCGCTTACTCTGTCCTCCCTAAATTTTGTTAAGCAGGCTTCATTAAATTCACCGGATATGATTGTGAAACTTGCAGAAAAGATGAAAGCAAACGGCGTGGTGCCGGAACTGGAATGTTTCGACATGGGTATGATCAATTATGGGCTATACCTGATTCAAAAAGATATCATTGTAGGTCCGTACTACTGGAACCTGTTGTTCGGCAATATCGCTGGCTTTCAGGCAAATTTTAGTCAGATCGGGACTGCGGTAAATGAAATACCTCAGGAGCATTTTATCGGTTTGGCTGGACTCTCTGGTGATCAACTTAAAGTCAATTCATTAGCCATTGCAATGGGATATGGAGTAAGAGTGGGAATTGAAGACAATTTGTGGTGGGACCAACAGCGCTCACGCCTGACAACAAACATTGAGCTTATTGATAGAGTTCATCAACTGATTAATATTCATGGACATTCACTAATGGATTCAAAAGAATTTGGCGGGATGGGGTTTTATAACAGAATGGCAAATCAGAATAGCATATAATTATCTTTATAAAGAAAATTTTTCAAATATCACTGCTATGAGCAATAGTCTGATGAAGTTACGCTCAAATATTTCTTATTACAGAAAATGTAAAAAGTCACGGGAGAAAGCCCACCAGATCAGAAAAAAGATCATTGCAGAAAAAGGCTTTTCCGTAGTTGATAATAAAACTAAAAACCAAATCAAGAAATATTGCAAGTCTGTTTTTGGTAGTAGCTCCTACTGGCCCTGGATAGCAGTATATACAGAAGTCCGTGGTAAGTTTCTGGAAGGTTGGATTCCTGATGAGTATTATTCATATAAGATGCTTCCACAATTAAATCCGGGCAAGAAATCATATAATAGTCTAACAAAATCACTTGAATACAGGATTTTTGGCGAGTATTGCATTAAACCCCTGATAATTATTGTTAACAACTTGACCTATGACGGCAATTATCAAATTATTAACATTGAGAAGGCAAAATCAATTCTTAATGAATTTGACTCTGAGGTAGTTATTAAGAAAGATGCCGGACTAAGTGGCAAGGCCGTTAATTTCATGCATTCAAAAAGTATTGATCCTGGCAAATGGCTGGGAACCGGAAGCTATATTATTCAACCTGTAGTAAAACAACATGAGAGTATCAGCAAGATTTATCCTCATTCTGTAAATACCATCAGAGTAATGACCTATATGGATTCCAACAGCAATGTTAACATAAGTTGCATAGTCTTCAGAGTGGGTTCAAATTTATCAAGACTCGACAACGTTGCAACGGGAGGAAGGTTGTTGGCATTAGATTCTAACGGCCAAAGCTCTTCACATGCATACAACAACATTGGAACAGCCTTTGAGACACATCACCCTGACACAGGTTTTTGTTATAAAGATATCAGTATTCCCTCTATTGACAGCATAAAAGACTTTTGCATTGAAGCGCATTATAAATATCCATACGTTGGCATTGTTGGATGGGATGTATACCTGGATGAATTTACAAAACCAAAACTTATTGAGTGGAATGCCAATCATCCGGTGTTCTGGATATTGGAAGCTATTGTCGGACCAATGTATGATGTAAAGGAGCTTCTGAGAAGAATAAAGTAGTTACTTTATCTTCCTATTAACACTTTGTTAATGAAAAAACGGATAAGAACATCAACAAAGAATCTCTTACTTAGACTTTATTCCTTTAATCGTAGGAAAAAGGCTTTGATCAAGGGAAGAAAAAGCAGTTTAAAACAAGCAAGAATGCTAAAAGATGTTGATCCATTGCTTGTTAAAAAGTATACAACCTTGTGGTCGGGGTATTCAAAAAATGTTAACATAGAGTGGTTGAAGCATTGTTTGTATGTAACCGGGGAATCGGATTTCCGTTTTGTGCCTTTCGATATCTATAACTGCTGTATTGAACCGGTGTTGAACAATAAACGCTTCCTGAAAGGTGTAGCTGATAAGAATTTTCTGGATATTTTTTATCCGGAGTTCAAAAAACCAAAGGTTCTTATCAGATTCATTGATGGTGTGTTCTATGATTCTAGCTATAATAGAATAAACAACCAGATTTTAAGCGAAAAGGTTGCTGATCAGCAACTGTTAACAGAAGGAAGTAAATTTATCTTGAAGCCTGCCACTGACAGTGGACAAGGAAAATCGATTGAACTTTTATATTTCAAGAAAGGCGAATTTAATAATCAGAAAAACGAGCCTGTTTCATTGATTGATTTAAAACATTTAATTAATGATGATTTTCTTATTCAGGAGTACATTCAACAGCATGAATGTACATCCAGGTTCAATCCATCATCTTTGAATTCGATCAGGGTATATGTTTACCGATCAGTAAAAGATGACACCATTGTTCCGCTGCATTTTATGCAGCGAATCGGAACAAAAGGCAGAATCACAGACGGGGAGGTCTGCATTGGCATTGAACGAAATGGGAGTTACAGGAATTATTTTATTGATAAATCGGGAAACAGGCTACCTTCATTAAATGGTTTAACAACTGATGGTCTGGGCAAGTTTCAGTTCACAGACCAATTAGCTGATCTTGCCGTCAAGGTTGCACGAAAAAATATTCACTCAAGGGTTCTGGGACTTGATTTTGCTATTAATCGAGAAGGAGAAATCATATTAATTGAAGTGAATAACATTAGCATTGGAATTAGAAAAACACAATTAAGCAACGGGCCATTATTTGGGAATTATACTGAAGAAATAATAGATTATAGTCTTAAGAACAAGTGTTCTTTTTCATTTTACTTTGATCTTTGATAATTAATGTAAATTCAATGAAAAAAGGAGAAACAATAAATATAATCGGATACAGTGGCAGCCACATGTCTCTTATTTTTGAAACCCTTCATAAATCAGGCTTTCAAGGATTTGTCCGCATCATTAAACACGACAGCTCCAATTACTTTGATGCCCCTTTTGAATCAGGTATTGATTTTGAAGTTGTTGAGCAGAAAAATCATGACGAGGTTCCTGAGGGCAGCTTCTTCTTTTGCAGCAACAAACCTGAAAACAAACTATTCCTGTATTCATTTTTTAAAAAGAAATGGAGGATTGAAGAAAAAGATTTTACAAACGTTATTCATCCTTCCTCAGTAATTGCATCATCCGTTAACTTTGGTAGCGGACTGTATATCGAACCTCTTACGGTTGTTTCTCCATACACAAAAATAGGCTTTGGTGTTTCTATAAACAGGCATTGTTCCATTGGGCATCATAATACCCTGCACGACTTTTGCTCCATCTATCCGGGATCACATCTTACAGGCGATGTTGAAATAGGCAGAGCGGCAACAATCGGCCCGGGCTCGATAGTCTTTTCCGGTGTCAGAATCGGGAATAATTCTGCGATTGGTGGAGGGAGCGTTGTTACAAAAGACATTCCTGAGAATGTACTCGCGTATGGAAACCCATGTCGAGTGATTAAAGAAATCTACGTGGATTTAAACCAAACCAAGATCATCTGAAAGTAATATTCATTAGTTTACATGTCAGTCAGAAGGTCAATGAGGAAATCAACACTTTTGTTGAAATTGTTATCAGAACTCAGCTTTGCACTTACATGGCTTGCATTGAGTTTAGAGGTTCTGTTAAGGCGGTTTTCTGATAAATCAATCAGAATTACATCAAAGCTTATGAATCTGAATTCAACCCAAAGCCATAGATTCTACAAGTTTATCGGGAAAAGAATTATGCCAGATCGTTTAACTGATAGGATTGTTAAAAACCTGCATACCAATGATATAACACTACAAACCTCGCTAGCATCTGCAATATTCCTTAGAAATGCATATTCCTCAGGAGTAATATTGCCAGAATGGAAAATCAATGACAAGATTACAGGAAGGCGATTTGCCGAAGCGCTTGGCCTGAATGTCCCTGCAGTATATCAGGAAAACGTCAGGTTTGAGAACATTTCTCTCAAAAACAATATTGTAATTAAGCCTGTTGATGCGGCGGCAGCCAGAGGGGTTTTCATTATCAAATCTCCTAACCGGATAATTGAACTCAGAACAGGACTGTCTTTTGATTCTACTGAGTCGTTAAGAGAACATGCTAAATTACTTTTAGAGCAAAAAAATGTTCAAAAGGATTTATGGACCGTTGAAGAATTCATCGAGAATGAAAAGGGGCACGTTGCCAATGACCTTAAGTTTTATACTTTTTATGGTAAAGTGGGGTGGATATCTGAAATCCAGCGCCAGCCAATTATGCTACATAACACCATAGACCGTGACGGGAATCCGGTTGATTACGGCTTGTATAAGAACAATGAGATGTTTATAGGAGAAGGAGCAAGCCTCGAGGAGATTGAGATGATTGAGCGCATTAGCTGCGACATTCCTGTACCTTATATACGAATAGACTTTTTGCGAGGGAAAAAAGGACTGATCTTTTGCGAGTTTACACCAAGATCAGGGATAACGGGTACAGTGAATAGGGACATGGACCTGAAGTATGGAAAACTCTTTTATGAAGCCGAAGCCAGACTATATAATGATTTAATTTCCGGAAAAAGCTTTGATGTATTTAATCATATTACAAAGATAAGTTAAAATATATACTATGTATATACTCTATATTTTAAGCTACCCAATACTCTGGATTTCATTAAAAATCGGAGATCGCATCATGAAATTTAGTTTATTGGCCATGAAATTATGCCATTATACGGCTTTAAGAGCCTCGAAATCCAATCATAAAATCTACAAACTGGCATCATATCATCTTGACGCACGAATCTTTAGATATCCTGCAGTAAAAAGTATGATCTCGCAGGGAATTGATGTTCCAGCCTCTTTCTCTGCCGCACTTAATTTAAGGAGTGCATATGACAAAGATAAAATACTACCTGAGTGGAAAATTTGTAATAAAACCAGTGGGCCTGAATTTGCCAGGTTGTTAGGTTTACAACTCCCTAAGCAGTTGTCAATAAATCTTTCATTTGAGGAGATTACTCCAGTCGAAAACACAGTAATCAAGCCTTTATTTGGTTATTACTCACGTGGCGTATTTATAGTGAAGTCGAAAAATGAAATATTGGAACTTAATACAGGAAAAGTCTTCTATAAATGGGAGGAACTAACCAACTATGCACACTCGTTAATGAGTAAAAAGGTTGTAAGATCAAATATATGGAAGGTAGAGCAATATATTTCTGATGAAAATGGCAATCCTGTTACTGACATCAAATTTAATTTATTTTATGGCACGGTCGGATGGATAGCAGAGATAAAAAGGCATCCGGAGGTCAGGTATAATATCATGGATGGAGTAGGGCAAACATTTAACAGTGAGCTGTATGCTAAAAAACAGTTGTTTCCGGGGATGGGAACAAATGAAAATGAACTTGATCTGTTAAAGAAAATAAGCCTGGAAATTCCAGTTCCATTCATTCGGATAGATTTAATGAGAGGTGCAGGGGGTTTGTTTTTTAGCGAGTTTACTGCCTACCCCGGAATAATAGGTTTATTTGATCGAAAAAGAGAGCACCAGTATGGTAAACTCTATCATGAAGCCGAAACAAGACTATATAATGATCTTATAGCAGGAAAAAAGTTTGAAACTTTTAAACAATTTACTGCAAATGCCTAATAATCTGGTTTCTATAATAATCCCATGTCATAACAGTGCATTGTTTGTTTCAAGAGCTATTGAAAGTGCACTGAATCAATCGTACAGTCCTATAGAGATTCTTCTGATTGACAATAACTCTTCTGACAACACATTGGAGATTTTAGAACGTTATGAATCAAAAAATCCAAAAATTATCAGAGTTCTCCGGGAATTCAGAAAAGGTTCGTCAGCAGCACGAAACAAAGGACTTATGATTGCCAAAGGCGAATGGATTCAGTTCCTGGATTCTGATGACAAATTATTGCCTGGAAAAATTGAGCACCAGATAAACCTTGCACTAAACGAGAATGGCAAAGTAATTATCGGTAATTACCTGAAATATAACAACAATAGATACCTCGAAGTGCACGCCATAAATGACCCGTGGATTGGATTGATTCGTTCAAAATTAGGAATTACATCATCAAATCTTTGGAGCAAAGGCATACTGCATAGTATTGGCGGTTGGAATGAAAATATTATTTCATCACAGGAATATCACCTTCTATTCGAAATAATTAAAAGGGATACGGTATTAGTTTTTGACAATGCTATCAACACCATTATTTATACACAAACGGATTCAATAAGCAAGAGTGATGATCCTATCAAACGTTCAATGATTCTGGAAAACAACCTCATGCTTCGCACTGAAATTAAAGAATATCTTATCAAGAATGATTTCTTCAGTGATAAAATCAGGGCACAATGGGACACACACATATATTCAATGATTACATGGAATAAATACACTGCTCCTGAGTTTTACAGGAAGTATTCCGGTACTTATCAATACAGTCTTCCCTTTTTCTTTCGCTTAAGAAAAAAAATCGGCACTGAATTAAGAAGGTTGTTTTAAGGGAATCATGAAGATCCTCCATTTGACCAGTATCCTTCCGGCTCCGCTTTCAACAAAAAAGTATGAAAATGATATATTGCTCAGGTTGGCTAAAGAATATGAAATGAAGCACCCGGGCACAAAGCACTCGTTTATATACATTGTTCCTTTCTCTAATAAACTCCTTTCACTGCTTAAGAATAAGTGGGAAGAATACAGGTCAATTCTGAAGATGGGAACATTTCATCTGGATGGTTACCAGGTTATTGTTATTGGAGTACCTGGGTTTAAGAATGATGCCATCCTTAAAAGCAAGCTTACCCTGCTGGGGTATTATCTCAACCATAAAAGGATTAAAGAAGTACTCGTAGAAATCAAACCTGATCTGATCCATGCCCATAATCTGGGGAGCAACATAGAACTCGCTGAAATAATCAGAAGAAGTTATTCAGTGCCATACGTGGTAACAGCACGTAATCCCGAACAAATTCCACTGAAAAGGATCAGGAACTCTATCCTAAGACCCAAATGCATCATTTCACATAACCGGATTTTTGCTGAAAAATGCAATCAGGTTGGTGTTCCTATCCATCTGGTTCCACATCCTGTTGATGGTGTATTTTTTTTCCGGGATAAGCAAAAAAATCAAGACTCACGCTGCTTAAAGCTTGTGACCGTATGCAACCTGATTCGCCGAAAAAACATTGACAAAGTGATTAGTGTATTGAAAGAAATTGGCGGAAACTTTCTTTACACGGTGTATGGAGATGGATCTGAAAAAGCAAAATTGATTGATCAGGTAAAACTTTTAAACTTGCAGGACAAAGTATCTTTTAAAGGCTATGTACCATTTAACAGAATACCCCAGGTTCTGTCAGAAAATGATCTCTTTGTTATGCCCAGCTATAATGAAACCCTGGGAAGGGCATACTTTGAAGCCATGGCTATGGGTATTCCGGTTATTGCATCAAAAAACACAGGGATTGATAAAATGATAGAACATCGGGTTCATGGATATCTGGTTGATCCGGTTAGTAAAACAGAACTAAAGGACGCAATCCTGCATTATTTAAACCTGGACAATTCGAAACGAATGATAATGAGTGACAATGCAATGATGTTTGCAAAACAATTTACCTGGGAGGCAATTTTGAATGAATATTACAAAATTTACAATTGTTGATCCAAGTCATGAACATCACCCACATCAACTCCTACTTTATTACCAGCCCACTTCATGCTGAGCTTGTGAGCAAGTTGGATGAAAAAGGAATTCATCAGGTGGTGTTTGTTCCGGTTCAGCAAGCAAAAGATATTGGAGTCAACAATCCACCGAATCTGAAATATTCAACCTTGCTATACGATCACTGCTTTAACACAACCGATCGTTTTATCTGGCCCCTGAAAATTATTAAAACATGGCGAAGCTTTAAGAAACAGCATAAAACCAATCCGCCTTCAATAATCCATGCCCATACGCTCATCGTAAACGGTCTGATCGCTTTTCTTGCAAATAAAAAATGGGGAATTCCTTATATTGTAACGATCAGAGAAACCGATGTTTATTATTTTTTAAAAAAGTCATACATCTTTAGAAAAATAGGCGAACGCATACTAAAAGCAGCTGCCGCAATAATAGTTTTATCGCAGGCATATCAGAACATCCATCTGCCGGCAATCCTTAACAAAAAATTACTGAATCTCATCAATATTAAAGTCAGTGTTATTCCAAATGGGATAAACTCCTTTTGGATTGAAAACCGTCAAAGAAAAAAGACATCTGATGAGAAACCTTCTATTCTCTTTCTTGGTCAAATCATCAAAAGAAAAAATCTCAAGAACCTTATCCTTGCTTTTGAGTTATTGAAAAGAAACTACAACTCCATCACCCTCACGGTAATTGGCGATGGGCCCTTGCTTGCCCAGATCAGAAACCAAACACATTCTCCTGGTGTTCGATTTTTGGGTCATATCAAGGACAGAACACAGATTCTTGAGCTTTTCAGAAGTTCGGATATTTTGGTGGTCCCATCCTTCAGGGAAACTTTCGGCCTCGTTTATCCCGAAGCCATGTCTCAGGGACTGCCTGTAATTTATACCAAGGACCAGGGTTTTGATGGTTTCTTTGAGGATGGGCAGGTGGGCTTTGCCGTAAATCCGCATTCTCCACGCGACATAGCTGAAAAGATTCTCAGAATATTTGATGATTATGAGCGTATTTCAAACAATGCATATGAAGCTTCAAAGGAGTTCAACTGGGATGAGATAGCAGATAAACTTTTAAAGATTTACAGCAAAACCCTGAATCACAAGCAATGAGGATCGTTTATATCCACCAATATTTCAGAACACCTGAAGAAGCAGGCGGAACAAGATCGTATTTCATTGCAAGCGCATTGGCTCATGCCGGGCATGATGTAATCATGATCGGTTCAAAGCCCGAAGGCCAGCCGGAAGCGGTGAAAACGTATTCAATTAATGGTTTCCGGGTGATCAGTATCAGGAATTATTATGCAAACAAGCTGGGTTTTTATGCAAGGATAAAATCGTTTTTCAGGTTTATGATAAAAGCAAGCAGGGAGCTGTTCAGGCAAAAAGAAGTTGACCTTGTAATCGCTACTTCCACACCACTCACAGTGGGTATTCCGGCCTGGTTATTTAAGAAATTCAGAAAGGTTCCCTATCTTTTCGAAGTTCGCGACCTTTGGCCGGAGGCACCAATCCAAATGGGGGAATTAAAAAATCCAGTTTTACGCAAATCAGCCCTGGTTCTTGAAAAAACGCTTTACAAAAGCGCCGTTCATATTGTTGCATTATCGCCCGGAATGAAAGATGGCGTGGTAAAAGTGCCTGGCAATGATGAAAAAGTTTCTGTGATCCCAAACATGGCAAAGATTGACCGTTTTTGGCAAAGAGAGAAAAATGCTGCATTGATGAAAGAACTGGGACTGGAAGATAAAGCCTTTAAAATCATACATTTCGGAGCAATGGGCAGGGCCAATGGCCTGGATTATATACTTGACGCTGCATCCATACTGAAATCAAGAGGCATCAGCGACATTCATTTCGTTATGCTTGGCGAAGGAGGTGTTGCCCCACATCTGAAAAAAAGGAAAACAACCGAGGCTCTCGACAATATTGTGTTCTTGAAAAAAGAGCCCATGGCAAGAACCTCTGAGATAGTGAATTTGTGCCAGGCCTCAATCGTTCCCTTTTTGAATCTGCCGGTCCTGCAAACCAATTCTCCCAACAAACTATTTGATTCCTTATCGGCTGGAATTCCGGTTATTGTGAACTCCGCAGGCTGGACAAAAGAAATGGTTGAAACACACCAGTGCGGCGCATTTGTTCATCCGGACAAACCCGCTGAACTTGCTGACCTTGTAATGCATTGGAAAGAGAATCAAGAACTTATAAAGGTCATGGGCGATAACGCACGCACACTTGCAGAGTCCAGTTATGATAAGTCTATTTTATGCAAAGAGTTTGTATCACTGGTTGAATCGCTGTTTCCGGAAGATTATGCTGGTTGAATGACCTTTTCTTTCAGCAACACTTTTTGTATTTATTGCAATCAGGGCGGTATGGATTATTAATAAGGCAGTTGATTAATAACATGGAAAAATTACTCATCGCATTAAAGAAAAACCTGCCGGGGGTCTGGCGACTGATTGAATTTGTGAACGGAGCAGTGTTTGGGGTATTTTTTGGCAAGACTTTCCATAGCAATACTCTACAGGTGCTCAGCAGCTTCGATTATAACAGATATCATTTCCGGCTTTTGGAAGATGATGATTTGAATGAACTCCATGCAATGCTTCAAAAGCAACCACCCGGGCAGTTCGAGTTTTTCAAGCCCCATCCCTTCGATCGCAAAACCCTGAAAAGGCTTCACAGGAATCCGGCATTTCTGATGCTGGGTGTTTTTGATGGAAATAATTTGGCCGGCTATTTCTTTTTGCGGTGTTTTGCAAATAAGAAATGTTTCACCGGCCGGATCGTTGATACAGCTTATCAGGGCCAGGGCATATCAAAACAAATGGGAAGGATCCTTCACCATATAGCCTGGAGAAGTGGTTTCAGGGTTTTCGGCACCGCTTCAAGGGACAATACCTGGTCAGTGAGATCATACCAGTCAATCAACAATTTTCGGATTATCAGGGAGCTTGGCAATAATTTCATGCTGATTGAATATTTAGAGACAGAAGAGAAAAAAAACTGAATGCGTTTACATCCCACACCTGACTAATGTTTATCAAGAATATATTCGATCGTTTCTCAGCATTGATAGGCTTGTTAATGCTATGGCCGCTATTGCTGATCCTGGTTCTTTTAATAAAAGTCAAAATGCCCGGTGGTTCAGTAATATTTAAGCAAAAACGAGTGGGGCAGCATGGCAGGCTATTTACCATGATTAAATTCAGAACCATGAAGCCTGATAACGGCGGTTCCAGCATATCTGTGAAAGGCGAAAGCCGTATCACTAAATTGGGCGCTTTTCTTCGCAAATATAAGCTTGATGAATTACCCGAATTATGGAATGTACTGAAGGGAGATATGAGTTTTGTGGGGCCTCGCCCTGATGTTCCGGGCTACGCCGATAAGCTGCAAGGTGAAAGCCGGCAAATCCTCTCATTCAAACCGGGAATAACCGGTCCGGCCAGCCTGAAATACGCCAATGAGGAAGAATTGCTGGCTTCCCAACCAGATCCGGTATACTACAATGACCATGTGATTTATCCTGATAAAACCCGTATTAACCTGAATTATATCAGAGACTGGAGTTTCTGGCTCGATATAAAAATAATCACCTGCACCTTATTGGGCAAACAATTGAACGATAAGCGATTCAATTAACATCATTATTATGCACAACCGCAAAAAGATATATCTTTCTCCACCCCATATGGGAGGAAGGGAAATAGATTTCGTAAACGATGCGTTCTCAAGCAACTGGATCGCGCCTTTAGGCCCCAATGTAACGGGTTTTGAGGAAGATATAAGAGCATTTTGCGGTGTAAAGCATTCGGCAGTGCTGGCTTCAGGCACGGCTGCCATTCATCTTTCACTGATCATTCTTGGTGTGAAACCCGGCGACCTGGTTATTTGTCAATCGCTCACCTTTTCAGCCACAGCAAACCCTATCGCATATCTTGGCGCCACGCCGGTTTTTATTGATTCCGAACCAGAAACCTGGAACATGTGCCCAGTGCAGCTTGAGCTGGCAATAGAAGCCTGTTTAAAGGGAGAAATATCCGGAAAACAACAGAAGCCGAAAGCTATCATTCCGGTGCATCTATACGGCATGCCGGCAAAAATGGATGAAATTATGGCAATTGCCTCAAAATATGAGATACCGGTAATAGAGGATGCTGCAGAGGCCTTAGGCAGCAACATCAACGGTAAAATGTGCGGTTCGTTCGGGCAGATGGGAATATTATCATTCAACGGAAACAAGATCATCACCACTTCCGGTGGCGGAGCCCTCCTGGCAGATGACGAATCGTTCATACAAAAAGCTAAATTTCTGGCTACACAGGCCCGTGATACAGCCCCACATTATCAACATTCGCACATCGGCTATAACTACCGCATGAGCAACATTTTAGCCGGAGTAGGCCGCGGCCAGATGCTCGTACTTGAGGATCGCATAGCACAACGGCGTGAGAATTTCAATTTCTACAAACAATTACTTGATAACATTGAAGGCGTCTCATTCTTAACTGAACCCACCGGCTATTTATCAAACCGCTGGCTTACCACCATTCTTGTTGATCCGGATAAAACCGGTGGCATTACCACTGAATTCATCCGGATTGCCCTTGAAAAGGATGATATAGAATCACGCCCGCTCTGGAAACCCATGCACCTTCAACCCGTTTTCAATGGTTTTCCGTTTTTTGGTGATGGTATTTCCGATAAACTATTTGAAAACGGGCTTTGTTTGCCATCTGGCACAAACCTTACATCTGCTGACAAAGACAGGATTGCATCAACATTGCTCAAGCTCCTTCAATAACACGGCTGTTTACTTTCCCATCCAATTCATCAGAACTGGCTTGCACTAAAAAATGCAACTCAGGATCTCCTCCCGCCACAAAACCTTTCATAATTGGTTTTCCCGCTGGCATTTCCCAATTCCATTGATTTTTTAAAATCCTGACAGGCTTCGTCGAGACGGTGGATAGTTCGGAGTATTCTGACCCCCCAAATTCGGTTTTTTAGAGGCTGAAAAACATAATGGTTTTGATCAAACAC